>Ga0268261_10000508_pt1 | contig 24657 bp, 26 predicted proteins | sample TergutNc150P1_FD_190353 | JGI IMG/M metagenome (GOLD analysis project Ga0268261, IMG submission 190353) | Nasutitermes corniger P1 segment gut microbial community from laboratory colony in Florida, USA - Nc150 P1 (SPAdes) (version 2) | ecosystem: Host-associated > Arthropoda: Insects >...
CGGTTCATGATTTATAAACGTTTATTGCCACACATGCGCAACGATTTAAATGCCCGCAGCGCAACACATAGGGTGCGTTCGTACGGCGAGCACTTCCAAGTCTGCACCATATATGGCACGCCGTCGGATAAAGGTTAAATGAAAGGTCGTGCCACCCAAGGACCTTTACGACCCGGTCCTACCGTACAGATATGACAAGAAACTTATTCTGCCTGTGCCGAACATGTGTCCAAAAACATAATGCTAAGAGCGAATGTCAACATCTCAGTGATGTCGAGAGATGCCTGGAAGGCACGTGGGTCATAGACGAGATCCGATTGGTTGTTGACAAAGGATATAAAATTTTGGAAGTCTACGAATACGAAGTCACACGATACGATCCCGAAACTGGTGATGGCGGCATTTTCGTAGACTACAGCAACACGTTTTTGAAACTCAAAGCTGAAGCTAACGGTTACCCGAGCTGGGTTCAAACCAAGGACGACGAGGATCGATACATTGACCAGTTCTACCAGAACGAAGGCATCCGGCTACACGGTGACGCTATTTGCTATAACGCTGCAAAACGAGGTCTAGCCAAACAATGTCTCAACTCCATGTGGGGAAAATTGACTGAGAGAAGCAACACGACACAGACGAAATTAATATCAGAGCCGGGAGAACTGTACAGATTTCTAGCAACGCCAGGTATCGAAGTGCATAGCATGTTGTTTGCCAATGATGACGTAGTCTGGATATCATGTCAGCATTCCGCCGACGAACTAGTGCCTAGCTTACGTCACACCAACGAGGTCATAGGCGCTTACGTCACAGCTGGAGCAAGGATACACCTGTATAGTTTTTTGAATAAGCTGCAAGACAAGGCCATCTACACGGATACGGACTCTGATATTTATACAACCGAGAGACGAACCCGCGCTAGTAGAGACGGGTGACAATTTGGGCCAAATGACTTCCAAATTAAAACGAAATGAAATAATCGTGGAAGTGGTCTGTGCTGGCCCGAAAAATTACGCGTACAAAACACACAATTCGACGACTGGTGAGAGAAAGACTTAAAGTTCGTGGGATAACGCTTAATTATAGCGCATCGCAATTGGTAAATTTTGCAAAGATGAAAGATATGATTTTGAGCAAGGATGATGACGAAACAGTTATCATGCATACAAAGAATAAGATCAAACGCAAAAAGAGTAATGGAGGCGTGAATATAATAAGCGAGCCCAAGGATAAGACGTATACAGTATCGTTTTTGAAGCGAAGACGTCTGAATGATAATACATCACTTCCGTTTGGGTATATAAACGGGGAGCGATTGCTGAAATAGGACATTCACATGGCTGACGACATCAGGTTTACACACCCGTTTACCTGTACCATTAGTGGGCCAACCGCATCTGTAAAATCCACGTTCTGCGTACAATTTTTACAAAACCTCGATACGTTGTGTACCGAACCGGATTTTCCTGGATGAATCGTATGGTGTTATAGTGAGCGAAGCGCTGTGACCAGTATCAAACTAAAGAAGATAAATAAGAAGATTCAAGTTAACGAAGGTGTACCGGAGAATTTTGAAAACCCGCTGGGAAAACCCTGTCTATTTATTCTCGACGATCTATTAAACGAGTCTTATTCGCGTGTCGTGTGCGAACTATTCACCAAGGGCAGTCATCACAGGAATCTCAGTGTAATTTTAATTACCCAAAACTTTTTCCATCAGGCCCCACATTGTCGCGACATATCTCTGAATGCAAAGTATCTGGTAGCCGTGAAGAACGTGCGCGACAGAAACCAGTTTTCCTACTTGGCTAGACAAGTCCTGCCCGAGGCTAGTGCCAGTCTTTGTGCTGCGTATAAGGAAGCGACGAGAAACGCCCACGGCTATCTTATATTGGATTTCGCGCAGGATACAGACGACAGGCTGAGGTTTCTAACCAATGTCTTTCCGTCCGAATATCCTCCAGTCATATATGCCCCAGTAAATAATGAAGTGGATACGATCGAATTATCACCATCTACAAGTACTCAAGACGGCAAAACCTCAATTGCGAAAAGCCATAATTGAAAACTGTGACGGTTAACTTGTAAAAGCCATTAGCGAGTGCGTTCTAAACGTCTTGCAGGATAACGTGAAGATCACTCCGTGTCAAAAGAAGAAGCTGAAAAAGTTTGAAGGTCAACTACGTGTGATCGCTAACAGGCGAGTGTCACTTTCGGCTAAGAAACGGCTTATTGATCAGCGAGGCGGATTCCTCGTGCCGCTATTGAGCACCATTTTGCCGACCTTGGCCAGTCTTATATTTCGTCCTCGTAGCGACGGCGCGTGAGCAGTCATGTTACGCAAACTGTACCTTGTCTCGCCAGATTATTTAAATAAAAAAGATCGACCTTTAAAATTAACTACAAAGCCAGTACGCAAGACAAAAACAAAGACAAAGAAGAAAATTCACCCTATGATAAGTGGATTTCGACACGTGCAAAAATTGAAGAAGCCGCTATTGGACGTAAGGCGTTGATGAAAGCTATAGCTGACTTTGTAAAAGCCGTTTTATCTGAAACCCCTAAAATACCTTTACCTAAAATAGAATCGTACGTACAAACCTCTTCCTCCTCGCCATCTACAGCTAAACGTCATTTGCCTATGCTTAGCGGAAGAGAAGAAGAAGTATTTGAAACAGGTCCCACCACCACCTCTGATGATGATGATGAAAAAAGAGAAGTACAAGCATATGCTAGAAACTTTTTTGGCAAGGTAGCCAGTCCCTACTTGGAACCGTTCATACATGAGACAGGCATGCTGGATGCGGATTATGGTTTACGCAAAGTCGGTGATAAATTTTATATAGGTAATTCGGTTGTGACAGTGGATACAGATAGTAACTTCTATATTGGTAATAAACGTTTCAAGGGCACGCGCGGTTTATGGGAGCTATTCACTCCAAAGATTGTCGAGAAAAACTCGTCACATATAAAGATTTAGCACGATATAAAGACATATTGGATTTAACAGCGCACATTTGGTGGGATATGAACCGATCGGTGCTATCCGCACATCTCGCGCACATAAATTTAGAAACATTATAGCCAAGTTATATCCGCACTGGGAAATATATTAGAGATATGGCAAGTAAGATGTATTACGATCCCACACGACCTTCCTCGTTCGGGACCTCAAAGAAGTTGCAGCAAGCTACGAAGAGACCGCCTACGGCTGTCAAGGCATGGCTGGAAGAACAAGACGCCTACACGATGCATAGGAGAGTGCGCAAACGTTTTCCCAGAAACCCATGTACCGTGAATAATATCAATGATGTATGGAAATGCGACCTTGTAGATGTGCAAAACCTAAGTAAATATAACGGAGGTGTTAAATATCTTTTAACAGTGATCGATGTCTTTACCAAATTCTTGCATATAGTGCCACTATTATCCAAGACTGGTAAAGCTGTCACAATCGCTTTTAAAACCATAATTAATGAGGCTAAACGTCCCATCTGGGTGCGTATGGACAGAGGGAAAGAATTCATGAATAAATCGTTTCAAGACATGTTAAAGCGAGAGGGAATCCATTTTCAAACATGTAAAAACCCCGATATTAAATGCTCGGTCATCGAGAGGGCCCATCGCACAATTCGAGATAAATTATTCAAATATTTCACTTTAAGAACACCTACAAATTTATAGACGTACTCCCAAAACTTGTTCAAGGTTACAATGCGACCGTTCACGGTACGACAGGCATGGCGCCTGCACTAGTGACGGAAAAAGATGTCCTAGCCATATGGAATAGGATGAACGAAAAACGTAGCCGCATACCTGTTGCGCAACCCAAGTTTCGTGTAGGATGACATGTACGCATCAGTAAAGAAAAGATGAAATTTGCCAAGGGCGGGGAGCAAAATTACACGACCGAGATATTCCGAATTATAAGTCATACGTAAAATCCCACGACCCGTATACGAACTCGAAGATTTGAATAAGGTCATAGACGGTGAATTTTACGAACAGGAGCTAACGCCTGTGCGTATAACAAAACGCACCATATTTAAGATTGATAAAATTTTACGTACAAGAGTAAAGAGAGGCATTAAAGAGTATTTGGTCAGGTGGAAAGGATATAATAAGGATTTCGACAGTTGGATACCTGCATCAAGCGTAAAGAATATTTAATGGAAGACAATCGCCGACAATTTTATGTGACTCTGTTTAGCAACGCGTCACAAAAAATCTATAAAACCAATACGCTAGCCAGCTTCTAAAATGAACTGGCACAGGCTGTAGACCTTGGTTCGACAGACGAGTGAGAGGTGGGGTTATGCGAATTCAGCTATCCTACACCCTATACAGGCTATCTTCAACCTCGTGGCGTTATAGGCAATAGACATGCCTTGATTTATTGTGACTTGATATCACCTCAATTTGTGGGTCCTTATAGTGTCCGATCTCTGCGCGCGATAATTTTCCGTATGCGAGTGGCAAATAATATTCGAGAATATCTATTATGTACCGTTGGAAAAACGCACATTTCAGAACATAAGTATTGCATTAATAGATACGAAAGGTGATATAATCCCGTTAAAGCCTAGCACGATGCCTACAAAAGTTGTCCTTCATTTTCGACGACGAGGATATAAAACCCCCCGTCACAACCAAAATATACCATTATGTAACGATGGATCCTGTCGTCCTGTATTACCGGCGACAGGCGGGTCTCGGACGCGATAACATAGGACCAATTTACAGCGTCCAGCCTTTCGTTCAGCGTGTACATGGAGTGGGCAGTGTATTGACCGGACTATACAGGCACTCAGACCCATTCTTTGGAGCAGTGCCAAAACTATGGGAAAGGAAGCGCTCAAAGCTCTGGGACGCGAAGCGTTTCGCACCGGCACTAATATTATTAGAGATATCGCTGAAAATCCTCCGGCACAGACCACAGACATAATCTCGAGACATGTGGCTGACTCGACGCAGAATATAATTAAAAAATTACGTGGTGGTGGAGTTCGTCGAGGTCGAAAACGTAAATTAGGAGGAGGAAGAGCACGCAAGAGGATAAGTTGGTAAAACTATAAAACGGGATATTTTTTCTTAACTTTCATCAGTCATCGCTACGCCCATGCCTCGGAACTGGATTTCGCTAGCAGCGAGTTTGACATCTTCGCTCGGAAGCCTGTACAGAACGCCGTCTTAGAGACGAAAGAGGTCGTATACAATCCCATAGCATCGGTGGATCAGACGGATTTAGAATTTTTGATTCCAGAGGATAATGATACGTTTGTTGACCCTGATATTAGACTCTACATTCGAGGTAAATTTACAAAGTGTGACGGGACGGATGTAGACGCCTCAGAATACACGGCTGGCACAAACAATTTTTTACATTCGCTATTCAGTCAATGCACCGTCTTTTTAATGGTGTTAATATAACACAATCGGGAGATTTCTATAATTTCACGTCCTATCTTGAAACAATTTTGACTTATGGATCCGACGCGTCATTATCGCCTCTCACGAACAGTTATTGGTATAAAGGCACTGGCAATATGTTACCCTGCGACCCTACCAAGACGTACGATGATAATACAAACACTGGTTTCATCGCCCGCTGGAACAGGCAGAAACAGAGCAAAGAGATCGAGATGTACGGCAGGGTTCACAGTGACATCTGCAACGTGCCGAAATTCATACTTCCTGGCGTCAGGATACAATTTACAAAGGCGAAGCAAGATATATGCCTGATGAGCGGAACGCCAGATTCAAAGACGATTTCAGATTTCTCTCTGCCCGGCTGTACGTAAGACGTGGTCGAGCGAACCCCATCATCATGGTGGCTCTCAACATGACTCTGAACACCGCACCGGCCATCTATAACTTGACGAGGGTCGAACTCAGGACTTTCACGTTTTCTAGCCGGACCCAGTCTCTCTCGATAGATAACGCCGTCATCGGACGCATCCCGAAACGTCTCCTGTTCACTATGCTGGCTAACAAGGACTTTGTGGGTAGCATGGATACGAACCCCTACATGTTACAACATTTCGGCCTGCGCAACTTTGCAATGTTTGTGAATGACAAGCAGATACCGGGCGAAGGCCTAACTTTGGATACAGGTCACGAGAAAACGACCGTGATGGGATACAAAACTCTATTTGAAGGATCAGGCATCCATCATTCGAACTCGGGACTTCAGATAACTCATGACATGTATATAAACGGATACTTTATGCTGCTCTATGACCTCACACCCGACATGGCCGCTTCCGAAGGACACGCCTCTCTGGCTGAAAATGGTCATATACGCATCGAGTGTAATTTCGGCAAGGCATTGACCGAGTCTATCACTTGTCTTCTGTACCCCGAATACGACAATTTGATCCGTATCGATAGCCTTCGAAACGTCACTACAGACTTAAAAAATGTACACAAATCAAATTTCGTGTATCTTAAGAAATGTGCAATCTTTTATGGGCGTCTTTCCGTCGGATCTGTTGCCTCATTCTATCACACAGCCTGGCACCATCATAGTAAATACAGACGCGCACACGCAGATGGGATCACACTGGCTAGCCATCCGTCTCGAACCCAGATCCTCATCGGCATTCTACTTTGATTCCTATGGTCTGTCTCCAAATGTCCTAGATATTCAGACATTTTTGAAAAAAATTGTACCTTCCTAAATTATAATACCGTACAACTCCAAGGACCAACGAGTATGGTATGCGGACAATACTGCTGTCTGTTTGCCCTGTACACGGGTAGAGGCTACACGGGCCAGCAATTCGTCGGACTGTTCAACCCACGGCACGCCGATCTTCAGGTGGAACGACTCTTCGTGTCATAATTCGGGGCCCTACCAAGAGGAGGAGGAGTTGGAATGTGCTGCACCAGTATATATAAAAGGTGAATTCACACACCCCATTACCTTATTCTATCTCGATACATCCACCATGGAAGTAATTATCGATTATGAAACGTTGAGGGGGCACATGGCGAGGACGTCGTCAAAGAATTGTCCATAGTCGCCAAGGACGTCCTTGAGACGTACCGCTTTCTACCCCGTACGAAATGGAAGCGCACGGCGATGCGGCCAACGGTCTAAATTGGCACGTTGGTATTATAGATTATGGTAAATTATACCAGACCGTAAATGAGGCCACGGTAAACTTTGCTCATCTATACACAAAGGGCATAGCCAAAATGAGATTTTTCTCGAGCCTGTTGGGGCGCCCTGTCCTTAATCTGGACACATTCAACTGCCCTGAGCGCAATAGCTTCAGGATGGGAACCGTATGAAGCTTGCCCTGTCACCGTTTCCCCGACAAAAGTTGTGCCACACGTAACGCCCACGCTCTTTACGAATGGTTGACTCTCCACCTCAAAGAGAAGGCTTTTGTAAAATGCCCTAAAGACAATTCGCGTCATACCGCCGCCTTTAATTCGGGAATACGATTTCCATAAGTAAAGATCTACAAAAAATTAAAAAAACTTGTCTTTTTATTGGTTAATGACATTTTCTAATATATATGTTTCTTTTTTCAGATGCTTATATCCTTAATGGGACGTTAATGACTATCAGTCTACACGGAAATGACGTCCAGAAAACGTCGTGGCGAGGAAGGCCATACCTCCTCATCCTCCAGACATAAGCACTGTCACGGCCCTCCCCGAAATCAACGTCTGCTCAACCATCAAAGAAGAAGACAGTCCGGCTTTAGATCCGAACCGTGTGCTACTACGTCGTCTATTTTTTATAAACGAGGACAAAAGCCGTTATATCTCGATCGGTTTCTTCCCGTCCGAAGGATATCAGCCTAGAGTGGAATTTGGTGCAGCCAAGATAAGACCCATCAAATTGATGGAGCAACACGTCGCTGTACTGGCCGAACATCTACAGCCACTATGCACGGCCCTCTGCGCCAACAAGCAATACTCTTCGGGCGTCCACGACGGGTTGTACATATCTACGACCGGCAGTTACAGGGTGGCCTGGTTACACATGGGTCCACACACGCACATCAGTTTCAAATTGCCCGATCTACGTTACCTAAATTATATCATGCCTCTAGTTCAAAACCAGCTGATGATGTACAATAATGGTTTGCCTGACGTCATGACATGCAATTTCCGCTTTAGCTTCGGGCGATTACATAGAGCCACAGCCCACGTACAACAAAAACATCCTCTGCACACAACTTCACGAGGAGCTTAAGACACTTTTGATTTAAAATAACTACACAATTTTTTCTATGCTCACACAATCTTGATGTAATCAACTTTTTTATTTAAAAATAAATGTCTCTGCTTACACAATATGATGTAATCAACTTTTTAAATAAAATAAATGTATTGGAAATGATATGTTCTTTATGACGTCATGGGTTTTCCCCTTCCACTTTTTCCAAATTAATTATAAAACACGTAGACGAAAATCATTTAGACTTATTTCATCATGAGTGCCGCTGGTGATAATCTGAGCCAGGATGTTCCAGAGGGAGATATCGGACCTGATACAGATTGGATTTCTTCTAAATTCAACTTGGCTTTGCAGGATTCCTACGCGTGTAAACAGGCAATTAATTTATGGCGAATCCGAGATATCTCGACTACAATTCACTGATTGAACGGGTCCGTTCTTTCGAAAATGTCGACTGGCCCGAACATAACCCATCGCCTGTTGCAATGGCTGAAGCCGGATTTTTCTACAATAGTAAGTACAATAGTTGTTTAATTTTTATAAAATTATATCTTTTTTATATAAAATTATATCGGATATTCATTTCACTCTCTCTCTCTCTCTCTATTGTAACAGGTTGGGATAATATAACTACGTGTTTCAATTGTGGAGGACAATTAGAGGAATGGGTCCCGTCAGATGAACCATGGCAGGAACACGCATTTTGTTTTCCGTTCTGCGCTTTCGTCAGATATGTAAAAGGGACAGATTTTATACGCGATTAGAGGAGGAATCGCAGACCGACATTCTAATAATCTTGTAATACAATATTGATAGTAATAATAAATAATTATGTCGAAAAAAGTCTGACTGTTAAACACCATCCCCTTAAGGAAAACATTTTTATTTCTCACTCACCAAATTGATGAGCAGCTTGGCAACACCACACTCAGGAAGAAAAAGATGGGTAGTCTCAAGGAGAGCAGCTTGGCCACGTATATGTTGCACTCGTCCGGCAAGTTCTGGTTCGTCAAAGCAGCTGGAAAATATATTAAGATTACCATCAGGCATATCGTCTGTGTGTATATATATATAATAATATTAATAATAATAATAATAATAATTATAACAATTTAAGTTACCGATTATCTGCTATGGATGATGCAAATAGTCGCCAGGCGTAGATTTCTCTAAAACCTTTAAAAAAGTTTTTACGAGAGTTTTATTTTGGGCAAAAATACATTTAAACAATTTCATCGTAATATTTAGCTTTTAGAAAATAAGGTGGAACTGGTGACAACAATATGATCATGTGTCGTTACCAAAAGATTATCTGATTAAATATTAATTTACGACAAATTTGTAGAAAACACGAGTCAGATGTGTAGGGTTCTTCGAGAAATGTCTGTATGAAGAAAGTATAGTCTAGCTTCACATACAAACTTTTTTTTCAAGATCCTTGCTCCTGTGGCTGGTGTTTTCCAAATTTGTCCTATATTAAAAAATAATCTTTTGTTACAATACACAAGATCATACCGTTTATCAGCAGCTTCACCTTATTTTCTAAACGCGAGATATTAATATGAAATTGTCAAATGTATAAATGTCCAAAATATAAAACTCGCCTGTGAATTCTTCTATCTGCAGGGTTCGTAGTCTTCAGATTGAACAGCTTGGCATTACCTATGTAGTACTCGGCTGGCAAGTTTTGGTTTACCAAGGTAGCTGGAAAAAATCGTATTCAGATTATCATCAGACATAACGTCTATGTACATACATGCGTAATAATAATATAATTTAACTTACCGATTAAATGCTAATGATGATCCAGGAGTAGAGGTTTCCAACACCTTTAAAAAAGTTTTTGCAAGAGTTTTATTTTGGGCATAAAAACATTTAAACAATTTCGTCGTACTATTTAGCGCATATAAAATGTATATAAGGTTACAAAAGTTGTAGTATTTGACCGGATACGTTTTTAATTTATGTAACAAAAAGATTAAGTAATCAGATTTACATTCAATTTAATCCGTACGGTCATATACCACAAGCTGTGTAACCATTTTTTCTAAACGTAAAATAGTACAATGTTATTGTCAAATGTAAAGATGTCCAAAATAAAATCTCACCTGTGAATTCTATCTGCAGGGTTTCTTCAGACTGAAACAATGTAATCTTCTTTTACTATTACACAGCGTATAATACGTACAATATAAAATATTATATTATAATTTAACTTACCGTTAAACCGGTGTTCTTGCATGGACAACTGATGCACACTGAATGCAAGTTCAGACGCATTCTGAATGTAAACTCTTTATATAAGACATATTTACACATCCCTCCTTACATGTACAAACCAGTTTTCACACGTGTGGAAACTACCATGACGTAATTGGAGCCGCTGAAGCAAGAATCTGCTGGCTTCCTTTCACTTAATTTAATTATGCAGATGTAAGAAGCGTGTTCATTAGCATATAATCGCGCACAAACAAATGGAAAATTTTATTTAAAACGTCATGACTTTCTTACATTCAATTAAATATATCTAACACATGTTCTTTAATCTGTAAAACTTCTTTTCGTACGTGCAAAAAGAGTACTATACTGTAAACATGATTACCTTCCTCTAGAGTCGAACAGAAGACACACGTGTGTGTATCAAAGCGTATTGTGTATTTCACAAGATGACATACTCTCAGGTAGCTAGGACAAGCTTAACACATCTTGCCTGTAATATTATGTAGTAAACAGCATTTTGATGAAAAACACAAAGAGTGTACAGTACGTTTAAAATATTTGGTATTTATATTTATTGAAATTATATGTTATATCTGTAGGGTAGTGGTACACTCACCCTATATTTAAATAACGGACACATATACGTCATCTTACAAAATGGCAGCCTCTCAGCTTCGTTGTAGAACGGTAATATTTAAATAATATATGTTTAAGCCATAGCGCTGTCATATTTAAATAATATGTTTAAATAATATATGTTTAAATAAGGCGGGCATATCCGCCATCTTACAAAATGGCTGCCTCTAAGCTTTGTCATAGCGCGGTATAATTTAAATACTATAATTTCAAATAACGCGCGCATACCCCGTCGCCGCTGGTCACGTGACACCCGAATTTTTTTCCAACAAGGATAACCAAGCCCACACCCTGGGCCAAGTATGGCCTCGACCCCGAACCGGCTCCCAGACCATCCAATACTAAACAGGAAGTGACTGATGAAAAATTTTTGGCGTAGGAAGGGCATGGAGGAATTCCTTCCTGAAGAAATACCCTGGAAAAAGTCGAAAGCCGAAACGCGACCACAGTGACCCCCTTACTACTACTGTCTATGCCTAGGTCTTCCAATTGGTGTCTTTCCTACAGGTGTCTGCACATAACACCTATAAGCACTTCCCTTCTACCCCACATGCTGCATGCCATGACCATCACACTCAGCTTGAATTCATCAGCCAAAGAGTATTTGGTGAGGAATACAATTTATGAAGCCCCTCATTATGCATTTTCTCCTGTCTCCTGGTTGTATTTATTCTTGCTTGCTGCAGAAATCTGTAGTTTTTGTCAAAGTTACTTGTGGCTCACATATAGTTCCAGTGTGATCCAAAATAGACTTGTGATGATGTTCTGTATGTTTACTGTAGTATTTAGTTTCCACCTTGTTTCGGTCACACAATACTGAACCTGGGCAATGCTTATATATAGGTGTGCCGGAACTGTGACTGCTGCAGCATGGAGTTGGTAGAAACAAAGAAAGTTTACTGAAATCAGAAGCTCGGACATGCATAACGTGAAAAGTTTATGTTATTATTGTACATAGCTTTTTAGAAACTTTTTGAACATTAAGTATAGATTACTACTAGCACCATTCATTTGGGAATATAGATTATGTGATATTACTGCCACCACTGGGTAGAAACTGGCAGCACATTCTCTGCCACTGCAGTCTGTCCTGAGGATGAATCTAGTCAACACCCTCACTCCCTGTTTCTTTAAGGTACAATTAAATATTATCTTGCCATCTACACCTAGCTGCCACAAGTGCTGACTCCCTGCCATGCTTCTTAACAATTTTTTTTTTAATTTCTCATGTTCCTGATCCATGCTGTGTGTAGTCTCATCTCAAAATGTTGATACAAACAATAAATCACCATCATCATCATCATCAAGGTAACATGGATTTGGACCACTTTTTGACCCTGGTCTCACACATTCCAAAGTCTCTCTAATGGATTCCACTGGTTCTTTCTCCCTGTTGGTCTGTAGTATTTTAATATCCTTAGTAATCTATTAAAAGGCATTCTGGTTATATGTTGCAACTTTTTTTTTATTATTTCCTATATTTTGTCCAAAGAAAGACATGAACAAATACATAAATAAGCATCTTCATATTCCTGTTGAAGCAAAAATACAGAAGAGAGGGTTCTTTCAAATCCTGCCATTGTCCGTATATAATGTAAGCCTTGTTTTTAACACATGTAGTAAACCCACAGTCATCATTGGTCATAATGAACAGAGTATAAGCCAATTTCTGGCTTGTTCCATCTTCATCTCCATATTTATTTTGATCAACTTACATTTTTCTGCCAGTTGGAAAGTATTCATCCATTAACTTCAGACGGCATGTATTGCTGTTCACTGGCGTGTATAGTTCACAGGCATTCTGTTTAAATTCTATATACTTGTACTAACCTGAAAAGAGTGTATGTTTAACAATGTACGCTATGTCAGTTTTATCAGTACACACCTATACATTACACAACACTGTGACAGGTGTTTATATATTTCAAGCTTCTCCTCATGCCCACCAAAATGTTGTAGCTTGTCTGCCATCCATGGGAAGGTCCTCATAAATGCGTGTTTTGGGTGGTACACGAAGTGTTAACACTCTCTTCACATTTTATACACAGATAGTACAATTTTATTTGTCATTTAATGGGCCAGGATAGCTCAGTCGGTATAGTGACTGGCTACGAGCTGGACAATCCGGGAATCGAATTCCGGTGGGGGTGAGATTTTCCGCACCCATCCAGACCAGCCCTGTGGCCCACCCACCCTATACGGTGGGTACCTTCGGGGTGTGCTGTTACTAAAAATTCCTACTTTGTCTATGAATGTAAAGTTTTATTCTCTTCAAAACAGTTCTTATTTTATAATTTTATGTTATATAGAGCTAAAAATAGGTATGTTTTCTTGGAGCTGGCGAATTTTAAGATCTAAATGCCCAAAATGTCCAGATACTGAGGAATGCTTGGCTAGTAAAAGTCTGCAATTTAAAAGTTAAGGTTGTCAGTTATTAATTGCTACTTGGGTATTGTCTGAAGTTTTGTTTTTCCTGTTTGTTAATTACTGATTCTGATTGAATTGAGACATGAGTTTTAGTAGAACATTTTTAGCACATTATGCGCGTTGGTTGCCTGATATTTCATGTTCACGTAGTTGTCCACCAGCGTGTGGTTTCTTCTGTTGTCAAGGTTTTTGTGTACTTTGTTGGCATTTACTGATAAATTACATATATTTAGATCTTTTTTTATTCCTTGATTTGTGTTATAGTCATACAATATATATCTTGCAATTGACCTCAGGTATGTCATACCTGCTGTTTCACTTCCTACATGTAGTTTCATTAGTTTCATTAATGACCAATTCTTGCTCTTATACAAGAGTGTTGATGTTACTGCTGTCTTATACCTTTTCTATAATGTTTCCTTATGATTTGTTTTGAATGTGCATAAGATTGTTTCATGTACTGTACATGGTGTTTTATGAGTTGTGGACATTACTGTAGGAAAGGATTTCCTAGGTGTTTGTGATTAAAATAACTCTTGTCAACATGGGTCATATTCTCAACAGTTATTATGGTGTGGGTGTTCTTTAACTGTAGTAGACACACTGCAGTGGACCACTTGTATAACTCATAGAGTGGTATGATATGCTACAAGAACTTCAACAGCTGGCAGGTGATGTAAACAAATTCCAGGCTTATCTCTGCACTTCCACACACACCAACTAAGTGGCAAGGTGTGTGGCACAAGGGTATCGGATTTTTGAGAACTTCCTTTAAGCAGAGCTCATTGAATATCAAGTGCAGTTTATTGTCATGAAGTTAAACTTAGAGACTAGTTTATCAGGTATTGTGTTTTTTTTTATTTTGTTACATATCTCTTCAGTAATCTTAAAATCCGTATGTTAAGTTGCAAGCAGTCATAACTCTGTAACCGTTCAAATTCAGACACATACTGACATAAACTTTTATGATCAAAAAGACCTAGGAAATCATCTCCTACAATTATATTTGCAGTGTATGGAATGTTGTGTAAATGGGGACATTAATATTAGGACACTAACTTATTTCATATGTTGTAGTTTAAATAGCACAATACCTATCTTTGCAGCCATGTTTAAATTACCTCAGCCATTTGTCTTTCTCTAGTTTTGCAATCCAGTCCGTATTATGGTACAGGTTTAACTCATACCAATCCTTGTTGTGTGTGTGTGCAGGCCCACTTTCAAAGGCAAACAAGTTGAAAAAACAAAATTCTTAGACTCACTGCCTTTGAATACATATTAACTATATCATACATCGTGGATTTCACTTTTTAGAGCATACCAATTTAAACTTGAAGAATTTGAGCGATTCCGTTACCGTTCAAAGGATGCATGGCACGCTGTTACAAGAATTTCGGTACGAGAGACACATCTGAAGGAAATCAAACAAGAAGTATTAAACTGTGAAAAGCTTAAGGTATGCTTTTTTTGGATGAACTCTGTACTCTTTAATATGAGTTAGATCAAATGTTGCATTGAATGGAATTAATACATGAATGGTGCAATAGGTACAATAATATTCTTGGTACTGGTAGTCATCATACAGCCAGGCAGGTGGATTTAATTTCTCAGCTTCTTTGTTTCTAAACCTCTGCTTGTTAACATAACCATATGTTGATACTGAACAAAATTGATGCACTCTTAAATCACCCTTTACAGTATATTTCTATCACTAAATATATACATTCGTCCAACACATCTACAACTTTTTACAAAGATTCCACAGGCTACACGTTTAGGGCCTCTTGAACCATCATCAGGCCTTATATATGAAGAGGTTCCTTTGATTTTAGCGCATTTTGGGTTTCCAAACTTTTACAGAGATGTTATTAAAATGCTGTGTGCTACTTAATATATTAAATTTAATATGAATGCTAAAACATATGTTAAAAAGATATTAAAAACAATGTCATTTAAGAAATGTTAGTTAAAACTATTTCGTTGCCTTTGTTTCCTATTGGATATCTCACGTTGACTGCATGCTGTGACTATGTGCTATCCCTTGTTGATATTGATTTTCTTGTGCGAGTTATTCACTTTGGGTATTTTCATTTCTTATCTTTAATGTCTTCGCTCGTACGTTTAAATTGCAGTGGCGAGTTATTCTATATTCTGACGTGCCTAAATCCATATTGATTTTTACCCTATTCCTCCAGCGGACCACGGCCCTTTTCTGTGTACCTGTGAATGTTATATGAAAGGAATTATTGTGTTTTTTTACACTTTAATTGGTATATATGGAATTTTTATATTTGATGCCACATGAATTATTTGTTACTTACTGTTTTCTTACGTTAGGTGTTCTTTGATGTTTGTATTTTCTACATGCCCTGGGTCTGTTTTGTTGCTTGTTGTTACGCTGGCTGAATACTTGGGTTCCTGCTTACGTATCTGCGTAGTCGCCGTTTGGTCGGAACTAAGGCTAGGTTGATGACATTGTGCAGTTAGTGGAAGGGATCCCTCCGTGGGGGTCTTGTTGTACTACTGTTTCGAATATTACATTTGGTTTAACTGTAAGTTTATCATTAATTTGGTTATTGAGCTTAGTTTCTCGGTATATATAGAACTCCTCTATCGTGTCCACCATCTTTCCTTTTCTAGTTATATGTATTATATCCATAATTTTATCAATTAAATGCTGATACCAAGAACACTACAGAGACTACAAACATGGTAGCACGAAGTCTAAATTTGCACAACATTTTCTTGAAAACCAACATTCAGTAGACTCAAATGATAAAATGATCTAGACTAGACTAGATGATGTGTGGTTCTGACCAAACCACAACTACGCACACACGTAAGCAGGAACGCAAGTATTCAGCCAGCGTAACAACAAGCAACAAAACAGACCCAGAGCATGTAGAAAATACAAACATCAAAGAACACCTAACGCAAGAAAACAGTAAGTAACAAATAATTCATGAGGCATCAAATATAAAAATTCCATATATACCAATTAAAACATAAAAAACACAATAACTCCTTTCATATAACATTCACAGGTACACAGAAAAGGACCGTGGTCCGCTAGAGGAATAGGGTAAAAATCAATATGGATTTAGGCAAGTCAGAATATAGTACAACTCACCACTGCAATTTAAACGTACGAGCAAAGACATTAAACCTAAGAAGTGAAAATACCCAAAGTGAATAACTCGCACAAGAAAATCAATATCAACAAGGGATAGCACATAGTCACAGCATGCAGTCAACGTGAGATATCCAATAGGAAACGAAGGCAACGAAATACTTTTAACTAACATTTCTTAAATGACATTGTTTTTAATATCTTTTTAACATATGTTTTAGCATTCATATTAAATTTAATATATTAAGTAGCACACAGCATTTTAATAACATCTCTGTAACAGTTTGGAAACCCAAAATGCGCTAAAATCAAAGGAACCTGTTCATATACAAGGCCTGATGATGGTTCAAGAGGGCCTAAACATGTAGCCTGTGGAATCTTTGTAAAAAGTTGTAGATGTGTTGGACAAATGTATATATTTTATGATAATTATGGAACACATCGGGACTAGTAAAGTTAAAAAAAGTATATTTCTAGTTTAACATAAGATAATATAAACACTTTGAAGTCATCCAATGTATTGAATACAATGTGGTGCTCAACATATGACTTATGTAACAATGCAGTCCCTATTTCTGTGACGGTGTGTCCTCCTCTACTTGCTTTCAATCCCTTCAATGTGCCATAAGATGACATTTGCTGAATAGGAATTAGTCTTGTTCAGCACAGAGATATTGAGGAGCAAAATAAAGAAAGGCGAGAGTATGTCACCACTGACCAATAGTAGTGGCTACTGCTCATCTGGAAAGGAGGTGGAATTGACTTTGGAATGACCTGTGATAGTACTGCATTTTTCATACCACTAGTGCATCTCATTGTCCTCAAGCTATTTATGTTAATGAAGCATATATTGATGAAAAATGCTGCTTTTCCATGTCACTATAATATCACAGAGGTTTAGAAAGGAAAGTCAAGAGTGAAGGAAATAGTACCACAGTAACAAATAATGTGCAACCCACAGAAGTGGTAAGTGGTTTGACTGGGGGGCACTTCACTCTGCCCCCCTCACCTGTGAATGCCCTAACCCTGACTGGTAGACTTTTGTTATAGTGACAGAGATAACAATATTAAGATGCAGAAAGTGAAATATTGGCCAGACTTTAGTAAGGACCAATGTCTTGCCTTGTTGCCTTACAGGAAACAAATTTTCATTATTTAGAGATTGTTATGTCTGTCAGTATCACTTGGATTACAGGATAGAGGAATCCTGCTGTCCATGATTAATCAGGAGTGATAGAATCACCAAAATTTCAGAGTCCATTTTCAGTGTAAAATGCATATTTGTTTCCAGAAACTTATAAAATACCAGTAGTAAAAATGTAAAATAAACTTAAAAAGTATAAACAATACATAAGTTTATTGCTGGTTAAACACATTTTGGAAACATAAACTATATTTGAATAAGAGTCTCATTCCATTAAGTGCAAAAGCAGTTACCCTCATTGTATGAAATCCAAAGATAGCTGAAGTGATCTGCACAAAAGCAGGAGAGTGGGGAACCAACTCCCAAGCCATTTGGTTTCATTGTGATCCTTTGGAGAAGATGAAATAGTGGAATTGAAATTGGTCAGCATGAAGGGTCAGAACCCTGAATGGTGAGGTTTGCAAACATCAAGGCTATCTTTATTCTTATTCTTACATATAAATTAGAGAAACCTCTATACTATTATTTTTCAGAAGATTTCTTAGAGCTGCTCGGAAAACTGCTATGAATATTTAACCCACATCTTTTTTATTTTTTTATGAGTAAGAGGCTGTATTGAATTTTATTAATATGTGATTTGTGGATGGTAGGCCAAGTTGAAAGAGTACATATTTAGCCACAAAATTGTAAGGTCTTACATTTATTTATATATCATCGCATGTTGTGAGATGTAGTAGTGCTGGTGTACTGTTTAATTTTATTACTAAGAACTTGCCCATGACCATCACATTCAGTAAATACATACAGCTCCTCACATGTAGGGTTAGGGTATGTCATAAGATTCAGTGCCCAAATTTTGCGCTAATTATTGGGTCAAACATTTAGACAACAAAAATGTGGGGTCTAAAAGTCAAGATAGAACCAATGTTTACTGATATCTGCATGCAGGGTAGCAGCAGTCAGAAGTGTAGGGAAGTCAGTGACTGCAGTTCATCCATAGTAGAGGCAAGTTTCATTTTATGTGACTTCTTTTTTTGCTTGATTTCGCTGTTACATGACTTAAAAATTTACATCATTTTTTTTTAATTTATGTGGTAATTTTTAGTTTAACACAATTTGGAAAACATGATTGGGGGCCATGCTTATTGTCTGTGGGAGGCTAACAGAAAGTGGTGCCACTGCCATGACATCAGTCACATGTATGGATTGATTATGTTGGTGATATAATCATGTGGGTCATGTAGTTTCCTCTTTAACAGCACTGCCTTTTCATATCAACATGAGTGAGAAATATAAGGCTCTATCATCTGTTGCAATAAAAGTGAAAAACTGGTGAAAAACAACCGGTATTGAATGTAAATTAGATGTAATAAGCTGACTTGAAAAGATGAAAGAATTGTGATATGGTATAATGTTAGACTCACTGATAGTAGTATTTGAATAATTTGTGATAATGCTGATAGAACTAAAGAAAGTGCTAAGTCAGGAGCTACAGTGTTTGTATAGTAAAACTGACACAGTCCTGTGGGAAGGAACCATACCAAAATCTATGGATGTTAGTCTCTTACGTTTTCATTGTATTAGAAATAAGTAAATATATTGTACAGAAATGTTTATCTATTGTATATATGGTACATATATACTCTACAAGTCCATATGTCCGCTATGTGTATAATCTTAAGCTATATAGGATGAGGTCATTCCCACAGCCCCCAGGAAATGCACTGTTGGGAATGGGAATTATGTGTTTGATTTGTGCAACTTTTTCAGGGATGTAACCTTGGTGTAAAATGAGACAAGGCTGTATACACATCTGTTGAAACTGATAGCATACAAATGGGAAACATACAGTACTAGAACTTGCAAAGTACATATATTCATATATATTTTATCAGATTATATTCTGCTAGAAATTGGGTTTAAAAATGCATTTATAATTTTTGCCTCTATTTTTTGGTTTATGTGAGTAAATATGGTGTACAAGGCATATTCAAAAAAAGACCGAACCTTTGCTCTAAAGACTTTATTGCTCATTTTACAGCATTTTAAGCACTGCCCCCTTCAAAGTAGTCCCCTCTACTGGCGATAAACCGTTCCCAACGTTTCTTCCATTGTTGGAATGCTTCCTGGAACGCACTTTCTGTGATGGCGCACAGTTCTTCTATCGCATTTTCTGGAATCTCCTCTATGGTATGGAAACAACATCTTTCAAAATGGTTTTAAGTTTGGGAAAGAGAAAAGAGTCTGCTGGAGCAAAGTCCGGAGAATAGGGTGGATGGGGTACAAAGGATGTCTGATGTTTTGCCAGATAACTGCGGATGAGGAGCAACGCGTGAGCTGGGGCATTGTGGTGCAATATCCCAATCTGGTTTTCCCACAATTCAGGCCTTTTCCTGTGCACAGCATCCCTCAAACGCACTAAAACTTCCTGGTACAACTGTTTGTTTACCATCTGACCACGTGGTACAAATTCATGATGGACAATGCCTTTCCAATCAAAAAACACAACCAGCAACACCTTGATCTTTGGCCGACTCATCTGTGCCTTTTTTGGTTGAGGAGACTCTTTCCCCATCCACTGTGATGATTGCATCTTGGTTTCAACATCATACCCATAAACCCACGCCTCGTCTCCTGTTATGATGTTCTCAAAGTTTTCATTACCATTTGCATTGGCAAGCAGTTCCTGACTGATTTCAACACGGGTCTCTTTGTGATCATCGGTCAACAAACGCGGCACGAATTTTGCACTGGTGCGACGCATCTGAAGTTTTTCAGTAAAAATTTGATGGCAAGATCCTATGCTGATGCCCACGTCGTCAGCAAATTCTCAGACATTTAAACGACAATTTCCACGAATTACAACACGAACTCTTTCGACACGGTTGTCGTTTGTTGATGTGGAAGGTTGTCCAGGCCTGGGATCTTCACTGACTGACATTCTGCCCTCTTTAAAACGCTTAAACCACTCATAGCACTGCATTCACTTCATACATTCCTCCCCGTATGCTTGGTTAAGCAATTGAAAAGTCTCTGTAAAATTTTTACCAAGTTAGCAGCAAAATTTCACACACGCACTATTCTTCAAGCTCCTTCATTGTCACTTTGTCACTAATCCGATGAACAGCTTGTGCACGTGCTCAGTTCAGCGGATGTAGCTCGATGAATAATGCTCATAGCGAAACAGAACAAATGGCAGTGTGTTGTCAAAACCTGACGCTAGGTGCGCTCAGTAGCCACAGCGTCCTCTCTGTGCTGGTTGGCACACTATTTAAAAGGTTCGGTCTCTTTTTGAACAAGCCTTGTACATGTAAGGTCATTGCACATTTTACAGTTTGAAACTGTAAATATATGGTGTAGAAATGACAACAATTTTGTTAAGAGATGAATGAACACATCTGGCTTAGATCCTGCAGACCCCACTCATGTGTTCTCCTGTGTTATGGCTGAAAGTTCGTACTTTTTCTCTTTGTTTTTAAGCTTTCATTCCCATTAGTAGATATAGCTTGTAACATAAACTATTGATTGGAGTCACAGTGAGTCATGGCTTGAAAGTTCCCATAATGAAATGTCACCAAGGAGAAGGCTAATCTCTTGATAAGAAATTTCCGGTAATGTAGTTGTGTATGATACAGTATCAAATATGGGTGAAATTACGAGGGTGCTCTGAAAAGTTTTTGGCCTAACAATGAAAAAACGAATTTATAATTTCAAAATTATTTTTATTTTTCACCATAATCTCCCTTAAGACTAATACATTTATTCCAGCGATGCTCCAGCGCCATTATCCTGTCCCTGTAGTGGTTCTTCATAAGATCTGCAAAATACCCCTCTACAGTTGCAATTGCCAATTGATTCGAAGAAAAACGCTGACCGGCGAGGAAGAGTTTGAGTCTTGGGAAGAGATAGATGTCAGAGGGAGCTAAATATGGGGAATAGGGTGGATGTTCCAACAGTTCATTGTGCAGATCCCTTAATTTTCCCATTGCCTAAACACTTTTATAGGCGGGTGCATTGTCCTGATGAAAAATGATTATTTTATTTTGCAAACCGAGTCTTTTCTCACGAATTTTGTCATCTAGTCTGGTTAAAAGATTTGAATAATATTCCCCAGTTATTGTTTTACCCTTTTCAAAATAATCAATAAACAAATGCCTTCCGTCCATCCATCTATGGCGCTACAGCTCCTTCCGGGCCTTGGCCTCCCTCTTAAGACGCCTCCGTTCATCTCTATTTGCAGCTCTTCTCCTCCATCCTCTTGTCCCCAGCAGTTGTAGTGCAGCCCTCTGAACCACATCCGCCCATCTAGTTCTTGTTCTTCCCACTGGCCTTGTGGGATGGAAGTATCCGTTTAGAACCTTTTTTGGAATCCTTTCTTCTTCCATCCTTATTATATGTGTGTGTGTACTGCTACCGGGTGACAATCCAATTGCAATTAATAAATATATAATGTGACTCGCCCATTCTAGTCTTCTAATTTTGATGTCCTCCACAATGTTTGGCTCCTTTTATAGGCTGTACAGTTCATTATTCCATCTGGGATGCCAGCATCCTCCCTCGTGTGTTGGGCCATATATTTTTCGCAATATTTTCCTTTCGAACGTGTTTAGCATCTGCTCTGACATTTGTGTTAAGGTGCAAGTTACACTTCCTTAGTATAATATAGGCTCAATTAATGTTTTGTATAGTCTTATCTTGTTGTTTTCTCAGGATTTGTTGAGATTTGAATATGGTTTGCAGGGAGCTGTAGGCTTTATTGGCTGCCAGAATCCTAGCTTGAATTTCTTCCTTTTCATCTTTGACGTAATTTATTACCATCCCTAAGTATTTGAATCTCCTTACCACTTCAATCTTATGATCATCAACAGTCAGTGTTCTTCCATTTCCAGTTCTCCTGCTTTGCATCATTGCTTTTGTTTTCTCAACATTAATGATCAGCCCAACTTCTTTTGCTCTGTATTTCAGTTTGCCGTATGCTTCTGAAATAGCCCTCTTCGTTCTACCCATGATAATTATGTCGGCTGCATATCCTATTAATTGTACTGATTTACGAAATATTGTTGATGTGGTTTGTACCGACAATTGCCTTATTACGTATTCCAGTGCTATATTAAAGAGGTTGGCGCCAGTCCATCTCCTTAATTTAGTCCAATTCCTAACTTGAAGACATCAGTCATAATTGTCTCTGTATTTACATGGTAAGTTGAGTTTTCCATGGTTGCTTTCATTAACCTTATCAGTTTGTCCAGAATTCCAAAGTGCGCCATTGCTGTGTAAAATTACTTCGGATGCTGCCATATGCTTACTGGAAGTCAACATAGATCTGGTGTATCTACACATTATTCTCCCAGGATTTTTCCAATAAATATTTAACTGTAAAGATTTGATCTATAGTAGATTTTCCTGTTTAAATCCTACTTGATATTCGCCAATTATGTGTTCAGTGAATTTTTAAGTCTATTGTTAATAACTGTAATTAATATCTTGTGGGAACACCCACATATCATCTTTTCTATTCAGTACTCCGTTTCACATCATAACTCAGAACACCCATCCATACACAGACCTTGACAACAGTTGCTTAACCATCTCTTCCATTCAGTCCTCCGTTACACATCACAATAGCACTCTCTCGCTCCCTTCATCTCTTTCTAACTCCGCTAATTATACGGCCCTTTTGAGGGCCCCAAGCAAACCAACCCATGTAAACAAGCCACGCCCACTCATTTTGCCGACTGACCAATGACAGAGCTGTCAAAACGGCAGAGATCTGTATGAAAGGAGAGCAATTAAGACCGCAGATTCATTCACTCGTCGGCCGCTACAAGAAGAAGAAAAAGCAAGATAGCCAGCATCAAGAAGGAAGCAGTTGATCTCCTCACATCAAGAAGAAACAGCCGGACTTGCCGCCTCAAGAGAGCATCGCCGGACCTGCCACGTCAACAGAGCATTGCTGGCCCTATATCGAGAAGAGTAATTGTCGTTTGTACCACAAAAGTAGACGTTTGTCTGCGACACCAAAAGGAGTGATACTGTCGGTGACGCTCAGAAGGGAGTAAGTGTCGTTCGACACCAAAAACACGGGCAGCGCACCGTGTGCCTGCCATCCAGCCGGGTACCTACGTGCTGCACACTTAGCTGCTGACCTGACGCCTCTTTGCCTCACGACAGCCCAGCTCCTCACTGCGACCATAGTCACTGGGGAGACCCAGTAATACATACAGACTAAACTACGGCAGTCAAGCCGAAATTCCTACGACGAAAAGTGTAAGACTACCAGACCAATAAAATTGTTATATGTGTTATACTGGGATCAATACTGACAACTATTCCACATATAATTGGTAACACCGACGTGATCTGAACACGCAACCGACGCGGCACGTGGCTGACAGGATTTAACAGTCAGATCAGTCTTCTGATAACTAAATATTTCGGCAATTTTTCAGCATGACGGAGCCAGCGGACGAGATCCGCAGCCCAGAGGTTTACAAGGTAGCTTTACGCCTGCCACACTTCTGGTCCGACCGACCAGCCATTTTGTTCGCACAAGCCGAGGCGCAGTTTGAGTTGGCAGCCATCACACGACAACGGACGAAGTTTAACTACGTGGTGTCCCACCTCAACCAACAGCAAGCGGCCGAGGTAGAGGACATCACAATTTCACAACCGGAGCACGAGCCATACGACCGGCTTAATGCAGAGCTGGTGCGCCGGCTGTCCACCTCACGCGAGCAGCGCGTGAGACAGTTTCTCTCGCACGAGAAAATGGGTGACCGAAAGCCATCACTGTTCCTACGGCACCTCAAGGGCCTAGCGCCTGATGTCCCGGACGAGTTCCTCCCCACCATCTGGGCCAGCCGTCTACCACAACATGTACAGGCAATACTTGCCGGCCAGACT
>Ga0268261_10000509_pt1 | contig 24651 bp, 17 predicted proteins | sample TergutNc150P1_FD_190353 | JGI IMG/M metagenome (GOLD analysis project Ga0268261, IMG submission 190353) | Nasutitermes corniger P1 segment gut microbial community from laboratory colony in Florida, USA - Nc150 P1 (SPAdes) (version 2) | ecosystem: Host-associated > Arthropoda: Insects >...
GTGTCGTGTGTTGTCAGGTAGAGGTCTCTGCGACGAGATGATCACTCGTCCAGAGGAGTCCTGCCGACTGTGGTGCGTCGTTGTGTGTGATCTAGAAACATCAAGAATAGGTGCTCCATATATATATGACATTAGTAACCTAAGGGTTAATGATTTAACCCTTATCCTGCTAATGTGGAGAAAATGGTGAGCTAATAATGCCAGCAAATAGCAGATGGGATTTAATTCGGGGTTTAAAGGGTTAATGTGATTTGGCATAGATTAACCCTGGTGGCACTTGTGTTGAAGGCTGGCAGAAAGTGACATCATTATCACGTCGTCAGTCATGTTTGTGGACCGATTACGTTGGCGATACAATCACGCAGCTGATGTCATTCCCTCTGCAACAGCATTGGCATTTGTAACCAAATGAGTGAGAAAGAAAAATCTACATCACCTAGTGCAATCTAAATGACGAATTAGTGAAAGTCAATCGGTAATGAAGAAAAATTAGACGTAAGAAGCTGACCTGAAAAAGGTAAACGAATTGTGGACATATGCCGTAATGTCAAATTCGCTCCAACTAGCATGTGTACAATTATTGATAATGCTGATACAGTTACATAAAGTGCTACATTAGGAAATAGAATGTTTGTGTAGCAAGACTACCACAGTCCTATTGGAATGAACCATACCAAAAACTATGGAAGTGAGACTCTTGCATTTTTATTGCATTAGGAATAAATAAATATATTGTATAGAAACATAGGTATACTGTATAACAATGTACACATACTGTATATACAGCTGATATATACTCTACAGGACCGCATGTCCACTAGTGGTATAGTTATACACTATGTCAGATGAGGTCAATCCCCAAAACCCCAAGATATACACTGTTTTAAAGGGAATTCTCTGTTCAATTTGTGCGAATTTTTTCAGGAACGTAAGCCTGGCATAAAACGAGACCTGCACGTATACCATAATTTGTGATACTGCACTTCACTGGAACTTTGCCTGTACAGTCAAAAGTTTTATTCCATATAGGTATGTTATTTCTATTTCTTGGATGGAATCTTCTTCTATTAGTGCAAGAAATGAAAAGTGACTGGGTTGGTTGCAAAGTATTGTGTGAAATACCAATGCAAACAACTACAGTGCGATCAACTTGGCGTAACATTTCACCTCAGTATATGCTGTATTCCGAACAAATGATGGCTGGTAATGTTTAAGAAAAAAAATGTTTGATGCATGACAAGTCTTTCTGAAAATATTAAACCTGTTAAGAGTGTGAAAACATCGATGACAGATGAATCTTGGAAGGCCATCATCAACAGACACCTGAAAGGAAACAGAAACATCTAATTTAATACATTGATCACTTACGCACCAGAATTAAGAAATGGACAGAACAAACACAACCAACCAAGCACACAGCATACATAACAAGAAATGCTACCGATCTCTCTTAACCTCCTTCAGACATTGATCAAACCACACAGAATTTGTTGTCAGCACATGCAAATTTAAGGTGGGAAAGAACCTGAATACCCTTCAAAATCACCCATTATCCTTCAGCCTATGCTTGTCTATATTCTATCACAATGTAATGGCACCAGCAGCAGCAGCACCAGGAGAAGCAGTAGTGGTATTAGTAGTAACAGTGCTACAGTCATTAGCAAAACATTATGATTACAATTTCAAGGTTTTTTCTACCCATTCCCAAGCTCGCAGCTTTAGTGGTACAGGATAAAGAGTCAAAAAATAAACAACAGAATGAATACACTGGTAAACATAATTTTTGTCACATGAAAACTAATGTGTTTCTTATATATTTTTCCATGCTGAATACAAATATGTTATTACAACTGCTCTACCACCCACAGGTTTCGCGTTACAGAATTTTTTAAAATGTTATTTTAGCAAATTCAGTTTTTTTCATGATACCAGTATGTTTTAAACATGGCTGAGGCACTTCATTATGTTTTAAACATAGTGTGAGCAAGAAAACTTAAACATAACAAAGACAGTAGGCATGTGAGCCCAATCACAGACAGCCAGACTGTGCAAGCTCAGACATTTATCGACACATTTGGACATGAAACTAAAAGTAAGCTCTGGTTGAGGAACACTGCACTGCTAGTGGTGTGCCGGACTTCGCTGTGATAAGTTGCAAGTGTTGTTTGTTCTTTTCAGTGAGGTGTTTTGTGTAAAATGATTGTGTTTATTATATTTTCATCATGCAAAGGAAGCGTGTACATCATTTTGACACATGTGGTAAACATCAAATCTAAGAGGCTATATTTTACCCCACTCATTAAGAAATATTATGAGCTTTATTTTGGGTGTAAAGTGAGTGATAAAGATAAAAGTTGGGCCCCTAATACTTGTCATGTAACATGTGTGAGGCTGCTCATAGGATAGGTAAATGGTTCGCATCACATGCCATTTGCCATTCCCATGGTTTGGAGGGAACCAAATAACCACTCATCCCATTGTTACTTTTGTTTAACAAACATAATGGGGATCACCCCTAAATCTAAATACACTAAAATATCCAAATTTGCCATCTGCAATGAAGCCTGTTCCACACACTGAACAGTTGCTTGTACCAAAGCCTATGGAAAATCTGGCTTTTAGCAATGACAACTCTGATTCCGATACAGATCACGGACAGCAAGAAGGGGACTATGCTGATTGCGATCTGACATTTGAAGCAAGTTCTTTCTCATCAGAACCCCATTTATTAACACAACGGAGATCTTAATGACCTTGTCCGTGATTTGAATTCATCTAAAAGACTCTTGATGACTCAGTTTCACGCGGTGATGCTATAAGCTTACAGAAACTCCTAGTTAGCTTTGTCTCTGTTTAACACGCGGGAGGTATGGTCATATGATTGCTATACGCAGGTTTGTTAGCATCTCTCTGTTTTGCAGTGGTTTGGTTATCCAGAATATTAGGTACCGTGGCCAGAGTAAGAAGTGTTGGAGAAGATGCTCTGCTTTAATGCAGCAGCAAGCTATCTTCCATAACTATGGCATACATAAGTATTATTACTTTATCGTGTTCATAGGGAAAGTGATACCAGTTTTAAGTGTGATTATAACCACAGGGGTTTATCACTCAACAGTCAATTCATAGAAAACAAGGCAAAAAGTACAGATTTTGTCCCATGAGGAAAAATGTCTGTTTCTAACGTATTTTTGGACACTGAATTCAAACATGTTTCCAGAATTTCTCTATCACCCACACCTTTTGCTCCAGGTTAAAGGGCTGGAATCTTCTGCGCCAGGACACTAAGTTGTGTTTTTACTGTGGGCGCCATAAAGAATTCAAGGATTTCTTCTCCCAGGAAGATGGTGTCGTGTCTTGCAATGATGTTTGTTCCGTTACAGAAGTTCTTGGCCATGAATACAACCCAGATCAGTGGCACTTGTTAATTGATTCGTCAAAAGTGAGCTTGAAGGTGGTTCTACTCCACAACAGAAATAGATTCCCCTCCGTTCCTTTGGCTCATGCAGCCAACATGAAAGAAAGTCATGAAAACATTTGGGAAAGTTTAAGTATGACGAATTTAAGTGGAAGTTATGTGGTGATCTCAAGGTTGTGGCACTGCTACTCGGAATGCAACTCGGGTACACAAAATACTGCTGTTTCCTGTGCAAGTGGGACAGCTGGGACAAGAAGAATCACTATGTAAATAAACTGTGGCCTAAATGAACATCACTGATGCCAGAGGAGAAAATTGTCACCAATCTTCCTCTTAATCTTCCAGAAAAAATTTATCTGCCCCTTTTGCACATAAAGCTGGGCCTCATGCAAAGCTTTGTGGAAGGTATGGATAAAACCAGTCGTGGATTCGATAATGTGAGGAATAAGTTCCCAAATGTGAGTGACACAAAAATCAAAGAGGGTATATTTATAGGACCCCAGATCAGGGAACTGATGCAAGACAAACAGTTCAATGAAGACCTGGATGAGAATGAAAGAAATGCATGGTTGTCATTTAAGAGGATTTGCAACAACTTCTTAGGAAATCACAAAAGCAGCAAACTATCAGGATGTTGTGCAAGACTTGTTGACTTCATACAAAGCTATGGGATGCAGTATGAGTCTGAAAATCCACTTTCTGGAGTCACACTTGGATTTTTTTCCCAGAAAATCTTGGCAAGTCAGTGATGAACACAGTGAAAGATTTCACCAAAACATAATGGCTATGGAAAAGTGATACCAAGGCAAGTGGACCTCAAGTATGTTGGCAGACTATTGGTGCACACTGAAGAGGGATGCACCTGATGCCAATTACCAGCGAGTCATATGCCTCTACATTTTAGAGGAAAGTTTCTGCCTGTTTCATGACCATGTAAGGCACTATTTTGCACATTTAAATTCCTCTGTATCTTTAAAACCCTGTCTGATAGAAAAATTCTGTATACATATCTGAATTCAGCATAAAAAGTACTACTAAGTTCATCTATTGAAGATTGTGGGACAAAAAAAAAGTTAAATTTTGTTGACCAGTGTTACCATTACCAGTGTACTGAACGGCATTACATGCTATATTGCAAGTGTGAACAGTGTAACAATATGCATAAGTTTATTACAAAAGCGTTACTTAAAGTAATTAGTGATGCCACAAGTGTTAACTATTATACATAGTCTTGCTGGAAGTTCTGTTACAAAGATTGTGACTAGAAGGAAAATGAAACAGAACATCCACTTTTCAAGCCAAATAATTTATTAACAATAGTTTTAAGTTTTTATTTATAATAATGTCACTCAAAATGGCCACCCTCCACCCTGACGCAAGCCTTGAGACACTCTGGCCACTCTGCTATCACAACACGCACTGTCTCCAGGGGGATCTATGCCACTGCTTTCACGAGGGATCTCGTCAGGCTGTCCAAGTTGTTGTGACGCTTTCAGCAAGCCATGTCCTCCAAAACAGCCCACAGTTTATAGTCCAGGGGGCTGAGGTCTGGACTCCCAGAGGAACAATCCCTGGCGCCAACAAAGGCCAGAACATTCCTCCGCAGCCACTCCTGAGTCATCTTGGCCTTTTGGGGCAGGAACTGAGTCCCGCTGAGAGACCCATTCCTGACCACTGAAGAGGGTCATGTTAAGATGTTTCACAACTCCTTGTAGCACGTCCTCTTGATACACCCGAACACGAGTTTCACACCTTTCTTGCAAAAATAAAGATGTGTCACCCCCTGATAGGACACCCCCCCCCCCACCAAACCATGATGCAAGAAGGGTGATGAGCATAAATCTTGTTGTTCTGGTTGTTATACTGCTCCTCGATGGTGAAAATTTTCTCGTCCATGAAGAGGATGTTTTCGTGCCCGTTCTCAGCATGCCACTGGAGGAGATGCTCTGCTCTTGTCCGTCAGATCTCCTTCAAAGCAAGAGTAAGGAGGTGTCCCTTTGAGCGGAGGTGCGCTCGCATGTGTAGATCATCCCTGATGAGGCACGACTTGATTGGGTCAATATCTTCAGCTTTCGGGACATGAACTTCTGTTTCCAGAGCGTATTTTGGCAAATCTGCTCCCATACTGTTTTGATAGCAGCTTCAGCCCCCACACTTTTCAGGCGTCTTGACCGAGCCCTGTCTTCAACCCTCCAGAGTTCCTTATAATGTTTAATTGCCCTATAGATGAACATTCGTGAAATTTTCAGTGGTTTTAGGAGTTTGAAAATTTCAGAATAGGATTTTCCACAATTGTGAAGGGCAGTCACACCCACATGGTTTTCCTTGACACCCCACTCCATGTTGACACTGTGACAGACAAGCAAACTGCCTTAGCACATGTACCTGAAGAGACAGTAGTCCAAAAACAGCCATCCTTACAACCCTCCCATCTCAATGTCTCCAGCTTTGGACAACATGAAAGTTGTAACAGAACTTGTGGCAGGACTATGTATATTGACAGAGGGTCAAGTTTATCTTAAATGTAATCAGTGTACAACTGTTAGTAATAAGCCAGCAACATTATACAGTGTGATTTTACTTTCAAGGCAACCAAAGCAACCAAAATTAAGTTTATTAGTGTTATGTATAATTAAATTAGATATTGTTTTGGAATGGGCAAATTATTTAAATGAATAGGCCTATCCTGTTCATGCCAGTATGTTCCCTTGAACCAGACAAGGCTGCAATACCTCTTGCCTACATTTATAATACTTCATTCAGCCAAGGAAAATCCCCAGATTGTTTAAAATCCTCGTATTTAGCTGTGGCACCAGTATTTATGAATGGTGATAAATTCTTAATAGCTAATTACAGACGAACTTCCCTATTAACAGAATTTTCCAAAATCTATGAAACATTAATTAATCACAGATTAATTCAGCATATACAACAACACAATATAACAGTTTCTTATGCATGGAATAGTCAAAAATTTATAACAGGACCTGACTAAGGCTTTTGACTGTGTTAACCATGAACTATTAAAAACAAAAATTAGAATTATGTGGGGTTAAAGTTTTGCTTGTAGACTGGTTTGGTTCTTATCTTTGAAGAAAGGAAGCAGAGAACTGACTTAAAATTTCCAAAATTTTATTATTATTTCTTCAAACCGGCATATTGTTGAACACGGGGTTCCCCAGGGATTGGTTTTGGTTCCTTGTTCTTGAGTCTATATATTAATGATTTTCTTGTCCTAATATACGAAATTATGAATGTGATGTTTGCAGATGACAAAAGTTTCAATTCAATTCAATTTATTTTGCATTCCACAGATCCAATACAAGGTCACCAAGAACATATGGATATGGAGATAGTCAAATAAAAATAAAAAAACAATCTACATAAGTACAAATCATACTGTTAAATCCCGGGAGGGAGAAAACAGTCACGGCTTAACATATTAGTATAATGTTAGATAAATTACACAATAACAATAGATAAATTATCATTAAAGCTTATTAATTATAATCCTTATATAAGAGCTGTATAAAGGTTTATTTGTGACTACTTAGGTGAATGGAAATTGTAAAATTCTTCTAGAGAATAAAATGAGTTATTATACAAGAACCTTTTCAAAACTGCTTCAAATTTTTTTGGGTCATGCGACTCATTTTTTATATATGGTGGAAGGCTATTATACATTTTTATACCCCTATATAACACTCCATTCTGATATTGAGCCAAATTGGTGGCTGGTTGGTGAAGATTTCTGCGTTGTCTAGTACAATAGTTATGTATTTCATTATTTGTGGTGTATAATTCATTGTTTTTATTCACAAACAAAATAAGATGGTAGATATATAAAGAAGGTTGTGGTAAAATTTTAAGATCAATGAACAGATCTCTGCAAGAATCTCTGCTTCTACATCCCGTCATGATCCTTATTATCCTTTTTTGTAATCTGACGACTCTCATACCACCCTCAGAGTGACCCCAGAATATAATTCCATATGACATTATAGAGTGGAAATAAGAATAACAGATTACTTTCAACATTTGTTGTGATACATAAGATTTTACTGACCTCATGGCATAACAAGCTGAAGATAATTTAGGCAAAATATTATCAATATGTGTAGTCCAGGACAGAGTATTATTAATGTGCAGTCCTAGAAATTTTATTTCATTTATCTTGGGAATAAAACCATTTCTATGGGCAATAGCTACATCTAAATAGTTTTGGTTTTTACTAGAGAATTGTATGAGATGTGTTTTACATAGATTGAGAGTGAGTGAATTTTCTTGGAACCATTTAGTTATTTGTCCAAAAATTATGGTAAGATCATTTTGTAATAAATGTGTTTTTGGTCTAGAAATTATTATACTTGTATCATCAGCGAACAGTACGGGGGTGGCCTTGCGTGTTATAGCGTTTGGCAAATCATTAATATATAAAAGGAATAAAAGAGGACCCAAAACAGATCCCTGTGGGACAACCATGCTTTACTTTAGTCCACCCTGAGACAAATTTTGTATTAAGAGTAGAATTATGTATTTGAACTCTTTGGTATCTGTTTGCTAAATAAGATTCTAATAATGATTTAGATTTTCCCATTATTCCATAGTATGGCAGTTTTTTTTATCAATAACAAATGATTCACAGAATGTATGTTAGTTATAGTCAATACCAAGGATCAGCTAATTGAAAGGTTTAATTTTATTTTAATTCATATTTCTAAATAATTTCAAGCTAATTGCATCATAAACCCAACTAAAACTAAAGTCTTAAAACGTGCACCAACTAAATTACCCATTGCATTAAATTTAACATATGCAGGTCATTTTCTACCTTCAATGGAAACTATAAAGTACATGGGTTTACAAATTGTCAGTCAAGTTTCTTGGAAGTATCATGGCACAATTTTACTTAACAAGTTTAGTTCTGCTTGTTTTATAATGAAATGACAAAATCATGTATTGACTATTGATTCCCTGAAGTTTATATATATTGCTCATTTTCACTCTGTAATTAAATGTGGTATAGTTTTTTGGGGTAATTCAACTGATTTAGATAAGGTTTTTCTTCTTCAAAAAAAATGCTTGGGATAATGCTGGGATAAGGATGTAGGAGTTCTTGTAGGATTTGGTTTAAAAATGTGACATATTAACAGTTCCATCCCTTTATATTCTTGCACTGGCAATGTTCGTTATTAATAATTTCTCCTACTTTCAAACTAATTTATCACAGCATTGTATAAACATTAGACAAAAAACTGTCAGCATAAACCACTATATAATCTTTCACCTATTCAAAAGGGCACTACTTATTCTGCTAAAAACGTTTTCAATAATACATTAAGAAACTCCAACATGACAAAGTCCAGTTTAAGAACACACTACTGTAACATTATCTACTTGTACCTACTTTTTATTCATATGAAGATTTATCCTATTTATCAAGAGATTTTAAGTATCTAATAATTTATCTTGATAATTAGTTACATTTGTATTAGATTTACTCATATTGTGAAGTGTTTCATATCCAGAAGTCGTTGGATTGATATAGGATCAAAGAAATGTGTTTATGTATATGTAAAGGCCCTGTGTGTTACAAAAGGTTTGACGCTCCCAGAAGTCCAAACAATCGGCACGTGAAGGTGGTAAGGTTGTCAGCCCTATGCACTGGACACCTTGACCTCTACCCACAGGAAATATTCCTAGAACTCATTTCTGTTAGAGGCTGATTCGACCCCAGGGCCATAGTGTGACCAGAAGAATTAAGTCAATGACAAATTCCGGTGACACAATTGGGAATTAAACCTGCGACCTTCTGGTGTGTAGCGCAGTGCCTCAGCCAACTGCACCACTGTGTGACCAGTAATTCATTAATTAAGGGGATGAATTTGTGACTGTATGACATACTATGGAAATATATGGTCATGTACATATTCTTATGGAGTTTCTACACTTAAACCCTTATGCTATGTTACTGCTGTTTGTGTTTTAAGCAATTTTACAGACTTCAGTATGGCCCCAGCCCAGTGACTGTACAAAAAAAAAAGAAATTATGGATTTTACACTTCTCCAGTGCTATGGTTTTCTGAAACTTACTCTTCATTCGATTGTTGCAAGAGATTAAACAATATAAACCCTGTGCCATAAAAAACACTAATTAAACAGGTATATTTTTCACTCTGCAATGCTGAAAAGGTACTGAAACTTACTGGCAAGGAAGAAAATCACTGGCAAAATTTGCAGTCCCTTGGAGTGCAGTTTGAGGACTGTATGACATGTGACACTGCGCCCACTGTATTGCAAGTACACACTACAACCTGGTGTTGGAGCATAAGTTAACCAAGCCAGAATAGAAATGGACATATAACAATGGAAGTTCATTAGGACTACAAATAGCCACAATATATACATATAAATTTGCTACTATGGATAATACCTGTATCATGCACAACAAATTTCAAAATAAAATACAGGATGAGAACACTTACTGAGTGGTCAAATAATAGATAAATAGTGTGGCCTGCAACTCCCTCATGTTACCACAATATGCCACTAGGCTGGAACAGAATCTTTATTTTGTGACTAACAACCCCCCACATTCGTCATTTTTTTATATTAGAAATGTATAAGGATGTTCAAATACATGCATGCACGCACACACAGTTTTCAGTTATTTCAGAATGTGTCAAAACTCTGATTATTTATTTCAGGCATTTCTGTCTCTGAATGCAAATACAAGGACACTGCAGAGTCCTTTATAACCTGATACCATACAAATGGTTTTATAAACTGTCAATAAATTTAAAATGCATGCCTTAACTGTTTACTGCGTGATTTCAGGCCTCCACCACGGCGTAAATGAGATCTGCGTTCTTCTGGGATATTAAGTGCCCGCATATGGTTAGTTTCTGCTTCTGCTCGACCCTTGAAGTTGGGATCGATTGGTTGTCCCAAAACGTCGGTAACAAACTCCAAATCTATGCTGCGGAATATCCCAGATGAAATCAGATCTCATTAACTGTTTATTGTTCCTAGAAATTCATGCTAGCTTGATAACATATTCCAATCAGTTATATGTAAATCGTGGTACTCTTTAAAATGTTACATACACACACTCCTTTTACTCTACTGTTAAACTTCTAGTGTTTAAAAATGACTCCTATATTATTATCAGCTGCTTGTAAAAGATTTTATGTGACATGAATAAGTTTCGGATCCATGGATTGCGCAATATATGTACGTACATATGTATGTACGGAGAAACATAACCAAATCCACCTCACAGACATGGGATTCTGGGGGCCGAAACGCGATATTAAATAGGTACCTTCAAGCTTAAACAATTCCATATTTTAGACACAAGAGATTCTTCACCAGCAGAATCGTCAAAGATGTAACTAAGCAGCACATCATCTCTACGCGCACAAAACCGACAAACTTCCTTAACATTCCACTCCATTTTACCCACGCTGTCAAATCGCGCGCAAGCTTAGCCGTTATCACAGATCATCTAGTTTAGTTGTTACTTCCTGCGCGAGCATGATCTGTGTGTGCGAGTCAGTAAACAACTGCACTGGCCAATGGCACCCAGGTTTCGCCTCCGTTGACCTGTCGTACGATTCGACCCGGACGGCTTATTACCGTTCTCCGTTCCACAGGGACCCAACAGTTACATTATGATTATTGTTTGACATAATTACAATATTAGACAATTAGAGATTTTACCCGCTCCATACTAACATATATTCGCATTAATGAACTTCATTATAAGGAGAAAAGTTGCAAACAAATTCATCTGCACATAGTATTAATGCAAGGAATAAGCACCATCTTCTCAGACCAAATGTCAACCTTTCATGTTTTCAGAGAAGTGCATACTTTGCTGACATCAGAATTTTTAACATTTCATCACATAATCTTACAAGTCAAGAAGGAAAATGCACACTTTAAAGTGAATTAAGACGATGCTTCTACTTTGCATATTAAACTGTGTGTGTAAAGATAATCCTTAATACTCTATATAAAATGTTCATACCGCATTGCGCTGTAAAAATTCCGTAAACTGTGCATTCTTTGCACTTTTCGTATGTTTATAACTTATTCCACAATGTACTGTCATTTTGGCAAACCTACGGATCCATTAAATTTCTGTGTGCATATGGACAGGAAGTCCAAGAATATGATTAAAAAGTAAAAGAAAAAGATGGTAAATAAGAAAAATTGGAAAGAACTGGCGTTGAATAGGAAAGCTTGGAATAACCTAATTGAGAAAGCCAAACCCCATAAAGTGCTGGAAGAAAAAGAATGTATGTATGTAGTACGTACGCATGCGGTGCTTTAACGAAGAACATGGGTTAAATGCCGACGGGACCCGTATTGAATGAACCGGATCACATTGAAGACCTACTGTGCTCATCACTAGTTCACGTTATTGGTACGAACATGCACCACGTGGTAGCACGTGAATGGTCACTTTGCAGCAACGTGTGATTAAGCGCGTCCGTTGGCAATCCGACGTATCACCACAGGCGGCAATAGTGAAGTTAACCAATCACAGGTTGGCTAATGTTGTGGGTGATTTCAAACTTCCGTGGAGGAGCGCGTTTCTCATCTGGGTGTATTGATGTTGGCGTTAAGAGTCTTTTACTTACATGTGTGTAATGAAGGCCTAGAATTGAACAGTAAATGGGTTCGACCCCTTTCGGTCCCGATGCACGTAGGCCGTTATACAAGCCCTTCGTACCGCTTATGTCCAAGTCATGGGAGCCTAATTCCTTTAATAAAGTTTGAGATTGCTCCTAGACTTAGACTTCTAACATCCTCAGGGTCCAAGAAAAAGAAATCCAAATAGGTATGTCTGAGTGTCGCCAAGGCTTCACACTCACACAAAACGTGAGCTGAGGTTTCCTCTTCTGTCCCACACCTCCTATGTAAGGGACTGTCGATCAGCCCCTTATGTAGAGACGTCTTCTCAGGGAGTTACGTCCAGTATGGAGACCGGTAATAACTCTGGATTGTATCCTGTTAAAGGACAGTAGCCTAGTCCAATAAACATATTGGTCGAGCCCTCCCTTGGTAAGTGCCTGAAGTTCCCTTTATGGAGCCCTATAAAAGAAATGCTCCGTTTCCAGAGCCTTCCATTACGGAGAGATGCTCCATTTCCAAAGCCTTCCTTGACATGTCTTACGTGCCCAGTAAAGGAGCCCTCCCTCCAGTTCACTCCCCTACAGACAGACTCCATTTACAGAGCGCACTTTTACCCTCTATCAAAGTCCCTGTTAATGAACCCCCTCCAGGTTCCCCAGTGGGGCCGCTATAGAGAGAGATACCCGTTTCCGTAGCCTTCTTTTACATATCTCTCAGATTATAACAAGGTTTCTTGATAAAACAAAATCTCACCTTTCTGTCAAAGTCCCCAGTAAAGCAGCGTCACCTCCACAATCCCCCAACGGAGCCCCTATAGAGAGAGATGCCCGCTTCCAGACTCTTCCTTTACATATCCTTCAGGGTCTTCAGTAGAGGAGGCATCCCTCCAGGTTCCCCTCACAGAGCTCCCATAGAGAGGGAGATGCTCCATTTCCAGAGCCCACCTTCATCCGTCTCTCAAAGCCCCCGGTAAATGAGCCCCCCTTCAGGTTCCCCAATGGACCCCTTATGGAGAGAGAAGGGCATTTCCAGAGTCTTCCTTTACATATCCTTAAGGGTCCCCAGTAAAGGGGCCCTCCCCTCCAGGTTCCCCTTGCAGCTCCCACAGAGAGACAGAGACACTTCGTTTCCAGAGCCCCCCTTCAGCTGTCAAGAGTCCCCGGTAAATGAGGAGTGTAGGCTGAGGGTGTTCGAGAAAAGGGTGTAGAGGAGAATATTTGTGCCTAAGAGAGATGAGGTAACAGGGGAGTGGAGGAAACTACATATTGAGGAGCTTAATGATCTGTACCCCTCATCAAGTGTTGTTCAGGTGATAAAATCGAGAACAATGAGATGGGCAGAGCACGTATGGGGGAGAGGAGAGGTGCATGGAGTTTTGGTGAGGAAACCCGAGGGAAAGAGACCACTTGGGAGAAACCACAGATGGGAGGATAATATTAAGATGGATCTTCAGGAAGTAGGATCTGGGGGTATGGACTGGATTGAGCTGGCTCAGGATAGGGACAGTTGGCAGGCACTTGCGAATGCGGTACTGAACCTTCGGGTTCCATAAAATGCGGAGAATGTCTTGACTAGCTGAAAACCAATTAGCTTCTCAAGAAGGATTCTGCTACATGGAGGATGTAAGTAAGTAAGTATAACGAAGTAACTATGGTATCTTCTGGGAGTAGTTTTGAGGAAAATAGGTGAACATTTCAAATCAAAAAATAACCTACACAATTTATTCACATATATTACACAATGTTATCTTTTTGTTATTATACTAAAAATTCTACATCTCCTACATGTTTATTCATCATTTTCATAATCTTTTGGGTTCTTGCGCATAAGCTGTGCATGCTTCTTCTCAACAGCGTCATAAACCAGGTAAGCAATCACAAATGCTGAAAAAAAAATATATATATATATATATATATATTTATCAGGGTTCATTCACAATGTGTTAGTGAAAATCTAGACTGATAAATTAAATCAAAACTGTGTGAAAGACTTCATTCTCAGCATTAAACCAGATCCATTTTAATGTACATGCAAGTTTAACTTAATACTCTTTGGTCAAGTTTACAGTTTTGTAAACCAAACACAGTCTGTCACAGATACATCTTTCAATTAAGATATTATAAAAGAAGTATGGAATTGTATGGCGTCTACTTGGGGAGGGATCCAAGAAAGCCCATTTCGCAGATGACAACGATCATCAAACTTCTCACAATTTTACTTTGAGCAGCTCATTCTACATAGTGTCATATGATGGGACACACAGTAATGAATTGAAAAGGATGTGGAAGGAAGCTGTTGTGATGGCCTTCGAGGAAGTCACACAGTTTTCTAACACTGAAAAAAAAGTTCCACAAAATTCTGTGACACCCTCAAAAGAAATCACAACAATGTCCTGCCACATCCTTTCCATTCCAGTTTATTACTAAGCATCCTGTCATTCAACACTATGAATATATCACAAATAAGAGGGACAAGGTAACAGCAGAGGGGAGAAACCTATATAACAAGGAGCTTTATGATTTGTACTCCTCACCAAATATTATTCAGGTGATCAAATTATGAAGCAAGAAACGGGTGGGACATTTAGCACGTATGGGGAGACGAGAGATGTATACAGGGTTTTGGTGGGGAAACCTAAGGGAATGATACCACTTCGAAGACCCCCGTGTAGATGGGAGGATAATATTAATGTGGATCTTGGATGAGAGGGCATGGACTGGATTGATCTGCTTCAGGATAGGACCAGGTGGTGGTCTCTTGCAAATGCGGCAATGAACCTTTGGGCTATATAAAATGCTGGGAATTTCTCAACTAGCTGAGGACCTATAAGCTACTCAAAAAGGACTCTGCTCCACATAGACACAGCATATAACAAAATACTTGTCAAAAGAGTCTGCATCCTGGCTGAGATATGAACCAGGCATCTGCCAAATGTGCTACTTGATCCAGCTTTCTCAGTAATATGCAGTGGATATTGTTGAAAATGAAATAATTCTGTGATTAAAAAAAATTAGGACAAGGCAATAAATTATTTATTGTGGTTTATGTTATAATATTGCCCATCTCAGTTATACGGCACTGAATGGTAGGATGTACAATGAAATGAAAAGGATTTTAAGGAACTACTTGTGGTCCAAGGTACTATCCCAGCATTTCTCTGGGGAAACTTAGACAAACTACAAAAATCTGTACAGCTGTTTTTGTGGCTTTAATTTGAACAAAGCACCCACCTGCATAAAATTTGCTTCTGTGCCTAAATACAATTTTTCACTTCCTTTGTTGTAGGAACTGTAAACTGAAAGAGGATTTTGTAGAAAATGACTTCACATTAACCAACTGTTCTAACCCCAACACACTGTGGCCATGTGATAACATTCTTTCAAAAGTTTAGCCTAGGACAATAGGCACAGATGATGGATGGGGGCAGTGGTGTAGATGAAAGTGTCCCAAGGAGTATGCAATAATCTTATGCCTTATTAATAAATTTCATATTTTGTATGTCAAATGGCAGTAGTGCCCTGATGTTGCACTTGAGTGTAAGGAAATAAACAGAGGTTATGTATACAATTTTATTTTCAGACTGAAATGGTTGGACCATACAAACATAAACTGGCAAAGAGTCTGTAAATGAGAATAAAATAAATTATGCTGTCAATGATGTAGTAAGAAAGAAGAAGGTTTCAAAGCTGCAGCAAATTTTTATGGACTGAAAAAGACAACAATACTTCAGGACTGATTTCCAAAGATTAGAAGGATGTGGAAAGAAGCATGTGTGGATTCAGGAAAGAGCAGTGGCCCTGTCAACCACAATGAGCTAGCCCTACTTCAATTAAAAGACATCAAAACACAAAAGGAAGGTCTTTTCAAAAATTGGGAAAAACTTTGTGGATGAATATTTAATAAAATCTTCCAAAATTCATGATTAACATATTAGTAGGTAATCAATGTAACAAAATGTCACTCACGTGGTACAACTCGAAAAATGTTGGAACGAATGCGGAAGAAAGTGTTGGGGAGACCTTTACTTATAACACCAGCAAATGCTCTTTGTTCAAATGGCGAGAGTCGGTACTGGATGATACCTCGGATTTTGGCCAGCTCACCAAAGTGCTTTCCCATTGTGCTGTAATCTGCTGGTAAAAAAAAAAGTTACATCCTTCAACTGCATAAGCTGTGAAGAATCCTTTTATTGTCAGTGTCACATGAAAGTATAAATATAAAAGAATTATTTAATTTGTTACTTTGTTCCAAGCACGAACATGAAGTACATCACTGAAGGAGGTATATACATTCACACTGTCCAGAAAGGACAATGCTGAAGAGAATACCTGTTTCTAACGCAGAGGATGACATGTGGAGAAAATCACATAGTGAACAACTTTAAAATTTGTAATTTTCACCTGTTATATTTAGAGTGCTTACATCAAGGAGGGCAAAATGGACTGAACATGCAGTAAGCATGTTAAAATACAGGGTTATTAAAAATTATTGCTGGGGTTTTAACCTCGTTCTCCAGATGCAACCCCATGTGATTTCTTTCTATGGGGTTACGTCAAGGATCAGGTTTATGTTCCTCCTCTTCCCGCAAGTACCCCAGAACTGAAGGTACGAATCAGAACCGTCATTGAAACCATCACTGCTGACATGCTACAAACAGTTTGGAATGAACTTGATTATCGTGTTGATGTTTGTAGAATCACAAAGGGTGCACATATAGAGCACCTGTAAGGTATGTAACAAAAACCTGGAGTGTTGTTCTATTAAATAAAAAAACACACATACTCCTATCTCAAGTGTATTGTGTATGACAAGTTGTTAAAACCCTGACAATCATTTTGAATAACCCTGTATAATGTATATAAATATAGAGTACAAAAATCCTACTCAGTAGTAAAGATCATACCTCTTAATGCACAATATGCAATTAATTAGATCACTTATGTGTCCAGCAAAAATTAATGTAACATACAAAACAAATCTTTTCCACTATTTGCACTCTCAGGACCCAACGAAATACACCCCGACTCATCTACACCACCAGTTCATCACATCTGAGAAGACTTACCAGATTCACAATTCATACAACTTAGTGCTAAAACTGTAGGTGAATTACAGAACATGCTGAATGCCATAAATACCTAATTTGTGTGGGATATGCCTTATGTTAAGACCAGTCTGCATTGTTGGTACTGAGTCAGCAACAAGCCTGAAATAAATTTGCCCCTTTTTGTCCTTCAGTAACAACACTGGACTCATGCTGAATTACATGTCATGAAAGCTGGGGAGAATGTGTGTTTCCATTCATTCAGCCAATAGGATTAAAAAATATGAACAGTTCTACACCAAGAAACTGAACTTTTTTTGTGTGTGTAGAATTCACCCCATTGTGGTATATCAAATTGAAAGCTGATAAACGTATACTGTCAGCCACAATAAATTTGTTGTGGTGGACAGGATACATTCATCAATTTTTAACACAAACTGAACTTATATGGTATAGAATGATTTTTTAAAGACTTCACTGATGAGCAGACTTAAAGGCTTTATCATCATTTTCAGGCTGTCTTGAATCATAATTCAAAACAGATGTATCTAAATACCTCAAAAGTAAATTAAATCTCATGTAGGATACAAGTAAGTAAAAATATCTGGCAGTGAATTATACAGCTCAGACATCTTCATAGGCAAGTAACAGCTTCAACGCCTATATTCAATATAATCAATTGTCATTTCTTTATCCTCACAAAGACCAATGTCAGTTATAAAACGCAAAATAGAAAACATGGCCTGCCTAATCCAATCTTATTACAACTGCTGAATCTACTCCTGATCATGTTTATCACACATGAAATTGCATGGAACATACTGGAAATCATAAAATTATACAAACAGTGAAAAAAGACAAAATGATATATATATATATAAAACTAGTAAATTAGATATAATGACAAAAATGCCAATACCTGCACAGAGAATTTCAACTTAAAGTAACAGTCATTAGAACTTATGTAATATATGTAAAATCAAGGGGTTCAGATGGGTGTAAAATTCATCAAAATTTCCATAACAATTATCTGTTCTCATCACAGGATGAGCAAAAAATGAGTACAGGAGGGCTGAACTTCACATTCAACAGGTAGTTCTAAAAACATGGAGGGTTAATGTTAAAGTATTACATACCATGAGTGCAACCATGCAGAATTCAAATGGTGGTCATCAAAAGTAATACATCAACAAAGTTTAATGACAATATACCTTTATATTCATCCCACTGATCTTAAACTAAAAATACGTCTACCATACCAAAAAAAGTGAATTCACACAGAATGTGAATAGAGTAGCATATCTGATGTCTGCAAGGCTTCACAAAAGGAATATAACAGAGATGGCTTCTACAGAAATACATATTCATTTAAACTCATGTGTCTTCCTATAGCAATGAAATAATTGGGGCAGATATGAAATCTGACTGTTCATTCACTTAAGAGCACTGTAACCTCACTACATCTTCTGAATATAAGATGAAGAGTTTAATTAGTAGGCATTCTGCCAAATTATATTTGCATTTACACAAATACGAGCATCATTTGCAGTTACACATTTATTTTATTCTACAATAATAACCACAAATCACAGACCCTACTGTACAAATAACAAATACTACGTACGTGAAAAATGCAAGCACATTCATGCATGATTTATGCAGATGAAATGAAATATTCACAAAATACTTTAATTACCAGTAACAAATTACGCTCCTCTTTAATTCTTTAATAGTATTCCAAAAATCCATATACAGGAGTTTGTCCAATGGATATAGGAACAGTAAAAAAATAAGTAATTTGGCTCTATGTAACAGAGTCACAAAGGTAGACAGTGAAGAATAATTAATATAAATAGTACAAATTTAGAACAGAATTTCAAATTAAAATAAATAATCACAAATAATTACAAAATTACAAATACAACTTCAAAATAAATTAAAGAATAATATACACACATATATGCTAAATAAATATATAAAACTGTGATATAAATCTGTAAATTAATGAAGTAAAAGAACAATGGGGAATGAATAAGTACAGAGACATTTAATATAACTGTACAATGTAAGAAGACAGGATAAAACAAACACAGGATAAAACAAACACAATAAGAGTTACATATTACTGATTGTTGAAAAATTAATCCAATCTGTAAAATGCGTGCATATGAAGAAAGTGCTTGAGATCGATTTTAAACTTTTTAGGCTTGCTGGGGATGTTCTTAATTGCCTTGGTAAGGCCGTTAAAGTTTTTGACTGAATAATAAACTCCCTTCTGATACATGGCAAATGCAAATAATTGTCTGGTATTAACGTTATAATATACACTATTTAAAACTAAATAATCCCTATTACTAACAACGAACAATAATAAAGAGAATATATACTGTGATGAGAGTGGTAATATTTTTAATTCCTTGAATAATTCTCTGCAAAACTCCCTATAACCATATCCCATTATTATCCTAATTACCCTTTTCCGCATTTTAAAAACCAAATCATCTTCTGCGTTATTCTACTGATACATATTCAATAATAAAAAAAAATAAGGTACGTAAAATAAATACAATTTTCGCAGCATTATTATTACAATATCCCATTTTGCACACCTACGTTATTTCGTACCTCGCCTGCTTGGACTAGCACATCCACACAAAAATGGGATACGTAGATGATCCGTGGATACGGCGTACGCAATGTTTGTCATGGATCAGAATTTGTGGTCAGGTGCACGGATGGTCGACGGAGCCCGTATTCAGAGACGAAAATACCCGACAGGAAATGATCCGTGTACAGCTGTTACCATAGTACACACACTTTAAATAATTCAAATGGAGGACTGTTAACACTTTGGAACAGAGTGGCGCGTGGGTACTGTGTACTAATGGTAGTGCTGATGAAAGCGTTGTAGATAACACGTTCTGAACACTGATTTCTTGTTTTACGAGGATTGATGTATGTATAGAGTATGGATCCTTTAGGAACATCACCACATACAATTGATTTCACAGATCAAATATACCGAGTTGAATTTTCGCCATATGAGTATTCACAGAACTTAATTTGCATCGCCCTCGCAAATAAGATTGCTGTTGGCAATGTGAAATTTCAGGTACAGTTTTTATAGTTTTTTTTTACTCGTGCAAACTACACCCAGTACATCCATCCAGAATATACGTTAAAAACAAGCGTATCAAAGCTTTATATTTAAAGAACCAATTTTCACCTGTTACATAAGGAAATCAGATTACTCCAGAGAATAACTACCAATCAGAAGGCAAGAGAAGATTTTACTAAGCAGAACTGGGTAGATATTGAAGGATGGGTTAAATTTGGTAAAAAAGTCCAACCCTTTAATGGGACTACAGTGTGTTATCTTTTTTGTATTCTACATTTGTATAGTTAATTGTGGTTGTGCTGCTACTATTATGGTCGGATATGTTATGAATGTGAGTAATAATCACAGCCTTCCTGTGTATAATTTCTTTACTGCCATATGGAGGACTGCTGTGGGTTCCTCCCATACTCTGTTTAAATGCATATTATGGGCTCTTTTCAAGAGCACGTAGTTGATAACTGATTTAAAGCTTGTGTTGAAGTCAAAATTGAATGAAACTCTTTGTACATCCTACATATTTTCATGCTCTGGTGCAAAGCAGATGCTTCTGGAGATTGAGGCTCCCAGAATTTCTAGACAATTGGCACATGTATGTGGCATGGCTGTCAGCCCTATGCACTGGCCTCCTTTACCCCCAGGAAACATCCCTGGTACTCATTCCTGTTAGAGGCTGAGTCAATCCCAGGGCCAAAGTGTGGCCCACAGTGACCCCATCATGAATCAAATCTGCAACCTTCTGGCTTGTAGCAAGGTGGATCAACCAACTGCACCACTGCATACTATGCAAAGCAGAGGGATAACTTACCTTGCACCATACCATTCATTGGTACTCAGCTATATGTGTTTCATTTATTCCTGGTTGAATAACACATGTAGAACTTCAGGGTTTAAGTATATCTTCCTTATATATGGGTGAATCATTTTATAATTCATTATGTTTTTATCCAGGAAGAAGATGATGATTTAGAAGATGAATTAGAGTTCCAGTTGTTAAGAGAGTTCCACCATGAAACCCGTGTAAGTGCTCTAGCATGGAGCCCAGAAACTTCGTTAAGCGTGTTGCCAAAATGTGTATCATTTGCTAGTGCAGGTGCAGACTACAAAGTACGGCTGTTCACCAGTGACTTGGTGTCAAGTCATACATTACAGGTAATGCAAACTGAAACTGTGTTAAAGAATGTATTTTGTTGACATTCTGGTTGTCTGAGTTATGACACTTTGTAATATCAGAGTATCAGTGTTCTTCCAAGGTGTTTATGTACCTCCTACACAGTGTTTTAACACAGAAGGCCACTATTCTGTCCTTTCATATAAATTTCTTTTATAGCTCCTGTTACAGTTTGTTAGTCTGATAGTGGAAATGATTGTGTGTTCTTGTTTTCCAGTGATATCCCTATTTTCATTACAAAATAAGCAAATGGGCTGGGTGTATACATATGCAGGTGGTACTTAAATTCCAATGACAACCTTCTAAGGTGTAGGTGGGTTCAAGGTATACTCCAGCAAATTTGGCTGAGCTGTTCGCGTTACCTCATCTCTGAGATACAGCAGATGAATATATTGCTGAGAGGTTCTGTCAGAGAGGGGTAGAAAATCTACACAGTTTGTATGTTATGTTGTAAACAATATAAGATGGCATATAATGATATTTTTACTACACTTCCATTAAAGGTCATTATCCATAATTAAAAACACATCCAGTTTCAGAAATGCTTATAACTTTTTTGAGGTGCTGGGAGACCAGCTGTCCTGACTGATATTTTTTCAGGTTTTCTGTAGTTCCTTCAGATAAGTGTTGAGGTAAGTCCTTTAAATTACTTCAAAACCCATTTCTTCCATATCCTTTGCAATTTGGTATTCTCTATCATCCAGCTGTTAGATGTGTCTGAATTACTGACAGTGTCATTACATAATCTACAGATCACCTATTGCAGCAAGTGATCACAACTGTGTGGATCACAACAAATAACAGAGTTAGTGGGAAGCATTTGGCAGCAATTCAAGTTTTACCACACTGACATATAAGTTAATGAGGCCATGAGTACTCATGTTTTATTACTACAGTGTTCTGAAAAATGATATGTATAATCCTGAATGCCAGTGCCAGTTATTTATAATCTGTAGTTATGATTGTATCTTGCAGGTCCTCTGTGGGCATACAAACTATGTTAATTATGTGACTTATGAACCAGCAGGACAGTTTCTGGCCTCAGTCAGTGATGATCACACATGCAAGATATGGAACATCAAGGAAGATAACAGTTGCACTGCAACATTTTTCCTTACTTCTCCAGGTAGTTAAGAATACAGCAAAGTAAAAGCAAAGATGTCCGCGTGTGTGCCTTGATGGCATATGGTGGAGTGAAGGTGTAGGTCCACTAATTCTTAACCCTGCAACTAGATGGTGGGTGGTGAGTGGTCATCTTCACACCCAGGCTGCTATGCTCCAGGTACCCATTGGCTAGGAGGCTTGGGTGGGCCCCAGAGCCAGTCTGGGTGCTTTGAAGAAGACAAATCTCATACACCAGCCTGGAATTGAACCACAATTCCATAGTTTGCAGTCCCTAGCCTACTCACTACAACTAAGCTGTCCTGGCACCATTGCATGTGAAGATATTTTATAGTATGGACTTCACAGAGTATGACTTGTCCCAGTGACATCTTGATGAAGTATTGCTCTCCTGTTTCAGAATGTATTATTAAATGACATACATGGCAATGAAATAGTAACTTTCAAAGATTCATATAAATTAAAACTGGCTTTCATTATTGATGGGGTCACGCAGTGGCGCAGTTGGTTGAGGCACTGTGCTACAAACCGGAAGGTCACGGGTTCGATTCCCGAAGGTGTCATTGGAATTTTTCATTGACATAATCCTTCTGGCCACACTATGGCCCTGGGGTCGACTCAGCCTCTAACAGAAATGAGTACCAGGAATATTTCCTGGGGGGTAAAGATGGCCGGTGCTTAGGGCTGACAACCTTACCATCTTCATGTGCCGATTGTCTCGAAATCTGGGAGCCTCAACCTCCTGGAACCCTCAGGGCCTGACCAGGCCTGTAATGGTATCTTTTTGGGGGGGGGACAGGCACAGTGTAATAGAGAATATTTTAGGGTTTCCTGTGACCCCCATTAGTCCCAAGAGTAAGTTAGTGAAAACACATTTTGATGGCTCCAATTAAACCCATTAGTTCCATTGCATATGTCAGTGTGATATTCCATTTCTTGTCAGACCTCTGGAAGTTCTATGATTCAGTAGCGCTGTACCTCCACTCCCCCATATGCCTTTATGAAATGCACAAGGACAACTTTACCTGTTTTGCTTCTAGACCCTAACTTTCGCTGCTGCCAAAGATAGAACTTAAGAATTTTTGAGTGCTATGCCTTCATCTGCCCCGACACTGGGCATTATGCTCTAGCCCCCTTTCACAATCAGTCCATTTTGGAGGTAACAGTACCACCCTGCCTCAAAAATGGAAAGTTTGCCTTTGCCAAGTGGCCAGAGGAGAGAAAGATCAACAGAGACCACATCTGAAGGCACTACTTGTCCATCCGTCCCCCCCCCTAAAAAAACCTTGCTGCTGTTATGCTATTCCTAAACAGAGTGACAGTGGCGTGTGATTATGAGCAAAGTGTTTCTGTTTATTATCAAGACCAACAAATGTATAATATGTATATTAACAATATTTTATATATCACAAGCACTCCTACATTCTCATCATACTCACATACAGGAAACACCAACGTAGGGATTACACCTATGAGACAGCCAAGATTGTATATACAGCCACACAGCTATAACAACTTTTGTGTACTGTAACTGTAACAGTTGACAGAGCCCACAGTGTATTATAGGTTGTATTTTATCACCAACTGTAACGAGCACATAAACATTTCAATCTACTGATTTTATTGAGTTTGTAACCCTAATGATTTGTATAACTTTAGCAAAGTAGAAGGGTAAGTCTCCCTGAAGACGATGTGGGTGCATCGAAACATGTAGGAGTACTTACGATATATAAAATATTGTTTATGTATATATGTTTTGCATTTGTTGGGCTGGATAATACACGTAAACTGTACAAGATGCACGGTACATATGAGGTGCAGTCCAGAAGTAATGCATAAATTTTTATTGTGACTGTACAAGAGTTGCTGCTGCAACCACGCTAGTGGGGAAAGAAGCGGCTGACCTTGGGCTTGGAGAGAGCCACCAGTCAGTCTCCAGGGGCCAGTGCATGCAAACTCAAATGTAGTTTCTGTAGGTGACTATTTTCATACTGATAATTATGGAGTTCTCACGAGAAGAACAGCGTGCCATAATAACAATTTTTTGTGCAAAAGGTGAAAACTGTGTTAATATTTATCGTGAACTTGTCTCAGTTTGTGGGGATAGTGCTCTGGACTACAGCAATGTGAATAGATGGATG
>Ga0268261_10000510_pt1 | contig 24645 bp, 23 predicted proteins | sample TergutNc150P1_FD_190353 | JGI IMG/M metagenome (GOLD analysis project Ga0268261, IMG submission 190353) | Nasutitermes corniger P1 segment gut microbial community from laboratory colony in Florida, USA - Nc150 P1 (SPAdes) (version 2) | ecosystem: Host-associated > Arthropoda: Insects >...
AAATCCTAATCTTGTTAAGAAGTTATTTAATCCTGAGAATCCTACTTGTCTAGTAACATAGATGAAGGCTCTAACAGCTGTTAAGTTACGAGATGATACTAAGGCTTTATCTAATGTTAAATGTCCACCTGATTGTCCATCAAAGTTTCTAATCGGTGTGTTTGTTCCTGGATAGTTTAAAGGTTCATTTGAAATCGTTTGACGATCTGACCAACGTAAGAATTCAAAGGCTGGTGCATAATCAATGATTGGTTTGAAAGCTGAACCTGGTTGGTTTTGTAAATCAACCGCATTATTTAATAATTGGATTTGACCTGAACGATAGTGTTTTCCTCCACCAACCGCAGTAATCTCACCAGTGTTTGTTCTAGTTACAATAAATCCAAAATCCATATCTGGATGTGGTAATGGTAATGTTTTTTGATGTAAGATTTTATTAGCTAGACCTTGTGCTTTAGGATCCATCGTAGTATAGATACGGTATGAATTCGCATTAAAGTCTACCCCGTATACTTCTTCCATCTCACGTTTAACTAAATCTAAGAATTGGTTATTTTGTTGAGTCTTAGTTGCTGAATGATTAATCTTAACCGTATTTTCAACACGTACTTGGTTTAATAAGAAATACTCTTGATCATTTAAATAACCTTGTCTTCTATTAGCTTGAAGAACTTGACGTAAACGACCTTGTGAGTTATTGATTGCTGGTCTACCTAAATCAGGATTCGCATTCGAACCTAATGGATTAAAGTTAGATGGTGCATTTAAAGTACCAACTAAGATCGCAGCTTGTACCGCATTTAACTCATAAGCATTTTGACTAAAGAAGTATTCACTCGCTCTTTGAATCCCATGAATGTTTTGTCTACCAAAACCAAAATAGTTTAAGTATAATTCCAAGATAGTTTCTTTATCTAATTCACGCTCTGTCTTTACCGAAAGCATAATCTCTTTTGCTTTACGAGTAATCGAACGTTCATTACGATCTAAATGTGTACGCCCAACAATTTGTTGAGTAATTGATGATCCACCACCAGTATCTTCTCTTCTAAAGATAACTTCATTGACCGCAGCTTCTGTTGTATTAACGATATCTACTCCAAAATGTTGGAAGAAGGTCGCATCTTCAGTACCAAGAAGCATATTGATAACCGATTGATTCATTTCATTTTTATTGATATTCTCTTGGTTCTCTTCCTTACGAGAAATCGTACCAATAAAATTGTTATTCATATCAAAAACGAATGAATCATTTGGCATAATCATCGAATCTAGTTGTAGGTCAGGTAATTGGTTGAATAGGTGAAAAGCAAAACCTAATCCCGCAACAAATGCCACAAAACTTAAATTTAGAAAAACATCGAATAACTTGAGGAAAAACCCCTTTGATTTCTTTCTTTGTTTTCTAGTGAGTTTGACTTTCTTTTCAGCCATATATACCACCCTTTCATTATATCTTTATATTTTTAAGTGTTTAAACTTTATCTATATGTTCAATCTTAACTATTATACTATATATAAATATTAAGTTTCAATACATCGTTTAACTCTATGTATAAAAATTATAATATATTGTAAAGAATATTTCTTATTTAATTATAATAATTTTGAGGTGATGACTAATGAATGAAACATTAAGACAAGATTTATCTAATATTTATGATAATCTCACTAAAAAAGACACGCTTGTTAAAGAAATATTAATCGGTTTTTTAAAGTGTGAGGACCTTATTAAAGAAGATCAAAGTATGAAAGAATATCTAGGTAATTCAAAATCAATACTTTCATTTTTTATTCCACTAAGTAACGAATCCATCCAATCGAATGACAATAAGACATTTATCCCATCAAGACAGATTATTGATACCTATAAACACGCTTTAAATATTAAAGTACAATTTATTCAAGAAGTATCTACTTTCCTAACAACTAAAGGTTATATCATCTATGATACAAACGAAAAACTAGATCTAGATGAAATCGCCTATTTATCCGGTCTAGGTAACTTTGGTATGCATACCTCTTTAATTACTAAAGCAGGAGCTTGTGGTTGTTTATTCTCACTACTAACAAATATAGAGTTAGAAAGTGATGCTAAGTATACTAAACCAACTTGTATATACAAGGCTACTGGCAGAGCATGCCTTGATTGTTTTAGAGCCTGTCAATTACATGCCTTATCTTTTGATGGCCTAGATAAAAGTGTATGTGGTAAACATGCACTAGATAACCTAGAAGATATTGATATAAATAGTGACATCTGCTTCAAATGTTTAAGTAATACTCCTTGTGGTTGTGAAGATCCTCTAGATAGATAATTATAGTTACTACTATATTGTCTAGGTTAATTGATAAGCGTATAATTATAATAACTATAAACGAACTTTAACATAAAGAAAATAAACAAGAGAGGAGTTACAATAATGAATAGAGACAAATTACCTGAATTTTGCTTGCATGATGTTAAAATAGAAGATTTTGAAGAAGAAGAATTAGTACCAGGTTGGACAAATGAAGAAGTTATCAAAAAAATCAATGCAGGCCTAGATGATATTAGAAATGGTCGAGTAGGTGATTTTGATGAATTAATGGAGAGAGTTAGAATAAAAATATTTGGTTCTTGATTAATAACTTCATTCACTCTCATTTACAATCTTTTAACTACAGGTCAACTTGTATAATCAATTATGTAAGAGTATAATAATAATGACTAGAAACGATACTTTGACATAAAGAAAATCAAAGTAAATCTTAATGAAAGGAGTTATAAAAATGAATAGAGATAAATTACCTGAATTTTGCTTGCATGATGTTAAAATCGAAGATTTTGGAGAAGAACAATTAGTACCAGGTTGGACAAACGAAGAAGTTATTAAAGGCATTAATGCAGCGTTAGATGATATTAGAAATGGTCGAGTTGGTGATTTTGATGAATTGATGGAAAGAGTTAGAGTAAAAATCTTTGGCCATTGATCTATAACATTATTCACTCATATTTATTTGATTTAGATCTTATTGAAATTATTGAATACTATTTAGGATGTGACTATAGTAGTTATGCTAAGAAAATCTATCGTATAATTGAAGATAGAAAGTCTAAAATCATGGTATTTCCAAGAATGTTTGAAATTTATGAATCCAAAGGAAATATTGAATATAGAAGATTTATTGTCGATAGAAAATTTGTAGTTATCTATCATGTAGATGATGAGAATGAAACTATTTATCTATTAAAAATGTATTCCACAAAATCTAATTATCTAAATTATTTCAAATAATAATAGTAAAGAAGTTATGTTGCTTGGCAATGTAACTTCTTTTAATTTGCATATACATAAAAAAAACGGCGATTGCCGTTTTAATTTTATTCTTCTGGATTTGTTGGTGGTTCAACTACATCTGGATTAGATCCATCTTCTCCACCTGGGTTTTCTCCATCTCCATTACCTGGAGGTGGGGTTTGTGGTTGTTCAATTGGACAAGTATCATAAAGTCTACCATTGTAGAAACATCTTGTAATTGTACCAATTCTTCTACCATCTCTTTCATAGAAGGCAGTGATTTCATCACGATTTGAAGCAGAACCTTCTAATTCTAAGCCATCAGCAGTTTCTTGACGAACGCCATTAATAATTAAGACTGCGATATAATCTTCAGGTCTTCTTACAAATGTAGCTGTAACTCGATTTGCTGAAGATCTTAAAGTGATTTCTAAATCATCATGATCAATATTATCACCATAACCTGTAGGTACGTTATCACTCCAGAATAATCCGGTTTGACCAGTACCAAATGGTAATCTGATTAGATTTTCTTCGTTGACTGCAGTTGTTGGATCAAATGTTCTTGATACAACACCTTCTGGTGCAGGCATTGATAAGAATGAACGTTCATTACCTGTAACCATATGAGTCATCATTGCTCCCCATAAACGAGCTGAGAAAGCATGTGTTCCATCATTGAAGCTTGGGAATTTACCTTGGTGGATAAACTCTGGATCATAACCACCCCATGATGTCATTGTATATTCAGTTGTATAACCAGAGAACCAAGTATCTCTTGGTGAGATGTTTGGGATACCCCATTGAGCACCTGTCTCATCCCAGTTAGATGTACCAGTTTTACCAGCGTATGGTGTTGCGTTATAACCAGCAGGAGCTACGTAAGTTCCAGCCATAGTTGTTGAACGTTCTAATGATGTAGACATCATATAAGCTGTTCCTTCTGCCATAACTCTTGTTTTTTCTGGATTAGATTCTACTTTGTTGTTGTCTTCATCATCAGTAAAGTAAGCTACTGTATAAGGTTCAATATAATATCCACCATTACCGTATGCTGCATAAGCACCATTCATTTGTTTTGGTGTAACCCCAGTAGATAAACCACCGATTGAATATGACATATGTAATTCATCAAAATTGAAACCTTGTTTATTTAAGAATTCTCTTAAACCATTGAAACCAATTTTACCAACAACAGCTTCCATTGCTCTTGCAGCTGTTAAGTTACGAGAAATGGCTAAAGCACGATCCATTGTCATAACCCCACCTGACTGCATGTCAACATTGTGTAACTCTTGGTTGGTTCTAGGTCCATTTATTTGTTCTGGATTAACCGGCCAGAAGTATCTCGCATTTGAAATCGGTGTACGATCTCCCCAACGTAAGAACTCGATAGCTGGTGCATAATCGATAATCGGTTTAAAGGCTGAACCAGGTTGTTGGATATTTTGGGTCGCATTGTTGAATAATGAAGCCCCACCATCACGGTATTGACGTCCACCAGATAAGGCAACGACTTTACCAGTTTGTGTTTCTGAAACCATGAAACCATAGTTTAAATCCATATCAGGAATTGTAATCGCATCTCCCATTGATAAATCATGGGCATATTGTTGGGCATCTCTATCCATGTTTGTATAGACTTTTAAAGATTGAGTATATGGATCCACATGGTATTTATCTTCTAATTCATTCGCAACAACATCAATGTATTCTTGGAATGGATTGTTCGCAAATACGGTACGATTTAAATGTACGGTATCTTGTACTTTAACTTGTTGGATTAAGTGGTATTCTTCGTTAGAAATATACCCTTGGTTTAAATTCGCAACTAAGACGTTATCTAAACGTTGTTGTGAGAAGTTAGTTGGTGTCGCATTGGCCCCACAGAATCCACCTAATGGATTGTAGGCACATGGTGCATTTAAGGTACCAACTAAGATAGCTGATTGAACATAATCGGTTGCATAAGCATCTTGATCAAAGAAGTATTCTGAAGCTAATTGAACCCCACGAACATTACCTTGTCCAAAACCGAAATAATTTAAATAAGAAGACATAATGTTTTCTTTTGTTAATTGTGTTTCCGCAATTGTTGCTAAGAAAATCTCTCTGATTTTACGAACAACTGATGAGTTACCTAAACGTCCAATATGAGTTTCCCCAATTAACTGTTGAGTTAAGGTAGAACCACCACCAGTACCACGACGTAACACTAATGTGTTAACACCGTTAACCGCAGTTGATACCACATCAAAACCATGATGTTGGAAGAAAGATTGATCTTCTGTTGCTACTGTAACTGAGATTAAACCTTGGTTTAATTCATTGTAATCAATATTGGCTACGTTAGCCCCATCTTCACGACGTTGGATAATACGTCCGATTAATTTTTCATCTTTATCGTATACTAATGTATCGTTAGGACGCCAAATTAATGCGGCAGTGAACTGATGTGGACTCGTAATAATTAATGCTAGTAAAGTAGTAAAACCTACTAAGAAAAAGGCAAAACTAACTCTTAGGAAATAATCAAAGATTCTTAATGGTTTAGATTCTACTTTTGTACCAAAGAAGATATACCATAAATAATTAAGGAAACGATTTCTAAACTTTCTAGGAATTTTAGAACCACTTTCTAATTTAGGTAATTCTTCCGGTTGGTAATCATAAGAAATCTTCTCTTCTGGGAAGACACTAGATACCTCTTTAGTAGCTGATACTTTAGAAGCTAAATCTTCTTTAACATTATCATTAGTAGAAACCTTAATCGGTTTTACTTGTTGTGATCTTAAACGAGAAGAAATCTCCTTGTTGTCAGCTTTTTTTATAGAACCATCATTTAATTCAGAGATATCTCTTTTACTAGATGATTGGTTATCAGTAACCTTTTTAGATAATGAAGAACGTACACTGTTTGCTTTTACTCTATCTGCAGGAGTAACGTTATCATTTACCTTGTCTATTAAACTTTTACGTGATTTGTTTTTATTGTTTTCCAATTAATACACCTCTTTTATATATTGGTCGATGGCTTTAATATAATCTAATCTAGGTTGGTAACCTGATTCAATTAAATAGCCATTGCTAATAATATCCTCATATAGTATATGCTTCATACCACTATCAATACAAGAAAATACAAAATTTGCACTTATTAAATAAGTTTCATCTTTATTTGAGAACCTTATTATAAAGAAGGCTAATCCATTTTGTTTAATTACATCTTTTAAATGATTGATTTGATGTTGATGGATCAATTGCATCTTAAAATACTTTATATTACGGGTTTCTTTAGCTTCGAAATCAATATAGTAACCCTTGTAGACACCGTTGTAATCAGTCGTAGAAGGTGTCTTAAAATAAGCTTCTACAATCTTAGCTGCACTACGTTTAGGATAATCAACTTTCACAATTTGAATCGGTGTTGGTTTCTTATGTATATTCGCAATTCCCCTAGATAAATAATAGGCGTTGCTTTGATTTAGATCTTCCTCTAAAGACATACCTCTATTAGAAGCGCTTGATACCTTGTTTTTTAATGATTGTGTGTTTCCTTTTGGAAAATTAACCATGTCTATCACATCCCTTGCATATTATATATTAATTGTTTTGCCTTGAAAAGAACGTACATTACTTGTATAATAATTTAAAAGTATCTTGATAAATAAAGGCGGTAGAAATATGGAAGATTTAAAATTAAACAGTGAAGTCATTTTAGATAAAGAATTTGATGTAGATATTAAGGGTTGGAATGCGAAACAAGTAGATATGTTTTTAGATATTGTTGCTCAAGATTATGAGACATTTGAACGTGTTATAAGTGAGTACCAAGCTAAGATTAATGAAATGCAGGTATCGTATGATCAACTTAAACACAATTTAGATACAATGACTAAAAATCAAGTGGTTGCGAATGAAAATGTATCAACTGAGAAGATTAACACACTTGATATTTTAAAACGTCTTTCTAAATTAGAATTAGAAGTATATAATAATAAGTAATCTAAATTGAGGCAATCGCTGCATGTTTCATGTAGAGGAAAGTCCATGCTCTTACAGACTGCGATGTCTGTAGTGTTTGTGCTAGCGGAAAAGATAACGCTAGTCAGCCGTAAGGTTGAAGGCTGTGTCAATACCTAAGTCCTAGGATATGGTAAAGACCTTTAAAAGTGCCACAGTGACGTAGCTTGATTAGAAATAATTGAGGTGGAACGGGTAAACCCCACAAAAGAGAAACCCAAATTATGGTAGGGGAGCTAGGGATGGAGAATTGAATCTAATCCTTGGAAGCTTAATTTATTAGGCTTAGATAAATGGTTGCCACTCTAAATTCAGAGAACAGAACATGGCTTATGATATTTAGATTTTATAAAATATGAAGTAACTACAAGGTAGTTGCTTTTTTATTACATAATTATTGTAACTTATTATAATATAAATTGCATTAATACCTAATAAACCTTATAATTAACGAATAAAAGGCATATCTAGTTGCATATTAAGTATATATGTGTATGAAAGTTGTATACTATGATATAATTTTTTCATATAGGTTATACAATCGGTTTTATAAATTTAAAGAGGTGATTTAATGAATAGTGTAGGACAATTACTTAAAAAGAAAAGGGAAGAATTAGGACTTAGTGTCGACGATGTCGTTAGTAAACTAAGAATCCAAAAAGTCTTCATTGATGCGATAGAAGGGGATAACTTTGCGTTCTTTGCGAATCAACCATCATACCAGCATGCCTTCATTGGACGTTATGCTGACTTTTTAGGTTTTAATAAGAATGAAATTCTTACGAAACTTCAAGAAGATAAAGCGCATTATGAAAAAGAGAAGGAACATAAGAAACACCAACCTAAAGCACCTAAACAAAGTGCAGAAGATTTAATGCCGAAAGAACCGATTTATCCAAAACCTAAAAGACCAGAGCCTGTGGTAGCACAACCTATTGATGTGACTCCTATTGTGGATGTGACACCAATTGTTGAAACACCAATCGAGGTAACACCGATTAATGTGACACCTTTAGAGCCTGTTAAAGAAGAGACTAAACCATCTATTTTTGATTATGATAATCCAAATGATCTAGGTGAAAATGAGCAATACTTTAAACCTTTAGATTCTACTGAAGATGAAGAGATTACTAGTGATGATTTAATCGATAAAGAAAATACTCAACCTAACCCTGAGATTGCGGATCTATTAGAAGAGATTGATTCTCAACCTAGACCGGAAACGCCAGAACGTAAAACGATTGATGTGAGTATGGATTTAGATGATTATGGTCAAGAAGCAGATCAAGAGCCTGTAAAAGTTAAATCTGATAGTGATGAAGATGCTTTACCAGATCCAAACTTAACATCTTATGATGATGAAGATTTGAAAGATGTATTAGGTGAAGAAGAAGTTACACCTATTGAAGAGAAACAATCTGAAGAGGAAACCAATCCTTATGATGAAGTAGTTTCTACTATCAATTTAGATGATACGACACCTGCACCATCTTATGATGATCTATATATGGATACCACTAAGGATTTATATTCTGGTATTCCTGATATTGATGCGAACACTCATGCGAATGATGAAGGGGCTGAAGTTGTTAGTGATGTACCTGAATTAAAAGAAGAACATCCACATAAACATACTGTACACCATCATAAAAAGGAAGAGTCTGTTACAGAGGAACCTGTTAAAGAAGAGGTAAAAGCAGAACCTCTATTAGATACATCGTTATTTGATGATATTGAAGCCATCAACAAGGAAGTTGATGCGACTAGAATAGATAATGAACAAAAAGAAAAAGAAGAGGAAACTAAGCAGTTAAATGAACAAGCGGTAGATCCTTCAGAAATTGATTTCAATCAATTAGATCCTAATCTAAGTCAAACACAAGTGATTGACTTAACTAAAGGTATTGGTTTAGTAGATGTACCTACACAAGAACAAACACCTAATCTACATTTAGATGCGAACTCTTTATTAGTGAATGAACCGGTAGAAGTACCTGTGGTGGAAACTCCAGAAGTAGAAGAGCCTGTAGTGGAAACTCCTGTTGTAGAAGAACATCCACATAAACATAGAGAACATCATACTAAGGTAGAACCTAAAGTAGAAGAGCCTGTTATTGAAGATTTAGATAAACAGTCTGATAATCAATCTAGTGAAACTAAATTAAAAGATTTCTTCGGTGATAACTTCGCTCCTAAAGCAAGTTCTGAAGCTGAGTTTGAAACAACTAAGCTAGATGATATCATTGCGGAAAAGGGTGGCGTTACAAACAATACCTCGCAATTAGAGAAGGTTCTAAGTGAAAAAGGTACTCTTGATGATGTTGATACACCTGATACTAAAGCTGATCAATTAAGAAAAGCTATGGGTGATGTTGATACGATGAGTGATCAAGAACAGAAGAAGATTAAAAATGCTAAAATAATTGATACTGTATTAGTTATCTTAATTATCTTATTAGCGGTATACTTATTCTATCTATTAATTACCAATCAAATTTTTAGTCGATAAAAACTAGAACTCAACATATGTTGAGTTCTTTCTATAAAGGAGAATCTTATGCAATTAAATACTGCAACTAAAATCACAATCGCAAGAGTGGTTTTAATTCCAATCATCATCTTTATCCTATTATATCCATTTAGGTTTGATACTATTCAAATCTTAGGTTATAATTTCTATGTAAGATATTTTATAGCCTTTTTCATCTATGTTATCGCAAGTGTCTCTGATGCTGTCGATGGACATATTGCACGTTCTACAAATACGATCACAAACTTAGGCAAATTTCTAGATCCAGTTGCTGATAAATTATTAGTAAATACCTTATTTATCTTCTTTACTGCTACTGGACACATACCTGCATTGGTGACAATCATCATTATTGGTCGTGATACAATGGTCGATGCATTAAGAATGATTGCAGTAGAAAACAATGTTGTTATTGCTGCAAGCAAATATGGAAAGTTAAAAACAATATTTCAAATGGTAAGTCTAGGTCTATTATTACTAGTGGCACATCCTAATGTACCGCTACCTAATTGGTTATTATATCTATTTTATATCACAACACTAGTATCGGTATTTTCTGGTGTTGACTACTTAGTAAAAAACAAAGAGTCACTTATCAAGTAACTCAATCTTGGAGGATTTATGGCAAAAAAAGAAAAAGAAACCCTTGCTTTTGATAGTAAATTAGAAGCATCATTAAAACAAATTAAAAAACAATATGGTGATGGGGCTATCATGTTGTTAGGTGAAAGATCAAATGTTAATGTTGATGTGATACCAAGTGGATCTATCGCTTTAGATTTAGCTCTTGGTATTGGTGGTTACCCAAAAGGTAGAATCGTTGAGATTTATGGTCCTGAATCATCTGGTAAAACAACCTTTGCCTTACATGCGATTGCTGAAGTACAAAAACAAGGTAGAAAGGCTGCGTTTATCGATGCTGAACATGCGATTGATCCAGTCTATGCTGCTAATCTAGGTGTTAATATTGATGATTTAATCTTATCTCAACCAGATTCAGGGGAACAAGCATTGGATATCGTTGAAATCTTAGTGGCATCTAATGCGATTGATTTAATTATTGTTGATAGTGTTGCTGCTTTAGTACCACAAGCTGAATTAGATGGTGAAATGTCTGATGTAACAGTCGGTCTACAAGCTCGTTTAATGTCTAAAGCGATGCGTAAGTTATCTGGTTTAATGAATAAATCTGAAACAACGATTATCTTTATTAACCAGTTACGTGAAAAAGTTGGTATCTCATATGGTAATCCAGAGACTACTCCTGGTGGTAGAGCCTTAAAGTTTTATTCAAGTGTTCGTTTAGAAGTAAGACGTGCTGAACAAATAAAAAATGGTACTGATATTGTAGGTAACCGTACAAATGTTAAGGTTGTCAAAAATAAGGTAGCACCACCATTTAAAGTGGCTTCAGTTGATATCATGTATGGAGAAGGTGTTTCTCGTACAGGCGAGATTGTGGATGTGGCTACTGAACTTGAACTTATTGATAAATCAGGTGCTTGGTATTCATACAAAGGGGATAAACTAGGTCAAGGGAAAGAAAACGTTAAAATCTATTTAAAAGAGAATCCAGAATTTATGGCTGATTTAGATAAACAAATTAGAGCTAAACTAGCTGGTGAACCTGTAGAAACTGAATAGAACATAAAAAAACGATAGTTTGCACTATCGTTTTTAATTATCTTAATAATGATTAAGCGTTAGCTTTTCTTAAAGATCTAATCTCTCTTGCTGTTGCAATAATTTTTGTTGGTTTCCCATCAATCATTACTGTTGCTTTTTGAAGATTAATGTTCCATTTTCTTCTAGTAGCATTCATAGCATGTGATCTTTTATTTCCTGATAAAGCTTTCTTTTCTGTAATGTTTTTTACTTTAGCCATCGTCTTTACCTCCATAATGAATTTTTACATTGCCCGATAATATTACCATATATAAAAATTCATGTCAAACATAATTTATTGAATATAGGCTTATATGAACAATTATTATTTACATTGATACCTCACTATGTTAAGATATTCCTTGTATGATTTTTAGTTTGATAATCAAATTAGTAAAGGAAGTAACTTATGAAAACAAGAGATTTAGCTTTAACTGCGATAATCGCAGCTTTATATGTTGCAATCACATTGGTGCTTGCACCAATTAGTTTTGGCATGTTTCAATTCAGAATATCTGAAATGTTGAATGTCTTAATGAAATACAATAAACGATATATCATCGCCATGATCATTGGTGTCGCAATCGCCAATTTAAATAGTCCTATCGGTATTATCGATGTCTTCTTTGGTGTGGTATGTGCCATTGTTATGGGACTTGTCTACCAACTAGTTAAGAATTCTTACCTAGCCACTATTATTAATGGTATAGCGGTTGGTATCTTAATTGGTATCATGTTACATCAATTTTATGGAGCCCCATTAATCTTATCAATGATTAGTGTGGGTGTTACCCAAATCATTACTTTATTTATCGGAATTGTGGTATTTAGAGAGTTAGAAAAGCATGAAGGGTTAAAAAACTTGCTTAATTAAGGAATACTTAAGTTATTATTTTGTATAATTAGTGTAAGAGTAATCTTTTAAGGAAACTTAGTAGTAGAATAATAGAGTTAATTTATAGGAGGCTACATATGGCTATTGAAAGAGAAGGAAAACTTGGAAAGTTAAATATTTCTACAACAGTGATTAGTGAACTAGCTGGATCAGCTGCTGTGGAATGTTATGGTATTGTTGGAATGGTTGGTAAAAAAGTCATTCGTGATGGAATTACAGACTTATTAAATAAAGAGAACTATTCTAAGGGTGTTGACGTTACAGTAGATAAAGACAAGTTAGTTGTTGATATCTATGTGGTAATGGCTTATGGATTAAAGATAAGTGAAATTGCTTTAGAGGTTCAAAAGAAGATTAAGTATATATTAGAAACTACCTTGGATGTAGAAGTACAAGCAGTAAACGTACATGTTCAAGATGTAAAAGTTGTTGGTTAGGAGACTTATATGAAAAGAATTAATGGTAGTGAATTTAAATCGATGTTAATTAGTGGTGGTAATAATTTATTTAATAATTACCCTGATATTGATGCTTTAAATGTATTCCCTGTACCAGATGGTGATACTGGAACAAATATGAACTTAACGTATTCTTCAGGTATCAAAGAAATCGCAAACTTACATACCAACAATATTGGTGAAGTAGCAAAAGCGTTCTCTAAAGGTTTATTAATGGGTGCTCGTGGTAACTCAGGAGTAATCACATCACAAATCTTTAAAGGTATCTCTAATGAGTTAGAAGGTAAAGAAGCAGTAACATCTGTCGATTTAGCGAAAGCCTTCCATACAGGTTCTAAGGTTGCTTATAAAGCGGTATTAAAACCAGTAGAAGGAACTATTTTAACAGTTATTAGAGAATCAAGTGATAAAACATTAAAAGATGTAAAACATTCAAATAAGATTCAAGATGTTTTAGAGATGATGGTAGACAATGCCAATGAATCTTTAAAGAAAACACCAGAACTATTACCTGTATTAAAAGAAGCGGGTGTAGTCGATAGTGGTGGTTATGGTTTAGTTAAAATTCTTGAAGGTATGAAAGCATACTGTACGGATGGTATTGTTGAAAGAGGTGGCGGAGCTGATGCGACATTCGTATTAGATCCAGATAACTTTGTAGACAACCATGATGGTGCTTATGGTTACTGTACAGAATTTATTATCATGTTAAATGATGCAGCTAAATTCAACGAACAAAAATTAAAAGACAATCTAGCTAAGATTGGTGATTCTATCGTTGTTGTTAACGATGATGATATTGTTAAGGTACATGTTCATGCCTTAGAACCAGGTAAAGCTTTAAACTATGGTACAGCTTTAGGTGATCTAGTTAAAATTAAGATTGAAAACATGCAAGTACAAGCCGACAACAATGAAAACTTCAAGAAGCCTGAAGTCAAAGAAGTTGCGATTATCGCAGTATCTTCTGGAGAAGGTGTTAACGATATGTTCTATGACTTAAGAGTTGATCATATTATCGGTGGAGGACAAACAATGAATCCATCGACTAACGATTTCATTGAAGCGATTGATAAAGTTAATGCTAAGAAAGTAATTATCTTACCAAACAACTCTAATATTATCTTAGCAGCTCAACAAGCTAAAGATGTAGTAGAGGAAGTAGATGTACAAGTTATTCCTTCTAAATCAATTATTCAAGGAATGGTTGCATGTATTAACTACAACCCAAGTTTAGACTTTGAAGAAAACGTAGAAGCGATGACTGATGCATTATCTACTGTTAAAGATGGAGAAGTTACTTACGCAGTTAAAGACACCATCTTTGGTGGACGTAAGCTATCTAAAAATGACTTTATGGGTATTTTAGGTAAAGACGTAGTCTCTAATGGTAAAAACCGTAAGGAAGTTACTAAAAAGTTAACTGAAGCTATGATTAATGATGATAGTGAATTAGTAACAATCATATATGGTGATGATGTACAAGCTGCCGAAGTGGATAGTATTGCTGCTTACATTGAAGAGAAATACGATGTAGAAGTAGAAAAAGTAGAAGGTAAACAACCATTATATTCTTATTATATTGGTGTCGAATAAAGATCTTAAAGCATCAGAAATGATGCTTTTCTTTATGACTTAAATCATCTCTATTTATACTAAATATAATTAAATATACTATAAATCAAACTTATAAAAATGTAAGCAAATACATAAGTATATCTTTTGAATATCTCAAATAATTTATTTACAATAGGACTATCAATAGATATAATTAAGTCATCAATCACGAGGTTTAAAACGTCATTGATAATCAAAAATCAGGAGGAAATTAAAATGCCAGCATTTGTAAGAGAAGAAGAATGTATTAGCTGTGAGTCATGCGTAAGCGTATGTCCAGTATCAGTAATCGAAATGAACGATGATGCAAAAGCATTCGTAATGGATGGATGCATTGAGTGTTCAGCTTGTATTGATGTATGCCCAGTAAGCTGCATCGAAATGCAATAATTATATTAACTTATAAAGATCGAATCTCTTAGATAATTCTGAGAGATTTTTCTTTTGATTGATTACATCTTTTATTAAAGTGATTATCTATTATTAGATCTTGAGTCTATTAACTCAGTATACATTCCAAACTAATAGTATTATCTAAATGTATTAATTAGTCTATGTATACTAGAGATCGCAATAAGAGATATTAACTTATTATAGTAAGTCTATGTAACCAATAACATCATCCTATAAAAACCCTTTATCTAAGGGCTATTATTGTGTTTTTTTCATAACCCACTATTGATAAAAACCAACTATGGTATTATAATTTAAGTATCTTAAAGGTAAAGCAAAATTTACCCGAGAGATTATATAAAAATTATATCTCAGGAGGAAAATTATTATGCCAGCATTTGTAAGAGAAGAAGAATGTATTAGTTGTGAATCATGCGTTAACGTTTGTCCAGTATCAGTAATTGAAATGAACGCTGACGGTAAAGCATTTGTTAATGATGGATGTATTGATTGTTCAGCTTGTATTGATACTTGCCCAGTAAGTTGCATTGAAATGCACTAGTACATAAATTCAATTAAAACAATTATTAATTTATTAAGAAAGAACCTTCTAGATCATCTAGAAGGTTTTTTCTTACTAACTATAAACCAGATGCATAAAAGATACCTATTTATAACAATTTTAATTAAATTTTCATATCGCAATTCTTATTTATAAAAACTCTAAAAACCCCTTATATAAAGGAAAATTTATTGATTTTTTTAAAAAAAACTATTGCACTTTGTATAAAGCAGGGTTATAATATAATCATCTTAAAGGTAAAGGAAAATTTACCTGAGAGATCATAAAAACAAAAAAAATCTCAGGAGGAAATTAATATGCCAGCATTTGTAAGAGAAGAAGAATGTATCAGCTGTTCAGCATGCGTTAGCGTATGTCCAGTTTCAGTAATTGAAATGAACGATGATGCAAAAGCATTCGTAAACGAAGGGTGCATTGATTGCTCAGCATGTATTGATACTTGCCCAGTAAGCTGCATTGAAATGCAATAATTATTTAATTATTAGTTATTAAGTTTAAGTCTTCTAGTTTTCTAGAAGGCTTTTCTTATATCTAGTTAAGAATAGATCTAAGACTTGGTAGAAAGATGATTGTTCTATCAAAATAGATCTATATAAATAGAACTATAAATAGAACTCTATAACAATGATGCATAATTTTAATCTAATTATAACGAATTTAATTAAATTTTCATATAATATACCTTAATTATAAAGTCTATAAAATTCCCTTAAATAAGGGAAAATTTCTTGTATTTTTTACAAAAAAAGTATTGCACTTAATAAAAAGCGGGGTTATAATATAAACATCTTAAAGGTAAAAGAAAATTTGCCTGAGAGATCATTAAACAAAAATATCTCAGGAGGAAATTAAAATGCCAGCATTTGTTAGAGAAGAAGAATGTATCAGCTGTTCAGCATGCGTTAGTGTATGTCCAGTTTCAGTAATTGAAATGAACGATGATGCAAAAGCATTTGTAAACGAAGGATGTATTGAATGTTCAGACTGCATCAATACTTGCCCAGTAAGCTGCATCGAAATGCAATAATTGTATTAAATTAATAAGATCGCTCGTAAGAGCGGTCTTTTTATTTTGTTTACAAAATATGAATCTATTTAAAGTTAGATAAATCTTTATGATATAATTGTATAGTTTTAGAAAGGATGATGTACATGATTAAAAACATGCCTGATTTAAAGAAAGCACAAGTTAGAAGAAAACACGATGTTTCTATTATAGAAAACTCGTTAAACATACCAGAAGACATGGTTAATATTGGTCAAAATAAATACTACCATATCGTTACTTATGGCTGCCAAGCTAATGAAAGAGATACTGAAACAATGAATGGTATCTTAGAAGAGATGGGTTATACTTATATTGAAGATGCTAATAAAGCAGATGTGGTTTTATTAAATACATGTGCTGTCAGAGACAATGCGGAACAAAAAGTATTCGGTAAAGTTGGAGCCATTAAAACATTAAAGAAAACAAGACCTGACTTAATCTTTGGTCTATGTGGATGTATGGCACAAGAAGAAGCTACCGTAAATGAGATATTAAAAAAATACCAACATATCGATTTAGTATTTGGTACTCATAATATTAATGATTTACCTCAATTATTAAAAGAAGCTTTAAATGAACAAACAACCATCATCGATGTTAAAAGTGAAGAAGGTGATGTTTATGAGAACCTTCCTACTAGAAGAGATAACCATTACAAAGCATGGGTTAACGTTATGTTTGGTTGTGATAAATTCTGTACTTACTGTATTGTTCCATATACTAGAGGAACAGAGAGATCTCGTTCGTTAAGTCATATCTTAGAAGAGGTTAAAGAATTAAAAGATTCAGGTTACCAAGAGATTACCTTACTAGGACAAAATGTTAACGCGTATGGTAAAGATTTAGATGAAGGTAATGACTTTGCGATTCTTTTAGAAGAAGTCGCAAAAATAGGTATTCCTAGAATTCGTTTCATGTCTAGTCATCCATGGGATTTCACGGATGAAATGATTCGTGTCATTGGTCAATACGACAACATCATGCCATTCATTCATTTACCGGTACAAGCTGGTAATGATGACATTCTAAAAATTATGAATCGTCAATATACGATTGAACAATATAAAGAACTATTTAATAAATTAAAAGAAGCTAAAGTTAATGCGAGCTTCTCTACTGATATTATTGTAGGTTTCCCTAATGAAACTGAAGAACAATTTCTACAAACATTAGATATTGTAGAATACTGTCAATTTGATAATGCCTTTACTTTTGTTTATTCTCCTAGAGAAGGAACACCTGCAGCTAGAATGGATGACAATGTTCCTTTAGAAGAAAAGAAAGATCGTTTACAACGATTAAACAAAGTAGTCAACAAATACATGCAACAACAAAATGAACGATTTGATGGAGAGATAGTTAATGTCTTAGTAGATGGTCCATCTAAAAAAGATAAAACCGTATTATCAGGATATTCTCAACATAACAAGCTTGTGAACTTTAAAGGGGATGACTCTTTAATTGGACAAATTATCCCAGTTAAAATTACTAAGGTAAAAACTTGGTCATTAGAAGGTGAAGTTCTTGTCTAGCCATATTGATTCTAAAGTACAAGCATTAGCTTTAGAAATAAACCAACTTATTAAAGAATCACACCAATACCAAGAATACTTATCTTTTATTGAAGCGATGGATAAAAACTTACAACTTGATGAAGCTAATCTTGCGTCATTAAGACAAGACATTGTTAATAAGACCTTCCTTGATAGTGAAGATCTAGAATATTTAAGAAATAAATATAAAACAGATACCATTAACTTTTTAGAGAATGACTTTGTTAAGGCATACCATAATGCTTACGAAGAATACTCAGAGTTAATCTATTCAATAAAAGAACAACTCGAAAGAATTATTTAGTCTAGTCTAACTAGGCTTTTTATTTTATCAAGACACGACATTCATAGGTTAATTCATTGATATTAATTTCTTCTTTCATTATCTCTATCTCATAAGCTAGATAATCTTTATTACCTATATCAAAATAATCTTCAACATTCTCTATCATAGAGAAGTTATTTTGTAGACATAGATATTCTTCTTTCTTAAGTGATAAATCACCATTAGGTGATTGTAGAAAAGCATAATAAGATGTATCTTTATTCTTTAAAGTTAATAGACCATACATAGGAACATTTAATAAATCATAGTCATATATCTCATCAACAAATAATTCTATGATAGAGAAATGATCTAAGTCATTCTTATTAATAGGGTATGTCTTTACCTTCATAGAAGGCAACTTTCTAGTAAAGGGTATATTTAATGTGATATCACTTGTCTTATCCACTTGACTTTCTAACATATCTACAAAAGCTAACCCTTTATTAATGGTATCTATCTTATCTAATGCTTGTTTCTTTGAATAATGTAGAAAATCTAAATAATTAATATGCGATTTATCTTTAATAAATTGTTTTAACTCTTGTAAGGGGATATCTAATTCGATACAAAACATAATAATACCGACTAAATAGATTTGATTATAAGTATAATAACGATAGTTAGAATGACTATCGATATAAGCAGGTATTAATAAATCAATCGATTCATAGTATCTTAATGATTTAATAGATGCTCCAGATAACTTAGACATTTGTCCTATCGATAATAAATTTTCACTTTTTTTCATTATTAACCAACTTTCTATTGACTCTACCATAAGGGTAGACTTTATAATTACCATTGTAACATATAAGAAGGGGGAAATTTATATGGAAGATTTAAATTTTAAAATAAATACGAAGAACATCTTGAAATTCACAATACCTACAATTATGAGTATGTTGATGATGTCAATTATGGGGACTATCGATGGTATCTTTATTGCACGATTAATCGATGTCATGGCACTAGCTGCCCAAAATATCGCTATGCCACTAGTAACAGCTACTATTGCTTTAGGATCTATGATATCAGCTGGAGGTAGTGCTTTAATCGGTAAGAAGATAGGTCAAGGTAAGGTACAAGAAGCAAGAGAAAACTTTAGTTTGATTGTCTTGTTTTCATTTATAGCTTCTTTATTATTATGTATAGTCGTTGTGATATTTATAGATCCACTATTACTATGGATGGGTGCTAACGATGTTTTATTAGATATGTCTAGAGAATACATCATACCAATTGTCTTATTTATGCCTATCTTAATTACTGGTTTTATCTTCCAACAGATATTGATTGTTAATGGACAACCAGTATTATCAATGGTAATTGGTCTAGTAGGTGGTATCGCCAATTCTATCTTTAACTATATATTCTTAGCAGTATTTGATCTAGGATTATTTGGTGCTGCCTTTGCTACTATTATTGGTTATGCGATACCAAGTATTCTAGGACTTTATATCTTTACCTTTAAAAAAGACAAAGATATCTACTTTGTGAAACCTAAACTAGATATACCAGCTATTAAACTATCTATGTCTAATGGTATCTCTGAGTTTATATCAATGTCTGCGGTATCAGTTACCACAGTCTTAATGAACAACATTACTATGGATATTGAAGGACCTATTGGTGTTGCGGCCGTATCTATTATGATGGCTATACAATTCTTAATCATGTCTTTATTTATGGGATACTCTTTTGGGGTAGCACCTTTATTCTCCTACCATTATGGTAGAGAAGATAAAGATAGCTTAAAAAAGTTATTCTCATTAAGCATGAAACTAACGATAGGAATGTCAGTTCTTACAATACTAATAGGATTAATATTTGCAAGAGAACTAGCAATGATCTATGTCTCTATTGATAGTCCTGTCTTTGACCTAGCAATCTACGGTATTAGAATTATCTCTATAAGCTTTATCTTTGTAGCGATTAACATCTTTGCCTCAGCAATGTATACCGCATTAAATGATGGTAAGACTTCTGGAATCTTATCCTTCTTTAGAACTTTGGTATTCTTATCAATCGCAACGATTGCCTTACCAAGAATCTTATACATGGATGGTATTTGGATCGCAACACCTGTTGCGGAACTATTAGCATTAGGAATGAGTCTATACTACTTTAATAAACTAAAAAGTGTTTACAACTACGCATAACTTGTCATTAAAAGTTTTTATTTGTATAATGAACTAAGATAATAAAGAAAGAAGAGGTTGTATTATGCCAAACAAAATTATTTTTGCGGATGGGGCACCAGAAGCAATTGGACCTTACTCACATGCGGTAGAAGCTAACGGAATGTTATTTGTATCAGGACAAGTACCATTTGTACCAGAAACAATGGAAATTGTCGAAGGTGATGTAACTGCTCAAACCAATCAAGTATTAAAGAATGTAGATGCGATTTTAAAATATTCTGGGTATACTAAAGATGATATTGTAAAAACAACAGTATTCATTAAAGATATGAATGAATTCCCAGTAATTAATGAAGCTTATGGAAATTACTTTGGTGATCATAAACCAGCTAGAGAATGTGTAGAGGTTGCTCGTTTACCAAGAGATGTAAAAGTAGAAATCTCTGTAATTGCGGTAAAACAATAATATTTAGGAAGTTATCTAAAAGATGACTTCTTTTTTTATCATCAAAAACATATTGCTTTAAACCCTCTTTATTGATAAGATATAGTCTAGAAAGTAGGGGCTATTTATGAAGATTTGGAAAGCTAATATAATGATACTGATTGCTGCAATGTTTTGGGGTGGTGGCTTTGTAGCGACTGATTTTGTTATTGGTTATATCTCTCCTGTACAAATGCAGACAATAAGATTCTCTTTATCCGCAATCTTATGTTTAATTCTATTTCATAAGAAAATAAAAACAGCGAGTATAAGAACTGTAGGTTTTGGTATTGTTATAGGGATACTATTCTTCTTAGCAATGACTACTCAAAATTATGGATTGGTATTCACCACTGTACCTAAAAATGCCTTTATTACTGTAACGAATGTGATCTTTTCTCCTTTATTAGCTTATCTATTATTTAAGAAGAAACCACAAAAAACAATCTATCTAGGTTTATTAATAATGATGATTGGTTTTCTTATACTAGTATTTGAAATAGATATCTTTAATATTCAAGCATCAATAAATGCGATTAGTGAACTAACCCATCTTAATTTCGGAGATTTATTGACATTGTTTGCAGCAGTCTTATTTGCGAGTCAATTTGTCTTACAAGATAAATTTGTCATGGATGAAGAACCTCTTTCTATATTGACCTTCCAATTAATAACCGCATCGATACTATCATTGATTAGTGCTACGGTTATTCATGAATCAGTCTTTGCGATTAATCTAGATGATTTAAGACATGTGATCTTACCTATTATATATTTAGTAATATGTCCGACCATTATATCTTTTGGATTTGTCTTAATTGCCCAACAATATGTCTCACCATCTAACACCGCAATCTTTGCTTCAACAGAATCATTATTTGCGACATTGTTTGCGATTATTTTAGGTAATACACCATTTGTTATGGCTATCTTAATTGGTGGTATTATCATCACAATCGGGATAATTTATGCGGAAACTGGCTTTAAACGATCCCATTAAATATGAACAAAACAAGTATAATTAATGCTTTTCAAGTGTTGAAACTTTACACTAGTAAGTGCTTACTAGTAAAATATGTGGGGTAAAAGGAGTGATTATATTTGAATATACAAAATAATAACGAAACAAATAATCAATTAGAAACTAAACAAATTGGAACGAAGTTTACACTAACTTCATACCCAACCTTCTCATATAACCAAGTCTTAGCGGGTAAGAGAAAGATGCAAGTATATGTCTTAGTAGGATTACTATTAATGGCTGGATTTGTCTCAACCTTCTTAAGAAACAAACCAATCACCGTAGTAATAGATGGTGTCTACAAACAAAAGACAACCAACCATTTCTTAAACTTCGGTTTAATTAGTCGTTTATCAAATGATATTAACGCAGCTGAATTTAAGGTTGCAAACCAAGATGAATTAGACTTTTTAGTACAAGATGATCAAGTCATTCGTATCTCTACTTTAAAAAGAATTGAAGCTACTTTCAGTAATGAAACAGAAGTATTTGAAACTTATGCGGATACCTTATCTCAGTTTTTAGAAGAACAATCAGGAAGAATTAGTGAGTTAGGACCAGAGTTCTCTTTTAGAGTAGCTGGTGTTAAACAAGAAGATAAAGATACCTTCTTGTTAAGTGATGGTCTAACTTTCCAAGTTGATATTATTAGAGAAACTAAAAAAGAGGTAACACGTACAACAGCCTTTACAACTGAATTTAGAGACAATAACTCTTTACCATTAGGATCTACTAATGTGATCCAACAAGGGATTGATCGTGAGTTTATCCAAGAGGTTACAACGACTTATGTCAATGATAAAAAAGAAGGTACCACTCGTAAAACAATCAAAGTTTTAGTAGAGGGACAACCTAGAATCGTAGAACGTGGAACAAGAGTAACCGGTTCAGTACAACCTACTGATAGTGTTTGGGATCGTTTAGCCCAATGTGAATCAGGTGGTAACTGGCATATCAATACCGGTAATGGTTTCTTTGGTGGACTACAATTTGCCCAACCTACTTGGGTCGCTTGGTCACGTCAGGCAGGTGTATCGGCAGCTAGAGCTGACCTAGCAACTAGAGAAGAACAAATCAAAGTTGCGACTTTATACCAATCGCGAGCGGGATGGAACCCATGGCCTGCTTGTTCATTAAGATTAGGATTAAGAAGTTAATAAAATATAAGGCACTACTAGGGTAGTGCTTTTCTTAAAAATATTCACTAAATGTTTTCAAATAAGAAACCATTTAATGTATAATATACTTAACACACTTAAAGGAGTGATCGTATGGCTCAAAAGAAAAAAGCAAATTCTTTAACGAAAGCTTTACTAAATATATTGATAGTTCTATGTTTTGGATCGGCTATCTTTTTTGCGGGTAGATATTTCTATGATATCTGGTTACAAAACAGAAATGCGGAACAAGCACTTGTAGTAGCGAATGAAGTAATTGATTCTGGAGAAGACTTAAGAGATGCGGACTTAAACATCGGACAAGTAATTGGACGTATGTATATCGAAGGTTTAATTGAACCAACACCTATTATTGAAGGTGATGATTTCTATTTATCATTAAACCATGGTATCGGTAGAGTCTCTCAAACAAGAATGCCAGGTTCTGGATTTGGTATCGTAGCTTTATCAGCACATAGAGAAACATTCTTTAGACCATTAATGAATGTTAAGATGGGTGATATCGTAACCGTAGAAATGTCTTATGGAACATTTAGATATAAGATAGTGGATTCTATGATTGTCAATCCTGATGAAGGAGAAAGAGTTTATAGTGAAGCTGGATTAGAAGGAGAAAGATTAGCCTTAATTACTTGCTATCCATTTAATAACTTCTTACCACCTAATCAAAGAGCGATCTTCTTCGCTGATAGAATTGATGATAATATACCATCACAAGATGCTTAGTCTACACTAAGTATCTTTTTTTTCATATCTATTTAAATAAAGCAAATAAAATATTAAAACAACATATCGTAATATTATTAATATAACTAGAAGTATCATATCTATCTTTTATAAGGGAAGGTAAATTATATGATTGATGTATGTATCTTTGAATCGAACAGAATTAGATGATATGAAGAAATCTCAACTTAATAATTTTATATGAAATACAAGACGAATTCATTGATTTTGAAGTTTAGATAGAAAGAAGTATATTATAATTAAGATTACACAAAATTGTGCAGTCTTTTTTTAATGAAATGTTATGAAACGATACTTTTTGTTAAGATATATTTAAAATGAAAAAAGTCATAAAATAATACTTGCTTTGAGATAGGTTGAGTGGTATTATTACCTAGCGTTAAAAAACAAGCACCATTTAAAACCTATATTAAATAGGTTAAAATACATCTTATATATACTATATAAGTAGTGCTATAAGTAGTGCTGATCTAGCTAATAAAAACCAATCAAAAAACTTTTTTAAAAAAATTAAAAAAAGTTGTTGACATGGACTACTGTTCTTTGGTATTATTATCTAGCGTTCAAAACGCAATGATCTTTGAAAACTAAACATAACTGTCAATTCAATTTAAGTCAGGAAATCAAAACATAGGATGATTAAGTAACATTAATCTCCGTCAATACAGAAGAGCAAATAAGCGCTTCATTTACATGAAGA
>Ga0268261_10000511_pt1 | contig 24622 bp, 14 predicted proteins | sample TergutNc150P1_FD_190353 | JGI IMG/M metagenome (GOLD analysis project Ga0268261, IMG submission 190353) | Nasutitermes corniger P1 segment gut microbial community from laboratory colony in Florida, USA - Nc150 P1 (SPAdes) (version 2) | ecosystem: Host-associated > Arthropoda: Insects >...
CTGCAACTACTACGCGGTAGTAAGGGGCGCGCATCTTACCGAAGCGCTTTAAACGAATTTTAACAGCCATTGCTGGCGTTTCTCCTTGGGTGTGTAAGGCGACGGACGATGTTGCAGCAGCTCGCTTTCGCATAACTAAGTAATCCGTGGGGCGGATTGCAACATCGTACATCTTTAACTTAGGCCGCGTTGCCGGAGAGAGGGGCCGTCAACCTACCTATGTAACTGCTCAATCATGCCAGATGTTGCCGCAAACTCCAAACTGGTAGCACCACGTGCGCCTCATCGTGCATCGTTAAGCCAAAAGATGAAACACGTGTGTGACCTCCGGCTTGCGAAAAAGATTTCACAACCCTCCACCCTGAGCTATTTACCGCATCTTGCTACGCTGCGACACGGTGGAGTGTGTCCTTCGGCACACTCCGGTCTTTATTACGCTACCATTACGGCAAATCTGTAAGGCATGTTTGGCAGGTTTAGTTTCGGCGATTAAAGGAGCAATATGAAGGCGTTGGTTTATGGTGGCCCTGGGAAAAATAATTGGGTGGATGTTGAGGATGCCAAACTTGGATCCAGCAAAGATGCCATTGTTGAGGTAACGGCCACCACCATTTGCGGCACTGACCTGCACATTTTGAAGGGCGACGTGCCCGATACCCCCGAAGGCTGCATTCTGGGCCACGAGGCTGTCGGCTTTGTTAAAGAGGTGGGCAGCGATGTTCACGATTTCAAAGTGGGTGACCGGGTGCTGGTTAGCTGCATTACCAGTTGCGGCGAATGTACCTTTTGCAAAAACAAGATGCCTTCGCACTGCCAAGCTGGCGGCGGTTGGATTTTGGGTCACTTAATTAACGGCACCCAATCCGAGTTGATTGACGTACCCCACGCTGACCACTCGCTGCACAAAATCCCCGATGGCGTGTCCGACGAAGATGCTCTGATGCTGAGCGACATTTTGCCCACGGGCTATGAAATTGGCGTGGACTATGGTCAAATCAAAGAGGGCGACGTGGTGGCAGTAGTTGGTGCTGGCCCAATTGGCCTGGCTGCTATTGCCACGATGCAGGCGCGCAAACCTTCCAAAATCATTGTGATCAACCGCTCCGAGTACCGCATGAAAAACGCCCTAGAAATGGGTGCTACCGACGGTTTCACCACCGATGACCCCGATCTGGAAGCCAAGGTCAAGGCGCTAACTCCTGATGGCTTGGGTGTTGATGTAGCGATTGAAGCTGTGGGCGTGCCAGCTTCGTGGGAAACTGCGCTCAGCATTTTGCGCCCGGGTGGTCACTTGGCCGTGGTGGGCGTTCATGGGGCCCCGGTAGAATTTCCGCTCGAAAAGATGTGGGACAAGAACATCACCATCACCACCGGTTTGGTTAACGCCACTTCCGTACCGGAATTGCTAAACCAAATCGCCAATGAGGGTCTCAAGCCCTCCAAGTTCATCACGCACCGCTTCAAGCTAGATGAAATTGAAAAAGCCTATGAGGTGTTTGGCGATGCCAACAAGAACCACGCCCTCAAAATGCTGATGACTAAGGACTAACCTAGAAGCCGAAAGCGCTGCCGCCGGTTTGTGGCGGGATCCCAAACGCACTACCGGGGGCAGCACTGGGGTTGTTGGCACCCAGGGCGCGGGCTAGGGCTTCCTTTTCTTGTTGGGCCCGCTTAGCCGGGTTGCCGCTCTTGGCCTTGGACTTAACGTTCGGTTGGGTAGCCCCCGCGCGGCCTTTGGACTTCTTGCCGCCCATGCCGGGCAGGTTGCCCATCCCAGGCATGCCGCCACCGCGTGCCATCGCCCGCATCATCTTTTGGGCCTCAGCAAAGCGGTCCAGCAGTTGATTCACAGCGGTGGTGGTGGTGCCAGCACCTTTAGCGATGCGGGCGCGTCGCGAGCCGTTAATCATCTTGGGGTTGTCACGCTCATAGGGCGTCATGGATTGGATGATGGCTTTGATGCGGTCAACTTCGCGTTCATCAAAGTTGTCCAGGGCCTCGCGCATCTCCCCCATGCCGGGCAACATGCCCAGCATCTTTTTCATGGAACCCATTTTTTTCATTTGTTCCATTTGCACCAAGAAGTCACTCAGGGTGAAATCTTCACCCTTGGTAACCTTGGCCGCCATTTTCTCGGCTTCGGCCTGATCAAACGCCTTTTCGGCTTGTTCGATCAAGGTCATGATGTCGCCCATGTCCAGGATGCGGCTGGCCATGCGGTCTGGGTGGAACACCTCAAAGTCGGTTAGCTTTTCACCCGTAGAGGCAAACATGATCGGCGCGCCGGTAACGCTCGCTACGGACAGCGCGGCACCACCGCGGGCATCGCCATCGAGCTTACTCAGCACTACGCCGGTAAAGCCCACGCCGTCTTGGAACGCTTTGGCGGTAGCCACGGCATCTTGACCGATCATCGCGTCGATGACGAACAGAACCTCATTGGGGTTAGTGGCGCTACGTATGTTCGCGGCTTGTTGCATCAGTTCGGCATCAACACCCAGGCGACCGGCGGTGTCAATAATGACCACATCGTGCAGCTTTTGCTTGGCGAATTCCAGGCCGTCACGCGCCACTTTTACCGGGTCGGCCACCTCGCGTTTGGGAGCGGTTACGGACGATGGCGCAACAACAGGGGCCACTGGCAGCGGAGCAGGTGCGGATGGTTGGGCGGTTTGATCTTTGCGACCAAACAGGCCACCAAACAAACCCTTTTGTTTTTCGGCAGCTTGTTGTTGAGCTAAAGCCTGGGCCTCAGCGGCCCGTGCCGCAGCAGCGGCTTGTTCGGCAGCTACCCGCTGTTGCTCTTCAGCGTGTTCGGCTGCTTCCCACTCCGGGGAGCCGGCAATGAGCGGTGCATCGTCATCGGACGTACCCACGTTGCCCGGGTGCGGGGCAAATACTGCGGCCCCGGCGCGTTCACCCACCACTTGAAGCTGGGTGACGGCGTTGGGACGTTGCAAGTCAGCGGCCACCAGCAGCGGCGTGTGGCCCTGCTCTTTGAGGGCGTAGGCCAGCTTACCGGCCAGGGTGGTTTTACCGGCACCTTGCAAACCGGCGAGCATAATCACCGTGGGTGGGTTCTTAGCCCATTGCAGGTTGCGGGTTTGACCCCCCAGCACCTTAATTAGCTCTTCATGGACAATCTTGACTATGAGCTGAGCTGGGTTTAGGGCGCCGCTAAGTTCTTCACCTAACGCACGTTCCCGCACGGTTGCGGTGAATTCCCTGACCACCGGCACCGCCACGTCGGCATCGAGCAACGCTCGGCGGATCTCGCGGATGGTGCCGTCAATATCGGCCTCGCTGAGCTTGCCGCGGCCACGCAGGTTTTTGAAAGCGGCATTTAACCGGTCGGAAAGGGAATTAAACACGCGCAAATGATAGTGCGCGCTGGGGCGCTCCAGTTACTAAATGGGCATTTGGCGCTGCCCCTACGGCACAAAGCTGACAGTTAACAGCGCAGTACGCCACTGGAAGGTGGCCCAAATAATAGATAACAAAACGATAACAAAGGGTGCGGTATCGCGTGTAATTACACCTCTGTAAGTCAATGTTAATACTAACCCACAACTATGCGACGGAGCGAAAAAATGAACCAGCAGCACTCAAAGCCTCGCAGCCGATTTTTCATGCCCGAAGGGAAAAAAGCGGCGCGCAGGGCGTGGATGTTACCCGCCTGCGGCGGGTTAACCGCGCTGTCATTAATTAGTGGCGCAGTTTTTGCCCATGCTGGCGCTAACCCATACAAGCAATTGCAGACCGATATTGCTGGCATCACCGCATTGCAAACCAGCTTAGAAAACTTTGGTGAAATTAAAACCGCTGACCAACTCGCTGCGTTTAAAGATTTAGTCGATGAATACATGGGTTTGGTGGTAGCTACTGAGGCCGATGCCGCTGCGTATCAAACTGTTTTGAATGAGGCGGCCCAAAAAGACCCAAACCAACCAACCCCTAAAAACGCTACCGAACCAGATTTTTCTAACTTTTTGGCGGCTGCCGTTGCTTACCAAGACGCAGTTGCCCGGTGGATTGCCGAAAACACTGCCATCATTATGGATAATGAAGCCCAAAATGCTCAGTATGTGGCCTTAGCGCAGGCTGCCGATGCCGTGGGTGGCGCTGCCAGCCTGTTGAACAACGCCAAAGCTCAACTAGAAAATGCCATCGCTAACTTAAATGGCGCAGTGAGCCAATCAAAGACTTACGATTGGGTAGGTAAAGATGGCAAAGCTATCAGTTACCAAGATTACGTAGCTACGTTTATCCCGGCAGTGGAAGATGCTTTATCGGCTTATCAAGGTGCTGCTGCTAATTACACAGATGCTGCCGGGCAATATCGCACTGAATTTAAAGCAGCCGAGGCCTATGCCAAAGCTAATGGCTTAGCGTTGATTGCTGAGCCCTTAAGTGATGAAAACTGGCACAATAATTACTTTACCGAAACTTATCAATCCGTGCTAGCCGCCATTGATAAAGCTCGCCAAGCTACCATTTCTACCAATGGCATATTAGTTTCGCACTACCTGGCAGCATCAGAAGCTTTTGACGCTTACAACGAGGCATTGCAACAAGAAAACGAAGCAAAAGAATACCTGGCAAAGGTCGTTGCTACTTTCCCGATGGATAGTTCAACAGACCCGGCAAAGCTAGCAAACGCTACCGCCGATCTCAATACTTGGATTAGTGCTTATTTGCCTGCTTTTACTGCTTTGCAACAAAAAACCACCGAAAGCTTAAGCCTACGGCAAGCTTACCGCCAGGCGCTCATGGCTTATTTGGAAGCCGGGGCAAACAATGATTTCTTTAGTGAAAACAATGCCGCCAACCTTAATAACCTGACCGATGATGAAAACTATAACAGTCTGTTATATCTGAATAGCTTGCAAGTTACGGGCAACCTGACTACTGCCCCGAGCCTCAACATCGTGCCTGGTGATGAAACCACCCCTGCCATGGTGGCTGGTACGGGATCGGTTATTGACGCGGTAAACATTTATCTGGCCAATTTGAAAGAAACCACATTATTTAATGCTGCTGCCAGTGCTTGGGATAAATTGGACAAGATGGCCCTGACTGCCGACCAGGCATTGCATAACAGCCTAGATAACTTATTGGCGGAACAAGGCATTATGGATTTCCGCGCGGATCTGCGTGAAGTAATGGAACGCCTGAGTGACACTAGTCAAAATACGGTGCAAAACCGCCAAAACCCTGATTTTAATGAGAATCAATTAACGTCTGGTGATGTTGAGTTTTTACTTTATGAGTTAGTGCCCGGTTTACAAGAGATTGCTGATCACCTAAGCGACCAAAGCCGTTGGGTAGAACCTAGTGCGGCTGATATTGCTAAACAATTTGAGATCTACAAGCAAGCTGGCCGGGCATATAATGAATATGCTAAAAGCCAAACTGCTGATGGTGAAATCTATGTAGAAGTTTTCCAGCACACGGCAAAAGATGATAACGGTTACAGCGGGCTCTACGCCCCATTGCAAGCGCTTGATAATGAATACCGCCAGATGGGCCAGCCGAGTTTATCTTGCCCATTGCAAACCAATACCAAGGGTGCAAAAACTTGGTGCCGGTCAGCAACCAACATTGAAACTTTGACCCGTAATACCTTAGCTGGTTGGGTAGATGTTTTTTATGATTACGTTGCAAATAATGTTGGTATTGATACTACTGAGCTTTATCAAAAGTATTTTGATTATGGGATTACCCCTGAAGATTGGCAGCAATACCTGGATATGCTGGAAGCCGCTTTCCCGGACAGCCCCAGCAATCCCTCCACTCCAAATGCTGCCCCTGCTGCCGCTAAGTCTCAAATGCGGTCACAGGCTCCGGTAGCGAAGCCGGTATTTACGATGGCTGCCTTTATCATTACCCCAATAGCGGATAACGATCAGCAGTTATCTATTCTGAGTGAAGACCTTTGGCATGATACCCAAGTGATTTACGGTACCTCATACCCTCATTACGAATTTAACTTCCCCACCTACGTGGCATTAACAGCCCCGCTGGCCCAATCGGATAAGGCTGGGTTTGAACCACCTAAGTACTTCGAAATTGAACTTAAGCCGTTGGAAGGCCCGGCCCGGCCTGAGATCGGCGCCAAAGTTAAGGCAATTGGCCGCGCTAAAGTCTGGAGCGAACTAGCCCCAGTGCCGCCGCTGCCCAAGGTGCCACACCCGCCCGTTGTAGTCAGTGTTGGCCTGAACGCTACCCGCGCCCCACTTGCTCGCACAGGCGTGAACGTGATGGTGCTGGTTTGGACCCTAACGGCGGGCGCCGCTGGCAGCACCATCTTCGCTTACCGTACCGAACTCAGTGGCATTAGCCGCCGCTGGCGCAGGGGCCGGTCGGTTCGGTGACCCGGTTGGGATTAGCCCATCAGCTACTGTTAGTAAGGTAGCTAGCCCAAACGCGAACAGCAAATATAAGTCAGTACGGTGGAACTGCAGGTCTAGAGCTAATCCCACCGTATTGACAACTATAAACTTGGTAAATAAACCTGCCGCCAATATGACTAGTGCAACTATCCCGTTAGCGTTCCAGCCCGTAGCGCCAATAGTTGCCGCCGCGGTAGCAATCAGTAAAAAGCTAAGCAGCGCTAGCACAAACAAGTTAGCCGGGTAAAACGTGGGTATTAACGCTGGGCCTGTGGGGTCCCAAAGCAGATTGCCAGCTGTGAAAGTATTGGAAATCATTGTTGACATAGTGCCCTCTTTGTACGGGTCTTGAAGCAACAAGGCCCCAGCAATCGGCGCTATTGACAGCCAGGTAAAAATTGACCAACCACGGCGCTGGTAATTACGGTAAGCAACTAGTGCAAAATAAGCGATTGGTATTACATAGCTTCGAGTATATAGCTGCCGTAGGGTGCTGGAATATGCTTTTTCGATGGTGGCTAAAGCCCCGGGTCCAACCCAATTGGCCGATTGCCCCCGGGCCGCATTACCCGTACTAGTCAAATGGAAAATTACCATGCCAATCATAAACACCAAGAACAGTGCTGGAATTATGGCCGCTACTAGGGTTTCGGAACTCCGGCTAACCCACCAGCGGCGAAATTGCAAGGCCACGGTATACGCAAAAAGACCTGCCATAAGCGCAGCAGCTAGTTCAGAACTCCCGGCAAATACTGCCGCCGGGATCGCTACTAGATACCAAAGCGGGTTAAGGCGCCGACGTTGAATTAGGTAAATTGCTGGGGTAACGGCGAGCAAACTGGCCGATAGTACCCACAAGTAAACTACGGAAGTCACAATAAAGCCCGCATCAAACCAGACCGTATTAGGGATGGAAAGCACCAAAAGCGCTGATGCCGGGAACAGCGCCAGCCGCTGCCGCACGGATCGAGTAATAAAAAATGGTGGTAAAATTATGCAAACCCAAAAAGATATGGCAGTACCTATGCGCCACCAAAAAACGTGGTTTACTAGCGTAAAGCTAACCGTTTCAATTGCCACCCGTGAGGTCCAGGTAGCTAGCCGCATTTGTAGAAACGGAATGAGCTGACGTTCAAACTGGTTAGAGAAATTTAAGAAGTTAACATCATCGGACGCCCAAGTCCACCTAATGTTTAAAACTAGGGCAAGCGCCGCCAACCCGATTGCGGCGATTACCCAAATTTGCATCCGTTGAGCGGAAGGCAACTTCGAAATCGGATTAAACCTCATCGGTACCTGCCTTATTTACTGGAACGGTGCGGACCGAGCGACTGAGGGAGGCCAAGCCTGCGCGGACCGAGCGACATTTAGTTAGCGCCACCAATGTTGCCAACGCAAATGCCACTAGCATAAAGAGATCGGTACGGTGGTAACGGTCAATCAGACCCCCGCCAATGCTATTAACGGTAATGAATTTGGTAGCCAACCCCGCAACCAAAAGGATTAGTATTACGACTAAGCGCCGGTCGCCCCAAAAAGCATAAATAACTGAAATTAAAGAAGTCGCCAATAACAAAGTAAGGGTGGTAAACACAAACAAGCTGGGTAAATCGAGAGAGCTAGGTAAAGCCGGGTCGCGTGGGTCCCACAGCAGGTTACCAAAATTGAATTGATCGGCAAACGCTGTCCCTAAAGTACCTGCCACATAAGCATCCCGTAGTAACAAAGACCCCACAATCGGAAACCCCGCAAGCAACCCCACTAACGGAAGTCGGCGAGCCAACCCGGAACTGAAAACAATTAGCATAATCACAGTAAAAAATACCAAAGGAATCACATACCCGCTCATAAATACCTGGCGTAAGGTGCTGGAATAAGAGCGTTCCAGAATTACCGGCCAAGGGTCAAAATTCCAATTGTCTAGCCGTCTTGAGGCGTTACCAGGGCTTAGCAAATGGAATACCACCATCCCTACCAGAAAAGCACTCAACAAGCCTAAAATCACCCAGGCTACCCGGTTGCGCGGTAACACATTGCCAGCGCTACGCAACCGATAAACTTCTAAACCTAAGCTGAAAAGGTAAAGCCCAGCCAATAAAACAGCTACAATCTCGGCGCTACCCACAAAAAGCGCGGCGGGTACTGCTCCCAGGTACCAGAGCGGACTAAAACTACGCCGTTGCATTAGCAACACCGCAGGTAGGGCCGCTAAAAGCCCAAAACCTAACGGCCAAAGGTAATTTGCGCTAGTGGCAATAAACCCAGCACCAAACCACACTACGCTGGGTACTGAAAGGGCAAACAGTCCCATAACTAACAATAGTAAGGGCCTACGCTCAGCATCATCGGTAATCAAAAAAGGAGGCAAAACTACTACTAGCCATAAAGCAATAGCGGTAATTACCCGCCATAAAATCAAATGCTCAATGACTAAAAATATTGCCGCCTCAATAGCTACCCGGGAAGTCCAATTACTTAACCGCAACCTCAGAAATTCCGTCAGCGAGCCGCCAAATTGCCCATCAATGGAAGCGAATTCGCGGTAGATTGCATCATCGCCTTGCCAATTCCACCGTAAATTAAAAACCAGTGCCAGGATAATCACGGCTAAGCCCGCCAGCATTAGCCGGTAGTTGGGTGCGGCTCGCCATCGGTGGCTTATGGTTGTCACAACGGGCACATTATCACTTTCCAGAGTCAAAATTATTGCCTAGGTATCGCTTTAGCCACTCGCTGCGGAACTCGGTAAAGCTTCCCTCAACTAAGCTGGCCCTAATCTGTTCCATCAAGCGCAAAATGAAACGCACATTATGCACTGAGGTGAAAGCATAACCTAAGCGCCGTTCGGCTTGATTATGCGATTTCAACAACCTCCTTAATAGCCCCGTGGAAATATAACCGCCCTCAAAGGAAAAACAAGTGGGGCAATCACAATCCGGGTCTATCGCAGCCGGGTTATCTACAAATGCATGTTTCATAATATCGATGTAGCCATCGGGGGTATATAACCTACCATGGCGGGCCTCACGCGTAGGGGCTACACAATCAAAAGTATCAATGCCATTGACTACGCCCACAAAAATGTCATCCGGGCGCGATAACCCCAGCAAGTGCCGAGGGCGGGTTTCCGGTAAAGTGGTGTTAGTCCAGGTCAGGATGTCGCCAAGTTGGTGTTTCTCAAAAGCTCCTCCGAGCCCATAACCATCAAAGTCCATATCACCTAGTACGCGCGCAGTACTCTCCCGCAAATCCCGATAATGGGCACCTTGCAATACTCCATAAAGGGCTTGATAAGGTTGTTCCGGGTGCTGGGAATGTAATAACCGCATGTGTGCTAACGAGCGGTCAGCCCACCGCTCCGTGCGTTCTAGAGCTATAATATTATATTCATAGCTATCCCCAATAGAGGTTAATTCATCAAACGCCATCGTAATATCGGCCCCAATTTTAAATTGGGTTTCAATAGAAACTTCCGGAGTAAATAAATCTAAGCGACCGTCAATCGGGTTTGCGAAAGTAACCCCCTCATCGGTAACATTGGCTAACCTATTCTCAACGGGGGCGGCAGTTTTCATTTGCCCGATGTCGCGGCTATCCATCGAAACAACTTTGCCAATGCCACTACCGAGCGACATTGCCTGGAACCCACCTGAGTCCGTAATAGTGGGACCACCCCAGCCGGAAACCGCACCAAGGCCCCCACCATCGAACATTTCATCGCTACGGCGGAACAGGTGATAACCGTTGCTGAGCATTACCTGGGCTCCGATGGCGCGCAGCATATCCGGTGGGATAAACCGTACAAATCCATAGGTGCCCACCACGGAAAATGTGGGCGTTTTGATTACCCCGTGGGGGGTGACGATGCTGCCCGCGCGCGCCAACCCATCGCGCGCCTCAATTTGAAATGAAAACATCTTTACCACATCCTTTAGCAGCCCCCAGATTGGCAACATCGGGCAATCAACTTCTGTTTGCCCGCCATCCTAAGCCAACCTCACCCCCGCATTAGAACCGGGTGGCGGAACCATGCCTTAGAAGCGGGTGGCGGTACGGGATAAACCGGGCGGGGAACAGTATATTCGTTTGAATGGAACAGGCTCGGTGGGGGCAATTATCGGCGGCGTCCCAAGAGGTGCGCTCTGCCATCGCGGGCGTGCGCGAAGAGTTGGGCATCCCCGATAGTTACCCGCCCGAAGTTTTGGCCCAAGCTGCCGACGCCGCTAACCGCCTGCCCAATCCGGCAGACTATGTGGACCGCCGCGACTTACCGTTTGTAACTATCGACCCAGCATCATCCCTAGACTTGGACCAAGCAGTCTATATCGAAAGGCGTTATGCCCCGTCGGTTGAGGAGCCGAACGGCGTCTCGAAACCAGAGCGCCGCCAGGTTGGCTACCGGGTCTATTATGCCATTGCCGATGTCGCCTTCTTTGTAGATCCGGGCACCACACTCGATGCTGAGGTAAATGAGCGCGGGCTGACGGCGTATGGCCCCGACCAACGTTTTGGCCTACACCCACCAGCATTATCCGAAAACGCGGCGAGTTTGCTGCCCGATCAGGACCGGCCAGCGGCCCTGTGGACCATCAACTTGAACAACAAGGGCAAGATTGTTAAGGCCAAGGTGCAGCGCGCCATCGTGCGGTCCCGGGCTAAGCTCAGTTATGACCAAGTGCAGAAATTCTTAGAAAATGGCGATACTTCTGCCGGGGCGGGCGATACTACCCCCATCCCCGATGGTGCCCATGAGTCCCTTAAGCTCCTAAAAGAGGTTGGTCTGCTGCGCCAAGCAGTAGAGCGCAAACGGGGCGGGGTCTCGATGGAGGTGCCAGACCAAGAAATCGAAGAAGACGTTGATGGGGACTTCAACTTAAGCTACCGTAAAACGCTGCCGGTTGAGGGTTGGAACGCCCAAATCTCGCTACTGACCGGCATGGCGGCAGCCAAAATGATGGCCGATGAAGGCGTGGGTATTCTGCGCACTTTGCCTCCTGCCTCTACGCAAGATTTGCGGCGGATGCGCGCCACCGCCCGCGCGCTGGGTTTGGATTGGCCCAAAAAAGAGAACTATGCCGAGTTTTTGCGAAAGTTGGATCCCAGCAATCCCAAAGCCGCTGCGTTTATGAGCCGCGCTACCACACTATTCAAAGGCGCTGGGTATTTGGCTTTTGACCATCAAGGCAATATGAACCGTGAAGATGCTGCTGAAGTCGATGAGCAAGGCGGGGTTGGAGTTGGGGAACATGAACAACTCACCATTGCCGCATCATCGGGCACCAACCTGAATACCGAACGCCGCCACTCGGCGATTGCCGCCGAGTATGCCCACGTCACCGCGCCTCTACGCCGCCTAGTGGACCGCTACGGCACCGAAATTTGCTTGGCGCACACGGCGCATAAACCGGTTCCGCAATGGGTACTAGACAAACTGCCTGCCCTGCCTGCCGAAATGGCGGCCGCCTACCGGGTTTCGCACAAGTATGAGCGTAAGTGTGCCGATGTGGTGGAGGCTTCACTGCTGGAAAACCGCATTGGTGAGGTGTTCGATGGCGTGGTGGTTGATACCGTAAAACGCGGTCCGGATAAGCCCATACTACGCGGCGACGTGATGCTGGCCGACCCAGCGGTGATTGCCCGCATTGACAGCCCCGATGGTGGGGCCGAGCGACAGCGGGAGGCGAAGCCTGCGCCCGTGCCCTTGGTTCTAGGCGAGCCGGTGCGCGCTAAACTAGTTGACGTTAACGTTGCTGAAGGCAAGGTCCGTTTCGAGGCGGTTGCTTGATCCAATAAGTCTGCGCAACCAGCCCACTACTAAATAGGTAATAGGCAATAGCAGCGTTTCGCCGAGCATCTTTACTACAAAAGCAAGCAATACCAATGCTACTAATTGCAAAGTGGAAATGACGCCGATAAAAGCGATAACGGTAAACACCAGCGAGTCAATTAGGTTACCGGCTAGGGATGAGCCGAGGGCGCGCCACCATAAATTGCGCCCGCCATAATTAGTATGGCGGATAGCTTCAAACACGTGGGCATTTAGAAACTGCCCCAGTAAATAAGCTGCGAAACTTGCAAACACAATGCGTGGGGCAAAACCCAAGATGGTTTCAAAGGCAGCTTGGTTTCCCCACCCCTCACCGGGCGGCATCGCTTGGACTACCAAAAACACCACTGCGGCCAGCAAGTTCATCACCACCGTCATTACGATGATGCGGCGCGCCCTCGTTTTGCCATAAAGTTCCACAATCACGTCACCTAAAACGTAACTGATGGGGAAAATTACCGCTCCCCCATCCATCACCAAACCGGTGCCAAAAAAGTCAAATAACTTAGTTGAAGCCAAATTGCTGATCAACAAGGTCGCGACCGAAAGCCCCACCAACCAGGTATAGACGGTTAACCCATCCGTCATGCTGCGCGCAGTCGCAGCATCCAGGTGAACCCTAGATTCTGCGACTGCCTCGCTACGCGCGTTGCGCAGAATGACCATTAGTTAAACAAATGCAACGCTTTAAGCACCGTCTGGAACAAGCCGTAGGCGAGGCCGCCACCAACCAAAATCCACAGGATAGTGGGCACAATGCGCGGCAGGCCCACGCCGCCGGTGAACCGCGCGGTGCCAGTGGCAGGGTCAGGCAAGATGTATCCGCCATGCCCATCGGGGATGGCGCCAGGGGCAGGGGCCGCAACATCGGGCTCATGCCAACGGGCCGCCACGGGGCGCATCAGCAGGTTGGCAACAAAGCCGATCAAAAGCAGCACAGCCATCACGCGCAAAGAAACCGCGTACAGGGCCGGGCCTTCAATGCCGGCGGCTTCGCGGCGGTCAATCAAGGTGTTGGTGATTAGCGGCCCAGCAATACCGGCAGCCGACCAAGCGGTCAGCACGCGACCATGGATGGCAGAGACTTGGTAGCCACCAAACAAGTCTTTGATGTAAGCGGGCAACGTGGCAAAGCCGCCGCCATAGAAGCTCAAGATCAGGGCGGAAATAGCAAGGAATACCCACATGGTGGTGACGTGCAAGAAGCTCAATGCCACAAACAGCAGGGCACCGACGCCTAAGTACATGATGTAAACGTTTTTGCGGCCTACTTTGTCACTCAGCGATGACCAGCCAAACCGCCCACCCATGTTGAACAGGGAGTTTAGGCCCACGTAACCAGCGGCACCACCGGCAATCAGCATCGGGAAGTAGTTGCCGATCATAATGGAGGCGTTTTCTACTATGGAAATACCGGCGGTGATATTCACAAACATGATAATCCACAGCAGCCAGAACTGCGGGGTGCGGATGGCGGAGCGCGCGGAAACGTTGTTATGCGAAATAAGCGAGTTTGCTGCCACGGGTTTGGGTTCCCAGCCTTCGGGCTTCCAACCCGGTGCCGGGATGCGAATGCAGATCAGACCCAACACCATCACGCACAGGTAGATGGCGGCCAGGGTTAGGAAGGTCATCACCACTACGTGCGAAAGCTCGGCGGGCGGCATCACGGATAGGGCAGCATCGGGATTGGCAGCAGTCCAGGTGCGGCTGAAGTGGTTCAGTAGCGCGGTGCTGAGCGGCGCAGCCACAGCGGCGCCACCGCCAAAGCCCATAATCGCCAGGCCGGTGGCCATACCGGGGCGGTCCGGGAACCACTTGATCAGGGTAGATACCGGGGAAACATACCCGATGCCGAGGCCCATACCGCCAATTACACCGTAACCCAAGTACAGCAGCCAAAGCTGGCCGGTGGCGATGCCGATGGAGCCAACCAAAAAGCCAGTTACCCAAAGCAAGGTGCTAAGCGCCATCGCTTTACGCGGGCCAACTTTTTCTACCCAGGTGCCTGCGAAGGCAGCCGAAAGGCCCAGCATCAAAATGGCGATCGAGAAAATCCAACCGATGGCGCTGTGGTGTACGTTGAACCGCGCTTCTAGCAGCGGCTTGAATACCGAAAGGGCATAAACCTGGCCAATACTTAGGTGGATGGCGAGCGCTGCTGGCGGGATTAACCAGCGGCTATATTGCAGCGGCGCGATGATGCGCGAGCGCTCCAGAAAACTTAAGGGGCCGCCACCAGTTGTCACGGTTTCGATGGCGGGGGCCGCCGCCACGGCGGGAACTAGAGGCCCATTATCAATCAAGGAGTCCGTCAAGGCAGGGCTTCCTTCCAGGGCAGTTTTAGATACGATGGTCACGCTTCACATCTTTGTCCGCCCCACGGACACTTCCCCACCATCGTCGCCATCGTGCGTGAAAACTGGCAACATTCGGCCCCTCATCGCTTTTCCATTTGGAAAATGGGCCGCCGCTGAGATGCCCGGTTCAGACAACACCGCGCCTAACGTTATGCGATTCGATACCTGTCATTTATGCACTTCGATACCTCGCGGCTATGCAAAATCGTCAATGAGCGGTATATAATATCTAATATGCCACACAATTACCTACACCGCGCGGCCGATGAAACCCTCACAGCCATGCTGTCGGCAATGGGAGCGGTGTTGCTGGAAGGGCCAAAAGCTGCGGGCAAAACATCAACCGCAACCCAGTTCGCGAAAACCATAGTCCGACTTGATTCCGATCATAAAATGCGGGAAATGGCTGAGATTGAGCCAGGTTTGTTGTTAAACCAACCCGCACCGGTGGCAATTGATGAATGGCAACTAGTTCCCGACATCTGGAATCTGGTACGGCACGAGGTTGATCGTAGGCGGCTTCCGGGTCAGTTTATTTTAACTGGTTCGGCCACCCCACTCGACGATCCTAAGTTTCGGCGGCACTCCGGCGCTGGGCGATTTGGTAGGTTACGCATGCGGCCAATGTCGCTGTTTGAGTCTCAAATCTCAAACGGCGCAGTTTCCTTAGAGGCACTGTTTAACGGGGATTTTGTGCCAACATTGGGTGAGCGCGTAGGTTTGCAAGTTGTTACCGAAGTTATTGCCCGGGGTGGTTGGCCTTCATTATTTGAGCAGACCTACGATACCTCACGTTTTTGGCACCAAGGTTATCTAGATACCGTAGTTGAAATAGAAATCCCTGCGTTAGGATCCCGCCGTGACCCTCGCAGCGTTACCCGATTGATGACTGCTATCGCCAAATCAACCGGCAGCGCAGTCTCTTATTCCACGCTCGCTAAGCTTGCTGGCGGTGAGGAGCCTTTCGCCACCCCAACCGTAAAAGGTTACCTAGAAACACTGGATCGTCTGATGCTACTGGAAGAACTCCCCGCATGGACACCTAGCATGCGCTCAACAACGCCACTGCGAAAGGTGCCTAAACGCTACTTGGTTGACCCCTCTCTAGCCGCACAGCTTTTGGGCGGCGGACCGCAGCGACTGATAAAAGAGTTACCGATGTTAGGGCAACTATTTGAGAACTTGGTGGTGCGTGATTTACTAGTTTATGGGCAGCCGCTATTTGCACGCCTTTACCACTGGCGCGACAGTAACGATCATGAAGTTGATTTGGTTATCGAATTGCTTGATGGCCGATGGGGTGCGTTTGAAGTCAAGTTGAACCCAAATCAAGTTGGAGCCGCTGCTAACTCGCTGCTACGTTTCAAGAATAAGGTCAATACTGAGTTGGCCGGGGAACCAGCTTTTCTTGGCGTGATTGTCAGTGACGGGCCAGCGTATCAGCGCAAAGATGGAATTTTTGTGCTGCCAATAACCGCACTAGGCCCCTAAACTGCGTGAAAACTGGCAACATTCGGCTCGTCATCGTTATTCCTGATGGGAACTGGTCCAGATATGTTCGTGAATTTGCTCGTTGCGCAAAAATAGGTGCGCTGCCAAAAGGTCCCCAGTCCAGCCCGGCGCCGGTGGCGCCACAATAAAACGCACCACCTGGTGATCCATTTCCTGCGGGTCAAGCCATTGTACATCGGCGGGGTTGTCCACAGACCATACTGCTAATTGGAAGTCGCCAGGACGAAGTACCGGATCGCCGCTAATTTGGCCCGGGCTAAATGGGAATTGGGCCGCATTGAAATCAATTTGGTAACCGCCATCGACGCCGAGCACGTGGAAAAAGTTATCTGGGAACGCGATGCATACTGTAGTAGTATCGCCCCGGAACGCTTCCCAGCGAGGGCCGGTAACGGCCAACTCTCTCCCGTGATCTCCCTGGTGACAGCTACTAGCAGTGAGCCAATCCCCGCTTACCCTCGTATGATCAAGGCCAGCGATGTCTGCTATGCGATAATGCAAAAAGCCAAAGGCGGAATCTAGCGGATCATAATATATCCCATTACGAAAAATGGGAAACCGATTTGCTAAATTAGCTAAGTATTGGGAGTTCGCGAAAACACGGGAATCAAAGTATATCTTGTCCCCTGGTTGGTAAATATCAATTAGCCCCGCCATTACCCCGGATACTTGAAAGCGAAGTGAATCTTGTTGCTCCCGCAAAGTCTGTGCGAAAACGAATAGCACCGATAACCACAGGTAGCTAAAGACTAAAATTACTGTCCGCATCGCTACGAAGGCCGTTCGGCGGGGCGGCCGCCAAGTTGACAGTACGATGCCGTACATGGCGATGGCCATTGCCAGCGGGGCGTGGAACCTTGGGGTACCGATTAAGAAGGTATCCCACAACAATAACAAGTTACCGCTAGCCACTACGGTTAGAATCCCACACAAAGCCGTAATGATTAGTGCCAAATACTTTTTCCGAATTGTACCATTCCACAAATAAACGATAAAAAGCAAAATTACTAGCGCTGTCAAACCATTCCAAGCTGGGGTACCTGTTCGCACAAAAGTTATTAAATACCGGGGTATGTTTTGAGCCAGATTCAATAATGGATTTTGGATGATAGCAGCGGCGTCGAACCTACCAGCGTTGACTAGCCGGGTTTGCAAAAAGTAAGCGAAGGCGCCCGCGATAGTGCCGCCAATACCCGCGCCCAACCGCCTAATTGCCTCTTGGCTATTAAGGTACCCGGAACTCCACCCAAGCAATAGCTTGGTCATCAGCAAGGCTAAAGCAAGCCCGATAAACGGTTGGAAAAAGTTGGTGGTAAGAAACGTCAAAATCGCGTAACTAACCAACACAATCGAATAACTTTGCTGGTAGAAAAGTACGGTGCTAACGGCGAAAAGTAACGCTAAAGAAATTAATGGACCGTCAAACCTGAAAGCTAAGGCATTTAGCATCCACGGGTTCAAACCAAAAGCCAACGCCATTACCATTGTGAACCAATTAGTTCGCTGGCCAACCAAAGCATAAACCACAATTAAACTAGCTAAGGCAAGTATTACCCCGGATAACACAAAAGTAGTTATTCCGAGGTCAATTACTTCCGCACCCTGGTTTAGCAACATGTATACAAATTCGCTACCCCATCTACCATCATGCCTGCCCCACCGGGTAATGCCCGTCGCCCGCCGCAGGGCATCATCCCAATAAGGGACATTTTGTATACCAATTACGCTTAACAGGAAAACATAAGCGCAAGTTAGCGCTATTACTTTGGTCCGGCTAGCGCGAAGAAATCCTACAAAGCTAGAGAGAGAGCTTGATTCAGTTAGTTCTCTAGCTAAAACCTTCGGGCATTTATTCATCGGCCGTCCAAATGAGTTCGTAAATAATTTCACCGTCGCTAAACAAATGCGCGGCTAATTGATTTCCATACCACCCGGATGCCGGGGGTGAAACCAGAAAACGAGCAATGCCTTCATCTGTCATGGTTGCGGGGGTCAACCATTGGACATCGCCTGGATTATTCACAGACCAGACCGCTAATTCCAGGCCAGAGAATACGCCCGGCGCACTTTGCCCAGGCGCAAAGGGGAACCGCAGTGCGTTAAACTCAATGACTTGCTCGCCATCGGGCAAGCTGTGCGTCGTTACGAGACCTTGGGGGAACGCGAGGCATACTGTTGTTTCATCCGCGCGGAAAATCTGCCAGCGGGGGCCATTCGTCACCGCCGCGCCCGGCAGATTCGCTAGATTACAGACCCCGTGCTCGTCGAAGGGCAACACGGTCTGGTGATTCAACCCCAACATTTCCGGGAAGCGCGAGCGCGTATAACCCCAAGCAAAATCCAAAGCGTTGTGATAAGTGCCTGTCCGGAAAATTGGCCACCGCTGGGATACCTGGTCCAAATAGAGCGGGTTGTGGAACACCTGCGGGTCATAAATAATTGTGTCACCAGTGCGGTAGGTATTGTTCAAACCCGCAGCAACCACCCCTACTTGGAACCGCAAAGAATCTGACTGCTCCCGCAACAACTGGGTAAATATTGGCACGATGGATAACCACAGGTAGGCAAAGCAAACCAGAACAACGCGCGTTAATGCCCGCAGTAAAGTGGGTGATGAAATTGTGGAACCTGCAATAGCCAAAAACACCAGCGCCATCGCTAGCGGGGCGGCGAAACGGGGCGTACCGATTAGATTTTGCCGGTAAAGCAGTAGCAGCACATTCCCGGACGCAACAACAACCATTGGGAAAAAGAGCAACAAAGCTACTGCGGTTTGCGGCAGCCTGCGCCTGGTTACTTGGCTTACCATTACCAAAAACAGCACCACTACCAGCAACTGCAATACTAACCAAACCCGTGAGCTATCATTCACAAACTGAAAAACCAATAAACGAGTATTAGCGAAAACGGCTCGGAAAGGATTTTGGAAATCGAATAGAACATCCGCCCGGCCTGGGGAAATAATTCTAGTTTGCAAAAAATAACCTACGGCGCCCGTAACTATGCCAGCAAACCCGATGCCTACCCGCTGCCACGCGTATTTAGTCGAAATATCAGCCCGTAACCAACCCAACAGCACAACAGTTAATAAGAGCGAAATTGCCAACCCCAACATCGGTTGGAAAAAGTTAGCGGTTGCCCAGGTAAGGGCTAAGTAGCTAATGAATTCCACCTGCGGCCGGGCACCAAACGATAATATTGTTGCAACCGCTAATAGCACGCTGATAGCAAAGAATGGGCCGTCAAAGCGAAATGCTAAGGCGTTTAGGAACCAGGGATTGAGCCCGAAAACTAAAGCCATTACCCAGGTCAGCCATTTGGCTTGCTTCCCGGCTAGGGCGTAAACGACGATGCTAGCGGCCAGGGCCAAGATAACGCCCGACAAAATGAAAGTAATTAGGCCCAAGTCAACAACGGCGTCGCCTTGGAATAATAAACGCGCGACTAATTCGCTGCCCCAGCGTCCATCCCACATTCCCCAGTTAGTGTGGCCCGTAAGGCGCCGGTCGGTATCATCCCAATATGGGACATTTTGCATCCCGATAATACTGAGCAGCAGCACATATGCAACTGTTAAGGTTAAGAATCTTATTTTATTAACCTGCAGAAACTGTGCGAAATCTAAGAATGGGGACACTAATAGTGCTTTGCGTTTGAAACGGTTCAGGTATGCTGGCGCGCCAGCTTGGATTATTGAGCCGGACATACGCTTAAACCTGAGGATTGCTGAGGGTGCAACCGGCTTATATTGAGGTGCCGCAGTGCGATGAGGGTAGCAATTAGAAAACTGAACAAAAGCAGTAAGTCAGTACGGTGAAATGTGATGGTTAAGGCATGGCCTATGGTGGGCACCACAATAAACTTGCTGACGAATCCAGCCGCTAACACCACTAACACTCGCCAAGCTACTGGTCCGCGAATAGTAACCAATATCGCAACTATTGCGCTAAGTAGCAGCAGCGTTAGGACGGTGAAAGTCAGTAGGTTATCCGGAAATAGCGTTTGAGGTAATGCCGGATCATTTGTATCCCAGAACAAATTACCATCATTAAAACTATTCCGAAATACCGTAGCCGCTAGACCGGTTACATAAGCATCACGTAATAAAAGCGAACCAATTACTGGGGCCGTTGGAATCAAGACCATTGCGGAAAACCCGTACCGTTTAAAACACAAAACGGTAAGCACTAAAAAGAACGCCAACGGAATTAAATACCCGCTCATAAATATTTGGCGCAACGTGCTGGAATAAGCAGCCTCGACGGTCACCCAAACTGTAGGCCCTCGCCAGCTTGGCATCCCCCGCGCGGCATTACCGGTACTGGTGACGTGGAAAAACACCATGCCACTGAGAAATAGGGCAAACCCGATCAAGATTACGGCCCAATACCCAACAAGTCCTTTGCCAAAATCCGACGGCTTGCTGTTTCTAATTCGAAATACGAACACACCCAGGCTCGCCACATACAAGCAAGTTAAAAATACTGAGATTATTTCCGCAGAGCCTGCAAATAACACCGCAAGGACACTCGCGATAAGCAATATGGGGTGGCACCTGCGCTTTTGCAAAAACAATACTGCGGGTGCAGCAGCAAGCAATCCTGCGGCTAGCGCCCAAAGATAGTTGACGGAAGTGGCGATTAGCCCAGCATCGAACCAAACCGTGCCGGGGATTGATAGGACCAACAACCCAGAAATCGGAAATAAGATAATACGAGTTCCAGTATCCCGCGCCACCAAAAAAACGGGCAACACAACTACTAACCAAAATGCGAATGCAGTGATGATTCGCCACCCAATAATATGGTTAACGATGGTGAATATCGCGGCTTCGATTGCTACCCGCGAAGTCCAATTGGAAAGCCGATGTTGTAGAAAAACGGCGAGCGAACCATTCGCCTGCCCATCGGTTGCGGCCCAATCACGGTAGTATGCATCATCCGAAAACCAGGTCCAGCGTAAGTGGGCCATAAACACCAGAATAACCAGTGCAATCAAGGCAACTACAACCCACTCAACGCGTTCCAATTCAGCTGCTTGTTCCAGATCATTGCCTTGACCCCTGGGACTTAAACCCCTAATTGGCTTCATCGGACGCGCCCCTTCTCCGATTATCTTTCAAGCCTGTGAGGAACTGCTTTGCCGCCGGTGAACCACTAGTTCGCAAAGCTCGTAACCTAAGTGCGCGCCGAGTGGCGATTGCTAATAAACCCAAAACGGTGGCGGCGGTTACGGTTGCGCCCGCTTGGGTGGCCGGGCTCATGGCGTAGTATGCGGTTACTTGGCTGGTACTGGTGCTACTAAACTCGGAACTAGGCAATTCGATGGCAGCAAATCCGTTTTCTGACTCAAACAGGGGAACCCGTGCACCATCAACATAAGCACGCCAACCAGGGTAGAAGAATAGGGGTAGTTCAACGGTGCCACCTTGGTGAACCAGCGCTTCGAAATCCAGTTGGCGGCCAGTCCGCTCAATATTGGTGAACTCCATTGCCCCATCAAGCGCCAGGGGCAAGTGGTTACGGTTGAAAAAGTCCCATTCTCTGGTGGCGCTGGGTAGATAGTCAACATTATGCGGGCCCATACTCCCCAAAAAGGTTATGCTCCAGTCATATGTGTTTTCGCGGGTAATATCAACCGAGTGTGCCATTACGGCAAAATCGACGATGGCGAGGGCGCCGACGGCAACTACTGCTGCAATTGCAGCCCATTTAGGCTTCCTGAACCAAGCACACTCACCAGTATTAGATTTGGCACTGGGAATACCATTTAAGTTGGTATCTACATTTGCAACGGGATCTTCGTTCCGACTACTCAGAACCGAGAAAACTATCCCAGGTAGTGCTGCTAAAAATAACGCGGTAACAATGTTGACCCGCCACGGAAATTGAATTACCCAAAAATTCGAGGGCAAATAAGTCCAAGGGAAAATACTGCTACTGATCAACAATGAAATGCCAATTAGAACGATGGCGGTAACTAGGAAGCGCTTAATCTGAATGTCACTAGATTTGGTTAGCGCGAAACCGGCAAAACCTAAACTAAATACGCCCAAAACACCTAGCGCCCCATAGGGCACCTGAGTACCTGCCCACATCGAACCGAGCGAACTGTGCGCATGGTTCAAAACCTCTGAAAGGTGAAACATGAAGCCCACATCAAATACGTTGTAGTTGGCGGCGTTGCGGGCCTCTAGCAGTGGGTAAACAAAAAATGCTGATAAGCCGACAGCAACCAACAAAGCACCAAATAATTGTTTAAGGGCAGCGGGCCGAGTAAGTACTTTGGGAGTTGTTAATAAAAATAACACAGCAAATAGCGCGAATATTGCGGTGGATAAATTATGGGATAATAAGAGAGCAGCGGCACCCAAACCCAAAGGTAACCAGCCAGATTTACCCTGCTGTATTTTCCAAATCCCTAAAAACACCCAAGGCGCCACCGCCATGGCAAGTAGCTCACCAGCGGCGTAACGAATTACCGAATTTGTGAAAATATACGGGGCGCCAGCATAAGCAATTGCGGTAATAACCCCAGCCTTGCGGTTATTAGTTACAGTGGAAATGAAACAATACATTGCCACCGCAGCCATTAAGTAGGTGAAAATGGTGGCGGCGTTAATCGCCTCATTCCAATTAAGGGGCGCTAAACTAAAAGCCGTAGCTAAATATGCAGATAACGGCGGATAAAACAAATTGGGCGCGTACCCAAAACCCCCATAAGCAGCCGGGTCAAGCTGCGGGATAAGCTGGCCACTTTGCCAAGCGCGGGCCGTACCTAAATAGCGGGAAAGATGAAACCCGGTATCTGAGGTAACAATTACCCGGTTACCCAGGTGTAAAGACGCAAATAACAGTGCAAAGGCGCTAATTATGGCAAGGTCAACTAGGCGACCGCGCGCCCTTAAATAATTTCTACGCCAGAGAGAGAGAGAGAGAGAGAGAGAGAGAGCTTGATTCAGTTAGCCGTTTAACTAAAACCATTTTCCCTCCATTTGTTTAAGTTTATTTATGTTAATAAGAATTTGCAAAGGGCCTTTGGCAGGATAAACCAAAGACCCTTTGCCTAAAATAGTTTGTTAAGCCTGAGATTCTGCGACTACGCGCAGAATGACGGGTTTCTTTTGATTCTAGCGGAACTCAGAGAAATCGAAATCGTCTAGCGGAATCGCTTCACCACTACCCAAACCAAGGGTCGGGAAGTCGATCTCGTCGTAGCCGAAGGATGGGTACAGTTCGGCTTTAGCCTGCTCGGTGGGTTCAATCTCCACCTCGCGGTATTGAGCCAAACCGGTACCAGCGGGGATCAGCTTACCGATAATAACGTTCTCTTTGAGGCCCAGCAGCGAATCCCGGCGGCCAGCGGTTGCAGCCTCGGTGAGTACGCGGGTGGTCTCTTGGAACGATGCGGCCGACAGCCAGCTATCGGTAGCGAGTGAAGCCTTGGTAATACCCATCAACTCAGGGCGCCCAGTGGCAGGCTTGCCACCAGCCAAAACAGCCTCACGGTTAGCATCACGGAAGCGGGCGTTCTCAGCGAGTTCACCAGGCAGCAGCGTGGTGTCGCCACTATCCAGCACGGTAATGCGACGCAACATCTGGCGCACAATAACCTCAATGTGCTTGTCGTGGATTTCCACACCTTGGCTGCGGTAAGTCTCCTGTACCTGATCCACCAAGAATTGCTGAGCCTTGCGCGCACCCAAAATACGCAGTACCTTCTTGGGGTCTGCCGCACCTTGGGTGAGCTGGGTCCCAACGGTTACCTCGGCACCATCTTCCACACCCGGCATCAACCGAGCGTGGCGGCTAACTAAGTAGCGCACCTCTTCGGCATCTTCTTGCGCGGGGGTCAAAATCAACGTGCGCGAGCGCTCGCCATCCTCGATGGTGATGGTACCAGTGTACTCGGCGATGGGGGCCTCACCCTTGGGGGTACGGGCCTCAAACAACTCGGTTACACGCGGCAAACCCTGGGTTACGTCTTGGGCGCCGACTACACCACCAGTGTGGAAGGTACGCATGGTCAACTGGGTACCGGGCTCACCAATGGACTGAGCCGCGATAATGCCCACAGCCTCGCCGATGTCAACCAGCTTGCCGGTGGCCAGCGAGCGGCCATAGCACATGGCGCAGGTGCCAACTCGGCTATCGCAGGTCAGCACGGAACGCACTTTAACGTTCTCAATGCCAGCATCGTGCAAGTGGTGAATCATGTGGTCACCCAGGTCATCGCCAGCGTGCGCAATTACGTTGCCATCGGGGCCAACTACGTCTTCGGCCAAAGTGCGGGCGTAGATGGAGGTCTCGATCCGAGGATGAGGCACCAAAACGCCATCCAACAATTCGGCTACCGGCAAAACCAGGCCCTTGTTAGTGCCGCAATCGGTTTCGCGGATGATCACATCTTGCGAAACGTCAACCAAGCGGCGGGTCAAGTAACCGGAGTCTGCAGTCCGCAGCGCCGTATCAGCCAGACCCTTACGGGCACCGTGCGAGGCGATGAAGTACTCCAGTACGGACAAGCCTTCA
>Ga0268261_10000512_pt1 | contig 24618 bp, 23 predicted proteins | sample TergutNc150P1_FD_190353 | JGI IMG/M metagenome (GOLD analysis project Ga0268261, IMG submission 190353) | Nasutitermes corniger P1 segment gut microbial community from laboratory colony in Florida, USA - Nc150 P1 (SPAdes) (version 2) | ecosystem: Host-associated > Arthropoda: Insects >...
GGTAGCGGCCTCCGCTTAATCACTGACCGAAACTACTTAAGGAATAATTATCATGGAACCCGCAGTATTCCTCGGTCAAGTGATCGAGGTCAGCATGACTCGTTTTGTTATCGCGCAAGCTTTAGGCTTAGCGGTACTAGCCTTTGATTTCTGGAGCTTCCAAACTCCTAATCAAATTAGCTATTTCAAGCGCACCACTGTTTCCAGTGCCGCTTGGGTTGCTATGTTCTTCTTTGTTGGTGCGCAATTGCCGATTATTCTTATCAGCTCGGCGTCGGTTATCCGAAATGCGATTTTCACGTGGTCTTTTATTAAGGATACTCCGCGTAGCCGTATGATTGCCCGCCGTACCGTTTACACCTCATTAGCGGTAGCATTGTTGGCGGCCATTCCGGCTATTGCTGGGACCCGCCCAGGTACCCGTGGCCTGCAGGTATTGTTGCTGGTTGGTACCTTGATGTTCGTAGTTGGCCAATACATGCCTGGCATTTGGATGCTACGTATTTCGGCAGTGGTTTACGCTATTACCGTTGGTTTGGTTAACTCGCCGCTGGATACTTTCAACCCAGTTGGTTTGATTATTGAGGCTAACAAGATTTTGGCCGTTATCATCTTCTTTGCGATTTACTTCCGTAAAGAAAAGGAACGCGCTCGAATGGCTGCGATTAAACCAGTATCATTATCATTGGGTCGCGACTTGCGCACCGATATGGGCTTAGTCGCGTAACGCGATGTCAAATTACGTAGCATTGCTTAATTGATTTAAGGGTTTATCCCGACACCCACCTAAAAGGGCACTTACCAATAACCGGTAGGTGCCCTTTTTGCGTCCGGTGGCCTCGAGCCGGCAGGGGCCGTCGGTTGAGGAGCGCAGAGCGCGTCTCGAAACCACGGGGAATTACGGGGTAAATATTTACGAGGTAAACACTAGCGAAACGTTGTGGCCGCCAAAACCAAAGGAATTGGAAAGCGCGGCAATGTTTCCGTCGGGCAGGGGAGTGGCCTTGGTGGTGATCGGAATTTCGATGGCGGGGTCAACGTTAAATAGGTTGATGGTGGGCGGGGCGGTACGGTGATGCAGCGCCAACACGGTCAGCATCGCCTCTAAGGCACCGGCGGCGCCCAACAAATGCGCCGTCATTGACTTTGTTGCCGAAACGGTGAGGTAGTCGGCATGATCGCCAAAAACCTGCCGGATCGCATGGGCCTCCACGGCATCGCCCAATTTGGTTGAGGTCGCATGCGGGTTTACATGCACTATCCGGCGGTTGAGCCTGTCGAAACCAGAGGATAAACCAGCCTGCCGCAGCGCCATCGTCATCGCGGCAATTTGGCCCCTTCCTGTTGGTTCTGGGGCAGTGACGTGGTAGGCATCGGACGTGATGCCAGTACCAGCCAGCACGGCATAAATAAGGGCACCACGGGCGGCGGCGTGCTCTTCAGACTCCAAAACCAAAACGGCAGCGCCCTCACCCATCACAAACCCATCGCGGTTCAAGTCAAAGGGGCGCGATGCCGTTGCGGGTGAGTCGTTGCGCGTTGACAAAGCGCGGGCTGCCGCAAAAGCGGCCACCACCATCGGATGCAACGGGGCCTCAGTACCCCCAGCTAGCACGATGTCGGCGCGCCCAGATTTGATTAACTCGTACCCATACGCAATTGCTTCGGCGCCCGAGGCACAAGCCGAAGTGGGGGCAAATGCCCCGGCTTGTGCGCCAAATTCCAATTCCACTGCCGCTGCCGCCGAGTTGGGCATCAGCATCGGAATTGTTAGCGGCGATAACCGCCGCGCACCTTTTTCCCGTAAAGTATCAGCCGCATCCAGCGTGGTTTGAATCCCGCCCAAGCTCGAAGAAATACATACTGCCAATCGGTTCGGGTCGGGTCGGGTCTCTGAGATTCTGCGATCTTCCTCGCTACGCTCCTCGCCGCAGAATGACGGTTTTGGTGGTGCTTTCACGCCAGCCAGGTCATCCTGCGGCAAGCCCAATGGGGGCGTAGAGCGCAGGACCTCTATAACATTTTGGAAACTCTGCATCTCCGCACCTGCGCCGCTGCGTGCAGGGTGACGGGGATGGGGGAGTCCGGCGTCGTGCCAAGCTTCGCGGGCAGCGATTAGGGCGAATTGGGCGGAACGGTCGTTGTGGTTTAGGTCGGGTGCGCTCAACATCGTCGAAGGGTCAACTGCGGCGGGCGCTCCTATTTTTACCGGCAAGTCGAACGGCATCAGGCATACCCCAGAACGGCCTGCCAAAACTGCTTCCCAGGTTGAAGCAGCAGTACCGCCCAGGGGAGTTATGGCACCGAGGCCGGTAACCACCACTTTCCGTGGTTTAGAGACCTTTTCCGTCATTCTGCGCGCAAGCCCTTGTGGCTGGAGACGCAGAATCCAGAGCCGTTAGTTTTGAGCATTGACAATGAAATCCGCTAAATCACCCACGGTGACAAACTTGTTGATTTCTTCATCGGGGATGCTCACCTTGAACTCATCCTCAGCTTGGGTCGCGATGGTCAGGCGCGAAAGCGAATCAATATCTAAGTCATTGAGCAAAGTTTGGTCGCCGCTGACCGAGGCTGCATCAACTTCCACCTCTTCGGCAATGATCGCCGCCAAGCCCGCCAATACCTCATCCATAGAAAAAGCCACGCCCTAACGTTACCGCAGAGCGTGGCGATTCTAGGTTTGCAGCGCGGGAGTGCGCTAGGCGTTTAGCGCTAGCCGTTCAGCTCGTGGCAGTCCACTTGTTCCTCATTGGCAGCGCCCTCATTGTGGATCAGCATCCAGTTATCATGGGATTGCCACAAGGTAGTACTGCCATCGGAATACTTGGCGCCATCAGCGGAAACCACCTCGGGCATGGTGAAGTTCTCACCGCCGATCTCAGCAACCAAGTGCCCATCAAAAACTTCAGCGCTAACGTGGGTGCCGCCGCAACTCAACAACACGCTGCCAATCAGGTGCTCGGCAGGCTCAGTCGCAACTGCTTCTGGAGTTTCGTGTACCAAGCTAGGGTCAGTGCGGGCTAGCGTGCAAGCGCGCATTAGCCCCCAGACCAGACCACCCACAATTAGGGCACCTAGTAGCCACCATAAACTGCGGAGCGGGTGTAATTCTGGCTCTACAGCTTGGTAAAGTTCGCCGTTATCGTTGGAGGCATTTAAGTTTGACATGCTCTAATTGTAAATTGCGTTTTAGTAATGCGCTCAGGGTGCCCGATGGCGCTAGCTCAATAATTTCGTGTATTTCGTCACTATTAGTGAGTAGCTTTTGTATTTTTGACGTCACTAAATCCCAACGTACGGGGTTAGTGATTTGAGCTAACAAATGTTCTTTAACCCCATCGTGAATGATTTCCCCAGTTAAATCTGAAATCACCGGGATAGTCGGTTGCGTAATTTCTACATCTTGGAGCACCTCACTAAACGCTGCTACTGCAGGCAACATTGCTGAAGTATGAAATGCTCCACTAACCCGTAGGCTGGTCGCTCTAATTCCGCGTGGAGCTGATTCCGATAGTTTATCTAGCTCACTATTAAGCCCCGCAACCACAATTTGTGAATCGCTATTAACCACTGCAACTTCGAGCGGGCTATCTAGCTCGCTAAAAACTTGGACCACATTTTTACCAATTAGCGCTGACATTCCACTATGTGATGATTTCGCCACATCGTGAAATATTTGGCCGCGAACTTTCGCTAATTCAATGGCAGTTTCAAAGGAATAACACCCAGCAATCGCAAAAGCAGTGACCATCCCAACTGAGTGCCCCGCAACCATCGTCGCTCCCAATTCCGATTGGGCAAAACTGACCAAGGACTCAGAAACAATCAGCGGCTGCACAATAGCAGTGTCGCTGGTATCGGACTTTTGCGACCCCTGCCCCGGGCATACCACAACTTTCACATCATGACCATAGCAAAATAGATTTAGCTCCGACAATACGTTGCGTCAGGTCGGTTGCCGCATCGTGCGGGGTAGATATCAGGCGCACAATGGCTGGCAATGCGTATTTGCGCAATGCCGACCCGGCAATCATCAATGCCACAATTCCAATCATCATCTTGTCGAGAACTGAGATGACTAGGTTGGCCCCCAGCAGCGCTAACGTCGGCGGGACGCCATGTTCAACCATAGACCCGGCCATCAAACCGACCGAGGGCATCATCGGGGAACCGCCGAAGGTCAAGTACATAACAACGTAGGCCGTCAGGGTGCAAGCCACTCCCACGGCTACGTTGAGCGACAACATGCGGAATAAGCTCGCCGCACCCCGGAGCCGGTGAACCCCAAAGCCCCAGACCAAGGCGCCGACCATCGCCACCGGCGCGAAGTAGATCGAAGAAGCGCCGAGCGTGGTGATCGGGGCCAACAAAGTGATCACAGTTGCCGAGGCTACCGCAGTAATAGCTCCCCAGAGCGGGCCGAGCACTATCGCCACCACGGCAGTACCGGCCATATCAGCGAAAAGTGGGAAATTTCCAGAGAAGGGCCGATGTGCCACTAGGAACACGGTAACGTCAATCACCACCCCGAGCCCAATTATCGCTACGATCAAAGGGGCACCAAAGCGCAAGGCCCGGGCCGGGTCTAACCAAGAAAACTTTCCGGGCGCCGAGACCGAAGCTGACTTTGTTACTGCGGCAACGGAGTCCTGGGACAAAGTCAGCTCCGGCTGCTCGGCCACGACAGTTTGCGTGACCTCAGCTTGGGTTTCCTCTGTCGGGAGTTGCGCCGCAATACAACGTGACCGCCAAATATCAGCTTCAGCTTCATCAGTGGTTAACGCCAGCACAATGTCAAACACCAAGTTGGGGTTCATCCGGCTGCGCCCGGGTTGGAAAGCGCTGTAAACCGTAGTGCGTGACACCTTGGCCGCGTGTTGGCTCTGCCCGCTAGCCATCCGCCGCCGAGTTATCCGATTTGCAATATCAGTATATGACAAATTACCCGCTTCGACGCGCATTCTTTGCAGCCCGGCGGAAACATCATCCAGTGTCCATCTCACCCTCATATTATCGGGTCGCTTCGTCCGGGCGTTTATTCATCTGTCACTAGATATGCCGCATTGCTGACCGTTGCGGAACTTTCCCGCAAGTGCCCGATGGTTAATATTTATGCAGGTCAAACCCTAATTCTGAACGTGTCTGAATGAACCTGAACATAACCGAATACTTTAGTACGCCTCTGGCTTTGGCGTGGCGCTATCACTACTACAAAATTGACTGCTGACCACAGCGGCGTTTCAACGCCTGCTAACCATCATTAAAGAAACCCACAGAATTATGAATTACAAAACCTCACATCGTAGTGTTGGCGATTCGTTGCTGAAACGGATGCAAGCCTACTCGGGGCTATCGAGTTGGGCAGTTTGGAGCGACCAGGTGCCCGCTCACAAATTTACGGTCGCCAACAGGGCGTCAACAGTCTACTTCCCTGGGGCAAGTGCAGCGGCGTTGGCTTGTTTGCAGACGGGCACAGTTTTTGTAGCGATGAACCCAGGTGGAGTACTTGATGGAAAGAGAGACCTGGCTACTTACCACCGTACAAATGGACCTTTTGTCCCTTGGGCTAATTTCCATTACCCCGGAGGCAAAAGTGACTACTTACTTGCGGAATCGGTGCGCGGCACACCTTGGCGGGGTTCATATATGACTGATCTGCTACCTCTGGTAACGAGTAAAAGCGCCGAACTCCACCGGGTTTTGCGGGCTAACCCAGCGCTGGAAGCCCGGTGGGTGTGCGAGTTTGAAGAAGAAATGGCCCTGTTGAGTAGTGATCCGATGACCTTAATCTGTTTCAGCAGACCGGTACACCAATGGGCAACCAAACATCTACCTAATAACAAGTTCCACATAAAATATGCGCCACACATAAGCCCGGCAAATGGGAATGAACATAAACGTTGCGCTGACATGTTGAATATACGTTGGGTTTCACGGGAACAGACTTACCCCGAGATTTTAAGGGCAATACTCCACAACAATAATTGTCTCATTTGTTAGTAGTGCTTTAGCTCAGCAATTACAAAGTATTTAAGGGAAATAAAATGCGTAAATGCCGTGAAGGCCACCAAACAACGGGAGATGAGGTCATCTGCCAAGACTGCGGGGCAGAAGTTACGGGCCGCCATGAGGTAATTCCGTCAGCACAAGAAGATGTATCGCTTAGTGAAAACTTAGTGCCTGAATTAGAAACTGCACCAGTCGCGTATCAAAATTATCTCTATGAAGCAAACCTAAAAAATTTTGCCATAGGGTTAAAAAGGTTTATCCAGTATGAATTCAATAAAAACAACTGGATCGCGGTACTTGCTTTATTCGGAGCCATATTTTTGCGGAACGCATCGCCCGACTTTAGTGTCGTTGGAATTATTTTAGGGCTTGTCAGCCTTTACGTGGCTCGTAAACGAAGCAAGTCAACCACTTTGCCTATTACCGCGATCGCTTTGAGTCCGTTGCCACTTTGGCGGCTATCCCAAGGGATTAACTGGCCAGCGCTACTGGGAGTTTTCTTAATCGTATTTCTTATAGTGCGTGCCATAAAGAAATCTCGCGAAGATCGCGAAAATGAACCGCCATTAACTTCTGTCGGTTGGGGTGCGCGGTACATCGACGGCGCTTACCGTTGCGCATCCAAAACTAACAGCGGACTTCGCTGCCGGGGTCGAGTCAATCCCGCAATCTCAGCACTATGTGGAGTTCACAGGTAATGGCTACTATAAATGAAACTGACTATTCTTTCTCCGCATTATTAGGTACGCAACCCTATTTTCACTCGTATCAACTTGGCGACCCATGGTGCCCGCAACAGCCGTGGATGTCAGAACTTCGTAGCAGGATTTTTGCACTAGCTGCGCACCCAGGGGCCTTTGTGTTCCCTGATGACCAACGGATGCGCAGCGATCTGGTGCCGCTAGTGCAACGTGCACCAGCAGTGCTAAATGGGTTGATTGGCCTGGTTTTAATCCGGGGCGGCTGGGCGCCAGAAAAGCTCCTTGAGGATTTTTGGCAACCTGAAAAAGACATCGCCACCCAGGCAGAACCTGATACTTCGCAGATTTTGGAACCCGATCATTTTTATTGCTGGCCTACCGCAGTAATCGGTGAGGCGAGTCTACCGCAACGGGGTGCCGCGCTCAGGGCATTAATTGACCTAGTTCGGTGTTTTGAGGTAGTTGAACCGCTAAAAGAAATAAGCGAACAGGCCATAACTGTCTGCGAAAAAGTTAGTGCAGACCCTGATTTATTGTTAGTTGATAATGATGGGCTTGCCGCATTATTTGCTAAACACACCGACGATGAGGCGGCGCAGTTCTTGCCGAGCCTTCGTGGAAAGATTAAGTGGGTTCAATATGTTACCCAAGTGTTGGAATACCTTAATAATCAGCTTTCCGATTCTAGTAAGCCGCCAGCGAATGTTGATGAATTTATTGTTGCGCAAATAAAGAACGCCGGTTGGGCAAATTCACAGCTACCAGACTCATTTGCCGAAATATGGGGTGCTGCCCGCAAATTTAGACTGCAACGGCTACTGGATGAGACTGAGTCCATCAGCGATACGAAAGCGTACAAATACTGGTTACAAGAAATTCTAACAAACGGGAAACTGAGGTTAGCTTGTACCTGGGTATATTATGCGACAGCACTAGCAGAAATTGTCATTTCGGAGTTAGTTAAGGGTCAACCCGCCGAGCAAGCCGCTCAAGCATATGCTCACCCTCAGCGAGTACCGGATCAAAAACAATTTTTCAAAGACTTAATAGATACGGTAAAGCACCAACCGCCAAGCTCAATCCGCCTCAAAGGTGAAGAAGAGGGGTTGGAGAAGCTTAATCGAATGATCGGCCTAGAATCGGTCAAGAACGAAGTTAAGAGGTTAGCTTCGGTCGCAAAGATGCAGTCCCGGCGGGCTGACTTAATCAAAGCTGATAGCCAATCGCGGCATATGCAATTCTTAGGAAACCCGGGCACTGGAAAAACCGAGGTTGCCCAAATTATGGGCAGCATATTCCGTGACTTAGGGTTGTTATCCAAAGGTCATGTAGTTACCGTGACCCGTAAAGATTTAGTCGGTGAATATGTAGGAGGCACCGGGCCCAAAGTCGCGGCGAAAATCAGCGAAGCCCTCGGCGGGGTGCTGTTTATCGACGAGGCTTATACCCTGCCTGATCCGCCCGGCGATAATAGTGGGTTTGGGCAGGAAGCCATTACTACTCTAATGACAGCAATGGTTGATCATAAAGATGATCTGGTGGTAATTGCGGCCGGGTATCACAATGAAATGGCTGAATTTATCAAATCGAATGTTGGTTTAGAGCGTCGCTTTGCTACCGTCTTGAATTTTGAAGATTACACAGATGATGAATTGGTGCAGATTTTTGTAAGTAAGGCACAGCGTATGGGTTATACCCTCGCGGATGGAGTTACTGAGAAATTCCGGAACCTTTTGCCTTCTCCCAGACCTACAGGTTTTGGCAACGCCGGTGAAGCCATCCGGATTTTGGAAAAGTCCCAAGATCATCAGGCTGCGCGGATAGACGCTGAGGAACAAGAACTGCCCGAAGGCCAACGACTCAGCGAAGAACAACTAAAAACTTTGTTGCCCGAAGATATTACCCCTGCCGGTGCGGAGCTTATCGATTTGGATGAACTCAAAGGTTCTGACCCGCTGGCGGAGCTTGATAATCTAATTGGTTTAGCGCCTATTAAAAAGGAGGTCAGGGAATTAGCAGCCTTGGCCAAACAAGATGCCGAGTTGGCAGCAGCCGGACTAGCCAGCGGCGATGCGACCCGTCATATGCTGTTTCTGGGCAACCCCGGTACTGGTAAAACAGTGGTGGCGCGGCTGATGGGCAGTATACTTAAGAATTTGGGCCTGCTGGCTAAGGGCCATGTTGTCGAAGTTAGCGCACCCGAACTGATTGGCCAATATGTAGGCCAGACCGCCCCAAGGGTTCAAGCTAAGGTTGAAGAAGCCTTAGGCGGCGTGTTATTCATCGACGAGGCGTATTCACTGACCGCTGGGTCTGGGGGTAGTAGCTTTGGCAAGGAAGCCGTTGCAGAGTTATTGCGACTAATGGAAAACCACCGTGATGGGTTGGTAGTTATTGCTGCTGGTTACGAGAAAGAAATGAATGATTTCCTTAACGTTAACCCTGGGTTTAAGTCCCGGTTCTCAACAAGTTTGGATTTCCCCGATTATAGCGATGATGAATTAGTTCAAGTATTTGAGAAATTTGCATCGGATCGCAATCGGGTATTGGGCGACGGTGTCACAGAAGCAGTGCGGAAAGCCTTACCGAAAAACCGCTCCACCGACTTTGCCAATAGCCGGGGTGTCCGGAATATGTTTGACGCCGCAGTGAAACGCCAAGCTCTGCGCCTACTAGAGCACAGTGGCGAAATCTCGCTCGATGATAGGTTGCGAATTGAAGCAGTAGATATCTTACCAAAAGAGAGTGAACCCGCGAGCACCACGAGCGCCCAAACTAACGGCATTGAAAAACTGGATTCCTTAATTGGATTAGCGGAAGTCAAGGCGGAAGTTAAAAAATTAGTATCAGTGGCTCGTGCTAATAAATTGCGCGAAGAAAAGGGCCTTAATGTCGGTGGGCAATCCCGACACTTGTTGTTCTTGGGTAATCCAGGAACCGGTAAAACTACGGTAGCGCGGATTATGGCCGATGTTTACCGTGAGCTCGGCTTGCTCTCTAAAGGGCATTTGGTTGAAGTTGCTTCAAAAGATTTGATCGCCCAATTTGTTGGTCAAACTGGACCCAAAGTTGAGGCTAAAGTCAAAGAAGCTTTAGGTGGGGTGTTGTTCATTGATGAAGCTTATAGCTTAACCCAAGGAGGCAGCGGTAATAATTTCGGTTTGGAAGCTGTTAGTACCTTGCTAAAAATGATGGAAGATCATCGTGATGACTTAGTGGTAATTGCCGCTGGTTACCATCGCGAAATGGATCAATTTTTGGCCTCCAATACAGGTCTACCGGACAGGTTTCCCAAGAAGCTAAACTTCGCTGATTACACGGATGACGAACTTGTTGAAGTGATTTCGGTAATGGCAAAAGACAATCAGCTTGAATTGGCCCCAGGTTCACGGGAAGCCTTCCGGGAGCGGTTGCCGAAACAAAGATCGGAACACTTTGCCAATGCCCGCGTGGCCCGCACACTCTTTGAAGATGCCTTAGATAACCAATCAATGCGAGTTGACAACCTCTCTTTGACGCTCGATGGTGAGGCGCTGCTCGCTGAACTCAACATGCTACGACCGATTGACATCGCACCGTCGGCGGGTGACACTTCTATTGCGGCTGGCGCCTTGGCAGTGACTGAAGAGGTATTGGCCCCGGGGCAAAATGCAAATGGCTCGGTTCAGCAATTTATTGTCGCGATTAGCCGCCAACTTACCGGGCGGGAGTTGGGGCCGGATGAAACGGCCCCGGTAACGGATACGAGTATCATTCCAGCGGGCGAAGCCCGATGGCTACGCCGTACTCGCTTGAAGGGTCAAGGCTTACGCTTGTACACCAGCGACCCTGCCACTGGTGCCCCCAGCGTTGGCTACCTTTCTGGCGATTCAAAAGGCTTCATCCCAAATGATCCGCGGAAACCTTTCCATAACACACCGTCTTTCGCGCCAAAAGCGATGCGTAAAACGGCAGGGGAGTGGGATTTTGAAGAGTTTATGGGTCTATTGCGAAATGACTGGAATAAACCAGCCGCAGTTTTGAATCCTGGAACTTAACTCATGTTACAAATTTATGGATTGGTGGTAGGCAGATGACGGCTGGTTGGTATCTGTGGACTGACGGTCATCATATGCGCAAATATGATGGTAACGCCTGGGTTGGCGAGCCGGTAACCCCAGCAGCGGTTCCGGTAAATGAGCGGCCAGTGCAACGCGTTGAGATTCCGGCGCCCGTTCAGAATGGGACCCGTTCGCTGGTTCAGGCCCGGTTGGGCAGCGCCCTGCGAAACCACCTTGGCCGAGTTATTGCCGAACCCGATAGCAGTCTCCAAGAAACGGAGCCTGTAGCTCCACTAGAGGTGGCACCTGCAGCTACCCAAGAGGTGGCCGTTTTCAGCGCCCGATCTTTAGGTCGCTTAATGAAAGAGCTGATTCGATATGGCGATAATGGGGAAGTCCAATATTGCGCAGTGCAAGGCGGCAAGTTCCGGATTACGCAAATATTCGCAGATTCCGCGTATGGCTGCGGCCTGAGGGCAGAATTCGATGCTGAATGCCTGGTCGAAACCGCTTTCGGAGTGAAAACTAACTCGTCAGTTGCGGACCGCATAACAAATTTGTCAGGCAGCGCTCGCCTTGTGCTAGAGAGTAACACCGGGCAAAGCTGGGATCACGCTAACTTGATCGGGCAAAATACAAATGTTGTGTTTCCATTGGATTTGGGTGAATACCAAACAATGGCTTGGGAAACGAAAGCAACACCGGCACTCGCCAGGGTTGTTATTCAGCAACGCGACGCAAAGCGGCTAGCAAGCCTTATCCAAGGTCCTCAGTATCCAAAAATAGACTTCGCCGTCACACCAAATAAACTCCATTTGCGCAGTGACGGTAAGCATGTTGAAACGTTTGAGGCGGTTACCGAAGGTGATTCGCGCGGGATACAACTTAAAAATGTTAATAGTACGCATCTGTCTAATAGCCTGCGCTTTATATGTTCGCTCATCGGGTCGGATGTGAGAGTGGAACTCTATATCTTTGACTGGGGCATGATGGGACAAAGTTCAACAATAACTGCTGCAGGTGTTCAGCCCAAACGCTGGTTTGATCTGGTAGCAGAATAATCCGGAATGCAACCACAACGGCTATTTGGAAAAAGGAGATATAGTAAATGCAACAAATATTATGGATAACCCTCGGAATAGTAACTCTAGTGTGGTTTGTCAAAAACAACAACCTGCTTTTTAGCACTAGGTTTGATGGGCGGTCTCGAGGCCGCCGCAGGCGAGCATACCGGGGGCTTATTGCCATTATCGTAGCCGGGGTAGCTATCACGATGATGTTCAATGGCGATTTCATCCGTAACAATACCCCACCCACTACGCCAGTGGCATCAGTACCTATTACTGAGAATAATGATTCGACAACTAGTTATTCGGATGAACAGAGCCTGCGCTGGCTTACTGAAACTGTTAATCTGCGGGCTGAACCTGGGGCTGATCAACAGATTATCCGCCAACTACCAAGTGCTACCAAGGTCGAAATGGCAGGCCGCAACATTGGTGGGTGGGTGCTAGTCCGCGTTGGTTATTACGAAGGTTGGGTTTGGGAGAACCTGCTTTCTAGTGAAGTTACTTATTAAAAAGGAATTGACAGAAAATAAATGCGTAGATGCGTTGAACATGGTCATGTAGCAAATGATGAGGACTTAATCTGCCACACTTGTGGGGCAGATATTATTGACACACCACAAGAACCGTTCACTTCAATGGAATTAGTTGAGCCAGTAACGGAGTTTAGTGCGAATGATTACCCGGTAAGCCATGACCCGAACACAATCCCAACCGAACTGCCACCTGTAGTTCTTACAAATTTCCGTACTCCAATATGGCAGCGCACTTGGCTCAAGGTGTTTCTGGGCCTATTGCCTCTATTGCTGTTGGGCCTAACATTTGCGCATTATCATCTATTAATCCCACGCTTTAACGCGCAACCCCATGTGCCTGGAAATGTCGTAGCCAGCCCGTACCCGGCAGTAAGTGACTCCACCCTAGAAGCCGCTTACTCAATGGGTACCCCCCAACCGCTTTCAATGGATGAATTGTTAGCCGCCACAAACTGGGGTGCGAATATCGCGGTTGCCAATGACCGAGCTCCGGGAGGGGAAGCTGGGCGCACCCGTGATTTGTTAGTTGACAGGGGTTTTTCTAATGTCATCGCTAAAGATTATCCGGGTGATTCTGGGTTAGTGGCCCACGGGATTGACTATCTGCCTGGGTATCGGAGTACCGCCCTGACCCTCGCCTCAATACTCGGTGTTTCCCCGGAAAACCTACGTGAGGTAGCACTTACTAGTAGCGAAATTTTGGTAATTCTAATTGGGCCAGTAACGGCCAGCGCAGGTTAATGCCGACGGCTATGACCATCGTAAAATATAACAATCGTAAAGTTAGGAAACTAATATGCTTTTATTAGTCACCGGTGAAAGATACGGTCAAGCAATTGCTTCCGACACTCAATTAGTTGCTTATCGTTTAACGCCAGTTCCAGGTTATTCCACCACCCGTGTTATCTCTAATAGAGCTTGGAATGTTCGGCATAGATTTAACGTACCGAAACATATTGAAGCTCAGGAGAATACCGCGTACCAGCCGCGAAAGAAGGATGGAGGGATTGACCGCAGGTACAACATACGCGATAATAGCCGCCGCGCTTCTGATGATTACCCGGCAGCCCCTAAACTGCTCTTAACCATAATTCTAGTCGTTCCTGCTTTAGCGGTTTTGCTGTTACACCCGTATCCAATCTGGGAATTGCGTGATCCCTGGAGGTGGGATGATATTGGCTTGCTGCCGCTCATGTGGTTTTTAACTCTTATTTTCCTATGGGGTAATTGTCGGCTGGCCAGAACTATCGGATACGTAAAAGAAGTTGGCAGTTGGAAACGCAAAGCATTTGTGGGCTATTTATTTAGGAGTGCCCCGTTTGGTTGGTGGTATATTATCGGTATTCCTTTCATGGCTCTGCTCGTATTCTGGTTAAGCTACTACCTTGAGGTAGGGGTTATCTGGCTTATGCGAATCGCTTTACTGGCATTACTCGGGTTAGCGATAATTATTGGATTGCAAATGCGCAGCACCGCGAAAGCAATATCGCGCCTCATCCCCTGCGAAGAAAGATGTGAGCATTACTGATGGCAATGAGACCACCACCTTTGAACTCCAAAACTCAGCCTGGGCCAGTATCTCAACCGAGGCTAGCGCCGCCGCCTGAGCCAGTTTCGCCAGCCGTGCCTGCGCCTCAGACAGCTCCAGAACGCCCGGCCCCTGTGGTGACAAAACCACCGCTCCCACCAGCGCCCAAAGTAACTGCACCGCCGCTCCCACCACCGCCGCTGTTGGCCCCACCCCCGCCGGTTTCGCTCCCGCCGCTACCGACCGCTAAAGCCGCGCCCATGGTAACTACCCCTGCGGTGAAGCAACAAGCACCGCCCGTGGTTGCAAAGACCGCCACTTCGGTACCAGTTACCGCAATAAGTAAGGCTGTTGTCAAAGCTGGCGGAGCGGTTACCGGACAATTACGCTGCTCCATTATCTGGAATGATGGTGCTTATGATGACACTGATTTTGATCTACACTGTTTTACGCCCAACGGTGCGATCTACTTCGGAAGAAAACAGTTTGACGGAGGTATGTTGGACGTAGATATCATGCGACCGCAAAAAGACGTACCAGCCGTAGAAAATATCGTTTTCTCCGGCGATAAACCTTTGGCGCCTGGCACATACTATTTTTTTGTAAACGTATACCGGACGGGGTTATCTCGAATTAACGGGTTCTCAGGTGAGATTGAAGTCGCAGGTAAAGTTTATTCTTTTCATTATCGCGAACGGAATATTAATAAACGGGGCGATATTCCAATTGCAAAAATCAGATTTAGCCCTGCTAGAGGTTTTGAAATAACGCAAATCGGCGAAGTGTGGCGTAAAAAGTCATAGGAAACGGTGATATCAGTGGGAAATGATCGGGATGAAACAATTGAAAAGGCGAGAGCGCTTCAAGAGGAACTTTATGCTATCTTACCGCATAAGCCTTTAGCTGAAGATATTGGTTACCGTGACGCGGGCGGTGATTACCAACTTCATATAGCCGATTACACCTTTATGACAGAACCACAAAATTCTCGGGACTTTTATAAAGTAATTATAGAGAAGTATGAACCTTATTTCACTGCGGCAGCTGGTGGGGTGGTGGTGGGCTGGCATGGGTCATTCCGCCCGCCTTCGGGCATGGATTCATCGGATTTAGCAGCTCAAGCCAAAATTTCCGAAATGTACCAAGCGATATATGGCCTGGAAATGCAGGGCATTAAGCAGCCATCAGAATATTACCGATACTGGTGGGAACAACCGATTCGGTTACATCACGAATTCATTGTAGAAAAGTCGAAAATCCTGGGCCAGGACTAAGCCGAGTCCACAGCAGTGTACTGCTGGATCGCACCACGGGTTTCAGCCTCATCGGTCTCACTATCGCCGATGAAGTACCAAACTTCGTCTGGTTGTTTATTCAACTGTCACTTGTGGTGCCGCATTGTTGGCCGTTGTCGAACTTCCTGCACAATGCCCGATGGGTAACACTCTGCAGCACGGCTAAAGATGTTGCCTGATATATGGAACGATCAGGCAGGTAATCCGCGTGCTGACAGTTTGGCGCGGGTGTTGCTAGATGAATTGCTCGCTCATCCAATATTCTCTGCCGACTGAAGTTATTGAGCGAACCGGTAAAACCGCTAGTGCGGTCTACGCGGGAATAGAACGTCTTGTAGAGTCCGGTGTACTTAGGCCCTTAACAAATCGAACCCGAAATCAAGTATGGATTGCCAGCGCAATTGGTGAGGAGCTGGACGACCTTGGAGTTCGGATAAGCGCACGAGCCCGCACCGAGATGCCTTAATTTTAGGTTATAACCAAAAGCGGCCCGCCCCGGACTAAACCGGAGTGGGCCGCTTCTAGTTGACTAATTAGTCGCCATCGTTGCCGCTGGAGCCAGCGTTAACATCCCACAGCTTGTACTTGTCAAGGGCGGCGCGGACCAGCGAGCGGTCAACTTCGCCCCGGCGAGCCAGGGTTTCCAGAGTCTTGACCACCACGGAAGGCCCGTCGATGCGGAAGTAGCGGCGGGCGGCCGGGCGGGTGTCGGAGAACCCGAAGCCATCAGCACCCAAAACCTCGTAATCACCCGGAACCCACTTGCGGATCTGATCTGGTACCAAGTGGTCATAATCTGAGGTGGCAATGAACGGCCCCGCAGCCCCAGCCAACTTGGCGGTAACGTACGGGGTACGCGGCTCGGCCTCGGGGTTCATCATCGCGTCATCGTCAGCAGCCAAAGCGTCACGGCGCAACTCGCCCCAAGAAGTTACGGACCAAACATCGGCGCTCACGCCCCAGTCTTTAGCCAGCAGTTCTTGAGCTTCAATTGCCCACGGCACGCCCACGCCCGAAGCCAGCAACTGCGCCTTAGGTCCGTTGCCGGAACCTACGGAAACGCGATGGATACCCTTGAGAATACCCTCGACGTCAACATCGCCAGGCTCCGCGGGCTGGGCCACCGGCTCGTTGTAAACGGTGATGTAGTACATTACGTCGCGGGCGCGGCCTTGCTCATCCAGCAACTCATCAGCCGTCTTTTGGCCGTACATCCGGTTGATGCCGTCCCGGATGATGTGGCGGATTTCGTAAGCGTAAGCCGGGTCGTAAGTGATTACGGCGCGGTTGGGGGCAGCCAAAATGGGGGATTGGCCATCGGCGTGTTGCAAGCCTTCACCGGTTAGGGTGGTGCGGCCTGCGGTCGCGCCAATGATGAAGCCGCGCACCAACTGGTCAGCGGCAGCCCAGAAGCTGTCGCCAACACGCTGGAAGCCGAACATCGAGTAGAAGATGTAGAACGGAATCAGCGACTCACCGTGCGTGGCGTAAGCCGAACCTGCCGCGTTGAACGCGGCCACGGAGCCAGCCTCGGTGATACCGGTGTGCAACATCTGGCCGTCGGTGGCCTCTACGTACTTCATCAACGATGCCGAGTCTACAGCGGTGTACTGCATGCCCAGGGTGTTGAAGATCTTAGCGGTGGGGAACAATGATTCCATACCGAAGGTACGGGCCTCATCAGGCACGATGGGGACGATGCGGTTGCCGATACCCGGCTCCTTCATCAAATCTTTCATCAAACGCACCACGGCCATGGTGGTCGCAAATGGTCGCGGCGAACCAGCGGCCAAAGAAGCGAACGGCTTGTCGCCGGGCATCTCCAACGGAGTGAACTGGTGGCGGCGTTCGGGCAGGTAACCGCCCAGTTGCGAACGCAATTGGTGCAGGTACTTGATGCGCTCATCATCGGCGCCCGGGTGGTAGTAAGGAGCGTTGTACGGATCTTCCAGCTGCTCATCACTGATGGGCAGGTTCAGCCGATCACGTAGGTCTTTAAGCTGATCAGAGTTCAACTTCTTCATCTGGTGGGTAGCGTTGCGAGCCATGAAGCCTTCACCCAGGTTCCAGCCCTTAACGGTTTGGGCCAAAATCACCGTGGGTGCGCCAGTGTGGGCGCGAGCAGCGGCGTAAGCAGCATAAACCTTGCGGTAATCGTGGCCACCACGCTTCAAATTCCAGATATCATCATCGGACATCCCAGCCACCAACTTGGCAGTGCGGGGGTCGCGCCCAAAGAAGTTATCGCGAATGTAACCGCCACTTTCCGCGCGGAAGGTTTGGTAGTCGCCATCCAAAGTGTCATTCATCAAGTGAACTAAGGCGCGGTCTTTGTCGGCATTGAGCAAGGCATCCCACTCGCGGCCCCAAATCACCTTAATAACGTTCCAGCCGGCGCCCTTGAATTGGGCTTCCAACTCCTGGATGATCTTGCCGTCGCCGCGCACCGGGCCATCCAGGCGTTGCAGGTTACAGTTGATCACAAAGGTCAGGTTGTCCAGTTGCTGGTAGCTGGCCCATTGGATCGCACCACGAGTTTCTACCTCGTCAGTTTCGCCATCGCCAATGAAGCACCAAACATCTTGCTGCGAGGTGTCTTTGATGCCGCGATTGTGAAGGTACTTATTGATCCAAGCTTGGTAGATGGCGCCGATGGGGCCCAGGCCCAGCGATACGGTGGGAAACTCCCAGAACTCCGGCATGTTGCGCGGGTGCGGGTAGCTGGGTAAGCCATCGCGAGATTTTTCTTGACGGAAAGCGTCCAAGTCTTTCTCGGTGAGGCGGCCTTCCAAGTAAGCACGCGCATAGTTACCGGGGCTGGAGTGGCCTTGCCAGAAGATTTGGTCGCCGCCGCCAGGGTGATCTTTACCGCGGAAGAAGTGGTTCAGACCTACCTCATACAGCGTGGCGAGTGAGGCGTAACTGGAAATGTGACCGCCTACGCCAACCCCAGGGCGCTGTGCACGCGTTACCATTACGGCCGCGTTCCAGCGGATGAGGCGGCGGATCAGGCGCTCAGCGTTTTCATCACCGGGGAAGTAAGGCTCCTCATGCACGCCGATGGTGTTCACATAAGGCGTGGCAAAGTCAGCCGGGATGGAAACGTTCTTTTCTCGAGCCCGGCGCAACAGGTTCAGCATGATGTAGCGCGCCCTTGGGCCGCCTTTATCTTCAACTAACCCATCAAATGACTCAACCCACTCGCCGGTTTCGGCGGGGTCAATGTCCGGAACGGCGCTGAGTAGTCCGTTAATCAGTGGTCCGTGTGCATCGGGTGTGGCCACGTGGCTTGCCTCTTCTCTAGCTTATCCTGTGGGCATTCTTTTACTGTGTGAATTCTTATGCAGTTTGCATTTTGCGCGGTGCCCGATGGTGGGACTACGCAGTTTGCCCATGGTGACTTTATCAGATGTGAGCCTAGTCATAACGCCCAAAATTCGCGCGCGGTCGGTTTATCGGTACGTTTTCCGCCTGCTGCCAGGCAATACGGGCCGGTTATCGCTAAAATCCGTACCTGTGGGTACCCCAACAATGAAAAGATTGGAATTTAAGCCGGGCCAAGTAGTGCAAGAGTTCGGTTGGGACGATGATGTGGACGATGCCGTTCGCGCCGAAATCGAAACCATCACCGGCTCCGAGCTGGCTGATGAAGACTATGGCGATGTTGCCGATGGCGTAATCATCTGGTGGCGGGCTAATGATGGCGACCTCGGCGATATGCTGGTGGATTCCATGAATATGCTGGAGGATGGCGGCGCCATTTGGCTGTTCACCCCCAAAGCTGGCCGCCCTGGTTTTGTGGGCCAATTCGACATCGGCGAGGCTGCCAACCTCACGGGCTTGCACGCGACCGCCACTTTCGACCTGGCTGCCGATTGGTCCGCCACTGCCCTGTCCAACCGGGGCCGTAAGTAGTTTCCATCTAGTTAACCTAGCACATCTGTTCTAGGTTATTTTGGCATTTCGGGTTTGTGTCGTGCCGCGAAATTTACCAGCGCCAAACTTCCAACCAAAAATGAATGTGGCGTAATGGACATTTTGAACCGCCGGGCGATGTGGGCGGTTTACGTCATGGGCGCGCGTAGGCTGAGACCATTCAGCCAAAACTTACAACCTAAGTGAAGTGTTTCAGTTGTCCTTCCAACTCGCCAACTCGCCGTTAGCCAAGCTAGACCTGCCTGATGCTGTGACCTCGGCTTATGAGGGGTGGGCACATGACATTATCCCGTCCATCCCGCAACGCTTAAGCAAACGGGGTGAAGCTGGCTGGAGCCGAGTACGCGCCGCGATCGGTCCGATTTTGCAGGCTGGCGCCGCCGCTGGCACGGCTTTTCTGGTCGGTTACTACATTTTTGGTCACGACAGACCGTTCTTCGCCGCACTGGCTGCTTGGGTTTGTTTGGGTTGGAGTTTTGAGCGGGAACTGAGGCGGGTTGCGGAAATCGCCATCGGCGTCACCATCGGGGTTACGGTGGGTGATTTAGTAGTAAAGCAAATTGGAACCGGTTGGTGGCAGTTATCTTCCATTTTGGTGGTTAGCACCATCCTGGCTCGGTTTGTAGACAGTGGGAAACTACTCACCACCCAGGCCGGGTCGCAAGCCATCATTATTACCGGCTTAGCTGGCGATGTTTCCGGCGGACCCTATGGGCGTGCGCTTGATGCTGCTATTGGTGGTGCTGTCGCCTTGTTGTTCACTATTCTAACTCCGTACCAGCCTTCTAAAGCGGCCCGTAAAAAGACTGCCCAAGCTATTCAAGCCCTGTCATCTACGGCATCGTTGCTGGCCAGCGGTTTGCGCAAGGGTTACAACCCGGACACTTTGGAAGGCGCGCTAAAGACTGCGCGGAGTTCTGAATCATTGATCAATTCCGTTATTGACCAGGCCACTGGGGTGCGCAAGCAAATCCACTGGACGGTTAACCGTAAATACGAGAAACAATGGGCGGAATTTGAATACCGAGACCGAATGTTGAACCAAGCCTTGCGCTCTTTGCAGGTATTGGCGCGGCGCATGAGGTTCGATGCTGCATATGCCACCGAGGAACAGAGCACTTGGTTCGCAGACATCTTGGGGCGTTATAGCAATGCCTGCCTCGCCTTTGCCCAAGATGTTAAAGTTGGCCACGCGCTAGAACACGATCGCCAAGAGCTAACCTCGGTTGCAAATGCCTTGATTTCTTATCAAATCACTAATCCGGTGGTCGCCACTGGTGCTGCGCTGTTCCGCGCCGTCATCGTCGATACCCTGAAAGCTGCGGGCGCCACCCAAGCCGAAGCTGATGCCGCGTTAGGTGTGTTCCCCGGTTCCCCCTCGGCGGCGGTAACCGAAGAAGACCTAGTAATCGCCTCCTAGAACGCTAGCCATATGCCTGATCAAAAAGATCGCTTTGTCGAATGTGACTTCGGTGGATCCCACCATAGACATTGGGGCCAACGTGGTGCAGCCGGGTTATTGCTGGTATGCGATGGCCATTGGTTGATGCAACAGCGCGGCAAGGCGCACCAAGGGGGCGTCTGGTCGATTCCTGGCGGTGCGATTAAGTACAGAGAGTTGCCGTTCGCCGCCGCCATACGAGAAACTGCCGAAGAAACCAGCCTGACCTTGACAGATACCCCATTCGAATATTTAGGGCAATATGTTTATGACCATGTCGTATGGCGCTACACCACTTTTATTATCCAGCTACCGAAGATGCTTGACGTTCACCCCACGAACGATGAATCGGTAGCCCTAAAATGGATCGCCACGTCTGAACTTCAGCAATATCCACTATTACCTGGTTTCGCTGATTCCCTCCCCGAGCTCACCCTGCTGAGTTCTTTTACGGCACAAGCGCTACGTTAGCTTGTTCCGGGGTGGCGCCAGCGGCTTGTAGGGTATCAACGATGACGGCGCGGAAAACGGCGGCCCCGGTGGCGATGGCCGGGTCGTTCGGGTGGTAAGCCGTTAGGTCATGCGCGATTTTGCTTAGTTCAGCGCGATCTAACTCTAGGGCGGCGCCATTGCGGATGGTTTCGGCGAGGGTCAAGCAAGCCGAACTGTAACGGGCCAATATACCCGCCAACCAATTTCGGTCCGTCTCCGCAGCCTCGCCAGCATCGAACCGTAGCCGCCGGGCCAAAACCCGTAATGAGCGCATTGCTCGTTCCAACATTGAATCACGATGTTGCACCTGTGCCCATTGCGATTCGTGGCGCCGGTTTATAGTCCAACGGGCTTGGCGCCGCGCCACGCGCGAGCGGTCTACGGCGGTGTTAAGTAGCGGCTCAGTTTGCCGGGCAGCAGCCAAAGCGCTTTCCATCGCTTCGGGGCTACCCGCGCGTAAGCCTGAGGCCAACATCGCAGCCGTCGTTGATAGTGCAGACGCTGCAGCAGCAGAATTTTTACGGGTGGTTTTCCCGGGGCGGTAGGGCGTCAGAATAGTGAAGATTAACGCGATTAACCCGCCGACCGCAGCATCAATCGCCCGCCCATAAGGCCCGCCCACAATGTTTGGCAGCCCAGCAATCACGATGGCTTGCGCTCCAGCTTGCGTGGCTAACAACCCGCCACTATCCACAAACCGAGCCGATAAAGCGGCAACTAGAAGCACCGTGGAGAGTTGCCACCAGCCGCTACCGATGGTAGCAACCACAATATCGCCAAAAGTCACGCCCAAAGTTACGCCGATGGCAATTTCAGCCACCCGGCGGATGTCGCGTTCAAAACTCCAGCCCAGACACATCCACGCTGCGATGGCTGCAAAAAACGGGGTTTGGTGCCCTAATACGTGAATCCCGATGTTATAGGCGATGGCCGCAGCCACGCAGGCTTGCAGAACCGGCCCAAACGCCAACCGTACCCGTTGCCACCCGGCATCGGCCCAAATAGCAAAGGGGCTGTGCCGAACAGTTACACCTGGCACAGCCCCTGTTTGCGTCATGTTCTAAGTTTTTCGCATATCCGGCTGTTGAGCGACCCGGCGAATAAGTGCCGGGTGTAGAAACCTTAGATTTGCGAAATAGACTTTACAGAACCTCTAGGATTTCACCCTTGAGAATTTCAGCTTGCGGGCCGAAAACCGCTTGCACATTGTTGCCAACGTCAATCACGCCAGCAGCACCCAAGCGCTTGAGAGCATTGCGGTCCACCTTGGTGGGGTCAGCAACTTCCATGCGTAGGCGGGTAATGCAGGCATCAACGTTTACCAGGTTTTCCCGACCGCCAAAAGCTGCAATGAGCTTTTCAGCTTGGCTGTCCGGATTACCAACCACGGTTGCAGTAGTGGCAGCGGCGGTAGCCGGAACCACGTACTCGGTAACGCGAGTAGCCGGGGCAACACCGCCAGCATAAGCAACCTGGGCGCCATCTTCAACGGCGGTATACTCGTCATCTTCATCAATGTCACGGCCAGGGGTGCGCAGGTTCCACTTCTTGATCGCAAACCGGAACAGTAGGTAGTACAGGGCGGCAAAGATCAGACCTTGAATAATCAACAGCGGGATATTGCTAGCTGCCGGGGCAGTGCCATACAGCAGTAAGTCAATTAGACCCGCTGAGAAACTGAAGCCCAAGTGAATATTCAACAGGTAAGCAATCGCTAGGGACAAACCGGTCAAAATCGCGTGAATCACGTACAGCGGGAAAGCCACAAACATGAACGAGAATTCCAGCGGCTCAGTAACACCAGTCAAGAACGCGGTAATAGCGGCAGCTGCCAAAATACCAACGGCAATGTGGCGGTGCTTCTTGTTAGCCATGTGAATCATAGCCAAAGCAGCAGCCGGCAAGCCGAACATCAAAATCGGATAGAAGCCGGAGGTGAAAATACCAGCGGTGGGGTCACCCTGAGCGAAACGAGTCAACTCACCAGTTACCACGTTGCCTGCTGGGGTGGTGTAATCGCCGTAACCGAACCAGATGTAGCTGTTAACAATGTGGTGCAGGCCCAACGGGATCAACATACGGTTTACAAAGCCGTAAATAAACGCACCAACGGCGCCCAAGTGGGTAATGCCATTACCCAAGGCTTGCAACGCGCGGTCAAATAGCGGGTAAATCCAGCTCAGCAGGTAACCCAAAATCAACGAAGCCAAAGCCACCACGATGGGCACAAAGCGGCGTCCGCCGAAGAACCCCAGGTACGGGTGCAGTTTCTTATTGTGGTAACGGTCAAACAGCAGCGCGGAAATAACACCGGTTAACAAACCGGCAAAAACGCCAAAGTTAATGTTGCCACCCTCAGCGCCGAGCACATAAGGCGACATCGCGTTGAACACGCTGGTCATAATCAAGTAACCAACCACGGCAGCCATAGCGGTGGTGGCATCGGCCTTCTTAGCAAAACCAATAGCTACACCAACTGCGAACAGCAGCGGCAGGTTGTCAAACAGCGCGCCACCGGCTGCGCTCATAGCTTGGAAGAAGCCACCAACATGGAAGCGACCCAACAGGTCATCTTGGCCCAAGCGTAGTAGCAAACCGGCCGCAGGCAGAACCGCGATCGGCAGCATCAATGATTTACCTAGGCGTTGTAGTACGCCAAAACCGCCGGAAAGAGCTTTCTTGTTTTTCTTTTCGACGATGGGACCCGCAACGGTCCCGGTGCTAGTCAAAGCAGTCATGGCAGCAATCTAAACTACGTGGCTTAGGTCACAGCATTATCTCGCCCGGCGAGTCACGCTAATTTATTTATGTTGGGGCGTTATTTGGCGCCGCGATGAGTTTTTTGGTTCGCGCGGTGCGTTGCACATGCCGTTAGCGGATGGCTCTCGTAAGGTAGATGGCATGGCAAAAACGATACTGGCCCCAATTCCAGGCAAAGCTGTGCCGCTTAGTTCGGTTCCGGACCCGGTATTTTCGCAAGGAATGGTGGGTTCTGGCGCCGCCATCGTGCCGCCGCAGCAAGTGGTAACCGCCGTAGCGCCCATCAGCGGCACCATCGTGCAACTACACCCACATGCTTTCGCCATCGCCGATGCTGATGAGTTTGGGGTTTTGGTACACCTGGGGATTGATACTGTGAACTTGAAGGGTGAAGGCTTCACTACTTTGGCCAAGGTGGGTGATGTGGTGACTGCCGGGCAGCCAATCGTTAAGTATGACGTACCTTTTATAGTGTCAAAGGGCTTAAATCCGATCACTCCAGTGGTGGCGACTGCGGAGTTTGACGCCGCGAACATTCATCCTGGTGCTGAATTGGCCGCCCAGGGCGCCATCCAGCCTGGCGCACCACTTTTCAGTACTCCCTAAGCGGCGGGCGAGGGAGGTACTTGAACCGTCTCGGAACCACGCTTTGGCCTATTCATTTCCCTTTTTCATTTCATGTCCCGTGCAAAGTTCACACCAGTAAGCCAAACCTTGAAAACCTCGAATGGAGAACCAAATGGCAATCGCAACCCGTACCGTAACCGTCGCCTCTAGCTCTGGCCTACACGCGCGCCCCGCCGCGCTGTT
>Ga0268261_10000513_pt1 | contig 24605 bp, 15 predicted proteins | sample TergutNc150P1_FD_190353 | JGI IMG/M metagenome (GOLD analysis project Ga0268261, IMG submission 190353) | Nasutitermes corniger P1 segment gut microbial community from laboratory colony in Florida, USA - Nc150 P1 (SPAdes) (version 2) | ecosystem: Host-associated > Arthropoda: Insects >...
TATATATATATATATATATATATATATATATACACATATATATATATATATATATATATATATATATATATATATATATATGACATTAGTAACCTAAGGGTTAATTGTATGAATCGTCTTTGCACATGCATACTGTCTGCGATTTTATTCCATTTCATTTGTATCCTAAATGAACACTGAACAATGAAGATGTAAATTTAAGTTAATCTTCACGCCCCTCTGCATTGTCGAACGTGTTTTGCCAAGTTCCATGTTTTGTTGACTGGTGAGTTCACAACAGTTTCATAGACCAATTCCGACTGCCACCCGTCTTTTTGATGATATTCCAGTTCTTGTATTTTATTTTATGTTGCCTGTTGCAAAATGTTTATGCTCCAATCGCAGTAGTGTTTTCTTTGGAAGGGTTTCTCGGCCGAATCTTTGTTGGAAAATTTCCCATATATGGTTCATTGTCTTCCCCATTTGTGGCTGCTCGTGTTCACACACACTCACAACAATCTGTTATTCAAATGTGTAATTGTTCTTATCATTCGTGATTTTATTCATATTAGCTGCAAACAAAAAGAAATTAGATGTTGCTTACATTTCTGCAAGTGTAACAAGACATTTTGGCCGCAATGTAGAGTAATCCTCTGCTGTAATTTGCATTTTGCACACAATCACATACTATATTTTGCCTCATTCTTTTGCAGTCATTCTCAACTTTCGCTTTGATGTAAACTTTAAGAGATTTGTTTTTCCGCGGATCAACAGCTCCTAGTGAAACAGGTCCTTCCCTTTAAGAGTCTTCACATTTACATTCAGACACACCACACTATATATAACTTTTCGGGAAGAGTGAAATCCCCGAAGCAAAAGCCTCCAACTGACAACACACAACAACCACAACAGACAGACATACATGCCCCCTGCGGGAATCGCGCCCGCAAACCCAGCAAGCGAGCGCTTGTGAATTCGCAACTTAGACCACGTGACCACTGGGAACGGTACAAATAAAAATATATTAAGACGGTAAAAATCTGTGTTTAAAATAGCGGAAGACATGGCAGATTCCAACACAGTCGTTTCAAATAAGACTGTCCACCCTTGAACCGGATTATTTCAAGCACGTATTTGGGCCTGGCTAGTCCCGAAATAAGCGCTGAACACTATAGGTACCGAAACAAAGTGGGAGATGAAAACTTTAACGAAGTAAAATTTCCGCGTAGCCTAAGAGTGAAGGCATGAAAACATGCGGAAGTCGTTGATATAAATTTTCATTTTTTTGCATCTCCTTTCAGAACCAGGAAACGGATTATAAGCTTAAAAAAAGAATAATTCCTCGAATAAAATGCTAGCAGAAACAGATGATATTCAGGGATAATTAAATGCTCCTCTATAAAGGAAAATCCCAGTTTCCTTCCAAGCATTACGCTAAGCTCTCCATTCTGCAACAAATTTAATGAAGAGCTTTATTAGAAGTTAGAGAATCATTGCGCCAGAGTCAGAAACAAACTTCATCTTAAGTTACAACAGTAAACTTTGCGCCAGTTTCATTTAAAGTTAAATTAAAATAAGTAAATTGATTGATGAAAATTCTGAATATGAACACACTAACTTAGAGTATTGTTCCGACATTTAAATGACTGGAACCAAATAGATGCAAAATGTGAAATTAGTATCTTAAGCAGTTAAAAGTTTCTACATCGTGAATAATGCAGTGACACCAATAAACTACTTACGTCTCTTCTACGAATTTCTCAGAATGTGATGGCTAAAACTTACAGGTGACCAATTATCTCTACTTACCTAGAAAAACCACATTATCGATTCCGAAATTCTAACTTCCATGTTCCATTAATAATGCAGTTTGCAACGTTATTGATTATTATCGGTCAGGAGAATTTATAACCATGGCTCCAAGCGCTCAGTGTAGTTCGCAAGGTTCTGACTGTCGGACGCCCATAATAGCGCTGTGGACGTGACCAACACTAAGAAATCGCGGACTGCCTACAGTATTAAGCAAAATTTTAATTTTGAAATAAATTTGTTTCCGTTTCTTTGTTGCATGGAAACAAAAGTAAAAGGACTCTCGGAGATTCGTTTCCGCTGGATTATATTCTTTTTCAGATTAGCGGGAATTCCGTTAAAGATGAAGAAAATGTCGACTGTTTACGTCATCTATATGATAACTGTGATTATCTGTACTTGCATTATGTTTCTAGGAATGTTTGTCGACGTGTACGTACACAGGGACGATTTGGGTCACACCATGAAAAATATTCGTGTCTCAGTTGCAATGACTAGTCTTGTATGGATTTATTTTTCCTGCAGGCAAGTCACAACACTTTGCATGACAGTAGCGGCGTCACGGGTATTTGAACATTAAATACAGGAAAAAGTCAGTAGAATGTTTAAAAATTGTGACATAAATTTAAAAAATTAATGGTTTCAAAATGTGTGGAACAGTCAAACATGCACCACTTATGTGATCCAAATTATTCTACTGTGTTTGGGAGTGCCTTGAAATAATGCAATGAAAGATGAAATTATAAGGAATTCATAATATTTATTGCGAACGCCCTCTAAAACTCATAAGTAATACGTCAGGGTAAGAGAGTACTTGGTAGAGGAAGGTGTTAATTTAGCTTAAATTTGATCCTTGATTATACGTACTGTGACGAACATACAAAATATTCTAAATGAGTCGTTCAAATGTTAGTGTTTGACAACAGTGACCAAATTTTGTTGCGGTGTTAGGTACTGCAATAAAGAAATTTTAGAAATGATTATTCTACACACCAGAGAAACATGTAAGACAACTGCACATTTTCTATTTTTACATTTAAACTTCTTTTTCGACCTCTTGAACCAACATCAGGCTTTGTATGAAACTTTTTTCAGTAAAGATGAACGCATAAAAATTAATGCAAATTTTTATGACATCTCGCCCTTTCTTATCGTTACGATTTTTGTTTCAAACATTATTGATCCCTTCGTAGAAGGTATTCATAAAAATTGTGTGTTTTTTAAAATAATATTATCAGTTAATAAACGTATAATGTTCAATATTGGGGACACAATTATTTGTATCAGTCTTCTAGTCCTTTTTAAATTTGTGTGAAGCAAATTTAACAATGGTGAGAAATACGTGTACTCCTTCCTTGTTTTTTTATCTAAGATTATCTGTTCATTGTGGATATAACTTCTGGAACCGATGCAAAAGTACCTGAAATCTGGAATGTTTCTTTTTTAAAAATTTAAATATTATTAAAAGAATTTTAAATTTTATTTCTTGAATTATTTCAAACAAATCACGTACAGTTTTTGTTGTCTTTTAAGTTTTTAAATTGTTATATCATTTCATTTTTAGGGTAGCCGGATATAATGAAAATAGAAAGGTTTATATCAAATTTTTGTTTAAACAGTCTTTTGGAATTTATATTTGGATAGATTTTCAAGTTCAAATTACATTTTACAGTGACTGGAGGTCCAAACGCTATAAGCAATAATAAACATGAAATTCGTTAGAGGATACAGAAAATATAAAAGCAACAGCAGAAAACACCTAACTCTCATGCCTCAACTTTCGAACGAAAGAACATTTAACAAAACGAAGACCGATACAAATAATTGGACCACAATTATTGATGAAATTTTATTTTAGTAAATAAACCTTTATAATTTACATTTACAGTTAGTATGAAGGTAATAATAGGAATTGAAAAAAATTGTAATATATGATATTGAATTATCAAATCTTACAAGAAAAATTATAGTTGTGTTTAAGGTTTTATCTTTATAGTAAAAAGTGTTATACAAAACCTATTGACGGTCCCAGAAGACTGAAGCAATGTAGCCTATATTTAAAAAATATGAATTAAAGAGTTGTGTTAGACGGTGATTGTTTTGTTTATTATTCAAACATAAAAAATTACATCTATCTGTTTGATCTTACAAAAAGTTCTACGTTGCTCTGACATTATATACTGATGTGGTTTGATTTGTCAGATTTCGACAACGCAGTATTGAACTTGCGATGGACCTGACAGACGGCTTCACGTGGGAAGATCTGCCGACCAGAGACGCTGACACCGGACACTTGACAGCGGCAGGATGGATCCCGCTCATTGAGAAGTATACGGCCCGTGCAGCTGTTGTGGGTTTTGCCTTTCATTCTGTCCAGTCAACAATACGCATCGTGAAAAGTCACGAAACGATATTCCTTGCGTGGTATCCATTTGACTGGACGGTTTCACCGTTCTATGAATTGGTTAACGTCTCACAGGTAAAAATTTCTCAATGTAAAAAAAAGGCTCAAAAGTGTTCTTTATTATTCTTAACTTAACCGTCTGGCTTATCCGATTTAACATATTCTTTATTTTTTCTCCACGATGCTGTTGATAAGAACCTGGAAAGAATTTGCAGATAAGCTCTTCCCGACTAATCGTTTGCCCTGTCCAAGAAATTTGATTTGAAGAACAGAAGGACACAGAGAATATACCTGGTACAGCCGGTGTTAGGACTGGAATCTGCTGAACACAAGGGTATAGCCCTACCGCTGTACAAACTGGTGGGTTTAACTGCGGTTTAAATTTCTGATTTCACGTGCAAGAACCACTATCAATGGTGACTCAGACAGATGTAACAGGAATTTTTAATGCATTAAGTCAAGACACTGCGGAATAATAAAGGCGGGAGTAATTCACTCTAACACATTATTTTATTATTGTTAAAATACATAAATACCATCAAGGCAACATGTTTCAGCTACAAGGAGCCATCTTCAGGCCTCTAATATAAGAACATATCATTATCTGTATTTGGTGTACGATTGGGATCCCATTTGTTTACATTACTGTGGTATTGTTGTATATAGTGTTCTAATTTAGTTAAAAATGAGGTTAAAATAGAAGTCAATGGAGTATTGTGCTAAAATATACTATAAAACATGAACTAATTATAAAATGATATAATTGTTTTGTTGCTTATTAAGTTCGTGCTGCGTCTTAGGATGCGTTTTCGAGATTTACTCCGTATGGATCGTCTTCTGTAAGGGGGTTGTAGTTGTGAATAAACTCACTGTAGTTGGCGTGTAAAACACACCATTTTATTACTGTTGGTGTGTAAAACACGCCAACTACAGCGAGTTTATTCACTACTACAACCCCGTTACAGAAGACGATCCATACGGATTAAATCCCGACAACGCAACCTAAGGCGCAGCACGAAAATAATAAGCAACAAAACAATTTTATCATTTTATAATTAGTTCACGTTTTATAGTGTAGTTTAGCACAATACTTTGTTGACTTCAATTTTAACCTCATTTTAAAATAATTTAAAATATTGTGTACAACAGTACCTCAGTAATGTAAACAGTTGGGATCCCAACCGTACACCAAACCCAGATGAGGATCTATTCTTATATTGGAGGCCTGAAGATGGCTTCTTGTAGTTGAAACATGTTGCCTTAGAGGTATGTATGTATTTTAACAATAATATAATGATGTGTTAGACTGAATTACTCTCACATTTATTAGTCCAAATACATTTTGGGATGACTAATATTAAAATAAACACTGCGGAATATTTAAAATAATCTCTTCCAAAAAATATGACACTGAATCTTCACATGTTTCAGGGCACTTTTATGAATCTCTCCAAAATACTAAAACCCCCCTCCATTTGTACATCCAGTTCCATATTGAACATCACATGATCTTTCTGCCAAACCGCTAAAGAAGGCAAGTAAGTTAAAGCATGAATACGCGCAGTGACGTTCATTAACAAAGCGATATAATTTGTTTTGTAAAAAATGTGTCTACTGTATATTATTTCTTTTAGTGTTAGAAAAATTCTTTTGAACATATCAGGGCATGTGGGGGATTAATATATTTGGAGTGTGACAAATTGTGTCCTGCTTGCTCTTCGTCCGACATAGGAATATAATATTTTTATATAAATTAGTAACGAAAATTAATATCATATTTTGCAACAAGTCGATTTACAAAATCAAAACTCTACCACATTCATCCAGCAATAGAATATTTAAAAACAATGCTCTTTTAGCATAATCTTTAATACAAAACCCTCAATTCTCATTTAAGTAGCACACTTGTTTTTGTCAAATATTTTTCCTTGCTTCATAGCACTTAGTCACATTTCACGCAATATCTAATGCATTATGGGATAATTTGAATGTAGCATATTTTTAAAGTACCGAGACAAGGAAATAGTCAGAGTATATTCCATTCAGAGTGCAGAAGCTTCTAAATGCAAACTCAGTCATTACATAATGCTGTTATTTATTAGGTGAAAACTTACATCCAGTACGACGAAACACGAGGTAAAATTCGACACAGAATGTTTGCACAAATATATCATTACTACAGTGGCATTGGTTTAGGCTGGAAACAGTTTCATTATCATCCCTAAATTACCTGATTTTATGACAAAACTCAGCTATTTCTGTTAATGTCTTTACAGGGTTTGACATCATTACAAATAGTGGGTCTAGTCATCGGTTTCCCCTATATGAATACCATTTTGATAGCAGTGACCTGTGCTCAGTTCCAAAAGCTGAAGGCGGCCATATTGGATATCAGGAAGCAACATATCAGCCCTCATCACGTGCAGGAAGATAAACAAGTTCATAAAATTGCAAATTGTAACTTGCAAGGAAAACTTAACGCGTGCATTCGACACCATCAGGAAATAGTGGAGTAAGTTTATTGCGAGTAATGATTTGACGTGACTGCAATTGGTAAAATATATTTGGAACGTCTTCTATCAAATAAAGTGCAATAAAGTCAGTGCTTCTAAAAATATTTTCTTACAACTACTGCAAAATATACAATAGTATTACTTTTAAGACGTTGACATTACCCGTTACTTATATCTTCCAGTAATATCAATATACCTCTGTCCCACAGGTTAATGCAGCAAATTGAAAATGCACTGAATGTCTCTCTGTGTGGCTACTTTCTGATTTTACTGGCCACAATGTGTACTGCTGCTTTTTCTGTAGTTACGGTACAGTATAACAAATCTTGGAGATTTTATCATTAAAAATAACAGGTTTGTGAAATGTGAGGCTGTTTAGTCTGGAAGACGTGAACCCACATGCTGCCTGCACCCTCAGGTTACAACATTTATCGATTACCTTCTGGCACGTCTGTGACAACAGCACATTGCTTTTATGAACAAGATATCAAATTACACAAGAATAATTGCGTCCACCACACCTGGTAAATTTTATATCTTTAATTTGGGAAAATGCATCGACCTCACAATGCCATTTTTAGGCCAGCAGTATAAAATACATAAAAGGAGAGGTTTGCCTTTGTATTAAGATTTGGATTAAAATTGGAATTTTACATTTTGATCAATTACATTTTCCTTTTTCGAAACAATTTTATTCAAGACAAATTTAAAATGCTAAATTTTAAAATATTTTAATAATGTTGATAATTTCTTGAGTTCTACTACATTATCTTCACGTAATAGATGTGTATAAAACACAGGATTCGTGGATGTTTTACAAGCGTTCTTTATATTGTGGATTTATTTTCGCGTTTTGATTTTTACTTTTTAAAATTAATGTATTTTATTTAATGTATCTGAAGTATTGAATTTATCGTCATTTTTTACTTTTTGTGTTCTTACTTGTTATTGAGGAATGGCTGTAGATAGTGAGATAATTCCTTTTTTGTTATTACACTCGTGCCATCAAATATAAATAGAATAGAGAAGATCATATATTTTAAGAGTACATGATGAGAATATCCTATTTGAATATTATAACCGACCGGCTCGCCTTACTCGCTCATTCGGTATGCATGAGACCTAGTGTTCAGGGATTACTGTGGGGTGAGTTTGATGGGCTTAGCGAAGGTAACTGAAGACACTATTTTTGCTGAGTTAATGATCTGATGATGCGGTTGCGATTTCATTTTTCTTCTTTGTTATTGGGCGCTAGTTTGATACAAATTTTATATGTAAACGACAAACGTAGCACGGATTGCTCTCACACTTAGCGCATTCACTGTATTCTACTTCACTGATTAATAATTATGCAGTCCGAAACTTGTTATTACCACTTCTGTCTAATTTAATATTATTTGTCTTAATTTTACTCCCGTAGGACACTTATAAATTTCTAATTATGTGAATTTAATCTGTTAATCAGGCCTAAATCTGGAGCTATGTACAAGCACATCCTACTCCTATAATAATCGAAAAGCTTGTCGTCTTTTGACAATACGCTAAGTTAAGTTTCCCTGGTCTAAAATTCCCCCTACTTTAATTTGCCTAACTAACCTAATTGGCTCCTCCTAGATTTAGTATTCTCGTAATAGGCCGAAAACTTTAAAATTTTGTATTCTATCTCCCATTTGGTTCCTATGACTGACGCGATATATTTTTAGCTTAACTCGTGTACACCCCGAATAGACGCGTTCTACTGGACATTTTTAATGTGTGACCCTAGCTAACACGGTATCCACCCCCTCGTGATTTACGTTACGAAGAAGTGTCAAAACTTCGAATTTTGACTGTCCTAGCAAACTTCAAAATCCCATTAAACTTGACGTTGACAAAGACGTAACAAGTAGAATTCTCCTTTGTAAATGTTTACCGCGCCTCCTATCCCCTTCTAATCTCTAACTGTCTCCTTCTTCAAGTACATCTCTATCTTCTTTCACATATGAATCTCTCCCACTCTCTGCCCTATGACCATACCTTCTTGCTATCCTACTGACCTTTTGTATCCCCTTACCAGATGCTTCTGTCCCCTCTCATTCGGCAACATATATACTTCTACATTCCAGAAAGCGATTTTGACCATGCTCTAAATAAATAATTGTTTCCACCGGTTATAATATCGAATATTTGGACGACACACAACAGCCTATGATTTCATTTCTTTTAATCTCTCTTAGCACAGAGAATGTATAAAATATATTTTGCCAAGTTCCATATGAAGAGTTTTACATTAGCTATTCATAAAAAGTTCATTATTATTTTTGAAGTATACAAGTCAACAGCAACCTGCAATGTATTCAATCGCAGTACATCACGTGAATTTGTTGCGCAGCATTTCAGGAAAATTTTTCCAAGGCGCAGCAGTACTCACTCAAACACATTAAAATCGGTAGGATCCCTCTGGGCTATTGATCAGCTCAACTCAAAGGTCTCTGCTTGACCACTTACAACACTCACAATACAGAGATATCTATGCTCTTGGCGGGAATCAAACCCATAACCCCACCAAGCCAGAGACGGCAATCCCACTTCTTAGACCGCGCGGCCAGTGGAATAGACAATTTCACGGGAATACTTGTAAAAAATTTAAAGTTTCGAAACCTCCATACCTGTTGTAGTGTCATTATATTACTTTAAGTAACTGCGCCTACAATTCTAATATTAAATATATAAACATCAGTAACTTCAGATGTAATACGCCTGTACGTTCAATATTTTAAAACCTATCGTCTGTGACAAGAGGGCTTAATAGTCTTACAAGTTTTGCAACGTTATATATCATTTCAACATTTGAAGAATCTTTCACAACAATCATATACAACGTAACATAAAGATAAAGAAACGAATAAGATCATAGGTATGTGTAAGTATAAATTAGAATTGTGTTTCTTTTGGAAATATTGACTTAGAAGAGACAACTGTAGTGCGCAGCAAGGCCATGTTTGAAGGGATATGTAAAAACACACATCGATCTCTAGTGGAGTGAAGGAAACACACATCAGTCGGTTGAACATCATCTTCATAATATTCAGGTTTGTGTCTGGTGTGTTGTTACTTGCGAAAAAATAATTGGGCCAAAATTAAAAAAACATAAATTCCGAACTTTACCTAAATTTTATTATTATAGACATCCAAAAAATTGACAAATTATTAGATTGAGTTACTTCTTTCATAACAAGACAGGCAATGTACTGTAATGTAATATTCAGACGCGTTCGTGCATTTATTTTGCAATGGAAAAGGAATATATTGTACATATACTGAATGCGAGATTGTTGCCATTTGCTTGTGCCATTTGGTCATTGGTGCCCCGTCCGGCTCTATTATATTTTTCCACATATTCTCAGAAGCGGCGGAATTTTTGAAGAAAAAGGCCTTTGAATATAAAATGCGTGCTTTATTTTCTCTAAAATTTTTTCAGAAATATTTCCTATTTTAAGAAGAACCGAAGGGGATATCATCACAAATATAATTAGGTATTTATGTAACGAACCCTTCATTTTTGTTAGATTTTAACGAAACTTGAATATTCTCAATATATTTTCAAAAATATTGAAATAAAAAATTTAATGAAAATTCGTCCAATGGGGGTGGTGTTCCATGTGGATGGATATGACGAAGCTAATAATCACTTTTCGAAAATTTGTAAAACTGCCTAAAATATAACAGCTCAAACGAAAATTCTGCCGCCGCTGGCGATAGCTCAAGGCAAGTGAGTTTTGGACAAGTTCTTGGTCCATAAATTCTACTCTTCAAAAATTTAAAGCCTTTTTGTTTGGGCGTCACGCTTACAGTTAAATTTTATATCGTATTTTCGGAAGTCGTTGCAACCATTTATGAAGAAATGTTTCGACGAGTGTATAGTAATTTGTTGTTGAAATTTGATGGTGGCCCACGAGCAGAGGAATATTTCCACTACTGAGATATAAAGAAAAAACTTCCAATATAGTATGGAGTCGTGGTATAAAACGCGGCTTTTTTTGCTAGTACTGGACGACAGGACAGCTCGCAGTTTCTCTATTACTTTTACGGAATTGCAGGGGCACATTCGCCGGACTTGCACAGTGCCAAATAATTAAAACTCCAACAAAAATAAAATGTGCATTCAGATTAATTTAACTTGACTGAATTTACTTTTGTGTAGGAATTTTATTAAACATTTTTCATTGTTTTCTTTGTATATTGCTATTATAAAGTAATTTTGCTCCAGAGCCGGGGAGACTACGCAAGTATGAGTCAAGCAATGGGAATTTATGTGATGTTCGCCTGTGACGTGCTTTTGGTATGTTGGTTTGGAACCCAGCTAACACAACACGTAAGAGTAAATGGTTTATTATTGTTGCTGTTGTTTTTAAAGCGACATGCACAGAATGCAATGAGTTTCCAACAGATTAGGAATTTAGAGCTTCTTTCAGTTGTGTATCCTTTTCTGTCATTTCTGGCCATTTATTGTGTAAATTTTATAAGTTAATTCGAAAGGTGTTAATTATAACATAATAAATATTATTTTGCATTTTTAGACACTGCATATAATTTTTTGCTTCTTATTAGGATTTAAAAGCTTTTCTTCACAAGAAATAATAAACCAAAAAAATCCACCTATTTTAGATACCATAGCATTCAGTCAGTTATTTGTTTGACCAAAAGAAAAAAAAAACATATTACCTATTACACATTCTAAGTGCTATGACTTTGTATATGATTTAAATTTTAAAATTTGTAACTAGGGACATAATTATTTCTAATTAGGTAGGCATAAAATAATTTGTTGTTAGAAATAATCTCGATATTATTAATTCTAGCATAACAAACACTCTCCATTTCCTAATATAATTGGTGATTATGTGAAGGTGATTTGAAAACTTCAAGTTCTTAAAGGTTGTGTTTGAAGATCTTACAAAACAGGTGGCATTAGAACCATGGAAGTTACAAAGGTATGTAGTAGAAACTACAGAATAAAAAAAAATCTGGCAAAATAGAAAAAGACCTTATTTGCTAGGAAATTGTGTGAGATCTTCCTGAGGTTACTTTCATAAATCAATACCTCATACAGCTTCAAATCAGAAACAATAAAGTAGTGTGTGTATTTCAGCCAACATGAACAGGATACGCTAAACGGTAGGACACTTCATGAATGTGTAAACAGTGTCTCTGGCCTATGTGTTTACTCCCTTGTTTTGAATAACAGCAAAACATCGGAGAATTATGAATGAAGGGCAGTATATATCAACAGACTATTTAGAGACTTTTTTTTGTGTGGATCATTTATGTGTCTGAAATTTTGTATTTTACATTTTCACCACAATGCAGAATAAAATCAGGTATTGCAAAATTGATCAAATTCTGGACTGATACCTGGACTAAAATAATATATCCTTATTCTACTTTACATGTTGGGCGAGCAGCATTAATATCAATGAATGTTAGTGTTTCATGCTTAACAGCTTGTATGTGATTAAATATTGACGCAAAAAATTGAGGTGAAAATTTACATGTGTGAGAGAAGCATTTTCAGTAAATCGTAAAGAATGACATGACAAAATAAAGATAAGGGAAATGGAAGTATAGGACTACCCATTTTTAAAACTGTCGCTATAAAATGATTAGGTGTTCTGTGATAGGCCCCGGCCGTTTTACTAACTGAAAGGCGACACGGTACCCATTCTACAGGAGGCGTGACAAAGCATGAAAATTCAAATCTAAAAAAATTAAATTTGCAAAATTCAAGAAGGCAAGAAGTAAGTTCTTAAACACTAAGTATATATGTAAAAAACCTCAGTATGATTCAGTACGATTCCACCATGCTATTAAACAAAACCACTTCAATAAGAATGGCAAATATTCGTTACAATTCCCAGTAAGCCAAACAGGACGGCTCAAAGGAGCTACATCATTAATTGTGAAATGTTTCAGGTGGAGAGTGTGAGAGACGCGGCATTCGGGTGCGACTGGGTGGGAACTCCTATCACATTTCAGCGATGTCTGATGTTCATCATTGCTGCAGCTAATAAGGGGTTCCAACTGACAGCGGGAAAGTTTGTGCCGGTATCAAATTTGACTATGATAAATGTAGGTAGAATAAACATTCTGTATTATTTTCTCACTAGTTAACCGTCCCTAGTGGCCTTGGCTTCCTTCATGTTGAGGTTTTTCTATCACATTCAGACACGCCACACTCGGTAGAACTCCTCTGGACGAGCGATCAGCCCGACGCAGAGACCTCTACCTGATACCACACAACACTCACAGGAGACGTACTTTCATGACTCCAGCGGTATTCGAACCGTCCATCCCAGCAAGCGAACTGCCTTTAACCCAGGCTTTATACCGCGCGACCACCGGGATTTGCAAAGACCCTGTATTAATAATAAAAATGTACTCGAGTGATATGCAACTAATATCTTATGATGTATATTTGCTGAATTATCTCGAACGGTTTGAAACCCAACATGACCGTTTACGAATGAATAAGTGTTGTAAAATGTCAAAAAATATACAATTAAAAACATATTTCAGCACACTGCCATTTGTACTCAAATCCTCAATGATGTTGGAACGGCGAACCGTTTGAGATCTTTAATAAATAAGACTTTATATATGCAATATTTTATTTTTTGTTATTATATTAGATTGAGGATATTATTGAAAAGAATAAAATGTGTTACGCCTACGCCCAGAATAAGGGGAAGTGAAGCCGGAGAGATGACTGAGACTCCGTACCACAACCAGCACTTAGAAGTCACTGGAATAATAGGGAACATTGCACGAACAACCTCGGGTTTACTCATGTGAAAGTACTTACCCAAAAATTATCTGCAATTCGCACACTCACTTTCTTCAATATTGCAATCCCAGTCTTAGTAAATTAAAAAAAAACATCTGTTGTAATTTGCGCAAATTTATTAGCCTTTCCGGGTGCCAAATCAAAACCCTACGGAGGGGCTCCAAAGAATCTCGAGTCGACCGTGGTTACGTCACAACCCTTCGGAGTGTCTTTCAAGGTATACTACCCATCTTCGCTTTTGAAGGCTAGTAAGATGGTCCCTGTTTCCCGTATTGTTACGGAATTCAAAATATGCTGTATGTATATTGCATGGTCGTTATTTTAAAATATTTTTGTTGCTTTATTGATCACATTTCTATTTCCTGACATTATAAAGTCTGTAAACAGATTTCGTTTTACTACTAGGGATCAAACCAATTAAAAATTATTTTCACCCACTTACATAAAACTTTAAATCTCAGCGGAATTTAGTATTGTTAAATATATTTTGAGTATTGACAAACTGTCAATTGTATCAACTTGATGAACGAAGTGACAGGGGCTGAAATCCAGTAGTATCGGTAGTAAAAGATATGGAGAAAATTAAAAAATGTCCCAAATGGATCATAAGATTAACACTTAACAAACAAAACAAAAAATGCATAATTTTAAATATTTTCTTTGTCATATTTTGCTATTCAATCTTTTCTGCGACGGCTATAGATTATGTAAAATGCTCACATGTTTATGCAGTCACAAAGCGTACACTACGAGATATTCTGGTGTTCATTTCTGAAAAGTTATAAGTGAATAATTTTCTTTCATTTTTCTTAGGTTCTGTTGCTTCCTACTCATACACACGTATACATGGATAATTAAACAATTTTCTTTCACAGATAATGCAAGAGACGCTGTCCTTATTTATGTTCCTGCTTCAAGTGAAAGAAAAAAATGAAGATAAAACTGGTCCATTGATGTAGACAACAAAGCACTTAACATTAACATGCAGTGACGTCTGTAGCTGCTCTTCTTGAACATTTACTACACATAAGATCTGGATAGTGCAACAGAGCTAACTTTTTAACTGTATAGAAATTAATAGCTTACGTACGTGAATATAGTCACAGCTTCACTCTAAATGCCTCACATTCCGGAGAACTTGGAATGGGCAAGGAAGTGTACCAGAAATTTGGCTGAACCCATCATTTCTACTTTCAGTTTCTAACCAACATAATTCCGAATACAAGTCTAGAGCAGAATGCTGGGTGACCTGAAAGATGATTACATTGCTGCACAGGAATCAAGGAATTAAGGTGTCAAAGGCTGCGAATGTAAAGTTCCATGTCTTCTAGATCTCAGTTTCAGAGTCAGAAACGTAGTCGTTAATATGCATCAAAGACAAACGTACATTTGAATTCCATCTGTGCAGAGAAATAGTGAGAATTGAAAGATATTAAGCGTGAAAGGTAAAAGTAAAATTTCATACCCCATACGCAGGGAATGAAAGTTGCTTTCCATTCTAACTATATAACTCTGTACCTTTGGCATGTATAAATCAGTGATACAAGAAAACTACTTAAACATGAGCAAACTATTCACCCCATTAGAAGTTTTCTTCTTCTTGGAATTTGTAACTGAATTAAATAAAAGTGGGTCCTTATGTGATACTCCTGACACACTTACAGCCTGTCAGAATGTATCACAACTTATTGCACTGCCAGATTCTAGTACACTCTCTTATATAGCACGAATAAGACAACTGATTTTATTTGATTTTTTTTATAAAATGAGGAACTTCTATATAATCTCACAATAAAGAAATGTTTTAATTCAAAAATGCATAATGAATTTGACTGCCACTTGTTTCATCTAATATCTGAACCCCATCTCTCATTATACATCTGTAAACACAACAAAAATTATTATTCCAAACCTTGCATATTATCAATATCATGATAAACCCAGATCTCGACAGCGAAATTTAATTTCGCGTGGCATAAGGTATAACCACCGTCCTCATCGTATCATACCAAAAGGGATACAGTGAAAATAAAATGATACTTTTTTACGTGTATAGTAATTTATGTCATTCACATTCAATAATAATTAATGAGAAAGAACAGTAGAGGATATCTTTATGATAAAAATTATTATTTCACAAAGCCCTTTTTCTAAGAGCCAATTATGCTTTGTATAGATAATTTGTAATCAACCTGTAATTACACATCCCTTAAAATACTGCATGTAAACAAATCTTTGAATGAAGAGTGATTTTGAATTGTGGCATGGTAGGTTAATTTACTTTTAGTATCACAGATATTAATAATCACATTTTAAATCCTTACTAAGAAAAATGGCTCTGTTTTGCTGCATCTCCCGTGGGTTGGTCGGGAAGATTCAGGCTTACTATGCGATAAAGGATTTCTACAAAAAATTAATCGTGAAATGTTCCATTCCGTTGTTCAGTAGATCGTGATTTGGCCAACACACCTCATCGTAATACTACATATGATGACGTTTCCCAAGACGGTACTTAGATAATGTGGAAAACATATAAAATATTAAAAAGCACTGCTTTCTTCGAACGGTGAAAATTTTTCTTCAGTCTCCAAACTTCTCTACTCAGATTCTCTTTTGCCAAAACTGAAACTAGTTTTAAACATTTCATGATATTCCAGGTAATATTCATGGGAAATAAAGATACTACTTTCTTGTTGCATGGCTACCTACATAATGATTTTTCTTTAGAATACCACAATATTTGGTCATAAACAAAACCACAGTTTTACACATTTCATAACATTCTAAACTTATTCACATAATATATTAATAATATTTTATTTTTGAAATAATTTCCCAGTTATTTTGATTGGTGTTGTATGAGATATTTTGACAAAGAATGCGCATCACGATTTTAATTTAATTTCCACTAATTAACCACAATTGTTCTTTTTCTAATTTCAAGGATTACATTTTTTTTACAGCTCAACATTCTTTGACAGTATTGTAAATCTACAGAAGTAAAATGTATATTTTTATTTTCCCGTGTAAAAATTAATGATCTAAAACACAGGTCTCCCAAAGAAGGTCAGCAATCGTCACCACAAGGATGACGGAGATATTAAGAAAGAAAAACTCCAAAATTTTCCATACAAAATAAAGAATTGAGGTTTTCATCACAAGAGTCCAAAAGGTTTCAAATACTCTCTTTTACATCTAACTTATGTAGCGTTCTCAAGAACGAACCTTAAATAAAGTATAAAAATCTAATGGCTTAACATCCAGAAAAACTCTAATTCAGAACATTATTCATATTAATGTAAAATCATAGAAAGTTCTTTTCTACGCCGAACAACATCATATTCCTAAATCTTCGCTTTCAAAACAAGTACTAGCCATTGATTTTAACTTTTAAATGTTCAATTTTAGACCCACATTTTTATCACTTTCTGTGTAACTTGGATCTGCTTTAAACGTTCAATTAACCCTTTAAACGCTGAATTAAATCCCATCTGCCATTTGCTGGCAATATTAGGAGTTCACCATTTTCTTCACGTTAGCAAGATAAGGGTTAATTCAGCTTATCTTATCTTTCGAGAAACGTAAGTTTGTGGTCTCTAGTGTGTATAAGGAGATGACCAATGTGTTAATGTAATTTATATATTATTTGTTATTTTATACTCTACTTTCACCCGATGATGGTTTCTTATATCTCATCTCAAACATGTTGCCTTAATTGTACATAATAACATGAGATGAAACGTATACGTGAAACACCCCTCTCACATATTTACGAGGTTACGTCCAAATCCATATCCTTGATTTAAAACAATTTCTGCTGCGTATGGAGTTAAACTAGAGAAAAGGGTATTAGATAGAGTTGTGTTTTGTAGTTGATAATAGGTAATTACTTGATAATTATTACAGTCAGTTTTATCATTTTTCTTACGCAAAGAAAGCTGAAACAATACTTGTATTTTAAATTTTTCTTTCTCTTAACTAAATCAATTAGTGCAGTAACGCCGCGCTGTTTTCCACACGACAACAGTTGCTCTGTTACACAAGATATTCCATGCATTACAAGCGAACGTTAAGTTCATTACCGTGTTTACAAAAACCTTCAATTGGTTGTTATGCGTAACGCAGTAAATAAAACCATTTGTAAATCTTCTTCCTCAGCAGTCACTTTATTTGCTGACGTCTGGCAAAAAAGTAAAAAATTACTTCTAGGTAGTTCGAATGATTAATAATATAAAAAAAACCCGATTATTGCCGGTATTTTAAGAAAAAATATTAATAATAAACAAAATAAAGCAATAATATTAACAAATATTTATGTTTTTGTTAATACTTTCTTCCCGCTCCATATCTCCATCCTTGTAAACTGACAGTTATGCCCTGCATATTTGGCTATACTCCACTCTTTTGATTGTCCAATCGTCCTATTTCAAATTTTCTTATTCCTTAATGCACTTAATAATCTGTGTCCATCATCAGTTTCCTTATTTAGCCAATTTCGAATGTTTCGTTCAACTTTACCACTTCTCTTTCCACAACGACTGCCGGCGCTCTCTTATGAGCTAATGCCCGTATTTCTGAAGTTAATAAAATGTGTTCGTGTTTAAAAACACCTCTGAACTTCTTTCCAACCGTTACTTACATAATGTTTGTTAGCGCAAAAATTCAAAACCCTTGTTTTCGGATAAACAAACATTTACTTGCATTAAACGCTTACGTACACAAATAAATAAAAATAATTTTTAAATATCTCTAATATAGCATCATATGCATTATAATAATTCGTAATTTTCAAGTGAGGCATACCCGTTGTTTTATCAATATTTAAAATACATGTAATTTAATAGACTAACTCAATTTTATTTTACAATATATATAAAACTGATAAATAAAAGATAATGACAACTACATGTTTTGGTTTTCCTTCGTAAGCCATCTTCAGGTTGTAACTCTCGGATATTTCAATATACAGTTGATACTGCTTTTAAGAATGAGATATCTTTTACATAAATTCAGCTATGCTAGAATATAACATATAAAATAAAACATAGTATATAAAATTATTTGTAAAATTACATAAGGCTATTAGATAAAAAGATACGGATAAAATCGTGCCTTCTTTATTGGAGAATATACCGTATTATAATTTTGTGAAATCTGTTTGTCGTGGGCCTTTTCCCGTGGCTGTATATGGAGTATTTATTCCTCGTAGGGATGTATTATTACACTATGTGGAGATGTAGTATCTTCTCGTATGGGTTGTTAGATGAGAGTGTTAGACATTATTATTATTGGAGTGTGAGTTGTGAATGTGCTGTCCGAGGTTTGCTTTTTTATGAATTTCATTATTCTTGTTCAGCGAGGTTGTACTTGCTTTTTTGTGGGAATTATATATTTTGGCACATTTTACTTGAAGATTTTTGTATTTAAAATTCTGGGTAAAAATTATCACACTTTATATATAAAGCACTGACTCTGTCTTTAAATACGTAGTGTTGTTATGTGTGGTTTTCTGCACTATGTGAATGCTGGTGGGTTTTACCCTCATTAATTTATGTTATTACCTTATGTAGTTTTAAAAGTAATTATGTATCCTATGTAATTATGTTATATCCCAAGATAGTATAATTTATATAAACGAGATCTCGTACTTTAAAGCATTGTCAACTGTATATTAAAATATCCGATAGTCAGAACCGAAGATAGCTTAAAAAGAAAGCGGAAAACATGTAATTGTCATTATCTTTAAATGTTATTTGTGTATATATTTTATACAATAAAAAGTTTTGTTAAACTGTCAAAATACATATATTTTGAATGTAATAATTTATTTATTTATAGACTTTTTGTATGGTCGACGGTTACAATAATTCACTACAATTTTAAATTTTATGTCTGCGAATACTGAAGCGTTTGAGAGAGGATAATCTAATGACGTCATGAGTAGAGCACGCGGTTTTGAATGATATTTGTGTTTGAAAGATCGCCATACATCGGTTGTGTATTTTATTCTATGAAGGTGCCAATCATCAGACCCGACTGACGAAAGAGTGAAAAATTTTCCATGCAGGGGCCAATGATTTACAATTGTCATAACATTCTAGGTTATCATAGGTAGGATACGTGTAGACATATTGGAACTGAAGACATGGAACTAAGGCAGACTGCTGTAACATTTGTGCCGCATCTGCTGAATGACGGCCATTACCTCTAACAACCCTCGGTGCAGTAATATGTAATATAAGTGTATATAGTTTTTACCATGTAGGGAGAAATTTACGAGGGCATTGCTTATATTCAGGAAGGATTCAGACCGTATTAGACTACTTCACGAAACGTAAGGTCCATATTTGCTAATATCAGAAAGAGTATCGCTGTGACCAGTGTGCAAATTCCGAATGGAACTACTTGGAACAGTCACTGCCGACCTGAAACTAAATTAAGTCTACAGTTGTTTCATTTTCTCAGTACGGAAATGTTTGGCTGGCTCTTTATATGGATGTAATACCACACAAACTTTCTATAAAATATATGCAACGTAAAACCAGTCCCTTCCCTTGCGCATGCATCATATTTCCTCATGTACAACATTAAACTGATCGCAAAGCGTCCCTCTTATTCCGTTCATTTCAAGCTTGTACATTCAATTTGAGGTGTGACATCCCCGTTGTGTTAGTCAAATCACAAAATTAAACAGCAGATGCTTGACAGTCAAAACACAACTATATTTTGTGTATATATATAGCAAACGATAGTAACGACTAACAACTACATGTTTCGGCCTCTAACAGACCATCATTAGGTTGTACGAGGGAGAGTCAAATGAAAACATTAAAAGTGCGATAAAAATTCGAAACACAGCTCGAATGTCTTGTAAGTTGACAACAGTGTTACTCATGGTTTTAAGAGTGTCTGACAGGTGGCAGTTCGATGCAGGAATGCAACGAGACGGAGCAGTAGTAGTGTAAAATGGCGGCCCCGCTTGCAACATGCACCAAAAAAAACAGCGTTCTGTCATCCGATTTTTAAGTAGAGAAGAGGTGAAACCCATCGAAATTCATGGACGAATGAAAGTTCAATATGGTGTTGCATGTCTGTCAATACAGGAAGTGTACGAGCGGAATAGGAAGTTCATGAACGGCATTAGTTCTGTAATATTAGTTCTGTAACAGACTCTCCTCGATCTGGTCAGGCACACCGAGTAGAGGCTATTACAGCAGTTGAAGCCATCGTGAAGGAAAATCGCCGCGTAACAGTGAATGAAATAGCCGCACATGTGGATATGAGTCATGGATCAATACACCATATCGTCCATGATGTTCTCAAGTTCACTAAAGTGTCTGCAAGGTGGGTGCTACGCCAGCTGACTGCAGAATTGAAAGAACGACGTGTTGATGCCTGCCAAGATCTTTTGAAACGCTTTGAAGCAGAAGGTAATGGCTTTCTAGGAAGAATTGTTACGGGAGATGAAACCTGGGTCCACTACCACCAGCCGGAAACCAAGAAAGCGAGGGAGGAATGACGCCATACCTCTTCACCAAAATCGAAAAATTCCGTACACAACCATCTGCGGGAAAGGTTATGCTGACTCTCTTTTGGATAAAGGAGGGGTACTTTTAGAGCACTACAAGCCGAGATGGAACACTGTGACTAATACAACGTATGAAGATCACCTAAGGAATAACCTGCATCCTGCAATCAAGTCCAAACGACGTGGTCGTCTGAACAGGTGTTTTGCTCCAACATCAAAATGCTCGGTCCCATACTGCCCGTTCAACTGTTGCAACAATCCAAGACTGTCCTTTGAGTGTCTTTCACATTCTCCGTACTCGCCAGACCTCGCCCCCGTGACTTTCATTTCTTTGGACAGCTCAATAAGGCGATGGGAGGAAAGTCTTTCAGGTCCGACGAAGAAGTGAAGCAGGCGGTGCACAAGTGTCTGCACTCTCAGCCAAAAGATTTTTTTTTCTAGAATTATGCATGCACTTCCGAAGGGCTGGAACACTTGTATGAAACGCAATGGAAAATACGTAGGAAAATAAAGTCATTGTGTACCTTTTGTTTTTAATCATTTACGAGATAAAAAATATTTAAGGTTTTCATTTGACTCACCATCGTACATTCAATGAAAAAGGTTGAGGGCAGTACAATGTAGAATGTAACTTCTATCAGATGACAAGGTATCGTTCATCGTAACATATACATTATGACAAGGATAACCTAGGAAGAACTAAAATAAGCAAGTAGAGTTATGAAGAACTAGCGAGTAATAATGCCCAAGGATGTAGTTCGCGGTGGGTAGCGGACTGTTAACTGCTGGGTTTGTGATGTGGTAATTAATAGAATAAAAGCTGCCTCCATGCTGGCTTCAATATGAGGCAGTACCGGTGAGTGTGCTGTGCCAGTGATGAACATGGATGTGGTGCTGTGGCAGGGGGGGCCAATTTAGGTTCGATTCGGCATCTGTCTTGAATGGTGCGGTGTAGCTCTCAATATTGCTATGGTACGGGGTTTCTTCTGAAGTACTGTTAAGTGTGCTGATGTGGGTGATATAATCTCCCGTCTGCGAGAATAAAATATGGGCGGTTTATAAAGGATTAGAGAACTATGGATACCCTCAAAACCAGGGCAAGTAATTTGTGTATCAGGTATTTACATGTGGTAGTAGTATCGTAGGTCGGAGTGTTGCTGGAGTTTGTCACGTTGAGTGCGTGTATGGGAGTCGGCCTTTATTTATCCTAATTGGCGTTAGTTTTCACTCTCACTGTTAAGCACTCGCTGTGTAAAAATTTATATGTGGCACTTTTATGTGCTTGGTACACGGCGCAGTTAGGCACCTGTGTGGGAGGTTTTGGTAATACATTGCAATGTAGGGTAGAAATAAACTCGGACAAACTGACGTGTATTCAGTGTTTTAAGTTTTTGCTTGTGAGGTCGTTGTGCGTAGGTGCTGCTGTTTATACTGACTGGTCTTGTTACTAGCGCGGAGAAGGAGGCCTGTGTTGGAGTGTTGGGGCGTTTGACCGTCTGAGGGCTCGAGATGGGGAGGGTTATGGAGGTTGGGTCTTTAGCAGGGTGTCAAAAATAGCATTGGGAAATATGGTGTGATTGTCATTTAAGTGGTTGTTTTCAGCCTATTCAGCCTGAATGTAGTAACGTTTGAGTGTATTAAGGTGTGCACTTTTCTTATGGTTTTGTAAGACCTGCATTGTGTCGTGGATAGTGCCAAAGGAATGGGCGTGATCGATTAGGCGTTGGGCAAATTTCGAAGTGTGGCTGTTGTTTCTGAATGCTAGCTTGTGTTCGTTGTAACGTATTGAGAAGCTTCGACCAATTATCCTACCCAGTCAGCAATACGAATCCAAAATACATAACTTTCTACAGACGAGCCGTTTCCAAACCACGTCCACAGATCCAACCAAAACATACCAAAACCAAATCAGGAAAATCATCAATGACAGTAAAACACTAAGTCCACAAGATTTCAAATGGAGATACATCAATTTGACCCCTTCAGCACCCACCATCAAAGGGCTAATAAAAATGCACAAACCGGACCAATCCATTCGACTCATAGTGAACTGGCAAAATGCCCCAACGTACAAGCTTGCCAAACCCTTCACAAAAAGAATAGGGCAGCTAGCTCCTCTCCCATATACTTAAAACACAGAAAACTCCAAGGACCTGATATAGAAACTAAAAGACACGCCAATTCTATCCCACTTCGCGTTTGCTTCCCTTGACATCACCAATTTATACCCAAGCATCCCAGTTACGAAAACTAAAGAAATTCTATCCGTCTTGTTGAAACGTAAACCCATAGACCCCCGGCCGCAGCGCGAACTGCTAAATTGTTACGAGGTCATCACCAAGCAAAACTACCTTACCTTCAACAAAAATATAATAGTTCAGAATGACGGACTTACAATGGGCGCCCCATCATTCAGCATAATAACTGAGATCTTTCTACAACGTACCGATAGCATACATCTAGCACACATAACGAACAAACACAGCATTGTCAACTATTTCCGCTATGTAGGTGACATTTTAATCATTTTTGACCCTAACCACACAAGTTTCTAATCTAAATTACCTGGAAATTTGGATATCACTACAAGAAAATAACGTCAATTTGAACGAATATGGGTATAACAAAAGAAATAAATAGCGTGAAGAAACAATATATTTTTAATTGTATAACAACTAACGAAATGAGACGGCATAACATTACTTGAAATACAAACTTGTGGCAGTGAACCCTAGACCAGAAACCAGAGAGACGCCCGAGAAAACGAAGCCATACAAGTGAGATTTTTAAGGCAAAACTTGCAATCTAAAATACTGGAGCGCCTAAGGATTTATAATATTCCAAAAGGAGTGCAAACACGCAAAATATTCCGTAATTTGAAATTCTATAAGAAAGATTGCTTGCATTAACTTAAACGAATGGACATGTATCTTTAAATTGTAAAATGTTTCAGGCGGTGATTGCGAGAGAGCAGCATTCGGGTGCGACTGGGTGGGAACTCTTATCCGAATTCAGCGATTTATGATGTGCATCATTGTTACAGCTAACAAGGTGTTCCAACTGACAGCGGGAAAGTTTTTCCGGTGTCAAATGTGTCCATGCTGAATGTATGTAGTAGATTAAAACTGCCAGTTACTAACAACACTGAAAACGTTTACTCGGAAATTAGTCAACAAGTTATATTTAACGTCGTCTTGAATTCGAATGCAGCGAAATTGTCACCAGGGTTTTGTATGCCATAATAACTGTGCACGAATGAATAACGTAATAAAGTATAAAGAAAGGCCGCGATTGTAAATGTATATATTAAATATACAACATGTTTCGGCTTACCCCCATTATTACTTATTAATTCCTAATGAATGCGCCCCACCGAAATACTTTACATCTTTAACATGAATATTTAAATGTGTTAGTTGTTGTACATTATAGTACTGTGTTACTTCGAGCGCGTTATTAACCCTTAGGTGACTAATGTCATATATATATGGAGCACCCATTCTTGATGTTTCTAGATCACACACAACGACGCAGCACAGTCGGTAGGAC
>Ga0268261_10000514_pt1 | contig 24559 bp, 26 predicted proteins | sample TergutNc150P1_FD_190353 | JGI IMG/M metagenome (GOLD analysis project Ga0268261, IMG submission 190353) | Nasutitermes corniger P1 segment gut microbial community from laboratory colony in Florida, USA - Nc150 P1 (SPAdes) (version 2) | ecosystem: Host-associated > Arthropoda: Insects >...
TACTAATGTCATATATATATATATATATATATATATATATATATATATCACATTAGTAGCCTAAGGGTTAAATACAACAATCCACAAAAACATATTTTAAATATAAAATATATAGTCAAACACAAAAACATACACTGAGCGTTCTGCTTTTGCACATAAAGTGTACCTTTGTCATTACAATACTGATGTCTGTGATTTATCACTGTTTGAACAGTATATTAAAATGCTGCTGTGTGAGCTGTCATTGTATAAACAGTACATTATAATACTGCTGTGTGCGAGCTATCGTTTGAACAGGACAGACACACAGACAGACATATATGAACTGATTCCAGTCAAATTAGGACATTCAATACGTCAGGTTTCCTACATTTAATGCTGTAATGATGTCTCAATGAATCTTTATAATTCAAAGAATCTTGCTTACTGAATGTCCCTCATACAATAGTACCTTGATCTAAACTGATGTAGTGAGAGTATAAACATGTACTAAACCGTACCTTGAGAGCCATTGCATTCAGAGATATGGCTCTTCCAGTGCGCCTGTCTCCAGACTGTGTTTCCATGTCCAACATCCAGCCCTCTATCTGAGCTACAATTTCTTGACGCTTCATCCAGAAATGTGTGTGAATGACCTGCATGACACAATTACTACATTACCTAATTCACACCAGCCCATCAACAATCAATACATGTATCCAATCCACAGCTGCAGTAAGGAGCTGGGACAGCTCAATCAATAGAGTGACTATACCATGGGCTAGAAGATGTGGGGTTTTGTGTTCTCCAAAATATCTAGACTGGTTCTGGGGCCCACCCATCCTCCAATTCGATGAGCACCAGAAGCTCTTACTACAGGGGAAGAGTAACCAGAGCATGAAAATGACCACTCTCCTCCATCTAGTATAAAATTTAGGAATGATTGAAGTTACACCTCCATTCCATGTATGTGCATTCATGGCAAGTGCAGGGGCAAGTGTACCTTTACTGTCTACAGTCATAATAAATGAAACTTTTAAAATGTCAAAACATCACAATTGTGTAAACTTTCCTCTATGTACAAGACAATAAAATATGCATAAAAGGCAAATTGTCTCATTATATGGTCTAAAGAGACTAAATTTTCTCAAGGTTTAACGCAGCATTGGGGTACCGAAAGATATGAAAAAGACATCCCAATAAATAATGGACTGTCCATATAAGGACCCCTTTTATTGCAACGTAACCCTTCACTGATACCATTCTCAATACACTCTACTGAGTCAGTGCAGTTTAGGATACCTTAAATTTAACACTCCTCCAATCTGGCAGTAGTTGGAATTTAAAACACAGCATCACTGAAGTATCAAGATCTTATGCATGAAAGCAAAACCACTAACTCTGTCAATAACATCAGACCTCCAGTCTTCACTAGATACCTTGTCAACCTCACTAGCATACATACCTCTCTGAAACACGGGCATGGGTTGCGAACTTGCTCCAGCATAGCCCATTTAACTGTGGCCTGACAAATATTGGAATTGTATTCTCGTGAACTTTGGTTACCAGAAGGAGTTCCCCTGGATCGCTCATAGCCTGGTTCATTAAAGTATGGCTCTGGAACTAAGATTAGTGACTGTATGGAGACCAGGACCTAGAATAAAAGGATAACTGAATTGTTGTGGTGAAAGCCTGTTACAATCTTACTGGCCTACACCCGTCTGGTTAGGTCACTGGCACTCACAAAAAGTTCAGTGACAGTAAGGGGCAGGAATGTATGTCCAATGTAAGTACTCAAATTTTAGTCAAAGAATGTACCATAACTATAAAGTTTACAGTCTAAATACAACTTGAGGTTGATATTAAATCTTCCAGGATGGTTGCCACACATTTACAATTTGCTATAGATGCTGTAGTAATGTGATTTCCATTGCAACTGGTCTGGTTGACTGTTTGTCATGTTAATTATCTTGATGCAGTTTTTTTTTGTGTCATGTGTCATATGTGTATGCTGCTGTTTCAACATGTACACATCTGAATTCTACACCAACACCTTGTCATTTTCTGACTTGCATGCCTGGTGCCATACTGGTACATTATTCACATTGTATGTCTTTCATATAACATATGCTGTACTCCTACCACTTTATATACTCTTACACATTTCACATAAATATTGTTTTTTTTTAATTTCTAATTTTTAAGTAAATGGTACTAGACACAGAACTGATATTTCATGACCTCAAGCAGCAGATGCCCTGATGTATTCCTACATCCATCAGGAATACCTAAATTACACAGTTAAAGAATTATTACATGGTGAGAACTTCTTGCTGAAAGAAATTAATTATTCCCTGCCTAAAGGAGATATCTTGACCTTCAGCACACAAAATGAAGTTAATTTTGGATGTACTTCTGCTTAATACTGAAGGCTGATTTGAAGAGTGCCACACCATGATTATTTTAGCACAAACACCATAATAAAAAGTTCACAGGTTTCCAGTAGGGTAAAAACTATATATGCAACAACTTGTTTCCTCTAGGGTAACAAACTGCATATGCTACACCTTGTCTCCTGTTGTACATACATTCACCCACTGTTTAAGACACCCGCATTTTTAATCAATGCTACTGGTACAAACAAAAGACATACCTGCAAGAAGCTTGAAGTCTGAGCATTCCATTTTTCTTCTGGTCGTCCATGCCATGTGTTGAGCACACTTAAGCACACTTTGCCATCATTGTAGAGGTTTGGATTGAACCTGATAGTGTGATGACCTGTGGTCTCCAAGTTGATAAGCATCGGAGAATTTGGGTAGTCAGGTGGGAAGTACACATCAAATTCAAAGCATCCATTGGCATATGGAGTTTCAGCAGGTCCAGTTATCAACACCTAAGAAAGAAAAATAATGTTAATGACACCAATAAGATGGACTTGATTCACAGACAAGTTGCTCATACTCAAGCTCTATGCTTCTACTGTCTTATTTCCAAGTTTCCTGTATGGTTGTGACACTTGGCAACTGATATTGGGAACAGCACGCAGCACTGTGCGGCAACACCGCTGAACTATGGAACTGGAAAAAAAAAGACTGTTTTGTGGCTCGGCAATGGACTGACAGTGACAGTTTCTCACATATGGGCATTAACACTGTGACACAGTTTCACACTTTTCTTGAGAAAATGCAACAGTAGTCATGGTCTCTTCAATGACAAGATGGGTCCACCTGTCCCACTGCATGACACTGTTCAGTGGAGGATGAATGCTATTCACGATAGCTTTGAAGATGCAAAAAATTCTCCTTGTAGTGGAGCAACTGCAAATGCACGCAAATACACACAGTAAGTGTATTTAGTGTTCTCACTAAGCACCTAAGGAAAAGAAAGGCCTACACAAAGTGCACTCCACTCACACTGAATGACAGTAAGTATTTCCAAACAGGGAGAACAGAGAAACAAGCATCCTCTTTTCCTGCATTTTGACAATTCATGAGTCATGGATGCACTCTTATAATCCTGAACTAAAGCATTAAAACTCAGAATGGTTTCCTGAAGTCACTGTGGAAGTATCTTGAAAGACACAAGGCACTCAGAGGACTTTGTTCTGGACCAAGCAGTTCCACCTCAGGTGCTTATTATACTAAACAAGTGCAAGGTAATATGTGACATGACAAATAACTACAGCTGATGCAATTAGGCATGGTCTTGCCTCAGGAAAAATGTGACATGTTATTGCCATAATGACATCCCAAATTTACTGTAAGTTTGCGACAGGAAATCTTTTCATATCCTCCTTACTCTGCAAACCTTGGCTCTGCCAATTTAATTTTGTTTCCTTGCACCAAGAAACAATGACGGGGTGCAGTTCCAAATTCAGCAACACCACCAACAATCCATCACAGAGTCTGTATGCCATCTGAGCAGCGACAACTACAGAACTGCAAGTGACCACCTTCCACTGTCATGGCAGAAGGGCAAAGACTTCAGACAGGGACTTTGTTGAGTACAGGAAATGTTGGGGTGTAATCTTGTGAATGGTTCATACTGATGGAATAAATTTGTGAAGCATATTAATCTCATATAGGAAAATGACAAAATCAGGCAATAACAGTTGTGCCACGACTCAGACGGTTAGTCACAAACCTCTTGTCATGCAGGTCTGGGTTCAAACCCAGTCCAGCCAGTGTGGGATATGTGGTGGACACAGTGGCATTAGAAAAGGTTTGCTGTACAAACACCTGTTTTCCCGTCACTGCCATTCCACCAATGCTACATACTCATTTATTCTTCTAGCACCAAGCCTGTATAATCTTACTTACTTACTGACTCCATGGAGCAGAGTCCTTCTTGAGAAGCCAATCGGTTCTCAGCTAGTCAAGAAATTCCCCAAATTTTATGGAACCCGAAGATCATTACTGCATTCACAAGTGCCGCCACCTGCCCCTTTCCTGAGCCAGCTTGATCCAGTCCATCCCCCACATCCCACTTCCCGAAGATCCATCTTAATATTATCCTCCCATCTATGCCTGGGTCTCCCAAGTGGTATTACACAATCTTCGCTAATCAAAACTCATTTCAATATCTTTCTCCACCATCCATCCCAGGCGCTAAATCATTACTTTCCAAGTGATTTCCTCACTATGAAACGATGAGTGTTTCCTCTGTCAGTGCTTTCATGTTCCACCCTCTACAACCTCTCAAATAAATACAAAAAAACCCCACTTTTGCATTTTTGTGCAGACCATTCATATGGTATAAAATCCAAGAAAGTGAAAAATCTGGGAAGTAGGTTTTATAAGCATTTGCCCCAGGCCATACAAAAAGCACACAAAATAATGGAAAACACAAACTATGGAACATAAACTCTGGGCCTTACTGTACAAAGTAACATTCAGTTTTGTTTTGCTATCAAAAGTGCAAGATTACCTTCATTTTTAGTGACAGCCACCATTTTATGTACAACAATGCATTGTGAATTTTGTTTTCATATAGTTTCTCTGGTGCAAAGCTCGTTTTAGGCCCCGGTTAAGGAAGATGCAAAAACGCACGCTCACACACACGCGTGCAGGCACACCTGAGCATGCACACGCGTGTGCGCATGCATGTGCACACACGCGCGCGCGCGCACGCACACACACACACACACAAATTCCATTGATCCATCAAACTGTTGTGCAATTTTTGAATATGCAACAAAATTTAAACTCAAAATATATGTGCACAATATTCTCTGCCCATATTACATTACTACAGGAATAAGTTTCAGTTGACACAACCTTTTATTGCTATATTACAAACAAACAGGAACAGTCAATATGTTTCAGCTTATTAAATTAAAGCAATCTTCAGTTTTCTTGCACAAAAAGATATACAAAAAGTTCAACATCACACATAATGCATACAGTTTTGTAAAAGTACTGAAAAATCAGATCTTTTGTTTGCATTATGTATGACAATAAACTTTCACTATATGTTACTGGGTGACAGACCTGAAGACAGCTGTCATTAAGCCAAAAAATGCTGTTCATTTCTGAATGCTTGTAACATAGTACTAAAGATATGTACCAAGTGTAACTTGTTTCCCAAACTCAATGATTCTTAACCTTGACTGCAGTTTGCACCCCTCTGTTTCTGAAAACATTCATGACCTCACACAAAAAAAAAAAAACATTAAAGTAGGTCAGGTTCTTAAACATAACAAGTGGCATAACTACAAAATGATAGTGAGAGAATTACATGTGTATTGTAATTTCAGAGTAAAATTAAACTTGAAACACCATACAGACAAAACCTTAAGACAACTGCAATTCTAAATTCAAGACATGCTACTGTACTCACCAATATATTGCCTCATAAAACTTTATACAGTACAGCAGTGTTTCCACCAGTTTGATACTGCAATACCAATGTAGCTCTCACTCTGGCAACTTACAACTTATACAGGGTGGAGCAGAAGAAACGCATGTTTTTTAAATGGCTAGAACTCAGCAAGGGTGGGGTTGATGACATTGGGCATGAGCTGGCGGACAGCTCAGATAATGCAGTTTCAGTAGCCATGGCGCATTGGAACGTAGAACATCGTGTGTTTGCCGTCGAGCAGTTTTTTTTTTTAGAAACAGTGATTCCACAGTTACTGTTCAACATCTTTTCCATCGAAAGGTCAATGTTGAGCATCAAGGTGCAATTCTACCAGATCGAAACACTATACTCCGATGGGTTGAAGCATTTAGAACTACCGGATCTGTCATGAAGAGGAAACCACCTGGCCTTCCCTGTCCAGTACAAACTCCGGAAAACGACACAGTGAGAAGGGCGGTTGTTGCTAGTCCCAGATGTTCCGCTAGGCATTAGGCATTAGCATTATCTGACTGATATTATTTTCCGTATGTAATTTGGTACGTACTTTAAAAATGCATTAAAATACCTTCTTTTTTATGTAATTAAAACTTTTTATGTTGAAAATAAACAAAGTTACTTTTATGAAAAACATGCGTTTCCTCTGCTCCACTCTGTAGAACAATAACCTTTACTGCACTACTGGAAGAAAATCTGGCAAAGACATCTGCACAGAAGCTCAGATGTTAGCCAACCCATTACTGAAACTGCAACTTAAAGATGAAAAACAAAATGCTCGAAGAATTATGTGGGTGGTCTGAAAAGTTCTCTGCCTCAATCATAGATGGCAATACTATCGGCAAGATGTTTCTCCTAAGTTGGTACGTCTGTCATAAGCATCCATGTGAAATTACAAGTCACTCTATCAAGTAGTTTGTTTTATACAGCTGTCTGAAGCAGGAGTGTTGTCTGTATCCCTTAAAATGGATAAAACTGAGTATCGTGCAGTTATGAAATTCTTTGTAAAAGAAGGTTCAACGCCAAATGAAATTCATTCAAAGTTCATAAAAGTTTATGGGGACTCTTCTCCTTCATTTTCAACAATTAAGAAATGGGCTGCCGAGTTTAAATGTGGCCGTACCAGCCTTGAAGATGATCCACGTGAAGGCCATCCAAAAAGTGCAACAACACCAGAAATCATTGAACAAGTGCACAATATGGTATTGGATGACCAGCGGATAAAAGTGCGTGAAATTGCTGAGACTATAGGCATTTCAAAAGAATATGTAGGACATGTATATTTTGCATGAAGAACTGGATATGAAAAAGCTTTGCGCAAGATGGGTGCCATGCTTGATCACAGCAGATCAAAAAGCACTCGCATGAAAATCTCTGAACAGTGCTTGGAGCGTTTTAACAAAAATAAAACTGATTTTGTGCATCGATTTATTACTATGGATGAGACTTGTATTCACCATTACCCACCAGAATCCAAACAGCAGTCAAAACAGTGGACAGAAGCCGGTTGTTCAGCGCCAAAGAAGACAAGGTGGGTTCCATCAGCAGGAAAGGTCATGGCATCGGTGTTTTGCGATGCTGAAGGCATTTTGTTTATTGATTATGTTGAAAAGGGTAAAACAATAACCAGGGAATATTATTCCAATCTTTTAACCAGACTAGACGAAAAAATTTGTAAGGACCTGGTTTGCAAAAGAAAAAAAATCATCTTTTATCAGGAAAATGCACCCACCCATAAAAGTGTTTTGCCAATGGGAAAATTAAGGGAACTGCACTATGAATTGTTGGAACATCCACCCTATTCCCCAGATTTGGCTCCCTCTGCCTTCTATCTCTTCCCAAAACTCGGACTCTTCCTTGCTGGTTGGCGTTTTTCTTCGAATCAAAAGGCAATTGCAGCTGTAGAGGGGTATTTTGCAGATCTTACGAAGAACCACTACAGAGACGAGATAATGGCACTGGAGCATTGCTGGAATAAATGTATTAATCTTAAGGGAGATTATGTTGAAAAATAAAAACAATTTTGAAATTATAAATTTGGTTTTTCATTGTTAGGCCAAGAACTTTTCAGACCACCCTTGTAAGTATTCTGGGATGTGGCATTGTGTCATGCAGTGAGTGGTTCCCAATATTTCGAAGGACTGTCGTGCCTTCATCTTGACCACCATGCACCACACAACTTCTTCAACTGTTCAGACTCACAGGACGAAGGCACTACAATCCTTCAAAATGTCTGAAACTGCTCACCCAATGACACAGCAACACTGCTAAAACTACTTGACTCTTGAACACCAATGTGAGAACCTCAGATCTCACAGATGAAAGGACTTCATGCTGGAATGAAATAAACAGAAGTGGGCATATATTAATCTGCATGATCCACAAGGTACATGCATGCAGCCCAGCAGGACAAGCATCATTTCATCAATACCAATACCACTACACCAACTTAAAGTGCTGCCACCAGCCCAGCAGTAACAGTTTAAATTCCCATGTTCCTGGATTTTAAGGGTCAGTGATGATGGTAACAAACAACAAGTGTCTCACCTTCATTACGTCAAGACGGTCAGTATCACAGCGAACAAACACAGAACTGCTATAGGACAAAGGCAGAGATGTCGAGAGCGTAACTGCCTCCTGTGCCAGCCTCTTGACTCTTGATGGGTGACTCCTTTCACCTGCTGCGCGCATATTTGACTCGAAGTGATACGATACAACAAACTGGTACCCACCTTCACTGTATTCAGTTATCATCTCGTATGTATCTAGAAAAAAACAACAATGCATTACCTTAACAAACAAAATAAAAGTTCACCATTTTTAAAGATGTGGTGCGTTTTATTAGACACATGGGGACCAGGATATCACAAATGGAATAGTGATGACGCTATGGGCTGGATAATCAGGGATTTGATTCCTGGAAGAGGCTAGAAATTTTCCTCTTCTCCAAAAATGCCCAGACCAGCTCTTTGGCCCACCCAGGGTTCACTGCCCATGGGTTATGAGACCAGGGCAAGAAGCTGACCACTCACCTCCATCTAGTGCAGAGGTTAAGAAGGAGGAAGCTAACATCTACACCCCCTACACACCTGCATGGTACACACAGGGACAACTTCACATTATTGTGGACATATGCTACTTCTAGGGCAGGGATGACAATTCTAAAGAACTTGCCCAAGTGTGAGTCTGTATGCAACATTCTGTAACATGCATCCTTTCAGAGTCCACTACTGGTGCTGCTCGACTGTGTGCACAGTAACAAGTTTGTTCTGAAATCCCTCGAAAAAGTGGGTGCAAAGTTACTGTCATATGCAGTGGAACAACCTATAAGATCATCTCTGTTTTTTAAAACATCATGCCTTTTATGGTAAGATCTGTTATCTGCCCATCCAGCCAGCAAGAGGGTGGACCACACCATGTCAAACGAATCACCTGTTGCAAGGTGTCATCCTTCAGCATCTCACATGTCAATGTAACAATATACACTGCACAGTGCACAAAGGTTGTTACAGCAGTTTCACTGTACACTTCTGGATGATCCACCTTACTACTTGGGCCACTGAGGTAACATTTCTGAGGGAACAAATCCCACAGCAATGGGAAAGTAACTATGGCTCTTCGTCAACAGCTGTGAATACAAGAATACAATTTCTATCGCAACAGAATTTTTAAACTAGTGCCAAAATGGGACAAATGCACCAATGTGCTGACAGAATATGGTAAAAAATAATGATACTTCAGTGGCATAAATGAGCTGCACTTAACTTTGCAAGGACTTTGCTCTTAATTTTTATAATGTAGGGAATCTTGTTTACTGAACATATTTAATAAAAAGAATAACTGCTGCATGATGGCAGAAAGAAAAGAAACTCCAAAAGCTTAGGCATATACATATATGTCACCGACACATGTGCATGCATTTGGATTCAATGACAAAGAATTTAAGGACTAAAAAGGCACAAATGAATTGGAACTGTGAAATGTCAACAATAACACCTACACTATGAATACAGCAATTTGTAGAAGGCCATGCTGTGTAAGTTGCTACCTTCCATACTTCCACACCCACAGTTCACTGGCAGTTACAATATAAAGGCAGAGCAACCTCTGTCCAGGCCTGAACAGACCCTAAGGTTTCCAGAAGGGTGAGCCTCCCAGATTTCAAGACAAATGTTACATGAAGGTAGCAAGGCTGTCAGCCCTATACACCGGCTGCCTTTACCCCCCAGAAAATATTCCCCGTACTCTTGTCAGTTACAGGATAAGTTTATGCCAGGGCCACAGCATGAACTAAAAAATTATGCCAATTATAATTCCAATGACACCAATGGGAATCAAAATCAAGACCTTCTAGCTTGTAGTGCAGTGCCTCAACCAACTGTGTCACTGCATGCCCTATGCAGGTTAAAAGAAGTATTACTAAATAAACAGAACAAAACAAGCTCGAGCATTTTCATATAGCGTTACAGATTACAACATGCCGGATTAACAGCAGGGTAAATGAATAAAGATCATGATCACTGTATTGGATTTCTTGCGTTCATTACCACATTCCCAAGAACCTACCAGCTGAGCTACTGTGGTACATTTCATAATGTGCTGTTATCATGAGCAGTACCATTAGTGTCCCACCCAACACTATAATATGGAAAAACAAAAAAATAAAAGTGTCTAGGAGAAAGAAAAGGCCAAAATCAATTTTGCACAGCAGTAGGGAGGACATGCAACTAGTAACATTAAAAAAAAAACAATGTATGTGATACCTTCTCTTTAAATAACATAGTGGAACATGAAATCCAACTTATGTGGATGAATGGGAGGTGGAATAAAACATATTTATGAGGCCAAAGAAATGCTGACTTCATTTATCATTCATGAACAACGTGGTATTTTAAGTTCTACTGGGTAATACAAAATCATGTAGAACATAGAATGAAATAATTTACCACTGGCCAGTCACAGTTTTAGTTGAACACCAACATACTGTACACACAAGTAAGTATACATACCAAACTGCAATTGCTTCATGACTTCTAAGTATCTCTCTTCCAGAGACCTCTGCATAGGAAATTCTAGGTTGCCAGACAATGCGCTATCCTTGCCTGTTGAAGCCTCAACCTCATCTTCCAGTACAAGACGATCAGTGGCAACCTGAACAACATGAACCAACAGAAAATGTCAGTGAGACACCACACAGTGTGATGCAATAGAATTTGTGACTCTATCTTCCAAGTTCTGTGGCATGTACAGCAGCGAGCAGATTACTTGCTGGCTGTTGGCACAGCGGTGAAGAAGCAGGCTGGTAAGAGAGGAAGCACTGTGCATGCTGTACCAAAGTTACCATCTGTTTCAAGGTATAACACTGCCTTGCCATTCCAAGGTGAGCCTAGCAGTGACCACGCCATACTAACTGTAGCTACGTGCAGCATTAGGGCACTCCGCCAGCAAATTACGCCATCACCATTTTGGTTTGAATGATCTCAGGCGTTTCAATGAGAATCCTCAGCCCAACGTTTCAGTGTACTGAGCCATGTATGGAACACAGCAACAGGCAGAAGTTCATTGTTTTTGAGAAACATCAGATGACATTCTGCAATGGACTGTCATGAAGTAACTACATTCCTTCAGAATTTGGAAAAACTACTGCAGTTCACAGCCACTGCTCAATCACAGTATCTTAACAAAATCTGAACTTCTAGTAGTGGTGCTGCTGAGGATTCAAGCCCATGTGCACATGACACTGCCTTTGGGTGCACAGTTTCACACAGCATCTTTTATGATTATTAAATGTGTCTGTATGCCAGTATTCTCCTCCACAATTTAACTCCTGTCTATGTGCCAGTATTCTCTCCCACAATCAACTTCTGTCTCTAAGGCCTCTTTATAACCCATGATTCAATTCTGGTTTGTATGCTGGTCTTCAACCTACAATGCTCACAGCATGGCAGTAATATGTGAGATGTATTATATGCTCATCAAGGATACCAGCTACCATGACTGTCATTGCCTGAGTGTCCTCATTCTTTCCACACACACACACATCCTGGACTAATAATTTAAAACATGACAGTAAAATAATTATTACTTACCACACATGACCACCATATCAACCAATTTGATGACTTATAACATCTGTACTTGAAACAAAATTAGGAAGGTTAGAACCAGTGTGTGAGTGGGTCAGTCAGTCAGTCAGTCAGTCAGTCTTACAAGATACATGCACACAATTAATCAGTTACATCTTAGCTACATATACACAGTGTAGCTGTTTAAGTAGGGCAAGCATGAGAACTTACATTACAGCAATTCTGCCAAACCCTTCTTGATTTATTTTCCCCACACTGGCCACCATCAATTCTACACAATAAGAATCAAGGTGGTGACTTGGTGGGACCACAAATAAGTTTTATTTTGTGAGGATAATGAGTAGCTTTATTTCAATCTTTCTGCAAACACACAGTTAAATATATAAAGAATACATCAAGCCATCAAAAACTGGATAATAATAAGAACCTGACTCTGAAATAGTCACTTTCACATTAACCCTTTAAAACTCGGTGGCTACTACATGTACTGCCAGGTTTAACATTAAGAAATTCTCCATTCTGCCCACACAGTGCATTTATGTATACTGTATGGATCTCAGAACAAACAGCAATTAATCCCCTGTACATAACTAATTTATATGGTCTTGGGACCCAAACAGAGTGTGTTTACTGGGTGGCTCAAACTGAATCTCTATATGTACATTAGGATAATATTAGTGTATACAGGGTTACAAAATGTTGCTCATACAGTTACTTCACATACCTTAAGCCTCACAGTCCAATTGCATATAAGTCAACAAACCTGTGCTTCATAATAAACTGTAGTGCCAAAATGCCACGTGTCTCACGCTGCTGTCACTAACAACCAATGCCATGAAGACTGCTGACTTACTCTACACACAAACTGTTCGAACTACTGCAAACCCCATGGCTGTGGCCTACCTGTACAAGATTTGCTGTCTCTTGAATGTCAGGAATCAGGAGTGCCAATCCCTCATCTTGCTCTAATTCATCCTGATATTTGGTTGGCAGCCGAGATTTTCCATTCCCCTTTGATTTGTTGATTCTGAAAACAAGATTCTGTAATGTGAAACCTGAAATCCTTAGTTGCATTGAGGAAAATTCAGGTCTTCTGGGATGTGATGCTGTGTCATTGGGTGAGTGGCTTCCACTGTTTTGAAGGACTGTTGTGCCTTCATCTTCAAGGGTCAAACAGTCCAAATGAAACAGATGAACTGCTGGACCCCGAATATGAAGCCAATGTAATCCTTCAGAATGTCAGAACCCACTCACCTGACATGGCATCACATCCCAGAAGACTGGAACACTGAAGACTTCAACATTTTAAGTGTCATTTAATATTTGAACCCAGCACAGGAAGTGGCAAACATCAAAGACAAATAACACACAATAATGACTACTGATTTTAAGCTTTCACAATGATTAAATGTCAAAAATGGTAGAATCCACTGCAGCACACACAAAAATGTGATAGGGCCCTTAACAGGTACTTTTCTGAATACACACCTTGCACTGGTCATACTGCCCTTGCCTGGGCATCTCCTCTCATCTTTTCCCCTCCCCTTCCTACTCCTCACTACTATCTCTGCTTCCCTCTGAGGGCCCATCTGCCCATACAGAGTCATGCACCGCATAACTAAGTTTTGGTCAAGGATGCACTGCATATATGACAGTGGTCCCATTAGATAGTAATAATATAATATTATAATACCACTGTGTTACAATTGGCTAGAGTAGGCAGTACAATAACATGCTGTACACATTTGTAGCCTAGAAGCAATAGGCTATACCATATAGACTAGGTGCGTAGTAGACTATACTATCTAGGTTTGTGTATGCACACTCTACGACATTCGCACAATGACGAAATTGCCTAATGACGCATTTCTCCAGATGGGGGTAGCATGTTCTTCCAACACAATGCAGGGCATTTCCACATGGTTAAGAACAACTTGGTGGCAGCAATAATGGTGGTGATGGTGGCAGTGGTGGTGGTGATGATGGTGATGATGATGATGACAGCTGTGGAATGGACACAGACAATGAAGAACAAGAACATATAAAAGTCATTAAGAATAAATTCTGCAGCCCTTGATTTATGAGGGTGAGGCAAACAAAAACTTTCAAAATGCTCCCCCCCCACCCCAAAGAGAGAGAGAGAGAGAGAGAGAGAGAGAGAGAGAGAGAGAGAGAGAGACACCCAACTACATGCAGCTAGCGGCACAGCCAGTCATCGGCATGTATTGTGTTTGGCAGAACCAGGACTGTGCTGTAAATTAACAGAGATATACTGAACCTATCTAAACTAAACTAGCTGGCAGTTTCTTTAAAGCTGTCATTTTACACACTTCCATACAGTAATTCTAACAATATAATTTCTACCTGTTGGCAACATATTTGCTATTGAGTAACACCTTCTGCAATCCACAACAGTGTCTGTGATATGCAATTTATTACTGAATTTATTTAATATTTCCAGGAACAGTGGCAGTCTTCACTTCAATGAGCATTACAGACACCCTACTAGGTAAAATAATGTGAGCCATGCCTACTTACTTGAGTCGCGAAGCATATGTATCAACACAATTTTTCATTTTTGTGAGTAGACACACTACTGATAATTCATCTCCATGAGATGACTTCTGTCGTCCGTCAGGTGGCAGCAAGAGAGACACAAGCTGCTGACTGAGTGCCATTGCCCGAAGGAGCTGCAACACTGCTCGATATAATGGTATGTGCCTGGCCATATCCAGAACTGCAATCATTAAGGTTATATATGCTGTTACACAAACAAATTGCTCAACAACACTAAGCAAATTACAAGGCATTTACAAAATGATGTGTGATAACTGATGCTGTTAAAAATATTCTACGTTCCTTACTGTCGCTAATGTTATAGAACTATAAACCATGCAAAATTTTTCTTTGAATTTTGATCTGATGGCAGTAACCAAACAATCACATGAGAAAGGCAACTTAATGTTCCATTCAAATTGGGTTTCAACAAACCTACACATTACACAGAAAATACTGTTTGCGAGATGACCATCACAAATAAAGTGTTAACATCAAACTTTGTGGGTACACCTGACATCTTGGCTGAATATGGAACAAGTACAATGTATACAGTATCTACTGGGCACAAAGTCCTCAAAAAACAAACAAACAAACAACAGCCAATGCAGTAAAACCCTGATTTTACATTTTTGTGGGGAACACTCAAAAAAGGCATAAAAGCTGGGAAATTGTAAAATCCAGCAAAAATTGCTCTTATGACCATTTGTCCAGGACCATACAAAAAGTGCACAAAACTGCAGAAAACACAAACTGTGGGTATGTAAAATCAGGGTTTTACAGTACAATGTTGAGGACTTTATCTTCCAGGACATAATGCGATGTCATTGAGTGTGCGGTTCCCAGTGTATCAGAGGATAATGGTTCCTTCATCTTCAAGGGACAGGAGTGCTTGAACTTTTAGATGAAAGCACCACAATCATTCAAATGTCTTGAACCACTCACCCATTGACATGGCATCACATCCTTTGAAACCTAAATCCTCGGTAACATCTCACCAGCAGTATATTCAAGAAGCCAAGAGTTCTTTCATGAACATGTGTACAGCATATATGACTCAAGACTTCAGTTTCTATTACAGTCATACCAGAATCATTTCGAAGATATGAAGACACAGCTGGCAGAAGACAGGACTGCTGCAAGAGGTCATGGAACAACACAGGCAACTGAGGTTGTTCTGGTACACTTTCACTGTCACTCTCATCTTCAGTGAAGAAGGTCGGTGGAACTGCACCACCAGGGTTAATGTAACTTGACAAAACCTAGTAATGAATGAGAGATGCTGTAAAGTTTCAACTCATCAACTGTGACAGATAAACAGGTGATAATTCTGCTTGTATGCCATCATATTTTAAGCCTACTGCATCAATAATTTTACTAATTCTCCGGGAAGAAAGCCAAATTGCTATGCCAAAACCTGCTACTGGACATGTTCCTCAGACAGTTCAGTATATTTCCCTGAGATCCACTTTGTTGTTATCACATTTATGTTTTCATTTTTCCAAGAGCCTACTTCTCTGTGCATATCCCCACTGAATTTCTGCATGAACTTCTTATCCCTTCCAACAAAGGATGCTGTAATATCTTCCTCGAATAAATCATAAGTTATGCAGCATTTTCCTCATCACACTGTTTTCAAACACTTGCACTTCACTTTGAATGTACTCATCAGATACTACATACAAACCATTAAACAATATCAATTAACATACCATCACTGTCCACACAATACATGTCAAACCATCTTCTATTTACATATCTACTTCAAGCCTTTCAGCCCTTAAAGACCATTTTTACAGACACAAAGTATAAGAAGGTAGCATCACTGACTGTTAATGTTAAAACCTTCAACAATGTTCCACTGTTGTAATACTGTGTTTCCCTGAAGATGTTCTTTTAAGACTAATACAAGTAGGAAATGAATCCCAAAATAAACAAGTCCTGACACAATTTTGAGCATGATGACAGTGCCTTACTAAACACTGTTCCGCACTTAACCCTTTAACGCCGAAAGAATTATAAAAACATCGCACAGTGAGCCCTTTAAAAAGCCGAACGACTTATAAAGACGTCACAAACAGCGTGTCAAAGTTTGGAGGAATTTTGTTCACTCCTTTTCGGTTAACTAATGTGGCTTGCTATGCTGTAGGACCCTTAAAGGTCAGGCTTTCATTCAGGAGCTTTCATTCACCCCCTCCACCTCCTAAACCCCTTCACAAACACCGATATATAAGTAGAGACTTCGTAACTGTGCATTTTTTTCAGCTGACTAACACTGCGTGCTTTGAATATCGCTTGCTCTGAGGTTCACTGTGGGTTCAAATATCAACACTGGCATATGAAGCGAACTCTAGTTGTTGACCAGAAAGGTTGTCAGTGGCGCACTGTACCCACATGATTCACAAAAAAGTAATGCTCAAAAATTGGAGATACCCACAAATATCGATGTATACAGCTACAGGAGGGCCCACAGACGTGCCTCTTGTAGTGCTGGGGTAATCTGTAGGGGTTGTGGGGTAGTAACATGCAACATACAACTGTCAATCTACTAAAAACTTCTTGGCACCCCCGAATAGCTGGAATTCATGTAGCTGTCACATCGTAGCTTTAGATCTGTTTTGCTCTCACTGTAGAAGACATTTATATCTAAGCCGCATTAGGTTCCTAAACTGTGCCCAGTCATACAGAGGAGTGTAAAGAAAGCAGACCATTGTAGGTGTCTATTGTAATGGCCAGAAAAAAAATAAAATTTGACGAGGAAGCCATCAGTGAAATTCTGGTTGCTGACACAGACTCTGAATCAGGTTCTGAGTCTAGCGATTTTGACAACTATTTTGAGGAGGAAGAAGAAGATGAGGATCAACATCAACACCACCACCACCACCGCCGCCAAGCCTCAGCAGAAATAGAAACACAGGCTGCAACAAGTGGTGGATTACCAACCTGGGGACCACCTCATGGAAGGAACGCAAATATTCATCCTTTTGTCGGTCCAGCAAAAGGTGTAAAAAAAATTGAGGCTCCACACATCAACAAAGACAGCTCACCACTCTCTGTGTTGTTGTTGCTTTTCACAGAAATTTTTCATCTGCTGGTGGAACAGACCAACATGTACTACCAGCAACACTTAGACAAGCCAGACCTAGCCGCCGACCGCCTGACATTACGTTGCCAGACATGATGACTTTTATTGCCTTAGCTCTGCAGATGGGACGCGAATTGAAAGACATACTACATGACTACTGGTCAAGACTTAGACAGCTACACAATCCGTTTTACGGCGAGACCATGACATGAGACAGATTTTTACACATACTGCGTTTTCTGCATTTTGGAGACAATTCACAGAGACCTTACAAAGACAAAGAATATGACCGACTGTGGAAACTAAGGACTGTCTTTGACAAACTGAACGAGGCCTATGCTAAATTCTATAACTCCTCGGAGCATTTGGCAGTGGACAAAGTGATTGTAAAGTTCAAGGGCAGGGTTATCTTCAGGCAGTACATTCTAAAGAAAAGAAAATGTTTTGGCATTAAAATTTACAAACTCTGTGATAAATCAGGGTATACATATGACATGAGAGTGTACTTCAGTAGAGACTCAGACTCCGCCACTGACGACAAGACTGCAACACACGCAACTGTTAGACATTTGACTAGCAGAGTTGAAGGCTTAGGACACAAAATATTTATGGACAATTTCTTTTCATCTCCAAGACTTTCTGATGACTTGGACAGACGTAAAATAAATTCATACGGGACAGTGTGGCCAAACAGAAGAGACATGCCCCGTGACTTTGGACCAAAACAGCTGAAACTGAAAAGGGGTGACATAAGGGTGAGGACTTGGGGATGTTTGACCACATTAGTTAAGAAAGGACGGATGAGAAGTTTACATGCTGACTAACATGGACCCACCACCAGCAGAAGGAAATTTTTGTGATGGCAGCAACCACCCCGTGAAACCTCACATCGTGGAACGGTACAACCGGCACATGGGTTACGTCAACAATTCTGACCATATGGCTAACAGCTATTCGATGAGTCGACGTACCTTCAAGTGGACCACGAAATTATTTTTCCACTTTCTGGATCTAACAGTACTCAACAGTTGGATACTGTTATCTTCATGTGGGGCTAAATATACCCACCGAGATTTCAGGCTCCTTCTAGTGAGGAATTTGACTGAGGAAGCTGTAAAGAGCCAAGATCGCCCCACCCCCAGATTGGGTGGAAGACCAAGTGTGGGTGCAACAAATGTTGTGCGACCCAAGTCGCCATAACAAACACTGGCCAGTGAAATCATCCGCCTAACTGCACTGCCATCTCTGTTCATCTCACAGCCAGAGAAAGGGCACAACATATAAGTGCACCAGATGTGATGTGTGCCTGTGCGTGGTGTCTTGTTTTGCGTAATATCATACAAAAGTAAATCTGTAAATCACCCTCTTTGTGAATGGTGTGTGTCATGATAAAACATTGATCCAACGTGCCACAGACCTTCTGCAGCAACCTGAATTATGTGAATAATGAACTATTTATGCCACATTTTATACAATGCATGTGATTCACAGGCCTAAATTTATTATAAAAATAGGTGAACATTTTTTCCTGGATTAACCAATTCATAAGCAGAGTGCAAAATTTTATTTCATTAAATTTGAAGGAAAAGTCTATGAGATTTTTTTTTTAAGAGTAAACATTAAAAATTAAAATCCCCAGTTAAAAATCTCAGCAGGCTGCTGTTGGGCGAAGGGATTTAATTCGGATGTTAAAGGGTTAATACTGTGTGATCTGCTACATAAACTCATTTGTCATCCCCTTATCACAGTCACACAGAGCAAAACATGTTGTAGTAACAGAACAGCAGAAGGTGCTACTACCAATTCACCTATGTGCACTGATGGTGTATTCTCAGGTTTACCTGCAGCAACACTGTAACATGTTCTTCTTCACTGCGTTGGCGTAATAATGCTTGCTCCACATTCCATGACTGTGCTGTGCTGCCTGTACCAAAACCAGTTCCTTTAGCCCAGTATAAATGTGACTTGTCATCAGATTTTCCTCGACTGTCCTGACAAACAGCTGTGGCTTTTGTGGCAGCAATGACCAGCTGGAAATAAATTTCATCCTATATTACTGATGTACATTGGATAGCTCTGGGGATGTAGTGACTTAACATGCTAGACATGAGGAATCAGTGCAAGGTTGACATCAGGGACAGGATACTTATCACCAGGACATGTAGACCGACTCTTGCAGCCGCCGAACCTTCCATATAATGGACACCAAAGGTATTTCCCACAAGGTTGAAACATACAGGGCATGATGACAGCCTAGTACCTCTATCTAATGCTCAAGTTAAGAATATGTGCAGATACATCCTAACTGCCAGAGGCAGGATGGAACAGTCACTACACAGACTATGCTACAGGCTGGATGTTCTGGGGTTCAATTCCAAGCATGGGCAAAAAATTCTTTCATTCCCATTTATGAGGGAGCAATTCTGCCAAAAATGTCTGGAATAATGGTGGAACCAGGACCAGCTGATTCGGCATGACAACAGGCTGGTGCAGACTACTTTGTCAGTGCAAAAAATGTTAGCTGCTAAAAACATAGCTATGATCCCCTACCCTCCTTACTCGCCTGTTTTTGCCCCATGAGATTTTGTCTTGTTTCTGAAAATGAAATCACAGTTGCAAGGCATTATTTCAAAGATGTCCCTGAAATTCAGGAATAATCACCTTCTGTCCCACATGATTCCAAAAATTCAATTCCAACAGTGCTTCCAACAGTGGCAGAAACACTGGACCTGTTGTATAAACTCACTGCAGCACTAATTTGAAAAGGACAACAGCCAATAAAAAAGGTCAACATATATTTCACTATCAACTCAGTCCAGGTACTTCTAAATATGCCCCCACACTGATGTTCAGTATATGTGACAGGCTTTACTAAATGCAAATTGTCCAGGATTAGAGAAGCATCTCTTCCAACACCTGTAGTTGCACAAATATCAAAAACCAAAGGAAATCCTGAAACTTCCTGCTCACTTTTCAGTCATGTTAATTTAAACCTACCTCATGCTGAACACCAGGCAGATTTATGTCCTGTGACTGATGTGTAAATATAGATAGGCAGCCCAACAGAAGATGAATGGCACCAATGTCAATGGTAGTACGCCGCAACAAAACCCCATCATCAGTTGTAAGGGGTGTAGAGTCAAAAAGCTGGCGCAAGACTTGGAATGGTAATGTATGCAGAGAACTGGCTACTGGGGAGCTAAAGATGTCTCCTAGGGACAAAAATAAATCCAAAAATAATCCAACATTATTTATTAAAGCTGTAATAAATTCTTAACCATTATGCGATATTACAGAAAAGAGGTACAGGTTCATCATGTACAATAAACTGAGAAGGTTTATACACAAATGTCTTGGTATGTTTCAAGGTTTTGCTGCATCTTGGCTTTTAACTGCAAAGACGAAAACCTGACAAAGAAAGGCAGCACATTTCAATCAGATTCTCCTGTACTCCCAGGCACACTGCTCCATAAGTCTGCCAAAATTATGCTTACCTACACAATTCTCTTCCTTATGAACAAGGATGTCTAAATGCAACAACATTCTATTTATGTCTATGTGAACATTTTGTAGGACAAGGATCTCAAACTTGAGCCTTGAAGACGGAATGAGGCCCGCCAGTCCACTTTATGTGGCCCTCACACCAATTTCAATCTAATCACACAAAGTGGCCTGACACAGCATTCAAGACTTTCTATTTAATTTAAAGAATTAAAATATATTTTACTTGCTTATTAGTGAAATGACATGGCATATCTTAATTTTGAAAATTAATCATTTGGTCTGCATATAATTTGGGTTGAAGACCTCTGCCGTCCGATATACGTGTCTTGACTGACATCCTGTGTACAGAACCTAGTAAAATAATACAAAATGTGTATTATGGCCAGGATTTCATTTCAGGATGAACTTTAAAAATGAATCAAGAGAAATAACACCACAACTAAGATATGACATTTTGTATCAAAAATAATACTCCTTTTCATGCAATTTATGTCAGGGGAGGAGGGGGGGAGGAGGTCTTCCTGCAAACCAGTGTTAGGCTATCCTGTATCAAATCCTTTTAATCTGACAATACTGAAACAGAGCAAGTACCTAAGGTCTTATCCTTCAGCTACTTGCACACACATAGTATTTTGATAATAATATTGGTACGGGATCCTTTATCCACCACGTTACCTGAAATGCTCTGAAAACCTGTCATGACCCAGAAGAAATACGTTGACGATTAGCACCAAGTCATAACAGACATGGTGCCTGTTTTTATACCGATCTGATGACATCCCAGGTGATGCCTTCTAATTGATGTTAAGTATCCAAACATAACTCCATTTATTCTTTTATGTAATTTGCACACATGTTTCAGCAGAAAAGCATGGTGCTCCAGATTGTGGAAAAAACAAAACTGAGTTCCAAGCATTCTGGATAAAATCTCCCCTATCTCCACTAATGTTTTCCAGCATTCCAAGTAATATGCTGCTAAATTCCTTATATTTCAGGTTTTCTCCAGTTTTCTGTGGAAACTTTTTGTCCATCAAAGAAATTTTAAATGAGGAACCAATTCTGTGTTAATGAACTGTAGAGTAGCATAAATCATAGGTTCTTTTACCCCAGTTTAACAGTTGCCTTTAATTATAATCCTACTACAGCCAGAAAGCTGGTGACTGGTATGTTACCTCCTTCTCCATCATCCGTCACACCTAGAACAAGCCTCAGAAGGCACTGAGCTTTCTTCTTGTCTCGAAGTAGAACTTCAGCGTAGCCAGGCAGACGCAGGAACAAACCAAATGCTGCGAGGGAATGTGGAGGGACCGAAGGGGGTGGTAATGTGTTTGAACGGTTCCCACCTGCACCTGGTGAGGAACTGCCAGCAGGAATGGAATCTTCCAAGTCCTACAGCAAAATAAATGTGATAGAAACATAATGTGACTGATACAGAATGGAAATACATGGTATTAATTCTGAACAAAAACAAGAACAGTACTTCAGATCTAAAGGAACTGACTTTTCCTGTCACTCAACCCTTTTGGCTTTGCAATACCTCTAACCAACTTTGGTGAACTACAGATTTCTTCATAATCCCATCACATGAATATAAAGGACCAATACATAATTATGACACACATAATGAACATAGTATCTCACAATACTATTCAAGGAATATATAAAAATCTTAACAGCTGATTTGTGCTGTCAATGTCATTTTCTTCAACTTGGCACATCCCATTCATGTCAACTCGCTGAGAAGGAAGGCTGCTTAGCGTCGTACTATTTACTTATTAACACCCCAGGTCCTGATCAGCCTGAATTATGCTTAAGGATTCAGTTTGTACTGTGTAGTAAACACACTCCATCTCAGTTATAAAAACCAGCCAGTTAATGCTGTATAGGAAAATAACAGATATTTGTTCTTAGATCCATACAAAACACATACTGAGGAACAGTGTGCAAAGCCTTGGTCAAAATAGGTGTCTCTGAGGGGCATGACTGTCACATTATGCATTCTACTTGCACTGTTAAAAATACAGAAATACACTTCTGGCCACAGCAGTTTCCTGTTTAACAACACATGAATATAAGGTACAAATCTTGGTAATGTTACCATCCCATACCACCACAGTAAACAATACCATAATTTAGTACTGGGGGTTTCATGGGACGCAACACCGTGCCACTGGCTACAAGGTAGTTCCCAACTTTTAGAACACAGTCCCTCCAGAACACCCTCAAGCCTTGAAGAAGATGGCACTGTGACCCTTTGAAAAACCAGAAAACTGCTTGCTCAACAACACAGCGTCATATCCCAGAAGACCTGAAGACACAGAAAGATCACTGCCAGCACCTCAATCTTGTACATAATACTGAAAAGTAGGAGAAATGGGTTCTCCAGTGAACAATACTTCCAAATACACACAGTGATTTCTGTCACAGTGCAAGATGTTTATATATGAAGGGTAGCTCAACAGTCACTTTACAAGCATTCTGTTATATTGATATCTAACACAAGCTGCTGTACGAGACTATCCTTCCTTCTGTAACAAAGGCATTCTTATGATGCTTACACAGTGCTCTTAGTTTATACTTGAGGAATCAGGTGTCTTGGGATATGACGTTTTGTCACTGGATCATTGTGTTCACCAAAGTCCCACAGAAAACCAATGTGGTTATTCTCGAGGTTCCAGGGGACAGGGAAGAATCTTGAACCCCTTTAACCTTGAAAACAAAAATATCACAACCATCTAAAATACTGGGAAGCACCAGCTATCGACACAACATCACACCAGAGACCACCAGAAACCTCAACAACATCAATATGGACTCTTCTAGTGCCACGCAGCTAACACCACACCTAATATGACTGAAGATAAACCCCCGTAACACATATTTTCTCAAATAATACATGGCACTAAATAAGAGGCAAAGCACCTCATTTAAGGGAGAAAAATGCAAAAAAAGTCATATGTATTTACTGTAACATTCAAATGAACATATACCATACATGTGTGTCCCTTCCAGTGTGAATGTGACATTCATTGATTTCTGCTACAGCCAACATTTTCTGGTGCCAACCTTGTAATGTACATACCATGCACTGCTGCCACAACGTTGCCACAAATAAACCAAGCGTCAGTGCCATCCTCTAAACAAACCATAAACTAATGCCACTTGTGTCACAAATAAGCAATGCATCCATACATTTGTGTTCACATATGTCTCAGTGAAAGGTGTACACAGTAAGTGAGAAAATATGGTATTTCAACTGCTAGGAAACAATGGCAGTGCTGGCAGGTGCGTGAGTGTGTAACAGAAAAACAAGAACTGTTGACTAGTAGCAATAACCAACGAGATGCAGCTTAGTAAGGGAATTTATTATTCCACCGTACATTAATAGTTCAACATGTTTCGAGCGTTATGTCGCTCACCATCAGGAACCTCAACTGTACTTGCAGCCACTGGTTTACATACGCTTGCGGAGACCGCCCGTGGTGCCGTCTGAGTG
>Ga0268261_10000515_pt1 | contig 24532 bp, 25 predicted proteins | sample TergutNc150P1_FD_190353 | JGI IMG/M metagenome (GOLD analysis project Ga0268261, IMG submission 190353) | Nasutitermes corniger P1 segment gut microbial community from laboratory colony in Florida, USA - Nc150 P1 (SPAdes) (version 2) | ecosystem: Host-associated > Arthropoda: Insects >...
TGACATTAGTACCCTAAGGGTTAATGATTTAACCCTTATCCTGCTAACGTGGAGAAAATGGTGAGCTCCTAATAATGCCAGCAAACAGCAGATTGGATTTAATTCAGGGTTTAAAGGGTTAAAAGAGTAACACCACACCCTTACAAAAAATAACTGTTGGTTAAATCGGGGGGGGGGGGGATCCACAAAATTTACAAAAACCTATAAGCCACCTCAAAATTATTGGTGCGAGAAGCGTGAAATAAAGCAAGGTACATACTGAGCACCCACAAGTATTGCTTTTGCACTGCAACAGTGGCTGCACAGACACGCCTCAATGAAAAGTTATTATATTCACACATTACTAACAACCATCAAGGCATTTTATCGCATATTATCACGGTAATTAGCTTGCTAATAAGGCCCTAAACCCTGGAACTATGTTGCTTCAGAATCCTAAAAATACAATTATTTATTTCCAGAAATTCAGATTGAATGTCTTTGTGAATTAGTTTCACTTTGATGACTATATAAATGACAAGCCTTCTCTTTCTTCAGGACACTTTGTTTCATATGATGCACTCATTAATTCCTTGTCTGTATAGGGCTGAAGTACATCCAGGAAGATCCATTCAAGTTACGGTAACAGGAATACTTAGGAATACACAACAAGGTACACCTCATATAGTTCAATTTTCAGCTCGTCCGTTTTGGGAATCAGTTCCGGCTGTCAACCGTGCTGTTTTCGTGTCTGTAGGAGTACCACCAGTAAGTACTGCACACAAGAAAAAAGTCACGTTCATTTTGTTTTATGGACCTGTTTCACTTGTATCCCAGTGTGGTTCTCAAGCAAACATTTGCCATGGCCAACTTCATCAACAAACAGTATGTTATGTCCACATTTATTTTTATTCTCCTCTCTTTATTTTATGAGCCAAGTTAGACATCATATTATGTCTGTTGCTGGTACCTTCTGAAACCAGCCTAGGGCCTATCCACACTTAAAAGGGAGCAACATTACAGCACTAGCAACACTAGCATCATTATTAGCATACGATTATGGCACCTTGCGGGCCGGGTAGTGTAGTCGGTACGACTAGCTACGGGCTGGACGGTCCGGGGATCGAATCCCGCTGGGAGGCGAGATTTTCCGCACCTGTCCAGACCAGCCCTGGGGCCCACCCAGCCTCCTGTACAATGGGTACCGTGTCTTTCCTGAGGGTAAAGAGCGGCCGGGGCGTGACACTGACCTCTCACCCCCTTCTAGTGCCGTGGTCATGAAAGAGTAGAGCTATACCTCTACTCCCCCTATGGGCCGTACGGCCTGTACAGAGCCTCAGTGCCTGTACAAGGGTGCACTTTACCTTTTTTTTATGGCACTTTAAATTATGTGGTGAGAGACACTTATAAACTTGATATATTTTTATAATTTACAACATGCTGACTGTGTGGAACAGGTGTTTCACTTTCTGTTTCATGATTGTATCTAAAAAACCATCAGGCAGAATTAGATCACTAAACGGTATAGTGATTAACTTCTAATTTGCTTTCAGCCTCACCATTAGAAAGAAAGTAGATATCATGTGTCCTTCACAGAACCTACCACATAAGGGTTTGATATGCATATTCAAAAAAATTATCTGCGGTCTCTCTGGACACCAACCACGATGTTCATACTGAATTTATTGAAGCAAGTTGGTATGGCAAAAGCTCTACACTCAAGTCTTGGAGTTTTCCATTCTGAACACCATCTGGGTAAAACGTTACATACTGTATTTCAGGGTATACATAGCTATGTGTGCAAATGTTCAAGCAGTACATTCAGACAGGTCATGACCACCTTCTTCCAAATTCTTACCCACATCTAATTCCCAACTATCGTCCCCATTTACATGCCCTTACATAGCCTATGTAGTTGTAAAAATGTCAATAAATATCAATGGAACATTAACCTTTTGGCACCGAAGTTTTACATTTAAATTTCAGCACACCTGTATGTAAAATGTAAATAATACAGGGACCAAAAAAGGGAGCATTACGAAATAAACGGCATTTTGAAGAGAAAAACGGAGAGTGTGCAGCACGTTTAAAATACTCAGTACTTATATTTGCTGAAAAAATATATAAAATGCAACATATGGAGGGCAGCGGTACGCCCGCCCTATATATAGGATGCACGGTTCTTAAAGGTTAATGCAGACATAACCAAGAAGTCAAATCTCATACAGCCCTCACTGTTTATGGGTCATTTTGTAGGTCTCTGATACAGATAATCCAGTCATCCAACATTCAGTGCAAAGCAACTGTAGGAATGTGCCACGAGAACGCTGTTCAGCTTCAACATGGAATATGGAAGGCACAGTCCAGGACATTAATTCAGGTAGATAAACTGTATGATAGTCCATACTAGTCATATCTGAATGTTTTTACTTCAACTAAGAAACCTGTTTGCAACCCCAATGAAATGGACATATGTTAATTTTACACTTTCGGGTTTCATTCTTACATAATAACTGACACGCTTATGTCTACATACATCCTGAATAATTATGAAAGTTACATCCTTTAAAAGCAGGTTACTTTGTTTCAAAAAGTACATTTCAGTCTGATTTTCTCTTTTCCAAATCACTGCCGTTAACACATTCAGTAACTACCATTTTTTGCAAAATTAAAAATATGATATGCATTCATCAAGTTTTCTTTTAAAATTTCAGTCTTTCACAAACCTGTGACATGCACAGATGATGACTGTTTTGTGTGTTTCTGTGACTTTGAAACACAAGGTAACGCATGGTTCTTTGGTATGAAAAGAATAAGCTATATCCCTGGGAGGGGGGGGAATTAAATCCTACAAAGAGATAAAAGAGGCTATCATGACAGTCAACTTTATGTGTATTCATAATTTTTAATATTGTGCACACAAAATTACAGACCACATCTGTACCTGTGTGTTCTTGTACTGCTCAAAAGTGGTACATTATAACATTATAAGGCCACAAGAATAGGGTGTATAATCCGTACTTCCCAGTTTCCCTTCCAAATTAATTACAGAATTTTCACCCCATCAAAATATTCATATCAATGTGAAAGACACACAGCAAATCATGACATAACAACAGTGAAAATTACATTTAGGATCTGAAATCTCAATGATAATGGTGGTTATGGTGGTGATAACAGCAACTGTAGCATTTTTAATGTCTTCCCACTATGCAGGTCAGTGTAACTGGAATACACCACACCAGGGGTTCACAAATTTTCCAAAAACCTAGAAGCCACCCAAAAACTCTAAGTGCCAGAAGGGTAGCATAAAGCAAATTCCATACTGAGTACCCACAGATATTAGGTGTACACAATTTAGTTTCCCAGCTGAGCCGGTGCCTTGGGATTTGTGCACCTCTGCTCTAGAGTAGTACTTGAGAGGTATCCAATACTAATCCTAGCCAGGGCACCACAAATTTCATCGAGGTTCTTCATGATTTTTTTTTTCCATCTCCCCACTAAAGAGTGCCTTGAAACAGACTACAACCACCAACTTCCAAAACCCTGGCCCGATAATCTACAGCACTAGTGTCATTCATACAGAAACAGCATAAACAGCAATAATTTTGTCTCAAGATTTTCTCATGCATTTGATTTAATTCCAGGACTCATCAGTGTGACATCTGACCCAGCAGGAGTTGAAATCCTAACCAGCTTTATCGCAGGCACTACGTCAAGGGTTCCAATAGCGTACACTGCTTCCTGCTGCAGACCCATTGTTGATATCACAGCCACAGATGCAAGAGGCAATTTCCTCAACCAGCGTATTGATGCAAATGCTGGTACGTCCACACTGTATGCACAGACAGCAACCACATATGCTGTATGTGTTTTCACATTAATAATAGTACATGGGCAAGTTGCATAGCACAAAATAGCAAAGGAGCAAGTGGAAAAGTCCGCTGATGCACAAGTCCTTATAAAACTAATAATATTTTAAAAACCGATTCGTACCACTTCTTTCAAATGATAATACTCAGAAACATTAAAAGCAAATTCCTTCACAAGAATTGAAACACATGTCCATTACACATCAGTTCAAGGTCCAGTTGCTTGCAAAGTTCAGTCACTTTAAATTGTATGTTACAGCACAAAATTGAAAATAATTACACTCCTGTGAGAAACATGTGAATACTTCTTATATGACATACAAGAAAAGATTATTATGAAAAGATTCAAACAAGAGTCATACAGCCCAAACGACTTCACAATCTAATGTAGGATACCTTTCACCCAGAAGCTGACTCCCCAGAAACCCTAGATTCTTTAGCAGTTGAGGAAAATAAACCCAGTGTTCAGAATGGCCTTCACGAGTGTATCTAAATTGACCACTGTGGAATCTCCTGATGCCTTGTCCCCCACTCTACCCACTTCTTCAGCTATGAAGACCCTGGACCAACAGTCTCCTGGTTCTTTGGCATCCCTGGTAGAAATTGCAGAATCTTTGGAAATCATAAAAGCGGATCCTGATGCCCCTGCACCGGCAGCTGAAGGAGATATCTATGTAATACCTCTCTGATCAGTTGTGCAGCCCAGATATATGAAAACTAACAACAAAGTACCTGTAAGAACTTATGTCAGTATAGGTACTGTTTGATAACCTGGAATATATGATAATCTGGCACCTTATCTGGTCCCATGAGTGCTGTACTAAAAGAATTCTTCTGTAATCTGATGTTCCTACATACCTACACACACTCAGAAATTCTTCTGTAATCTGATGTTCCTACATACCTACACACACTCAGAAATTCTTCTGTAATCTGATGTTCCTACATACCTACACACACTCAGAAATTCTTCTGTAATCTGATGTTCCTACATACCTACATGCACTCAGAAATTCTTCTGTAATCTGATGTTCCTACATACCTACACGCACTCAGAAATTCTTCTGTAATCTGATGTTCCTACATACCTACACACATTCAGAAATTCTTCTGTAATCTGATGTTCCTACATACCTACACACACTCAGAAATTCTTCTGTAATCTGATGTTCCTACATACCTACACACACTCAGAAATTCTAAAACCTTCACTGTCCATTCTCCAAACTACATATAATATAAATTGTATACACACACATATCTAACAGCTTCCAGGTCCTTTAAAAATTAATGTGAAGCCAAATTCAAGCCAGAAATCCCTTCAATCTTGTTCTACATTGAGTTCTTAGGTGTTATCATCTCCTTTCTTATTCTAATCAAGATTAAAGGTTTTATCACAGAAATTTTTAAAACTGTTACTAGAAAACTGTTTTAAACAAACATGCACCAAAAAAAAAAGTCACTTTCAATACCCAACAATCTATCCCAACTCCATGTTCTTTCCTAATACTGTACAGTATGACCAAATCAAAACTTTCACGTGAGAATGCAAGGTACTTTTCAAGACATAAACCATCTTACGTGTTATGGATGTGGTTTATTTCAGATGGGCAGCTCTTAGAAGGTGAGATTGCAGCAATAGTCTTGGGAGTTTTGCTTCTTATCTGTATTATTGTAATTATTGTCCTAGCCATTTTGCTGTGTAAGAGGCGACGCTCACATAGTTTCCCACCTTCTTCACACTAAGCAATAATATTGTGTGGGGACATTTGGACAATATTTTATAACACTCACATTTTAAATAATTGTTGATTATTAATGAGGAAAGATTTTATTATGGCAGAACATTCAAGTTTTTAAAATCAGCTTATTCATGCATTATATTTCATATAACTTTGAAGTGAAAGATTTATATGGTTCACATCAAGTTTCACTTCATATATATTTTAATAAGGACATGGTGTTTTACGAGATTTTGTCCAGCTGGCATGTATACCACTCTTGGATAACACCACCTGTTCCATCTTTGTATTTGCTAGAAAAAATACAAGAGTTGCACTGTGAATGGACTTGCCAACCACCAAACTTACATACACCACTCTTTACTTCAAAACTATCTAAATTTTATCACCTGTGAGGACAACAAAAAACTATGAAAATGATACATATGAATACATCAAAATTGTTCCAAAAAAATATTCTATTCATACACACAGGATGTTCCAGTCAGATAACTAGCTGCCTTAATGTAAACAGCCATTTTGAAAACACGTACAATATAACCCTATGCTACCCAACTGATGGTCTAATCTCCTGTACGTACCTTCTGGGTTTAATACAACTGCTAAAATGGACATGCAGGACAGGAAATTTACTGCTTGTGTGTCACTAGGAAGGCAGATAAATTCATTAAAACACACATACACACAGGTTTATGGGCTGTGATCCATGTTTCACTTGATCAACCCTACATGCAGTTATGTAATAAAGAACTAGCAGGTTGTCATAGTGTGAATGTGTTAATGCATGAATATAATACCCTATAACATCCCCAATAACTGGAAATCACTTCATAACTTACATACAACAATCCTATGAAAATAACAAACATAAGTATATTCTTACATCATTTTCATATTGCCAATGATAAGAAAAACCATTATAAAAGTTCAATGATTTAGAATCCCTCGGAGTTTTATGAGCCATGCACTAAGTAAGCATCATGCTGAACAATATTATACCTCCTGTAGTCTACTTATCATATAATACATGTAATGTTTAGGAAATATTAGAAATATATATATATATATATATATATATATATATATATATATATACTCAGTTAAACCTTCCACACAACAATAAAATATAAATTATTTCAATTATCTGCCAAATGTTGATTCACGTCAAGGAATCTGTGACCATCAAAACGAAATCATACAATATATCTCTTTAAATCTCTTGCTAGATGTATACTTGCACTACGTAGTCTTGCCGTAAGTTCTGTTACAAGGATTCTGTGACCTAGAAGGAAAATGAAACTGAACATCCACTTTTTGAACCAAATAATTTATTAGCAATAGTTTTAAGTTTTTATTTATAATAATGTCACTCAAAATGGTCACTCTCTGCCCCAATGCAAGCCTAGAGACGCTCTGGACACTCTGCTATCGTGACATGCACTGTCTCCGAGGGGTTCTCTGCCGCTGCTTTCATGAGGGATCTCTTCAGGCTGTCCAGGTTGTTGTGACGCTTTTGGCAAGCCATGTCCTCCAAAACAGCCCTTAGTTTATAGTCCAGGGGGTTGAGGTCTGGACTCTCCAAGGGCCAATCCTCGGCGCTAATAAAGGCCGGAACATTATTCCGCAGCCACTAATGAGTCGTCTTGGCCTTGTGGGCAGGAGCTGAGTCCTGCTGGAAGACCCATTTCTGACCATTGAAGACAATCGCGTTAAGAGGTTTCACAACTCCTTGTAGCACATCCTCTTGATACACTTGGGCACCAGTTTTCACACCTCTCTCGCAAAAATAAAGAGGTGTCACCCCCTGACGGGACACCCCACACCAAACCATGACATAGGAAGGGTGATGGCCTCCTGCACCCTCAGAACGCACCTCAAGGAACGTTTGAGCATGAATTTTGTTGTACTGATTGTTACACTGCTTCTCGGTGGTGAAAATTTTCTCGTCCGTGAAGAGTATGTTTTCCTGCCTGTTCTCGGCATGCCACTGGAGGAGACGCTTTGCTCTTGTCCGTCGGATTTCCTTCAAAGCAGGAGTAAGGTGTCCCTTTGAGCGGAGGTGCACTCTCATGTGTAGATTGTTCCTGATGAGGCATGACTTGATTGGGTCGATATGTTCAGCTTTTGGGACATCATCTTCTGTTTCCAGAGCGAATTTTGGCAAATCCGCTATGGTACTGTTTTGATAGTGGCTTCAGCCCTCACACTTTTCAGGCGTCCTGAACGAGCCCAGTTTTCAACCCTCCAGAGTTCCTTATAATGTTTAATTGCCAGATGGATAAACATTCGCAAAATTTTCAATGATTTTAAAAGTTTGAAAATTTGAGAATGGAATTTTCCGCAGTTGGGAAGGGCAATCACAGCCACGTGGTTTTACTTGACACCCCATTCCATGTTGAAGCTGTGACAGATGAGAGCAAACTGCCTTGGCACAAGTACCTGAAGGGACAGTAGTCCAAAAACAGCCATCCTTACAACCCTCCCGCCTCACTGTCTCCGGTTTTGGACAACATGAAAGCTGTAACAGAACTTATGGCAGGACTATGTACACATGAAATGTAGACAATTTTAATGTAATACTCTTCATGAACTATAAAAGTTCAAAAATGAAAATAAACATACTCAGGTAGGTAACGTGATCAAGTTTTGAATTCACAAGACTTGAGTTTCCAAGTCTTGAGAATAGTGGCACTAACAACACACCTGTGGAAACCTCAGATGCTGAAAGCCACGTGCATGCTCTAGTGTCACAAATTATAATCTATGATTTCAGTGCAAAGGATATTTGATTTTGTACACAGTTTGGTAGAGAACCACCGATGAAAATGCCGATCTACAAGTGGTATAAGGGTTCACTGCATTTGTAAAGAGAAAAGCCCCAGTAAATGACCAGTCACTGAAGCCAGAACGAATGAAGTCTGAATAGCTTCAAGAACAATGTAACAGTACTGAACAGGTGTAATAGTCACTGTCACATAAGTACTTCTGGCAAGTTCAGAACCCATCTTCAGCATTGTGGTCATGGTGTAGTGCTTACAATTTCCACTTACAGATTCCAGGATGCATGGATCAATTCATTTCAAGTTTTTCATTTTCAGCAGTGCATGTGTAATATGAATAAACTGATATGTGAAGGTGAGAGGCAAGACACAGAGAGAGGCACAGTAGAACAGGACAGAAGAAAGAGCAAAAACAGCACAGAAAAAAGACATTTTTCTGTAATAACTTTTTTCAGTATGGTTAATTCCACTGTCTGTTCTATTGGGCTTCCATTCGGTGTGCTAAAGACAATTTAGAACTTTCACTTGATGTAAATTCTTGTACAAAGGAGTAAAATAATGAACATTATGCACTACCTTATATACTTTTATATGACTTAAACTTGTAACAGTTGGTGGTAGGTTAACGAATAACCTCAATCCCATACAATAAACTCCATTTTTATACCTGCTGTGGTTAATACTAATGAAGACCACAGCTAAGCCTTGTATATACAGACTTGAATGACAAACTAACCAACAAAGTGCCCAGAAATTGTAAGTCACAACTGCATTTGATTTTCCTCCCACATGTTCCAGCCTAAATGGCCATAATAAGAGGGGTCATTTAAGATACTGGTGGGGAACACCCAAGGTTTATGTACGTACAGAAGAACAAGCAAAATATTCATTGATGTAACACACAATCAAATGTTGCAAATTCACTATGTTTAAAATACGGAGACATACCCCTAAAATCACAATGTATAACATGTCAGAACTGGTTCAGCTGGGTGGGTTCAAATGTTATTTAGTTGTGGATTTTCTTACAATAGATGTGTTATGTTAAGTGTGCAAGCGTCATATCAAATTTCTGTATCAACTGCATATAGTGCACCATGTATATGTGCGTCATATAACTTTCAAGAAGACATGAAAACTGTTACATCAAAGCAACCAAATAAAGTTGGACATAAGTCAATACATTACAGATTGTGGCTCAGAAGTGGTACACATATGAGGAGCTCTGGAAATGTGTGTCCACATGCCCATGACAGGTCACAATTAAGGGATGTGTTGAGGACACAAAAAGGCTGAAACAACTGAAAGATGACTGTAAAGATGAGTTGAGATGGAGCAAGTGGCTCCACACACTACGTGTAGAAACCGACTGAAAAGGCAAGATTTATGGGAACGATGGATCCAGTCCACTCGTTCACAATGGCAAGTAAAAAAACATAAAACTTCTTAAATTCTGTAGAACAGGCTTTCTGTATCTGGCAAATTATAAAAATATGAAAACACAATTTATTTCTGTGTATGTATTCTAAATTAGTTCCATGGAACATTAATATAGTAGCACGTGTACGTTATCTCACAATTCTCTTCTCGTAACATGAAAATGCTGGATTATGACGACATAACCAAACATCCTTAAACATGCAACAAGTCCACAAACCTGTAATATGGGATTTATTAGAGACAAATCTGCTCACCTTCTGATAAAACCGATGAGACATTTTGAGAAACTGGCATCAAAAGCGCACTACCGGCGAAGTTTTCAAAGGGATATCCATTGCCAGCAGCTGAGAGAAGAGGATTTTTCGCCGTTCTTGACGCGTCACTCTTCTTTCTGTCAGCCATTACACTGTCTCTCATTATTGCCACCTAAACCACCAACCGCACGCGCAGAAAATTCCTTTACTCAGGTATAAAATTTTTTTTGTGCCACGCTGAAGGCGAATGTGGAACCGTGTAAGCAGTCAATATGTGCATATCAAGTGAAACTGGCAATGGTACAAAAAAGAAAACACTATTATACCTTCGGCGCATTGAAGAAGTTCCGAATTTACAGAATTTTGTAGAGGTAAGAAGGAGGGGTGTTGAAGTATATATGTAACAAAAGTCTATAAATGTAAACGATTCCTCGTGGTTAAGTTACGTACCTCAGCGTTAAGTATCAGATCACGCAAAAAGTACGCTGGATAAATTTACTGAATTTTAGAATGGTTACAACTACTAAATGAATCGGAATAACATGATTTTTTTTTTTCAGATTTTAGGGTATCAAGGAGAGTTTTTAACACTGTGGGAAGTTTGTTAAGGGAAGCTAATGTGTCAGAAATCTTATGACGAACATATATTTTGGATTGTATTGACATTTGTTTATTTGTATCGTATTGTGTAGTTTGTTTTGTTTGTGTGTTATGTGTTTTTTTTTTTTCTGACAAGTTTCATGCCCGACTGTTGTATGACAGAATCTGTCGACCTACGAAATGATATGTATGTATGTATGTATATGTACAGGCTGTGGGATTTGGAGCAATGTCTTGGCATTGATAAATGCCGCCAGTAGATTGAGGGACTGGTTATTAAGTAATATTGTTTGTGAAACTATATATAAGAGACCGATTCACCAAAATGGGTGTAAGCGGACGCAGTCTCCTTTACAATTTGACTCAACAAGTAAATAAGAATATAAACGTTTGAAGAAGTTACGTAAATTTGAATCCGACGTTAGCGGAATAGACCACGGAAAACATGTTTGCGGCACGACTGCATTTATCTGCGATTCTACGATGGATCAAAGTTTAGGGGTGGGTCAGATCACAGATGGATCCATGGTCATGTGGATGAATACACGGTACGTTCACACCAGGTTCACACTATAATTTCGGCCGCCATCATAGAGTTTGGGAATATCGCCCGGTTTCTTGTGAAAATTTTAAAACATCAAGTAATGCTTCCAGTAACCAGCAGCATGCCTGTTACAACCACCACAGTTAAGACACCAATGTTGACACCACAGGTGGGGAGATGGCGGCAGCTTTTGAATTGTGGTGTATCGTACGTGAAACTAGAACTGTCCCCATGAAGAAACAGCGTTTCTCACCGAGTCAAATTAATCATGCATACGAAACGTATAGTTGCAGTAGGGCTATGGTTCTATTACATAGCTGGATTTCAAGGATGATCTATCAAAACAACGGTTGCGGGTTGTGGAGGTAGTGAAGTGCAAAATGACACCACGATGCTGAACAAGACATGAGGGAAAAATACATAACATGGAGTATGCAGCAAACAGTTTTTACCCAGGGCCTACAGGGGTTATGGAAACTTTAACACACATCAAGCATGCAATTTGGTCCTATTTTTCTCTGTCCTTCAACATACCTTCTTTCCTAGAACAGCGCTGCAAGTGCCATGCTCCATTTTCTGAGCAAACCATGCACCTTCTGAAAACATTCTCAACACAATGACATAATTCATCTTGAACTACTAATTTGTCTTCAAAAACCTTCAGTTCATGCAAAGAATTATAGCATTAATACTGCAAGTCAGTCTATAGCGTACCTTGGTGTTGGGCAGTGTGTTCTGCAGATCAGGACTCATTGCCATCTTCCATACCTGCATCTGGGATGTGTATATAATCAAGAGATGACAGGGAACATGAACAGATGTTTGCTGCTCTCTGTGGCCACACCAACTGCATGTGAAATAATGCATGCTGTATTCTTACTGGTGGAGTACAGAAATTGTTCAGATAATTACTAACTCCTTGAAGCAAAGTTTTTCTTATGAAGCTAATAGTTCCTCAGCTACACAAGAAATTCTCTTCATGTTATATAGACAGAACGCTCATCGCCATGTCACAAACAGCCTGCCACTTACTTCACATTGTGTAACATGTTGATATTTTAGGGTTAAAAGTTGTTAGCGCAACCTGCAACCTGGAGGATCAGCCCATAAAGGTTGTGTGCAGATGCTTATTCATTACATTCGCAGTTACCAGCCATATTTGGAGGACATGCTGGGGAAAAGTAATTGCAATAAACAAACAACAAAATCAAAATGCCCACATTATGCTGCTGGATTCAAGAGTTATATTCAATGTGTATATACCAAAACTGCATTAAACAGTTTGTGTTTGCTCACTGTGTTACCATAGCAAGACTGGTACCACCAGACATTACAATTACTTTCAGCATACCTCAGCTTTATGATTACATGCACAATATGCTGGAAGTTTCTTGCTCCTCTAATAACTGCAGCACTTTCAAATTTTCCATTCACATAATCAAGGACAGCTGATTTTTTAAGATTCATGTTCAGCTGTTCTAATAACAAGACAGTTGCTAGTACACCTTGCTGCAGGCTTGCAGGCCAACAGATTTTTATTTCCACGATTTATGTACACACAAATGCGACACCAAACACTATGTCAACATTAAAGTTTTAGCATATTACTTCTAAAACAAAATTATAAAAAAAGGTTTTATAGCTCCCTCTTAGCACAAGGCACGAAATATTTCAGTCAGTAATTAATGGACAAACAGAAGGAGCTCCATCCTGGTCACAGTTTCTCATAAATCCTTGGTCCCTGCAATGAAGCAGCAGTTGGCAAAGAACAGGAAGTAGGAGTTAACAGTCCATAAGAAATTTCTGACACAATGAATTACACACAAAACAAAACAAGTGGGAATGTAAGACTGTACTCCTCAGAGCCATACTGCTACACAATGCCAGGGAAAGTACATGTTACAAGTTTTTGCATTTGACTGAGTACATAATATACTCCATAGTATACATGTGAAGATTAATTCATTTGCTGATTATATGTGCATATTGTTTATTTTACTGAGCATTATAGGTTTAATTTACCACAGGATTATAAAAGTACACACTGTCATAAACACAAGTAATGTAGCTGTAAATCAAGCCTGCATGTCTCCTACATCTTCATGTCATTAATTTCTTAATACATCTTCATGTCATTAATTTCTTAAGTTATCCTTGAAAATATAACAGCCTGCAGTTGGGGGTGTAGTGACTTTGAGGGCAAGATAAAGACCAAATTAACCTCAACCTTCCTCCAACACTAGTCTGCACTACTATTGTACCCATAATGAGTAAACTACATGTACAATTCCAATGTAAAGAACTCAGAGTACAAAAAAATGTGTACACTCGACATACCAATGCAAGTTGGTGCAAGACAGTTCGTGGTCACCCCACACTACAAACCAACAGAAAACAAAATGTTGTAAGAATCTTACAGTTACACTGTTGGCTTTCTGACAAGTATTGGAGGGTGTAACAGCCAAAGTATCTGCTGCATATGTGAAGGTAGCCTAAGGTTTCAATAAACAGACAGTAATTTGTGTAGACTTTGTGGATACAGATGTGAACCCATGTCAAAACACAAGGGGCTATTGAAATAACATTCTTGCATTTTTATATTGTGGCTTTTCTTGACAGAGTATATCTGTAGTTTACAATGGGAAATGGTACGAGAGGTATAGAGTCCAATGCAACAAGGAAACTGATATACTTGTGCTTCTCAATTAACATTCTTCTTGTCTCTTACACTAGTCAGGTCAATGAAGAGTACATTACGTATGCATGATTCTTACGTACGCACTGCAGCAGTCACACTGCATTGCATATTCTTCCGACATAGTACACGATCAGGTACATCACAGTGCCCAGAAAGGTGGCAAAACATTTGTCTTCCTTATATTTCATTTCCACTGTTCCTATTAAACTTTTTAAATATAATTTTGTTTGTCATAATGCACATGTATCAGATTTCCACAGAACCATGAGGTACAGATATCTATGAAGACAAATAATATCATGCTCTGAAATCTGGTGTGACGCAAAGTTTCCTGCAATCCCAATAGTTAGTGTAAGAGGCACAGTAGCAGGAAACTACCCTCCAACCATAATGTTATTAACTGGTGTATGACAAACATGTAACAGTGGTATTTGTAACTATTAACTTCATACACATTCCACTTAATGATGCTACTCTCAATTCACAAATTAGTTTGACTAATCCTCTGTTCACCTGGAATGAAGGATTGCACAGATGTGCACTGGCTGTGATGTCTATGTCACACTACAGCTGTTTGAAGAATCCAGTGTTCAAGAAGTTGATAATGTTTGGTACTGGTCCAAGATAGGTTCAGGAATGTGGACAGCAAGTGCTTTGCGAGTGATACCAGAGTAGTGAGCAAAACTTTCCAGAAAGTGCAGGGCTGTTACCACTTCATTTGGAAGCTCCATAGTTTTCCCACTGCCACTGCTATACAATAAAACATGATTTAATTACCAATCAGCCTGTTATCAAACTAGCCAAATGGTGACTTACAATTCCCGGCAGGAACTTTTCTCTTTGCTACCATTTCCAGACCAACTTTCACAACCATCAAGTTGCCTATCCAATGCATACGAGCGGACATATCTCCAGCAAACAGCATTAAGCTGACTACTAACATCCACAAGTGCAGTGGTTAAGAATGAATGAAGCTCTGATGATGACATTAGTAGTACACTGATACAATGAGACACGGATATTTGAAACACTCAATTTACATTGTTTCAATCATGGTGACAGCATGGTAACAGTGCAGTACAAATAATTTATCAGAAAAGAGGCATCTCGGTTTCCATAGTAAAGTGGAAAATAAAATGCCCATTTTCCAGTGAAGGAGTTGTGCTGGGCTGTTACTATAATTGAAACAATACATTGTCAACACAGCAGGATGGCACGTGTCAGGACCACTAACTTTCCATTTGGTCCAGCCAGCTTAATAAACATACATAAACTAAAGTTCAATTTGGGTGTGTAGAAGGATGGATCATGTTCATCAATAGTGTTCTTAAGTGCTGAGGCTGAAATTCTGCAACCTGCCATGGTGACCATTTCTAGTACCACAAAATTTCTTGTGAACATACCAAACTCTAGCTATTTTCACTAATCGTATGTTATATCTTGGTAAAATGAAGTTAGTAAATGAAGCTCAACCATACATCTGGAATCAACTAGGCCCTCAATCAAAACTCATGCACATATAATAAAAAAGAATAAAAGAAAAAACTAAATTAAGACAACATAATACAGGAAGCTGGAACAGCACAGTTGGTACAATGACTAAGCCACAAGTCAGGCGATCTGTGTTTCCAATCCTGATGGGCAAGAGATTTTTGTCTGCTCCAATATACACTGACTGACCCTAGGTCCCATCCAACCTCCTATACAATAGTTATTGGGGTCTCTTTCTTCATGGGTGAAGTAGCCGGGGCATGAGGCAGACCACTCACCTCCATCTAGTACCCAAGTTAAGAATCAGTGCAGCCATACTTCCACTCTCTCTATATGCTTTTGTGGCATGTGCAGACAACTTTGCTTTACTTTACCTTTCATATAATAGAGGTCCTGGCCCTCAGCCCACATGTTATGTCTCCATTCCTGAAAATGCTAACGCAATACCACACTGGATTTCTCTGTCCACAGTAACAATGTAGTTTACCTACAGGTTATTTAGCAACACTATCAACATATAACATTTGGACTGAACAATAAGCAAAATCGCCAACACATAACCTAAACATGTCGATCCTACACTCTTGCATGTACAAAAAGAATACAGATTGGAATGTCAGCCTGGTTATCCTTGACAAATTCCATGGTAATAACTCAATACAAGTCACAACCACCACCTGTATAAGTCATCATCACTACTATCCCACAGTTCAATGCACATATGTACACAGAATGAATCAACCACCAAGGAAATACAAAAACGGAGTTTTGAAGACAAGTACGTGAAAAGGTGAGCCGACTTCACTAAACCGACCTCAGACATGGATTCTTTGATCATGAAAGGTCACATAACCAATTAAAGGCAGGTCTCATTTTATGCATTTTCTTTCTGCATGATTTCATTTTAACATGTTGAAAATTTATACCACTTTTTGAATGTATGCAATAATTTTTGCTTTGATGCAATTTGGCATAGGCGATACATCATAATTTTCAGTTTAAAGTGATTTGACGTACATGATCTGTGGCAGCTCGTCTTGTGCCACAGGCTAGCAGAAAGTGAAGTTACTGTCATGCCATCAGTTAACATGTACTGATTGATTGCATTGGTGATATAATCATGCAGCTGATGTAGTTCTTCATTCAGCAGCACTGGCTTTTGTTAATAAAATGAGTGAGAAGTGTAAATCTATATTATCTGTGTAATCCAGGTGAAAAGACTGGCGAAAGACAGTCATTACTAAAGAGGAATTAGACATAATAAGCCAACTTGAAAAAGGTACATGAATTGCTGACATACATCGTAGTGTTAGATTCGGTAATAATAACGTACTTACAATTCATGATAATGCTGAAAGAATTACAGAAAGTGCTATGTCAGAAACTAAAGTGTTTGTGTAGCAAGGCTACCACAGTCCTATCAGAATAAACTGTACCAAAAACTATAGCTATGAGTCTCTTACATTTTTACTGCATTAGAAATAAATAAATATATTGTATAGAAATGAATGTACACTGTATAGAAATACATATATACTGTATGTGCAGTACATATATATTCTACAGGTCCATGTGTCCACTAGTAGCATAATCATACACTATATAGGATGAAGTTGTTGATCCCCTAATCCCCAGGAAATACACCATTTTGAATGGGAATTTTGTGTTTGATTTGTGTGACGTTTTTGCAGGAACATAACCCTGACATAAAACGAGACCTGCCTGTATTCTCAGCCTTTTACATCTTCATATGGAACAGAGCACTGTCACAATTATCTACACTGAATATTTACAATTAAAATACTACTGTCTTCATAAAAGGAAACTGTAAGGAAAAACATTTAAAAAAAACATGGTAATTTTAAAACAGCAAGTACCCCTGTTGTAGTAAATGCATGCATCTATAATACAGTGTAATGACAGCTAGAACTTTCTGGCTAGGAAACCTGTAGTTCTAGCCATCTGTCAGTCTGTAGAACACTGGTTGAGAAACAACTGAAAATTTATGAAGTAACTAGGTAAAACACCACTGTTATACAAGAGTACGTTCTTACAATGAAGTTACCTTATAGCAGCCTCCATATGTGACTTCACATACTGCCCAAGGTAGAGCAAGAACTGGTTACGTATTTCTGGGTGGAACTGACGCAACAATGTCTGTATGCCAACAATAAATGGAACCCCATCAAGTGGATCTTGCACCCGACGACTGATTAGACTTCCTGAACATGAAATATATACACGTTATATAATAATGAATAACAAATACTGCCTGAATGAAGAACGTCATGTTTTCAGATTTTCATCTTCAAACTCTTCATTGATACATTAGTGCATGTTGTAGTGGCTCACCAGTACTAAATTTCTTTCAGTTGTTATTCCACAGACATTACCTGAAGAATCAATTATATATTTAGATTATTACAGTTGTCACTAAAAGATGAAAGAACCTTCACGGGCTCTGAAAGCACAGTTCCTTTACAATATATTTGGTTAAGAATACTTTTGATATTCTTAGTTCCATTTTTTATTTTCCTCTCATATTTATGCATAATTGTCACACAGTTCATTTGTAATGTAAATCACCAAAAATAAAATTTTATGTCTCATAAACAAGCTTAATCCTTCGGCACCAAATGTTACTGATGTGTAATATGTGATATGTACTGTCAGACACTAAAAGCACCGAGTGTTGATTACTGCCATCTTCTGCACATCATACTAGGCATTAATTCTGGTGCCAGAGGGTTAAATCTTTTATTTTTTAGATAAAAGTTTACATTTACATTTTAACAAGCCTTATTTCATTTTTGTACATAAAAAAAGACCTTCACTTTACAGGATACTACAAAAATTCAGAAGCAGTCACAGGGGTTCCAAAAATATTAGTAAATTTCAGTCCTGTTCATTCTGGCTTTGGGCTGCCAACTCTTCAGCAATAATGATGCCTATTGTGCGACATTACCTTTTGTTCAGTTGCACACCACAATTTTTGCTGTGAAAGGTTTCTCAGGATAAGGGAAATTACATACACCTAAACATACTTTCACATATACACCACCTAAATATGTAAAAAAAAAAAACCAATCCCTTGACATGATACCACCAATTTTGTGTGTGCCATCCACTTACTACAGCAGCAGTCAAAAGGTATCAGGCCAATATCTAGAATTATGTCTTCCATGTTGTGACACAATCATCAGCCCACCTGTTCCCAACTGTACTAGGAATTAGCAATTCAAAATTTTTTCTTCCACATATCCACTGATAGCTAGTAACATCTGCTGAAGTGCAGTCAACTTACCTACATGTTTAGCATAGGTGAGTTTGGGCAGTTGGGACACCACAAACAGAAATAACAGTATTGAGAAATACTCCAGATTCTTGGTGGTTACATATATCTTTGTGTACGGATTACTAATGCCAGCCCAGTCTAGGTACGTTGACAGTTCATACAGTAAAGGGTTTGACTCCTTTGGGTAAGGTTTCGATGGGTCCTTGTAATGTGCTTCAATCTCAGCCAACAGTGCACTGCAATGGTAACACACCCTATAATCATTCCTTACAAGTATTTTCATTTTACTATTTATGATATGTATGTATCTCCTACCATTTAACACAATAAACATGGGAGAAATTTGATCTATTACATAATATTTTTTCCCAGAAATCAAGTTCAGTATATCAAACACTGTACAGACTACCCAGTTAACCTACATAGTCTACAAACTTCAAATAACAAACACCTGTGCATACTTATTCATAACCTGCAGAGCTGACGCCAGGTGTTTAGAGTCAAACTTGCAAGATGTGTTCAGTTCATATGCTATATGCTTCCTCAGCAACTGAATCTGTCCAACTTTCAGGACCCGATCCAAAATCTGGGGCCAAACTCTCTGCGCACGTGATGTATACTGTGAGTAAAAACGTGCAGGATTACCTGCAAATCAGATTAGTGAGGATTACTGCATGTTCTGGTATTTTTCTAAGGGAGTTTCAAATGCATACAGGGGTTTCAAAAAATAAGGTAACAACTATTCTGATTCTGGCTACTTAGAACTTTGATGTACATGACATGAACGCAACAGATGGTAACCTCTGACCTCTCTGTAGACAAGGGTGTCATTAAGCATTTGTCCCACCATGGCACCAAGGCTTGTATCCACACAGAGAAAAATGGCTTCTAGTGTTTCTAGCCAGGAGATGATAGCTTGCTTCCTGCTGCATCTGCTAGTCAGGTGCTTTTAACTGGAGCAAAATGGGACTGCAGGGAAAGTGGTCCACAATCTCCTAGCTGTAGTGCCATAACCAGTTAGCTGTATTGGGCCTAGTGATTTCCTTCCCTTAGGACCACTTAAAGAAGCACCTCTTTGGCAAGCAATTTGCAGCAGATACGTACAGCAAGCAGTCACCTCCTGGCTACATAAGTACAACACTGATTTCTTCTGTGCCAGGACACTGGCCTTGTGCCATGGTAAGGCAAATAATTAAATGTCAGTGAATAGTATGTGGAGGTGTGATGTGTACCTTCTACTACCTGTGTGACATATAAGCACCAATGTCAGAATAAAGTTCTTGGCACCAGTGTTTGTTACCTTACTTTTTGAAATGTCCTTGTATTTCATGATGTAGTTAGATTTAAAAAAATGTATATATTAATACTGCTAAAACGGTTATTTTTGACAGGTAAAGATCAATTTTTATATTATATACATACAAATCACCCAAGTATGTGGAGACTGGAGAAAACTGCAAAATGATAAGCTGCTTCATTTGTACACCTCACCAATTATTATTACACAATGAAATCCAGGAGGACAAGACAAACAGGGCATGTGACATCTACGTGTAAGCAGAGGAGTGTGTATAGGGGTTTGGTAGGGAAACTTGGAGAAAAAGGCCATTTGGAAGGCCCATACAAAAATGGGACGATAGTATGGTACATTACATAGTTACTTTTGCAATAAAGGATTGTAGGGAACAAAGCAGGTCAGCTGTCGATGGAGCACATTCACCACATTTGCAGCTATGTTCAATTGTATGGAAGCTCTTGCCTCCACCCCATCTAACAACACACCCTATTACAAAGGACCCATGTAAAATCAGGTTTTTCAAATCATTTCATCTTACACACAAGTGAAAAAGTCAACATAATCCAACAGTTCAGACTTTCTTTCTTCATAATCTTTACAATACTCACTGATGATATTACAACAAGGAGACAGCCCTTTTGATACAAGTGCAAGCATCTCAAGCCAGGATTTGTCCTTCAGAATTCCTTTTTGCAAGGAATTTAAGAAATTCTGAAAAAAAAAAGGACAAATTAAATTTGCTTGTAAAACTTTCTGGCAGCCACTGGAAAAAACCTTGCACACATGAAGATTGATTATAAAGTTACTGTACTGAAATCACTGAAAACTTACATGTGGGGAAAAACCTCAAATGGTATTAATTAGATAAGAAATGTCCTTAAAAGTATATTGTAAAATTTTAACACCAAACCATGCTACCGTAAATACATACTCAGGGTAACAGCAAGTCACACAGGTGTCTAGAATACATGGAAGAAGGCCCATACATTCCTCTCCTTACCACAGGGGTCAATGGTCAGCTTCACACTCCTGTTATTTAACCCACCCATGAGAAAGAGCTCTCTACCCACAGAACAAAAGGTCTGTGTTGCCTGGAATTGAAGATGTGATGGTGAAAAGAAAAATTGCTGCAACTGCCCGAAGTTGACAGATCATACTTAAGGACAATATTCTTGCATTATTCATTACAGTCATCTGGGTATTACACTCCACCGAAGAGGTAAAAATTACTGACATCTTGGAGGGCCATTACACACTGTCAAATGACAGAAATTATAACAATAAATCATGACCTACCAGTGGTCAGGACCTCTTTCAACCCAGCACCTGCTTCTAAGAACTAAGAACTCCATGAATACCCTTGGTTATAATGCCAAGTATCCAGACTCAAATTCTAAGTCAGGACACTCAAAATATGACTGAATATTAAGTAATTCCAATCACTGGAAGAACTGAAGAAATCTGAATGTTGTTCTTTTATATATCTGTGACTACAACATACAATACTGCAGTGCCTTCATGGCACTTCTGACCACAAGTAAAACAAAACAAGCGAGACTTAAGAAAACACCATTGCAAGTAAAGTGAAACATGTGAGAGTTCATAAAGCATACCTGCAGTTCTGTGACAATCATGAAGGAAAAAAGACGATCCAGCCCTGTCAGTCCAGCTGTTCCCACTGATTTGGTGATTTTGGAGAAAAATTTTAGATTTATAACCTCATTATGTGTTTTAAGATCGTACCAGGCTGTCATGTGCTCAATATACACTGTTGTCCTGAAAATTAAGGATGAAATGCTGGTAACCAATGTCATATTATTTGAGGACTTCAGTGTATCAATTCTTAGGTTATTTACGAAAAGAGTCAAAAGCAAGGTAGGCAATGTATGTACAACACAACATTGTAGCATGTTCGCATAACCGCTGTTGCCATGCAAATGTGACAATCCATGCCCTACATATTGTTGATGTATATGTCACTGTCAACATTGTCATGAATATTGAAAGGGCTGTCATGAAAGCATAGAAATGTGTTCTGTGTACTGTCATGCTACATATTTCACTGCCAACAGTATGAAACATACTCAGTTCTTCATATAAAGTACCCAGTATTTAATGATTGTAACCATATTTGGATTTTCTCAATAGATTTTCATAAAGATCCTCAATATGAAATTTCATGAAAATACATCCAGGGGAGCTATGCTGATGCAATTGGGCAGACATGATGAATGTAATAAAAGCTTTCCTTGACTAATGCAAACAGGCCCAACAAACATAGCAACTGATCTCTATTTGTAGTACATCAACACTTAGCTTAGAAAGGAACACATATTCACAAAATACATTTCTAATTTTCAACTCCTGTCCATTTCCACTTCCTGCCATATTTACAAATTTTAAAACAAAATTCTTTTGCACATATTTTTTTTGCATCCTTTATTTATTTCAGAGTTATCCCTGTGCATGCCATAGTGGCAGAGGTATAGTTCCACTCATTCTTAACCTTAGAAGTAGTGGGAGGTCAGCAGTCAACTCCATGCAACGGCCATTTTACCACCAGTGAAAAAGCCCCCTGGTACGCACTGAATAGGCGGCTGGGTGGGCACCAGAGCCAGTGTGGATACTTTAGATACAAGAAAAACATCCTGCCCACAAGGAATTCAACCACGATTCTAGCCCACAACATAGTCACAGTATGGTCTATGCTAGTCTGCAGAGTGAAAAAATAATTCATTCTTCTTAAAACACACTGGCAAAAACAATTTTTGTTCTCTGTTCTTCAGTTTACCATTCTGAAGACACAGAAAATGAAACAGTGGCAAAAAACAAGTGTTCTTAGATGTTCCCAGATTTTTACCTTCCGCAATTACAGCTCATAGCACTTTTACAAACATACTGAGTTTTAAATAAAAATTCCATTGGAAGTGCTTCAAAAGGAACTGCAGGGCAGTTACAAATTTCATTGCACAGTATTATGCTTGGAATTTGGTTACATAGCGCTGAATGATAAATGATGTGATGGGATATCAACCTACTTACTTGGGATCAGTGATTCTTATTAATTCTCTGGCCAGGCGTCCAATGAAATTGACAGATGCACTGTCTGTTGGAGGAAATTTTGGGATAGGAATCGTCTTACTCTGATGAATACTCTGCCAATCCTGAACCTTGTTACGCAGGAAACTGTTGCACTCCTGTTCCACATTGTAACTGATAATGCGTGACACCTCTTCTTGCCATATCTTCAACCCATAAATATTTACATAATCCTGAATGTACTCAAAAGAGCGGCGATGTCCATCCATTATCTTCCCCAAAGCTTCCAACTTTCCAACCAGTTCACTTGTCTGAAAAACATCACCATAATCTATGAGTGATCTGAAAACCCACACATTACTTTACCTACCAAACCAAAGCCTGGAAAGTAATGAGCAGTGGAAAAACAGTGGGCAGATACAGGAGGACTAATATCAACCAAAATATAGTTCATGGCTGAAAATAGTAAATTATACAAAACTACCACTCCAGCAGGAGGAAAAATTAAGTGATGATAAAATGGCTGCCAATAGACTTCAGAGTAATCTTTAAAAGAGCACTTTTAAGTGCATCAACATTTGTTTAGCGTTAGTTATTTATATGTAATTTATTTATTTCTGTTCATCATGCTGTACAATTAATATAAGTGCAGTGAAGTACTGGGACACTGGGAATACAGCCAGAGGAACATAAGTTTAAAGGTTTTCTTCAAGTGAAATGTGAACGTATGAATATGTCTAAATTATGGTATGCCTGTGCAAGTACAAGCATTGTACCTACCTTGGCCTTTGGGTTGAAGGTGAGTCCTGTGTGAAGAGCAGTTGCAATGTGCTTTACCAGCTCCTTGCGAATTCCATCCTCTAGAAGCTGCTTTGGATCTACTCTGATAATCCCCACCAATGTACTCTTCATCATCAAGATGCCTTCAGTAAAAATGGAAACAGAATGGGTCAGCTTTGCAACCTACAGAAAACGTCAATCATCAGGTTCATATACAACTTGTTTAATAAGTCTTCATATTGCGACCAGTTCCTTTGATGCAGCACAAATGTTGTCTATCGTAGATGCTTAGATTTTATACTTGCTGCTGCATCTTCCTGGTTTTGTTGACATAATTTTACACTGTTACTTGCTTTTTTGTATAAGAACAGAACATGCAAAACTAAGAATTTACCACCCTAATGTCACAAAAAGAAGAGCATAAAGGAAGTGAAGAATTACTACAATGTCAGTAATTTAACGCTTTAAACACTGAATTAAATCCCATCTGCTATTTGCTGGCATTAATAGGAGCTCACCATTTTCTCCATGTTAGCAGGATAAGGGTTAAATCATTAACCCTTAGGCTACTAATGTCATATATATATATATATACAGAGCACCTATTCTTGATGTTTCTAGATCACACACAACGACGCACCACAGTCGGTAGGACTCCTCTGGACGAGTGATCAGCTCGTCGCAGAGACCTCTACCTGACAACACACGACACTCACAACAG
>Ga0268261_10000516_pt1 | contig 24499 bp, 9 predicted proteins | sample TergutNc150P1_FD_190353 | JGI IMG/M metagenome (GOLD analysis project Ga0268261, IMG submission 190353) | Nasutitermes corniger P1 segment gut microbial community from laboratory colony in Florida, USA - Nc150 P1 (SPAdes) (version 2) | ecosystem: Host-associated > Arthropoda: Insects > Digestive...
TATTATTATTATTATTATTATTATTATTATTATTATTATTATTATTATTATTATTACATTGATGCCTAGATCTACCAAGTTCTCTCTTTCCTTAATGACTTCCAACTGAAACTCTACATGCATTTGTCCTCTCCCCCATGAATGACATGACCCGCCCATCTCATCCTCCTTGATTTTAACAGCCTCATCATATTTTCTAGGAACTGAAAATCATGAAACTCCTCGTCACGCAGTTTTGTGTCTCCTCATGTTATTCTTCCCACTTCACTCCAAATATCTTACTGGCCACCTAAGTCTTGAACACTCTCAGCTAATGTTTCTCACTGAATGTGATGGGGCAAGTTCCACACCCATAAAAAAAACAGCAGACAAAAGTATACAACTTTGATCAACAAAGAGTACAACAGAGTATTGTGAACTGTATGGTAGCAAGTATTCCCTGAGTTTAGTCTGCTTTTAATTTCTTTGTGTAGGTAATTTTGATTTATTAGAGCAATTCTTAAATATTTTTAATCCTGCCACATTCTCGAACAATTTATTCCCTCAATCTATACAATAAAACCAACAAATTCACGTATTTGGATTGTGTTTATCACACGCTGTTCATTACCAACATGTTTCAACCACTGTGGCAGTCATCATCATGGTAATTTATGAAGACACAGGGTGCACATTTACTACATTCCGCCTTATAGCACACACCTCCATAAAAAACACAGGGTACACACTGAGTACATAAAGCAATACACCCAGTTTTTTAAAGCAATTTAATTTTGTCAGGTTTGAATAGTTAATAAGCTGATATTCAATGACTGTGGGAAGTTTGAGACATACTTTGTAACAGTGATTGGTTAACTTATGCATTTTAACAGTTTGTTTGAACTCATTGTAATCTTGTAAATTACCCTGATGAAGACCATGACAGTAGTTGACACATGTCAGTTATGAATAACATGTGATAAATACAATTTGCATAAATGCATTAATTAGTTTTGTTCTATTATCATTTAATGCATGGATAAGGAATGTACTAAATTTATGTGCTGTCTTTTTGTTGTGGTTTTGTCTTCCATTCTGTTGATGCAATACAAACATATGCTCAGTGTTCAAATAATTTCTAATGAGATATTTATAAACATGGTAAATTGCCAATGACCATGGCAAAAAGTTTGTAATTGTTATTATGTCCATTAACAGTAGCTGTATAAACTGTGTATACAGTCTCACTGTAATTGTACCTTGACAAAACTGATATAGTTGTTTCATCACCAACTTATTTCTGTACCAGTATCTCTGATCTCTTTTTCTGTGCTTTTTTTAATGTGCAAGTTAGTGTTGTAACAAACCATATTTTCTATAGTTGTATGATTGTAAGACATGATTTTTACTGTTGTAGAAGAACTTCAATTAGCAGTGTCTGAAATCAAAGTGCTCAGCAAATGCTGGTATGTAACAAGTCTGAAGTTAACTATATTACATTTCTATGCCATTTGAGGAGTAAATTCAGATTGATTCAGATCTTACTGAAATAATAGAAAACAGAAAACCAAAGTGAAAAACCTAATGCCACTTATAATTATTTTTCTGACTGGGGTAGCCGTACATTAAAGCATGGGTCTCCCCAAGGGTCAATTCTAGGGTTTTTATGGTTCATATTGTATGCAAATGACCTTCCCCTAAAAACAAATTCTGTATCAGAAACAATAATACTTGTTCATAGCACTAGCATCATAATTTCTAACAGACATTTGGAAATTTATGTACAATGTCAAATTTAGTTCTGTCTCATATGATTGAATAGTTGGATGCTAAGAATTTGGTGCTAAACCTAGATTTAAAAATGTAATAAAATTTATAATGAATATTTCACCACATGGTGCTTTAAGTACTGGTTAAAAAGAAATATACATAAAATAAACTGTAAATGAAAAATGTCTTGGTGTACAAATTGATAACCACCCAAACTGGAAAAATCATATTGGTCAAGTGATTCATAAGTTAAGTGGAGCCAGTTACACCCTCAGGTCAATGTTCCATATCAGGAACATTAATACTCTCACATCAATTTATTTTGCATATTTAACTCTGTAATGAAGTATGGAATACCTCTTTGGGCTAATTTGTCAAACAGTGGAAAGTTATTTGCTTTACAAAACAAAATTTTCGTAGTTGCAGTTGGTGCACAACCTGTATCTGCGTGTAAAAGTGTTTTTAAAAGTTAGGGATTTTACCTTTTCCACGCCAGTTCACAAATATTAAGTTAAAAAGGTAAAGTTTTTCTTGCCCACTGCTTGAAGGCATGTAGGGGGTGTAGAGGTATAGCTCCATTAATTCTTAAACTCAGCACTATATGGAGGTGAATGGTTAACTTCACGCCCTGGCCGCTTTACCCCGGGTAAGAGCTCCAGTGCTCCAGGCTCAGTGGGTCTCAGAGCCAGTCTGGACGTTTTGGAGAAGAAAAAAAATCTCCTGCCCCTACCGGGATTCGACTCCCGGACCATCCAGTCTGTAGCCTGGTCCCTGTACTATGCTACTCCGCCTGCCTGCATGCCATTACACATTTTAGTTAATGAAGTCCATTGTAAATAATAAAGACAAATTTGAAACAAATTTATCTCTAAATACAAGGAATAAGCTCTATCTTCACAGACCACATGCCAACCCTTCGTGTGTTCTGAAAATTACAGTCTTTGCGGGCATCAGAATTTTCAACAATTATCAGGTTGTCTCACAAGTCTTCAGAACGAAAAGCCCAATTTAAAGTAGCATTAAGAGGATACTTAAATACACACTCTTTTACTCTGAAGACTAGTTTTATTATGTGTACAGGTGACCCATAAATATAAATGTTTATCATACTTCTCACTGTTATAATTCTATATACTCTGCATACTTTGTATAATTTTATGTTTGTGACATATTCCATATTCTACTCTCATTTTGTCAGATGTTTGTATCCATGGCATACATGTATGTATGTAGGTATGTATGTATGTATATGTATATACACACATATACATATATACATACACACACACATAAATTCAGGTTTTCTTGACTGTGACGCCGTGCCGACTGGTAAATAGTTAAAGAAGTTTCAAGGTAGAAGATGGAGACTGCACGGTTTTTTGAAACATAGGTAAATTGATAAATTCCTACCAGACTGCACAGCATTTTATCACAGGAGATTGTGCTTAACAGTGAGTGCTGCGTGACGTGTGCATTCGAAATACTGCCCTTCGTGTATTTTAAATAGTGCAAAAACGTAGAAACCTAAGCTCCCTAAGTACTTCTCCGAACAAAAAAATAATAATAATAATAAATAATAGAAACTGTAGAGAAGAATGGAACACGCGTAATGTTCAGTACACATTTCCTCCAAGACGCGCGGTCAATAACTATGTTAAGCCTACATTTTCGAACTTTTATTTTCACTAAGCAACAATGCCCTTCCGAAGAGACACGATTATTAACGAAGTTTTTTTAGTAATGATTAAACTAAGCTTCCTTCGACCTGAATTAACAGGTATGTGCCTACATGTAATTAACTTGTAAATGAATGTAATTTTAAAACCGTTAAGCTACACTGCACCTTTCGAGAGATGGAAACAAAACAGAGCGAACGTCATAATATTTCGCTAGGCGTAAAGGCCGGTACTAGGCTACCGCATTCTACACAGCTGCATTGCGATACACCTTTCGTTTGATGGGGGGGAGGTACGGATTTTGTGTTGTTAGTTCTGGACTACGCGTAGGTAGGTTCTCAACCCCTCAGTTTTCTCATTGGACCCAGAAATGTCTTACGCCGTCCACATTATGCACACATTCCTTTCTTGTTTAATTTTGCAAATGCTTGTCTAGGAAAAGTGTACACATATGCAGAGTTTAAATTTTATTTCATATTCATTGCAGATGCGATCCTCCAACAGTAGGTCAATGTAGCTATTTCAATTATGTTACTTTTTAACGGTAATTTCAGCCTGAATTACGCTTATTCCGCGTTGAATATAGTTCCTATATTTAATATGGGGGTTTTCAATACTTCTAAGATTTCATGTATGGAATTCATCGAAATTTTAAGCCGAGTATTTGTAAGATTTTGTTTATAGTTAAAATATCATTTCATCGGTAGCGGTTTCGAATCCCATGCGTCTGCATTGCTCCTGTCAACATAGCAGTCATTTGCTTTTTTCTTCAAGGCCACTTGTGCGGTAGGCAGTTTAGAATAGCTGCTGGAAAATAAATCCGTTGAGACCGAACAATACAGAGCTTCACTCCGTAATTTATATGTTTGGGAATCGTACACGTATTGTGTTGTTCTAGGTAGACCTGATGTAAGTATCGTTTGGCATAGCTTAATTTTGCCTTATTATGATTTCAGTGCAAATACATACAAGATTAAAGGCTACCACAGATGCAGACGTGGACCACATCGCCGATTTTCTTTATATTTCGAAAAAAGTAACAAAAGTTTTTAAATTATTTTTCATGTTGTGGTGGCGTCAGACAGTCAAAATCAAGCACGCATTTCCTGGAAATTGGCGAGATGAATTCCAATTCCTGTGCCTTTTGTTCGTTGTGTTATCTGTGACACGGCGTCGGTGTATTACGAGAATAAGCGAGTAGTTTTGTCTTGGGATTTTGTGTTCCATCTTGCCATACACCTGACGTATGACACGTCTGATTTCTGTATTCACAGCTGAATGAAAGATTTGCTTTGTGTAATAATCGTAGATTCTTCCTAACAGTTTTCGTTCACAGACCTTCTATATGGTCGCTACAACTACGTGGAGCTCTGGTTTAAATGGTTACAGTCTCAACTGTCAGATGGCGCAGCGGTGTAGTCGAACTATTGCATAAAAGCTCTGTATAGAATGTGCCGGACCTTTTGAACAACGCTGAATAACGGTTGATAAACAACGAAGCAACGCAATGCGTAGGTAATTGCGTATGTGATTTTTTTTTCCAGTCCTTGTCTGTTGCAGTAAATTTGGCTTCTGTAGTTTAAAATGCATAAAAGTATGATGAAGCGTACAGTGTGGCTATGTTATGTTTAGGCACCTTGATATTCCAGGCTACGAAAAATGAACGCTGAAAGATAAACCCATTGTGTACATGCCGTTTTATCTGAATGCCTTGTTTTCCTGTCTGTAATAGTTACGATTATACAATTCGGGGCAGTCTGTATCTTAGCGTTGCCAAATATGTAAATTGATGAGATAGCAAAAATGAATTGTCAGTTGACTACAATAAAGGCGGTTAATAGTTCCAACATAACACTTTGTGGATGTTTCATAACAATATTTCATTGATTGCGTTGGCCACCAGAGGTCTCCAATGTCACAAGGCCAATGGTGTTGCAATTGGCGTACTGTAATGGTGGTTTGGTGTAATGTTACCAGAAATAACGACGGTGCACATGTTGGGGCTCTGCTGCCCATGTTATGTGTGTGTCATGCCAGATTTAAATTAGGATATCAAGTGAGTATTATCCATTAGGAGTATATATAACTGCATGGTGGTAGAATGTGGTACTATTTATCCAAAATACCTTGTAAACTGTCAATGGCTACTGTAGGTCATGTAACAACGTAATATTAGGCTTTCTAAGTTGGATTGGAGTTGCAGTTTGATTTGGAATCGGAATTCTCATAGTATGTCGTTAATTCTGACGCACCGTGTCGTCTGTCAGACATACTGTCATGGCAACTGAAGCAAGCCATTATTGGAAGTGAACAATGAATGGGCGGCCATGTTTTTTTAGGTACGCAGTATTTACAACAATGGATGTCATTTAATTTAAAATTTAAATTTATTTAATGTAGGCGTAATGCAAGTGACGTATATTGTGTTTGGATACCCAACAGTAATTTTAAAGTCCATAATAACCTTGGCTTGCATAAGTAACAAATTTAAAGGCTACATTTTTTTTTATGTTGCCATTTATCACTTAGGTCGGCGGTACTTGATAACATCTGCATGACACTCAGCATAAGATATGGTGTGAGCATAAGATCCTGAATTGTGCTAAATTATCATGTGACTTAATGTTATATTGAGTAAACTGAATGGGATTTGAACATGTATCTTACTGCATTAGGGTGTCATCTACTGTATTTTCGAACCAAGTATAACACACAGGGTGTGTAATATTGGGCTTTCACATAATATAGCCTGTTCTCTTTCTTTCAGCATTTGAATGGAGGAATAAATTGGTACTTTGAATTTGAAGCATGAATTTTATGCCTATAATTTTGTGTAATGAGGAACTGGTATGATCAGGGATGAGTATTTCTGAGGTTAATTATGCCCTTTTAATTGGTATTTTTGTCACCTGTGTTTGCTTTTATGTAAAAGTGACATTTTTTGTTCTGTGTAATGTTGCAGCTGAAGTTAAGCCGAAATTCTGATTTTATATATTTTGGGTTCATTTACTGTACTGATGTGTCCTGTGTCAAATAGCCTGACCAAAAAGGACAAACTAATTAAATTAAACTGAAGTACACATAGTCAAATGTGTGTAATTTAGGGTCATGTACCATACTTATATGTTCTGTGTGAAATAGTTTGACCAGAAAGACACATGTTAACTGAAGTACTTTTGGTCAGATATAAAATAGGATGGTGTGAGTGTCAGGAACATTTATTGTATGAGTAAATAAAATATTTTAAGTAACAAACATTGTGGTGTTGAAACCTGAAAATTCACCAAACTAGGAGACCTTCTGAATGCAGACAGGAGGTGGGCAGTTTATGCGGTGGTATTACAGGCCATTTATGTTAAACTACAATGGATACATCTTTTTGCATAGTGTGGCTTTCAGTAAATACACGAACGTTAATGTGCGTTTTATTTTGAACCTGAGCACAACTGTCAACAGTATGTCCCAGTACATGCAGAATTTTCTGCAATAAAGCTTCCTTGGTTAGGGTTATGATAAAAGGAACACATCCTGTATTGCAGAACAGTTGGAATTGCTGCGTAAATCTGTGAGGAGTTAAATTAAGTAACACATTCAGAGAAATCACAAAGAACGCCTGTGTCAAAAATAACTTAATGATGCCGTATTTCTCTTTTTCAATGCTGTGTGTCTTACGGATGAATTGTGACAGTGGGGACATGCAGTGGGTTAATCTGGCTACAATGGAGATAAGTGGCTTGTTGTTGTGAACACAGTAATAAATTTGAATTTTGTAAAAGCTAGGGAATTCCTTGACAGGTGGGGGAACTGTTAGCTTCTCAAGGGATTTTGCTGCATGGTGTTCATCAGTCATTCTGTTATGTTATGTTATGTTATGTTATGTTATGTTGTGTAATGTTATAGTATGTGATGAGGTTATAAAATGTAGGCTAATATTTTATTTAAACTTCTTGTTATGAATATGGAAGATCTGTCACGTTACTGCCAGTGTGCAGATCAAGTGTTGGCGCTGAGATTTGTAATGGAGAGGGCGTGTGAATTTGGTATTGATTTTTATTTATAGTTTATTGATTTTAAGAAGCCTATGACACAGTACATAGAAAATATTTATATGAAACTTAAAGGAAGTTTTGGATCACTGAGAAATTAATAAGCTGGTAAGAATGACCGCTATAGCCTCAAAATGCAAAGTCAAAATTAAATTGTGAATCAGAAGCTGTAATGTGTGTGTGTGTGTGTGTGTGTGTGTGTGTGTGTGTGTGTGTGTGTGTGTGTGTGTGTGTGTGTGTGTGTGTGCGCGCGTGCGCGCGGAACATACGTACAGCTTCGTCTAACACTGTGATTAAAAAGGCGTGGATATGGTGGGGGTATGAAAGTTAGAAAAGTTTGAAGTTTATTTGGATAACCACAAGCACTGTTAAGAGATGGACATTGTGTGGGAAACTTATAGTTCACTTGATCCTGCCTTTGAATTGTCATAATGAATGAAATGTGCAAATGTAAAGCTTTAATAAGGAAACCAGAATGTAGTGCAACAAGTGTACTGTCATAATACAGCAGTCACACACAAATATGATAAACAGACATTACCTAATGAGGTGAATGGGTAAGTGAAAATTTAAATATTAGTATTTACACAGTTACATGCAGGACTTACCATTATTAAATGTAATTTCACTACATAACATGTAAAACATTAAACTTGTTGATTCATTATTTGAAACAAAATGTATAATACTAGACCAAGATACTAACAGAAAAATACTGAGATATTCTGCATTCATAAAATGCTGAAGAAAATTTTGGACTGCAGTGGGTCTGTCTGTTAGCTATTTATAGGCTTAAAGGGGGGAAGTGTGTGGTGCATTTTGGAAGGAAGCATTGTTCATTATTTTAATTAATTAAGATGAGGTTAAATTTAGGAAATGCTTTCTTCCAGTAATGTCAGAATCTTTTGTTGTTCTGTGCCTAAAAATGTAAAGATTAAGACTTAAATATATATTGTATTTTCCACCTTATAAGACACGTTTTCATTTTTCCTGAGAAAGTCACTTATCACTAGAAAGTGATAATGCTGTTTCATGTGCACTCATACATCACTAATTACAGGGTGCGACTTGCCACTTGTAGCATGTTGTGGTGTGTGAGATATGGTGATTTTTTTCTTTAGTTATGTATGGATGTAAAACTTGGTCTCGTACATAAGGCAGGAACATAGATCAGGAGTGTCTGGGAGGAGGGCACTGAGGAGGATACTTGGACCTGTAATGAAGGAAGTAATGGAAACACGGAGAAGTTACATAATGATTTTTATTCCTTACCGTGTGTTATTAAGATGATATTGAGGAGGGTGAGTTGGGTAGGGCACATAGCATGCATAGGAGACCCAAGAAATGCATACAGAATTTTGATTGATTCAAAATGAAAGGACAAAACAATTTTGAGGGGCTAGATCTAGGTGAGAGGATAATATGAAAGTGGAGCTTAAATAAATCGGCTTAAATAAATTGAGTTAATTTACCAGTGGGAGGCACTGGTAGACATGGTAATAGACCACGAAGTTCCTTAAAAAGGTAGGGAATTTCTCAACTAGCAGAGTGATTATTAGCCTTTTCAGGGACTCTTGCCATATAGAATTAGTTAAGCTATCATTCTGGAATAGACTGAGATCTGTTCCTTTAAAAAAAATCTTTATTTACCCTCGGTTGTTATAGTCTGTTACAGTTTGTATAATGGAATATTTAAGTCTTGATTAAATACCATGTTATGGATGTAGGATCTGAATTACATTATCTTTCACTGCCTTGAATGTGTACTTAAATGATTGGTCAAATAATGCTTCAGTCTGTAATGTGTGAGAACAGGGATAGCATAGCCAATGTAGTGACTTTTTGCTTCTCCAAAGCATCTAAACTGACTTTGAGGCTCACCAAGTCTCTTACCCAGTGGGTACGGCAGCTCTTTCCATGGATTTAAAGCACCTGAGTCAGGAAGCTGATTCCAACTTCAGCCAGTGTTGAGTCTGAGAATTTACCATATGACCTCATAGGTTTCACAGTGGCAGTTTATCATTGACATTATGTAGCTGTGTATTGTCTTTAACAGCATAGAAACAAATAGTCATAATTTTCAGTTCTTTCATGTTGCAGATACAAATGTGTTGTTGCATAGATATGCATTCTAGAAGTCACAAAGTAGTTTCCTTGTATTTTGTTAAAATTTAGTATTAAAGAATGTATGAAATAGAAATTGTAGGTTGTAATTATTTATATGTTTTACATTATGTAAAAATTAGGTATACAGTTCTTAATTTTTGAGAAAGTCAGTAAACTTCATTTTGTGCTAAATGTAAAGTGGGATTGGTATTTGACTAACTATAAACCAGACATAATTTGCCGGACAACTATTAGGGTACACACAGTGCTAATATGACAGAAACATGATCAGGAGTTTTGGAATTTACATGATGAATATAGCTTCACTGTTTTGTATTTACTTTGTGTTCTTTATGCAGAGAATTCTTGATGAAGAGGAAACCACTCTGTGTGTGCGTGTGTGTGTGTGTGTGTGTGTGTGTGTGTGTGTGTGTGTGTGTGTGTGTGTGTGTGTGTGTGTGTGTGTGTGTGTGTATGTGTGTGTGTTTAGCAGTCCCACAACTGTATCAGCATAATGGAAATTTTTGGTAGATTTTAAATAAATGATCCTTCTCTTTGTTGTGTGTAGGTTAGAATATTTCAAAGAAGAATCTGTGACATCAGTTATACAGAGCTGTGACAAAGATCAGAAACAATGATCCAGAAAAAATGACAACAAAGTACTTATCCAAGGATCTGGATGCTCTCAGCAAAGGTCTGCAAACGGGATCATCACGTAAGGATAGTGCTAGTATAGAAGACAGGAGTTTAGGAGCAGAAGGTCCTGTTGAAGAGAATAAATCATCAGATGAGTTGGAGAAGAAAAAATTACTGTCTACTGGTCGTAACAGGCCCCCAGAACTTGTCCCCTATTGTGATGATGTCCCTGTTTCTGGCCAAAACAAAGAAGATAGTAGCCCACCACGTTTGTTTCCAGAAGGTATAATGACAAGAAATAAACTGAATAAATCCCTTCCAGGCAAAACAGTTGAGGATATTCAGGTTGTTGATATTGGTACACCCCCACCACAAAACCAAGATGAGGTGGAGTGCATTGAATTGGATGATACAAGTGAATTTGAGTGTGATGAAAAATATGTAATAATGGCTGGAATCAAGAAGAAGATTAATCCACTGTGTAAATCATTGGGTCTCAGGTCACTGAAATGTGGAAGGTGGAGGAAAGCAGTGGAAGCTGGTAATGAACGTAAAATAAACATCCAATCAGTTGTCAGTTTCTCTCAAAACATGAAAATGGTTAAAACAAGACTGAGGGAACGAGATAAGTTGAGGAAGGCAAGTGAACGGATGCGAAGAAGTCCTCGATCTCTGGTACCAAAGACTGAGAATTTTAATGCAGATGCATGTTCATTGTATGAAGGAGAATTTGGTGATGATCATGTAAATACTTCAGGTACCAAGAAATTTAAGTTGAAAAAAGATGGTAATGTGACTGAATATTCAGCATCTTCAAATCGTTGTGGACGGGAACCGAACAGATCATTTTCTCAGAAAAAGAATTACGCAGTTTGTGAAGCAGCTGATCATGTACCTGTTCCAGAAAATAAAGAGAATTCTGGAATGAACACCACAGAATGTATAGGTTTAAGTGGAGAATCCATAGATCTAGTTGAATCCAAGAACTTACAAGCTGAATCAGATAATCAAGGAGTGTATATGGGTGAGTTCACCCCCACCTCACAGTCTGTGCTGAAGAAGCAAAGCACAGAAAGAGATAAAAGCTATGGAAGTCACAAGGACTCTTTTTCATTATATTCAGAGAATGGAAGTACAGAATTGCTTCATCATCAGTTGGCCTGTGAGGTTAAGAATATAACAAGAAAAAGTGAGCAGATTGCAGAGGATATAAGCAACTTATCTAAAATAGGTGTGAAGGATTCAGTTCCTTCTGTTGTTAATAAATACAGCAAGGAAAAAGGTGATACGGATATGTGTACAAAATCAGGTAGTGGTTCCCACAGCTGCAACATTGAGAATTTGAGAGGTGCAAAAGATGAAATAAATATAAAACAAGAAGGAGTAAGATGCCCTGAGCATACAGAGTTTACTGATCTGTATCAAAAACAAATGTCAGTAGAACATTATGTGGAAAGTGGAGGAAATGAGAAGGGTTATGATGCAACAGAAGCAGGTGGAGAACCAACTGCAGACAATTCAAATAAAGTCGATGACTGTGTTGCATATTACTGTAAAGGAACATTCAAGGTACATGATTGTAAGCTTTATACTGTTGATGAAGTTTCTTGCATATCAGATGGAGAGTTGAAGAAAGGTGAGTCAGAAGTACAGATGCAAAATACTGAGTCTGCCAAGGTTGCTGCAGTGTCTGAAGGCAATACAGATACACTTGAACTCTGTTATAGAAACCCAGAAGGAAGCCTTTTAAAATTTGATTTAAATAAAAACAACACTCTGGAGATAAAAACTAACGAGGAAAGTATGCAGTTTTTGGAAGACTTCACTTTACATGGGGGTCACACAAAAGTTGACTGTCAGAAGTATTGCCCTGGTTCAGCTGAAGCAAAACTTAAGGAATATGAGAGCATCAAGGGTGAAAGTGTGAAGACATCAGATCCTAATTCAAAGATCTGTAGAGACACCATAAATAATGAGAATAAAGGTGCACCCTGTACCATGGTAGCAGGATCTTCAAATAATGATGTCTTCCAAAAATGTTTAGGGGAATCAAATTTTAATGGCGCATCTAAATTGAATAGTAGTCAGAATTCTGAAAATTGTGTTAATTGTCAGTCTAATGTTTCAAATGCAAGATTGATAGTTGGTTGTTTTGGCAGAGGTTTACTTGCTGAATGTGATGTTGCCCAAGAGCTTCCTGATGACAGTGATCCTGATGCATACATGACTCAGGGTTCGAACACCTGGCCTGTAATAGAGGGTGATGAAGATGATGATTATATTTTTACATTACCAAAGTGTGTAAGTACAGGAAAAGAGGAACGAGACATTATTGATGGTATTGAAATGTTGTCATTTGAAACAGAGCATGACATGGTTGAGTTTACTAAAATTCAACAAGATTTTTATCATGGTTCGTCTATAGATGATGGGATGATTCAAAGTGATGATGGTCTAGATATGATGGATGATGCATTCCCTCATTGTGGCGATGTGGATATGCAGGGTGTGAACCAGGCAATTGTCCCGACAAAGACAAATGACATTACAAAAATTAAGGGCTGGAGGAATAAACAGTTTGCTGTTACTGACAATCCCTCCCGTTATTGTGATGTTAGCAATGATGCATGTGAAGAAGATGATGGCTTTGAAAGCTGTGATGTTAGAACAGGAGATGATGCCAATACGGAAGAAGACCAACAAAACCACTGGTATTCTGAAGACACCAAACATAACGACACAGACGTAGGTCCAACCATTAAAGATGAAGGCAGTCAGGCAATCAGTGAGAGAACTAACAGCGGCATTTCTGGGAAACAGAAACACAGCCCAGTGAAAGATATACTGTTGGGTTCTGGGGCTGTTTTCCGTCCTAAAACAACTGAATTTCTTAAACATCTTCAGACAAGTAGTTGTGAGACTAAGAATTCCAAATCTGCCTTTGTAAGTGATATATTAGATAACTATCTTTCTTCCCATTCTCAGCTTAATATAAGCTATGAAATCCCTAAGCTGGGGGCAGAGGAAGGAATAACACGTCATGTAGAACATGAGACAGACCAGTTTATATTTCCTTCACCTCATAGACCTTCACATACATTACCAGAGAAATTGTCTGTACCGAGAAAAACTGGCCCGAAGCCCAAGACTTTGGCAGAAAAACGAAAAATGTTGGAATTGAAGATGTGTGGAGTTGAATCTGTGAAAGAGCAGAAAAGACTTCGGAGGGGAAGGCCAAAATTGCGTCCTCGAAATGAACCTGTTGCACGACCCAGTGTACCTATCAGACCCACAAAGTTTACAGAACATTTTGGTAGTAAAATTCCTGTTACTTTGAAACTTACAGACAGAGAAAATCTGAAGAAGGAAGAATGCATTCTTGATCCTGATTATAAGTACACTTGGATTGGGAAGAGGCCTATACGAATCACTGGTAGTAAAATTAACAGAGAACCAGCTGTTAGTGAAAACACTTCACTGTTAGATATTGTTCAGGCTGAAATTAAACAGGACCAATCTCATGATGCCATTGTATCTGATGTAACAGTGACTGAAAATAAGACTATCAGTGATACAAAGTCATCTTATGGAGAAAGGGAAGAGAATAACAGTAGGAATCAGTTAACACCTTACAAGGATTTACAGCCGCTCGAATTAAGTGGTTCAGCAATCCCTGAATATGGAATTGTGGTTTTTCCTGGTGTGGGACATCCATTACATCCACTTGCCATTAAACAGCTTATGGCTGTAAGAAGTGCTGACCTGTATATAGATAGCAAGTGGGCTGAATTTGCTGTTGCTGTTGTGACATCGAGCAAAGATATCAAGGATCATGATCGAATAGAAAAACATGTGATTCCAATAAAACACTTTCCTCTCTTAGAGGATTTACATTTAAAGATTAAACCTTTCAAGAATGATGAAGTTCCTCCATTAAGTCCAAAAAATTCTTTCTTATATTCTGAAGTTCCAAAATACTCTGATTCAGGTTTTTCAGCCTTCAAAATAGTACAGTTATCTCCAGACTCAGAATTGTCCACTCTTAGTGCAAGTCCTAGCAGAGCTGATAGTTCTGTTGCTTCTGTAAAGACAGGCATAGAAGCCACATGTTTTGATCCAAAGAAAGGTAAAGGAGATGGAAATCCTTCATCACCTTGTATACCACTTGATGAGGTGCAGCTTGAAGTCAGCAGCATTCTTAAGGACATGATAGAATGTGTTTTGAATCATGAAATAGAAGATTCAATCATACAAGATGATCCTGATGCATCAGGTACACTTACAGTGATACCACCAAAATGTCTGAAAAAATCTGTTGCAAAATGCGTAAGGAACAAGGTGTACAGGGAACTAAACAGATTGGATGTTAATGTTATTGTTATGACCGATGACAGAAATGGTTGTGTTGAGAATATAAAGGGAGGTGCTTTCTGTGAACAAGATTTCTGTCAGTTGGGTTGTGTGTGTGCTAGTCTCCAAGCCTGTCAGTCTTCTGCAGCATTATCAGACCATTGTGGCAACCCAGAATGCATGTTTGAATGCTCATGTCAGGAGTCCTCCACAGATCAGTCAAATAACAATTCAGCTGCAGAAAAATCTTCACTCCTGTATAGTACAGCAATGCGTTTGCAGGATGAGGGAAACAGGCACCTGGCAAAGGTAGAAAAAGAATTCAGGCACACAGTGATACAGTCAAAGAATGAAATGATTGTTGTAGGAGGTGGCAGTAGTGGGGATGGAGGAAGACGTCGTAGGGAGATCAAATTGCCTGAGAGATACAGAGATTCTTCTGTTGTTCTTGGTAAGGAGTTTGCAATGGCTGAATGCAAGATGATTGCAGGAGAGGACATAAATATTACACCAGCACTGTCCAGTGTTCATACCACCAAACGTAGTGAACGACAACAGTTGTATTTACCAGATTATGTACAGGTAGGAGTACCAAAGGCAGCATCAGTGAGTGTTACAAAACCCCTCCACAAGTCCATGAGGGGCAAATTAACTCTTGAGCAGAAGATACCCCTTTGGTGTGAACGCTTTAAGGTGAAGCCCTGCAGGATTCATATCGAAAGAACAGAAGGTTTAGAAGGTGTGGTACCATGGTGTATGATCCACTCAAAGTATGACTGTTTCTGTTCAGGACAGAGCTTAAAATTATTGAAGAGAATGTCCTACCGACCTTTAAAAAGACCTCCCCCAATTCCAGGTCCACCTCTTGATGCTGCTAGAACAAATGATGTGAAAAAGCGAAGCTCTGCATCTAGAAACGTGGCAGTAAAAAGTGTAAGTCTAAGCGGTGCAAACATTCATAGTCATAACGTGGATCGTCACTCTGCCCGTACAAATGGTGCTACTATAAACTATGTTCTTCGCAACCAATCTCATTTCTTCAAAAGGCAGCACAGGAAAATTTATGCCCAAGAATCTGAGATTATGTATAATGACAGCAATGCTCACTACTCTCCATTTGTCATAACACAGCCTGTAAATGGAATCACTAAATTAGAAGCAACCCCAGGTGACTTCATGATGCAAGATACCCCCTTCTCTTTAGTTGAACAGGACATGAAGCCAGTTACTTCTGACCTCGGGAATGATAATGAGGAAATCGGCTTTGGTAAAATTGTGAGCATCATGTCTCTCAAACCAGAAGAATTTGAGAAATGTGGATCAGTGGACCAGGTACAACATGAGGATGATGAAGCTTTTAACATGAACATGTTCCTAAATGCAGAACAGTTAACAGAAGTACCATCTACAGGATTAAATATCTCCGAAGAAGACACTCACTTAACCCAAACTGAAATGAAGACACTTAATTTATGCAAAGAGATGGACTGTCATTCTGAAGAAAAAATTCATGAGAGTGACATATTTGAAGAGCTTTCTTCAGCTTTAATTCCTATTTTACCAAAATGCAACAGTGATATTAATTCTGTGCGACTGGCAGAATTAATATCAAAGAAAGACTCTGAACTTAAAAGCATTTTGGAAAATTGTAACATGCCATTGGATCTGTCCCAGAATGCTACTGGTTCAGTCCAGTTAATCAACTGGAATATTCTGCTGAACCTGATAGAAAATGAAACATATCATTTGTGGTTGCAGCATAAATGTGGGTCTGCACCCAAACTTATCATTACGGGAAATGCTGATAAACCTAATCAACACTGTGTCAGCCTGCATGATTATTATTATTGCTCTCCTGATTTTCACAGTAAATTACCACCATTGATTACTTTCCTTATTGAGCAATTGAGTCATGGGAACAGAATACGTGATGTCAATTCAGTAAACATAAATTGTTTTGGACTTGTACAGTTTGATGGAGACAACTGGGAGCTAGTTTGTTCTCTTCAGAGAAATGTCCAAGTACAGGCATTTTGCAGAAACCAGTCACTACAGATTCAGCCTGCTGATGAGGCAGCCTACCAAGAGACTGATGAGAGAGAGCAGCAAGATACTAAATCAGTTAAACTGCAGACAGAAAGATCTGTAGATAGAGCTGAAGAGCATTGTTGCAGTTTAGAGGAACAAGAAATTAGAAATGAATGCAAGTGCCATGAACAGAGTGGAAGTAATATGATAATGACGAGCATAGCTATGTCACTTAGTCCACCATTTGAGAATTTAAGGAAACCTCACTCTGATGTCAACACTTCACAGGAAAGTGTGGATAAATGTTTGCATCTGAATAAAGAGCCTGCTCTGAAAGCAGGTGGACAAGAAGGGAACCACCCACACCCAGACATACCATTAAGTAGAGAAGGTGGCAGACCAATCCTTTGTGAAACTACTGGCGTACTTATACATCCCAACAAACCATTGGGACTGCAGTTTGTGCAGACTGACACTGTGGAAACAACAGGAACTGGTGCACGTACCACACTTACTGAAGGAGTTTGCAGTGAAAGCATGACTGTGGTTCTTCCAGGCACTGAATTAACTTCAAATGGTTTAGGTACTGATGGTAAGAATGTGAATAATGATGCAGAACAGAATTTTGTTACTTCAGAAGTACCTTCTCTTGGTAAAGAAACATCTCCAGTCCCTGGTTATCCAATTGCAGGGCAGTCTTTATCCCTACAATCAGAATCATTTTGTGACACTCATGACCCAAAGGTTGCAGATGCAAAAGGGCAGATACAGAATGATACTTTGAAGGATAATGATGCTGAGAAAGTAACAGAGGTAAACCCTGTACAAAATACTATTGTTTCACAAGGATCAGAAGTTAATACTAATCTGGAGTCTACTTTGGAACATGCTGTCTCATCTCCTACTGACATAGGGTCTGTCAAATTAGCTGCTAACAGCTGTGATTCTGGCAGCATGTTTCAAACTTCAGGGGTTGAAGTTCCACTTCCAACAGGACCTGACCCTGCTCGTTGGTACATGTTAAATGTAAAAAGTCGTTTTGATTTGCTGCATCTTGTCCACAGTAAATGCATTATTAGATATGCACAGCTTATCCGAGCTATCTACTTGGCTAACTGCCATGGTAAAACTGTTCGTGTACCACTTGAAAAGAGGCTTTCAAAGGAAATTGGTGGTAAGAATGCCTGCATGTCACATGATGAAAAACAAAGTGCTGTAGCTGCTCAACCGAAATTTGGTGTGTATACTGTTCCAAACCTCTACACTCGAGTTTTTATTGGCCCATATGGCCTTACTGAAGATGCTGGTGTTTGTGCTATCAAGATTATTAATGGTAGATTAGTAAATACCATGTACTTAGATGCACAGATTGATTCTTTAGCTGATAGAGATGAGAGTATCACTTCTTTATTGGAGGCTGGTGGAAAAGAGGCTATCCTTAATTCAAAGATGGAAGAGTTGTATGATAGTATAGCACTTGCCCCACAAGATGGCAGAATATGTCGAGGTATGTGGTTGTACACAACCAGATCAAGGGGCAAAGGAAGTACAGTAGGTAGTGTGAAGTCCTGTGTTGTGAGACCAGATGGAAATGGAGTGTCTTCAGACAGCACAAGTAGTGCCACTCCCACATGTGTAACAGGGTTTGATGATGATGAGTCAAATACAGCAGTAGATACAAACAAGTCACAGTCTGATTTACAAGGAGAAGAATTTCATACAAAAATTGATGACAGTGTATCATGCAGTGAGAGTGGAACCACTTCCCAGTATTCATTAACAGATGGTAATACTGGAATTGAGTTGAGGAAAGTGGGCTCAAGAAGACGCAAACAGGCCCTACATTTGCGAAATGATATGTCTGTGACTGGAAAACGTAATATTGCAATATATGGGACTGCAAGAGATGTGTGTTTTGTGGAGGAAGAAGACAAAGAACGAGAAAGTTTAAAAGATATTCCACAGTTAACCATTACCGACACTGAATTAAACAGATTAAATACAGTTTCATCAGTGAAATCTGATAGTGATGAAGAAGTACTAGATGTTGAAACACCTTGTGACACAGGGTCATTATTCCGTAAGACACATTTATTACGGAAGAGAAAGAGAGATGCTTGTAACAGAACTGGAAAGAACAAGAAGATTTATTTGGAAATACACAAGAAACAAACCGTTTCTGGACCTAGAGATGTCATATCATCATCATCATCATCATCTGTCTGCACTGCAGCATCTGTGCCTAGGTAAGATTACAGAGATGCCTAATTTCCACAGAGACAGTATCCACGATATGTTGCAAGTCATGTAATTTTGTTGTGTCTGTAAAAGATCTTCATCTACATTAAATAAACTTGAGGACTGACTTTGGATGCAAATTTGCCTGGTGCACTTTTAGGAAAGTATACTGCTGCTAAACGTAATCTGCTCCAGGTGGTGTTTTAACCTGGGTTTTTACTTTCTGGCTTGGATTTTTTAGAAACTTTTAAATGTCATAGCTGTGGTGTTTCAGTGAATAAGTTGTATTCAGTATGTTTTTAAAGCTTTAATATCCAAATAAAAACTTTTTTTTTTTTTAAGAAATATTCTGTTTTCCAGCATACAAAGTTTTGTATAAATAGTGAAGCCTGTGAGAGTGTGTGTTTTTATACAGATTTTGTCATTTTCACGCATTTCACTTCCATATAGGAAAATAATTTGATGTTCAGCTTTAAAAAGTGGCAGAAATTTTATATTCTAGCCATGGAGTAGTTTTCCGTGTTTTGTATGGATCCCAAACAGCCCTGAGTCTTCCCCAGCCTCATATACATTGGCTACTGGGTCTTTCCTGGGAATAAAGTGGCTGGGGTATGGTGTTGACCACCCACCCCCATCTCTTGCAGAATGCAAGAAAGAGTAGAGCTATGCAGACTAAAAATAAATTACTGATGCAGTTTATTTTTATCATCACATGAACATACGCACTATAAGATGACTGAGAGATAGTAGAGCTATACCTCTGCATCTCATCTGGGCCTTCATGGCCTGTTCTAGGGTGGACTTTACCATTTTCAATTTGCCGGTTACCTGAAATTTCCAGATAATGCAGTTACATATAAAACAGTTTTTAATGTATACACTGCTTTTTATTCAGTATTACTGTACGTACTTCACACTCAATCCTTTCTTGTTAATTTTTCACAGTGCTGATTCCCCAGTGAAAGATATGTTTACAACATCAATGCATGCAGTACCAACACACCTACAAGGGTCAGCAGTGGTTTCTGTTGGTAAAACTGTTGTATCACTCAAGTTGGTACCTTCCATTTCCAGTGTGGGTTACATAAAAGCAGTTATGTACCATAACAAGTCTGTTATGTTGAAAGATCCATTCTCTTCCCTGGATGAACAGGCCTACTTCCGAAATCTGGACACGGCTACAAGATGGCTTACAGAGTAAGTACTAGCGAAAAGTGTGTGAAATCCTCTTATTTTATACTGGTGTATTAACCCTTTGGCACTGGAATAGAATGACCATGCTGATTTGCAGAAGACCAGAATTTGATGGGGACTGCAGAAGAGCATGTATATGTACTTTGATGTTTGGTGTTTTGAGCATCACACTGCACATCACATACAGGTGTTTCAAAATTCGTTATGTTATTTTGTGTCATTTTGAGTTCAAACTGTGTATCAACATATGCCTAGTTATCAACCATTTTGTCACTACAAGCATTTTAATGTATGTATGTGGCCATAACCAAAAATGGTAAAATGCACGCATTTTTGTCCTACTGTGCCAATAAAATAAAGTTATGTGTCAGATACCACCACAAAAGAAAGATATCCATTAATTCTTGGCGTACTGTACAAATATCCAATAATACCAAAGAAAAAAAGACAGCAATTATGTTGTACCGAACTGTATGTACACCAGAAGAAAATTATGTGTCAGATAATACCAGACAAGAAGGACATTGATCTTTACCATTTTTTACGAAGTTAGTTATGTTAGTTTATGGAGTTACAAGGGCCCAAGTTCTCACCCCCTGGTCTACTTCTTGTGGGGGCACATGAAGGACATGATGTACTGGTAGAAACTGCAGACATGAGAATTGTTGCAGCAAATCATGGAATCCAGTGACCACACAAGGAGAAATGATAGAATTATCAGAAAGGCAACAGATTATCTTTTGAGTAACATAGAATTGTGCATACAGAATGGTGGAGGTTATTTTGAACTTTAATTAGTGTCATGTAATTGAAAATTTGCTTTCTTTGATATTACCTAACAGAAACTGATTTTGTTTTTCCGTGTTGTAGCTACATAAACTAATATAAAAATGTGGTAACATTATCAAAAATTAATGTCTTTCTTCTGTAGTATTATCAGACACACAATTTTCTTGGGTTTTTTTTTTTTTTCTTCTTCTTTCTTGATGTCATACATACAGTAGGTGAGGCTTGGCTGCTGCATTTATTCTGTGATGTTACACAGTACACGTTGTACAGTAGCATAAGAATTAACAGACATCTTTCTTTCATGGTGTTATCTGCTGCATAACTTTATTTTATGATAAAACGTGTGTATTCTACGATTCTTGTTTATGGTCATGTTTGTACATTAAAATGCTTGTAATGATATAATGGTTGATAATTGGGTATTTGCTAACACAGCATTTTTACACACAATCACTCATAGAGTAACATCCTGACATTTGGTAAACCTTATGCAGAACACTCTGCATAGTTGTCAGTGTCAAAGTTCAACTGCTGATTGTTAAGGCTTGAGAGTAAATGATAATGTCCCATTTCTTCAAATTTTTAAAATTATGTGGTGAGGTTAACAGTAATTGTAAATGTACAGTTATATAATTTAGTTATCCATGTTTCACACCACTAAATTTGTGATTTAATATAAAATATTGTATGCACAATGTGAAGGAATGTTCATGAACCAGGGAGCTGAGTGAGGTATGTCATTTTGGCAACTGGCTGGATGTCTTGGGAATCTGGGTTCTTTTCCTGGTAGGGGTAGAGATTTTTCTCCTCCACTGCATCCAAAAGTTGGTCTGGAGCCAATACAGCTATCTGTCAGTGGGTACAAGGAATTCTTACATGGGTAAATCAGGCACAGCAAGAAGCTGACCATTCATCTTTTACTGCTGAGGTTATCATTGCCACTTGCCCATATCTTTTCATAGCATGGTGTTTATTTAAGCATGACAGCTTTACGTTTTTTATCGTATATTTAGTTCGATACAGAGCATTGTATGCCTGGCTTCTGTTGGTTGTTACTAATTGCTGGGGAAAAATTCCTAGGTGCTAAAATTTTTGAAAATATTTTTATATGCCTTAACAGTTTAAAAAAAGTCCTGAAGATTATGGTATTATAAAATAGAAGTTTCCATGGTAATGCACACATTGCTCACCACAAGTTGTCAGTGTCTCAAAAAAGAAAGTGTTGCAGAAATCATCTTTGAGTTGTGCATCAAAAATATGTGTAAGTTGAGAGAGAATGAATTGTATTGAGATAATGTACTTTCTACATCACATGCCATCTTTGCATACTTATAACACGCCAGCTACAGGAAGGCCACCCACATGGGCAGTTTCACCCCTCTTTTATTCACCCACACATAAGAGATCACCACAACACTGGTAAGTATGACAAGAAGATATTGTGAGAAGGCCTGCCATCCGTCTAAATTACGTTTCATAAACTCATTCTGGAAGCAAACCAAGTGGTTACTACCACAAGAACATTACTGGAGTCCTCTGGTCTATTGAATAGAGCAAGAACAGTGCCCATGAAGGATAGATGGTTGAAGCTTATGTCCCTAATTGTAGACAACAACAGACTGCATTTGCAGACTACACAGAAGAAAGTGATCCACACCGTCCACAAACCATTCTAACAAATCACTACTTATCTCACACAATTCAAGGACAAACAAGACAGTCTCTCATTTAGAAGATCACATGCACCTATGGCACAGCGTACATCGTAGTATAATAGAATATTCCAACACATCAGAAGCCCAGACTAGGGAACTGGTGAACAGTGATAGCCCATGACTGCTCCAAGAGCAAACACAGCATCAGACATGATGAAACTGGAGCCCCACCAAACATCCCCACATCATCACAGCCATCATTAGGATGCCACACACAGCCACAGAAATGGATGTAAAGAAGGGTACAAATTGAATAAAGTTCAGCTTCCTGTCCTCATCCACATAGCCCCTTCTGTGTGTAGCACCAAGCCCCACACTTCACCCTTTCTACCACTGCAGGATATATCTCTCTACTTCCTGATGCTTCATTTCCCCTCAAGACTAGTGATTGCAGTATGTGCTGAAATCACTGTTTTCACTTAAGTACCAACTGAATGCACTTACAATATGTGATACAATATTCACTTAACTCTGACATGTTTCAGTATTACCATATTGTAAGTGCATATAGTTGGTACTGAAATAAAAATAGTGATTCTGAATGCATGGAATAAATATTTTTAAAAATGTGCTGAAATGTTTGAACTGCTTCAGCATACTCATCCCATTCAGATAAACTTCATCAGTCACAATTATGTATCAGAAACAGGTTGTAGTAACCTAAGATAAAGAATATGAAATATAAATTTATGTTGTATATTTCACAATTACTTGCTTTATATTCTCTGATGTTTTGCTTTGTTTGAATGTTACAGTGAACTGAGGAAGAGAATAGAGTGTATTCCAAAGACCCTTACAATTGTATGGAGAGTCAAACATGCAACTGTAGATACCAAAGTTTGCAAGCTATTTGATAAGAAAATATTGGATGGGAATCATGTAAGTGAAAATTTAGCAAGTTTAATGTAATTTTAGTGTCTGTGTTGTGGTGTGTAATATCAAAGCAGATCACTGTCAAGATTTCTGAACTACTGGCATCTCTTTATCTGCCTTCCTTCCAGTCTTCCAGTTTTTCTCTGTGTCTTTGTGTTTGATTCATGGTGCCCACCATTATCCTTCTCTCTCTTATGTCTTCCTTCTCTTTTCCGCATTCTCCAGGTGGCTGCTTCAGTGACGACCAGCTGACATCTTGCATCCTTATCTCACCATAACTCACTCTAGTAATGGTCCTTCTTAGGGCTGCAACAATCCAACTAGCCCCCATTACCTTTCTTGCAAACCAGTCACTGCTTACACCATCCCTGTATAGTCTCACTTTTCCTGCTGTGGCATTTTTCATGGAATGCTTGACCCTTGAAGATTGGACCAATACATTGTCCAAAAATGCTGGTAACAAACTAACAACTATGGCCACACAACATTCCAGAAAAATGAAGACTTCATCTCAGACTTTCTTTTAATTACTCTGTTTGCAGTAAACATTAGAGGCAGTTTTAATTCACAGCTACCCTCCATATTGGAGGCCATTCCTCCATCTGCAACCTGAGGATTTGCCATACCATGATGACAGGGACCCACTTATCATGGGGATGATGTCACATAGCAGTGCCAAATTCGAAAGTCACTTTTCATGACTGAGTTTAACCACAACTTTGCCTCTCTCAGTTGTGAACATTTCTGATTCTAGCCTGAATGTTTAAAAATATTTCAACACCGTCCCATGACTCAGCCATTGGGTTCCTGTGTGGTTCAAGACACCCCAATATTTAGCATCACATAAGAGATGGAAACTGATCATGATTAATACATAAGGTCAAAACAACCTCACAGCCAACACCACAATTTTTGTTATGTGTTCAGCCTTTAGAGTTATTTCTTTTCTTTATTTCTTCTTCTTCTGCTGCTACTACTATTACTACTACTACTACTACTACTACTACCACCAGTACTACCACTACTACCACTACCACCACTACCACTACCACCACCACCACCACTACCATCACCACCTCCACCACTACTACCACCACCA
>Ga0268261_10000517_pt1 | contig 24436 bp, 21 predicted proteins | sample TergutNc150P1_FD_190353 | JGI IMG/M metagenome (GOLD analysis project Ga0268261, IMG submission 190353) | Nasutitermes corniger P1 segment gut microbial community from laboratory colony in Florida, USA - Nc150 P1 (SPAdes) (version 2) | ecosystem: Host-associated > Arthropoda: Insects >...
CCCCCAAAAATAAGGTAGCCATTAGGTTTCTGCCATTAAATGTTTGTTTGAATTTCTTTGGTTTTGGTAAATCACTACGCTTCCACACCATTGAATGCTTTTTCATTTCAATGTTGCTGTAAGAAATCCAGGTCTCATCACCATTCACAGTGAGATAGACATTTCTCCCCTTCATTGCTGAACACATCACTGAAGGAAGGCTGATGTCCTGCACTGCTATTTTGGTTCATCCATATGCATTTTGGGCAACCAATCTGCACAGACCGTATGGCAGTGCGGCCTCTCTGCCACAATTTCACAGAGTAATGTACGTAAAATTTGTGGAAAACAGGTTGATAACTCTGAAATTATGAAGCAACAAATTTCACCAATTTTGTTGTTGCCTTATCAACAAGGTCATCATTCACAATGGATGGGCAGCCACTGCGATTTTCATCGTGCACATTTGTTTGGCCATTTTTTAATTGCCCAACCCTCTGCCGCACTTTCCCCTCATTCACTACACTTGGCACATAAATGCCACAATACTGCCAATGAATTTCAGCTGCAGTAGGATCTTGATGCATTCAAAAACCATATCACTGCAAGCATTTCAAAACTGGCGGGATTTTTTTTATTAAGCTGGTCAAATTAAATCGATGTAATACAACAACATGCAATACAAAGTGGTTGCAACTGCAATGTTTGGCTTCACAATGAACTACTTAAACTCAATGCACAGTTGCGTATCTGACCACATGACTTTTGTGGCTATTGTGTGCAATCAGCCCTACTTTCTGAATGTGCTTCGTATCTTCACTAGCCTGGGGTGAAAACACTTTAGTATTGTGTCACACAACAAGAGTATAGTGCAGAAAACTACTGGGCTGGTAGTTCAGAAACCAGTTATGTTGGCTAGATGCAGCAACAAGTATGTTTGCTGGAAGCAAAGCATTAAGATACCAGCCAGTCTGTTGGCAGAACTCACTATGGTGTGTACAGTATACGTATTTCTTTTCAAATGAGAGAGCTAAACAAAAAACAATCTCTTCCAACAATTTCTGAACACCCACAGTCAAGACAATACCTGCTGTTGTTCAGTTAAAAACCTTTCATCTACCCATCTGCAATCAAAATATGTAAAGATTAAAACAGTCAGTGCTGTAATTTTACCTTTTTTTTTTATGGGTGTGAAACTTGGTCCCTCAGGCTGGCAGAAGAACAACAGATCAGGGCATTTAAAAACAAGTTGTGGAGCTAAATATTTAGAGCTGAGAGACACAAGAAGCAGGATGCTGAAGACAACCGAATGAGAACCTTCATAATCTGTACCTTCATACAGTATTATCACAAAGATCAAACCAAGATGGATGGTGGGAAAGATGAGTAATGCATATACTTTAGTAAATAATCTTGATCTGAACACTTGTAAATATCTAGGCATAAACAGGATATCGTAGAACTGGATGTTAAAGAAACAGGTTTCAGTGCATGATGTGGATTCAATTGTCTCACAAGAGGAACCAGTCACAAGCTGCTGTGAATATGGTAATGAAACTACAGCTTTCATAAAAGGTGGAAAATAACTTGATTAGCACGGCAACTATTAGCTTCTCAGGAAATATGTGATCCAGGTAGAAAATTCATAGTAACGCCAAAAGAACAATACCTATTGGTCTTGATCAGCTTGTCAAGATCGTCCCCATACACATCCTTGTCCAAGTTTCTACTAGGACGGTAAATATGTTGACCAAGGCTGCCACCTTCACGCCACGGTTTATCATACACGTTATATGACTCTTCATCTCCATAACCAGAGTCCATGCCCTTCGTAGTGTTGAACAAACGTTGGTCAAACTGAACCTCCCCACCAGATATGCTTTTGGCTGGCAAACCAAGTGCAATCTGCTCACTGATGTCTCTTTCTCTTTCACGCTGCAGCTTTGACCTGCAAGATAATAGTCCACGCATGACAATAATGAAATAAAGAAATGTTACATACAAATGTCAAAACAGGTAACAGTTAGGAAATGCTAGTCTTGTGTTTTTACAGTGCTGGAATGTTGCCACCACATTCCCTCGCAAAAGACATTCATCCTATTTTCAGAATACACTTCACTGAAGCATACCACTGTGTAAAAAAGTAAAGTGCACCCTTATACAGGCACTGAGGCTCTGTACAGGCCATATGGCCCAGAGGGGGAGTAGAGGTATAGCACTACCCTTTCTTGACCATTGCACCAGAAGGGGGTGAACGGTCAGCGTCACACCCCGGCCACTCTTTACCCCCGGGAAAGACCCAGTACCCGTTGTACAGGAGGCTGGGTGGGCCCCAGGCCCGGTCTGGAGAGGTGCAGAAAATCTCACCCCCACCAGGATTCGATCCCCGGACTATCCAGCCCATAGCCAGTCACTATACCGACTACACCACCCGGCCCACATATCACTGTGTACCAGCTGGTAATTCCATCATTTCCCAGTACATCTCCATATATATGAACCACATTTACTCGCATAATTTACACCCATACATTCACACAGATTTTACAAACAAAATTCAATACCATACTTTTAGCAATGAATTTTTAGTTAAATGTTAATAGTTACTTACTCAAAGGGTCGACCCTTTGAGTAAGTAACTATTCATATATTTCTAATTTATTATACTATCAGTTCCCCTATTTCTGTATTACCTGACTGAACAGGCAAGAGTTGAGCCTTCCACAGACAGACAAACAAGCATTTCTGTTCCATAAACTCATTAAATACAGGTATGGGGACACAACACTATCCATGACCACACAGACAGACACTGACAGTTACACTTACAGTGGAAGTAGCTACGATGCAAGCAATAAAAAAGATTACAATCAGTGGCATTCATGCACCTGTTGTTGCTGGCACATGTACTGTAGATGCTCTCAGCTCACTGGACCACAGAAATGCAGCTTCAGGAACTGGATTCTCATAATTTTCAGTGAAAATTTATGTCTTGTGATATATGAACAAGCAACATTTTTGTCTCTATGTTCATCAAGGAATCGCATTAGTCTGCAGGTGCACATTTCCACAAACTCTCTATACATCCACCTCGTTTTTATATATGCATGACGCCACTCTTAGCTCTCATGTAACCCAAAATGTTTTTACATAGCCATAATACTACAACAATGATAGGTGCTGCCACACACTGCTTGTTAACACACCACTACCTGATGTTCCACCCTCCTGTGTTCACCGACTCTATCACTCCTACTTGCAATATACCCCGCCTGCCAAAGTACAAGCAGCTGCTACCTGCAACTGTTCAGCAGCAATAGCATTCTTTTGTCATTCATTATTTTGCTTCTCAAATTCCATGTGTGGAAATCACTGACCCCTGTTCAACAAATACTATCAGTACTTCTAGGAAATTGAAAGCATTTTATAAAATCCATCATAAAAGTAATTTGTTACTGTCAATGAGGCTATTACCACTGGGTGCCTTCAAAAAGTACCATCAAAAAGTACGTAAAATTCCTACAGTATTATAAAAACAACATTATTGCAACAGTAGGAAGGAACATAAATGTACAGTGAACCCTCAGTCATCTGACTTTCAATCACCTGATGCTCAATCACCCGATGCCCACATTGAATGATTCACACTTGTGAACCAACACATTATACCATATTTTTGTGGAAGCCATTCGTGTAGTCAACAGACCTACATTTATAATGACACTCAGGCTAACCTATGCCTAGTTACGACAGTGCTATATGGGTCAAACTTTCTTAAGTGGCAAAAGCCCTGACATATATTTAGGCCTTAAAGTAGAGTTTTGCAAATTATTTGCTTATTCTACATCAAAACTCTACTATATATGTGTCGTTTCTGGGCTACAACACTGCCTAGGTTTAACTGTTTAGCTTTCTAACTAGACAGTTATAGACTAGGCTAGGCTACAGGCTAGGAAGCAGACCCTAAACAAATGGCTTATGGCTTTTCCCAACCCCAATTTATACACATGCACATACACTCATACACTCACATGCACGTACACCATGCACACACTTGCACGCATTTACAGACACAAATTCCTTGGTAAGAATGTGCATAAATTATGTGAGAAAACACATGAAATCAACCCGCAGTGGTTACCTATTACATTATCCCCTGCTGGTGGCAACAGACAGAGTCTCAAAATGTTGGATGTTTAGTCTGAACTGCAACATGTGATTACCCAAGAAGGTTTCATGCAGTTAAGAAATATTAGCAAAGCCTGCAAAAAACATATGGATCCACTTACAACTCCTGTTGTGTTCTATACAAATATTCACTGAGCAACATGTTCCACCTTCAACCATACCTTAGAATATGCTGTGCAGAACATATATCACAACAATGTTACTATGTTTGACTCATTTTTATAATTATGACAGTTGTTCACCCCATCTATTAAACACTGTAGTTGAAACACAAGAACAATGAAAAACTTCAAGACTTACCTCTTGTCTGGAGCAGCTCTAGCAATATTGCGTTCACGCTGACGATCCTTGTGGCGCTCATAACGCATCTGGTCACGCTCCCTAGCCTCTTCATCTTTATCTCCTACAAGACAATCACAGGGAGTCAAGAAATGAGGATGGACTACGAATTCTGAGCAGAAATCTTTACATGGTGTTCATATTTATTAAAACTGTACTGCTTCCTTAGGAGTCATTAAAAACTGCCAAAACTCAAACTGCAAACAATATAGCTGTCTATATCTTCTTGATGGCCATGTTATTGGCAATCCTCAGCTGCATGGGGTTACATATTGTGCAAGGACTAGTCAACGTCAAAAGCAGTAGGAAATTAAACTCAGTGCCATACAATAGCTCAACAATTTAGTGATACCTACCTACAGTTCAGAACCCAGCTTTGTGACCCTAAAAATGTAAAGTATCCCTGTTAATGCTATAAAGGCATATAGGGGGAGCAGAGGTATAGCTCCACTCATTCTTATGGAGGTAAGTGGTTAATTTCACATCCTGGCTGCTTTATCCTCAGGAATGAACCCCAGCACCCATTGGATAGGAAACTGGGACAATCCAGCCCATAGCCACTATACCAATCACGCTACTCTGACTCCTTTGTGACCCTAAAGGCAGGGGAAATGAATGGGAAACAGGGCTGCAGAGCTAAGCCCGAAATATACAAGCTTTTGCAGCTACACCAGCCTTACTGGTTGGCAATGGTCAGAACAGAACAAGAAATACTAGACTTACAACAAGAGATCTTCAAATACTAGTAATAAATCTTTCAAGAATACGCAATTTTCACGTTCCTTTGAGTGACTAATGAAAATCTATATATTTCCATCTGATGTCCTACAATAATGTTTCACACGTTAACAAATACAACATAGCACTGGTATGAAATGTTGAGGATATATCTGACAAATTTCATATTAATACAACCTACACCAGTAGAAATTATGTGCACACATATATAAAATGAGTAATTATTAATCTGAAGTTCCTGCTGCTACACAAAATAAAATGAAGCATCTAAATAAAATCAGGTCACAAATTCTTCCTGTCAGTCCTTTAAATTTGATAAAACTGTGAGGTAAATACATCATGTTTTATTATGTGTACAGTGAAACTCTCTTAAGACATTTCTGGATAAATTCAACAAATTTCAAATTAAGTGGGAAAACATCTCAAAAGATAGGCCTGAAAAAGACAGTATTTTGTTATTTTGTACCTGAACTAACATTCCCTTCACTAGAATAATATTCTGTACAAATTCCGCACCACCATGTTTATAACATCCAGCTCTCCTTGAATTGTGAGCAGCTTGCACTTTAAGCCAGTTCTTTATCTAGCAGCTTGCTGATCATGGTGTTCAATAATTAATGGCTCTGAAGGATGAAAACTGTGCACGCACAAGTAATTTGAAGTGAAAACAAAAAGCACGTCAATTTTTTGCACAGATACTTCATACTGTTGGAAGTAAAGAAAAAAGGTTATGGACACGACACACTCCATTAAGTCCATGCTGATTAGTGGCGTAACTTACACACAGGCCATATTGTTGTGTCACAGTGTGAAATGCACGTAGGTAAATTGGTGGCAATGCAATCAGACTATGACATCATTTCCCACCACTTATTTCCAAAGATTAACAGTGAGTTGCTTATCAGTAGCTCTAATCAGTGGTGAAACGAACTTGGAGTCAAATCTCTATAAACTGTGTGATTTCAACAAAATATGTTTGCAACAAACTGAAGAGAGTGAAAAATACATTGTGTCCAAAAATATTCATACTTCTTAGTTGGGAAATTCTTGTAAAGAGAAAATGCATTAAAAGGGCAACATATATGTTAATCATACAGGAATATTTTGGTATGAAATTATTCAGACTGCATAGGTGGAAAAATTTCTTAAGTAGGAACAACTTAAGCGCACTTCACTATATTTTATAAATAACTGTACCCTATGTGTCCTGTTTTATGTAGATGTCAAACCTGGACTCTCACACTGAGGAAAAGACCTGTGTGCCTCAACCTTTTTGAACCATGACCCAGATGAGGCCAACAGCTTCCTCCTGCAGCCCCAAGAGCCAAAAATAAACACAGGTGACAAGAAAAACATGAATTGATATAAAGAATATGATATTTTAATCATGTCATGAAATGAAGACAAACAGATATGCGTTTGCAAACTTCTGCATGAGCCTCAGTTTCAGAGTGTGACTCCTATTATGGCTCTTAAATCTAGACCTAGTCTTCATGGTCTTGTAAAGTTAAATTTTTCCATGTTTTACAAGACATTCCTCCAATTGACAACATTCTGACAACCATACAGCAACTTCGGTCAAATGACAACAATTTTATATGGCAGAGCCAATAGTTTTTTATTGAGAGGCTTGAAAAACAGGTGGTCAGTGGTCTGTATCATTTTTCTAATCAAATGACTGTCAAGCTGTCAAGCTGATATTGCCACAAGGTCACTACAACTGATTACAAATACAAAAAATACTGCTCGTAATGCACTTGTCAAACTAGTGTGAGTTAGAAGCAAATAGATTTACAACCTGCCCAGAATATTACATGGCCCAAATTAGGGTCATGACCAACAGGTTGATAAACACTGACCTTGAGTGTTCCGAAAGAGAGTGCAGAAGAAAATGTCTAGACCTAATAGGCAGCAAGTTATACACGGCTGAAAGAAAACTACAAAATGAGCAACTTCATGATTTCTATGTGCTGTCAAACATTAATAAGGACATCAAATCAGGGAGGATTGGCATGGATGGGATATGTGACAGACATGGAAATAAAAATGCATGCAAAATTTTCATGGAAAAACCTCAAATAACTTGCCTCGAAACCCTAGGCATAGATGGGAGGATAACAAACGTGGGTGGCCTGAAAAATTCTCAGCCTCGACCACAGATGGCAACAATATCGGCAAGACTTTTTTTTTTAAGTTGGTACATCTGTCATAAGCATCCATGTGAAATTGCAAGTCATTCTATCAAGCTGTTTGTTTTATACAGCTGTCTGAAGCAGGAGTGTTGTCTGTATCCCTTAAAATGGATAAAATTGAGTATTGTGCAGTTATAAAATTCTTTGTAAAAAAAGGTTTGGCGCCAAATGAAATTCATTCAAAGTTCATAAAAGTTTATGGGGACTCTTCTCCTTCGTTTTCAACAATTAAGAAATGGGCTGCCGAGTTTAAATGTGGCCGTACCAGCCTTGAAGATGATCCACATGAAGGACGTCCACCACATGAAGGACGTCCAAAAAGTGCAACAACACCAGAAATCATTAATCAAGTGCATGATATGGTATTGGATGACTGGCGGATGAAAGTGTGTGAAATTGCTGAGACTACAGGCATTTCAAAAAAAACAGGTAGGATATATTTTGCATGCAGAATTGGATATAAAAAAGCTTTGTGCAAGATGGGTGCCGTGCTTGCTCACAGCAGATCAAAAATGCACTCGCATGAAAATCTCTGAACAGTGCTTGGAGCGTTTTAACAAAAATAAAACTGATCGTGTGTGTCAATTTATTACTATGGATGAGATCTGAATTCACCATTACACACTAGAATGCAAACAGCAGTCAAAACAGTGGACAGAAGCTGGTTGTTCAGCGCCAAACAAGACAAGGTCTGTTCCATCAGCAGGAAATGTCATGGCATCAGTGTTTTGGGATGCTGAAGGCATTTTGTTTATTGATTATCTTGAAAAGGGTAAGACAATAACCAGGGAATATTATTCCAATCTTTTAACCAGACTAGACAAAAAAAATTTGTGAGAAAAGACCCGGTTTGCAAAAGAAAAAATCATCTTTCATCAGGACAATGCACCCGCCCACAAAAGTGTTTTGGCAATGGAAAAATTAAAGGATCTGCACTATAAATTGTTGGAACATCCACCCTGTTCCCTGTTCTCTTCCCAAAACTCAAACTCTTCCCGCTGGTCAGCGTTTTTCTTCGAATCAACAGTTGATTGCAGCTGTTGGAGGGGTATTTTGCAAATCTTATGAAGAACCACTACAGGGACGGGATAATGGCACTGGAGCATCGCTGGAATAAATGCATTAGTCTTAAGGGAGATTATGTTGAAAAATAAAAATAATTTTGAAATTATACATTCGTTTTTTCATTGCTAGGCCGAGAACTTTTCAGACCACCCTCGTAAAAGTGGACCTTAAAGAAATAGGATGGCTGGGTGAGGAATGGATTCATCTGGCTCAGGACAGGGACCAGCAGTGGGTTCTAGCAAGCACAGTAATGAGCATTCAGGTTCCATAAAATGTGGTGATTTTCTTGATTAGCTGAGTAACCACTAGCTTCTCAAAAAGGACTCTGCTCTAAAGAGTTAGGTCATGAGCTAGTTACCTAAGGGTAGAGATACTGGTTAAAATGCAACCACAGCATTACCATTATGTAATTTATTGTACAAAAATTTGTCTTATGGAAAAATATAAAAACACAAACAATGGATGTTATGGAGGGTTTTAATGCTTACCAGCAGCTGCTTGAGTTCTGATCCCAGCCCGTTCCTCACGTGCCTTTTGTGCAAGTTGTCGCAAATGTTCCTCTTTCTTTTCCTTCTCCTTCTGTGCAAGTTTTTTCTCCAGCTGGGCTCTCATCTCTACAGCTTCACGTGCCTGTAATATATTCAAATTTTAGTGGTTTTGTACTTATTATTCAGTTACTGACCAAACAAGAATATGAGATTTCCACTTAGCACTTAAAATCACTCTTTCATGGCAGCCATACTAAGTACCAGTGAAGCAACTGGAAAGAAAAGTGCAATTTGATCCCTAGTAATAGCAGTATTAAGAAACCATTATACACACACCAGTTAACTAAAACAGTTCAAACACATCTGTACTCTTTATACAGTGAAACTCCTATTTTACATCATAATGCAAACCATACTGAAAAATTGAAAATCACGGAAACTGTAAAATCAGGGAAAACGAAAACCGGAAGACATAGTTCTCATTGCCTTGGTCTTATTCATTATTAAAATCAAGTTTACATAGTATAATAATGCTTTATTTTTCGCAAACTTTCAGAACAGTAAAACTCACTTGTTCATTAACTGTTTAAAAAAAGTAAATGAAACAGCAATCATTTGCAAAATCAAAACAGAATAAATTTCATTTTTTTAACCAGTCCCATATTATTTGTTTAAGGTTTTCTTTATGCTTCAATGCATAGAACTTGTTTTTGAGCTTACTGCATGCACTAGGATGTCATCCTTCACATTCAACTGCTGGATGTATTTTCTTGCCACCTCTAGTCCTTGAAGAGAATGAAATAAACTTACTTTATTCTCAATAAGATCTACCTCCACTTCTTTTTCTTCTTCTTGTTTTTCTTCACCCTCACAAGTCAGGTGATCCTGCATCACCAGTAATTCTCCTTCGATCATTGCTGTTGCCTTCTGTATGACTTGCTTTCTCTACTAGCATTGGAAAGCATGGATAATCCCCATATCCACAGGTTGCAAATGGCTTGTGCAATGTGGGGGGGGAATTTAATATTTTTCAGAGCAGTGGTAACTCCTGGGTGTGCAGCACACTGTTCATTGAAGAGCAAGATTTTTCTGGTTTTCGCTCCTATCTGGTGATCCACTTGCACAAGAAATTCCTCAAAGTGGCTGAGGCCATCCATGAACTAGAATTTCCTGTGTATTTGGTGAGGAGTCCCCCCCCCCCACCCATTTCTGAAGCAGTGGGGTTTGTTGTACTTGCCAGTCACCAGTGCAGGTAATTTCTCCATGACATCAGCACTGCAACTCAGCAGAACAGTGACCCTCTGCCATGATTTTGTTCCACCATGGCAAGAATCACCTATGTATGTCAATGTCTTACTGGGCTGGAGATTATGGAAGAATCCAGGTTTCATCAACATTAAACATGTCCTTTGGCTGGTATCCGTCGATTATTTTAGGCAGTTCTTCACTTTTCCAATCCACCATTGTTTCAGGACTTACAATGGCACTTTTCCTGATATATTCTTCTACACCAGGTTGTGTCTTTCTTAGAACAGTCAATCCAGCCATGTGAAGCCCAAAATCTGTCAATACCTACACAAGCAGCTACATGTAGAGCCTCTTCCTTCAGGTGGGGTTCAGTGACTGACGAAATGGCGGTATGGGCTTGCTTGAACCACCCCAAAAGGATGGCTTCAAGTTCTTCCAATGGCGAAGTCTTCAGAGATTTGCGTTCTTTAGAAAACTATGGCCCACAATACGAGTAACTTTTCTCTATTTCAGACCGTTTACTCACTATCATATTTAACATTGATACCCACAAACCAAGCAGTGCCGCTAGATCCACCCAAGTTCCAACGTAAGTATCAACTTCAGCTAACATTTGCATTTTTTCGTCTACAGAAAACACTTGATATTTTCTTTCCATTTGATGACATTTTCACAATAAATGGAAAGTTTTCAACTTCACTCACAACGATCGTTGAACACTAAAAAATTCTGCACTTGCTCTCCCTACAAGATTTCAAACCAAAATAGTATGGCTTAGCTTGGTTTGTTTGCTTCCAACACTTGTTTTTGGGCTGAATTCAATCTCGCAATGGAAGCAGCGCATGTTTTATTGGTTAATTTTGCTCAACCAATCAAAACACTATTTCGTTGCAAGCTTCACAAGTGAAAATGCTCATAAAATTGAGGGTGTTTCTGCCAGCGAGACTTCAAAATTCAAGTGTACAATTGCAGAAAACGTGAAAGTGAGGACAAGTAAATTTTAACACTGATCTTATGGCCTTTCAGTAAAGACTATGAATTTATAAGGTAAATCCAGGGAAAACATAAATTCAGAGAATGTAAATTCAAGTTTCACTGTATACCCATTTTTACAGAAAACTATGCTTTTGTTTAGCAAAATAAAAACATGGTGACTACACATTACAGCACTATTTTTATTACTACCACAATTTCCGGCCAGTGCAATAGAATATTTTTGTGTAACAAAAATAAACTTCTTAAACTTGTATCATGACTTCAAGTCATATTAAAACCTATTTCCAACCCTTCACAAAAATAACACTAAGTGTTTTTATTATATATGACAATCCTTTATTATGAAACACACTGAAATTCCAAACAATACTTTTAATTTTATGTACATACTAATCATCCAGAATGTCTGAATACTTTCACCTGGCTACCTCGTAATGAAAAAATAACACAAATGAGTAAACTAGTGCTGCTGTTTGTCAAACCTTCGCATAATAAAATATCCGTAAAAAAGATGCCAGAAATTAATATGACACCCCAAACTAGACACGAGGGGGTGCTGATAAGTCTTTAGCCCCACATACTTCCTGATGTTGTAGGACGGAATCGATAGTGTCGGAAAAGGGGTCTGTTCATGTGCCGAATTGCAAGTCTATTCTTGTTACAGAAGCTGAAAGGAAGCATGCCAGGCAACGCATGTGATTTCAGCAACATCAAGACGCAAGCTGTCGTCAATTCTGAATTTTTTTTGAATCGTTCGCAAAAGTTAGAGCAACGGGCTAAGAAGTGTATTGAGCTTCGTGGGGAGTATGTTGAATAAATCCCAAGTTTGGTCACTGTAGCTTGTTTCCTTCCTGGTCGGGCTAAGGACTTAGCACCCCCTCGTATTGATGCCCTGTACATCACAAACTTTCAGTATCTCATGCAACTTCAGTTGTATTAATCTCAAAGACTGAAGTAATATTTGTCCATACCTTTCTGTCAGCAATATACAGGGCCTCTGCCAGTTTTGCGAAGTTTTCATTAATGTGAACTTGCTGTAAGCCGCGTCCATCAGCAGCAAGTCGTTTGTCCAGTGGAATGGTATAGCCCTGCAAGCAGCAAGAGTTCTCTCTTTTACTTATCGTACCTTCTTGCTTTCCAAGACGTTTCTCAAAAGAGATTCGTCTGAAGTAATACCTCATCAAGTGTACCAGAAATTATCGTCCTTGTAATCATAACACCTTCCAGAGTATGACAGAATTATACAGCATATAGACACAGTAATAAAATTAGCATCAACCAAAAGACAGTGATTCTGTGCAGGAAAGAAAAATGAACAATAGTGAATCACTGAAGTTAACCACACTTGAATATTTATGACAATACACTCAAAACTGCTAGACAGGAAGTGCATTTCAGGTTTCATTATGTTTCGTTTTAAATCAAAATTACCCCAACATAACAAACTACTTTCTACCATGTGGAACTTCTGTAATGTGTATGCCAATGTAAATGATTCCAAAACTATGGTTCTTCAACACAAAACTATCAACAGCTAGAGTGCACAATCATGTGTGTCCTGTTTGCACTCTGGGCAAAAACAACTTTTCCTAATAAGTCAGCAGTACAATAAAATATACAGTGATTGAAAAACCATACTTCCACAGAACATATGCTGAGGATTCCTGTCTCGACAGCTTTGCTACCTGGAACTTCTGGGAAGAAAATTTTTCAATTTCCATACTTTCCCAGCCATAGAGATAAAGAAAATAGAATATTGTGATGAATATAGGTACTCCAAAAAAAATCAGGGCAAACAGGTTGCCAACACATCCAGTTTACTGAACTGGAACAAAAGGAAGTGGAAGACAAAAATAATACACAGAAACCACAAAGTGCTAAGGACCAAAAAATCTGGCTTCAAATTACCCAATTCCTTTAGTGCACTTTACCTACTATGCTCTGTTATAAGCAGCAGGTCTTTTACTTAACTGAGAACTTACAAGATTCCCTCCTTGTACTTATTAAACCCCTATTAGGTAATTTAACCTTTAGCGTACGGCTTTTAAATGCCGTTTTCATGCTCAGGGTATGGAATTTTCTCCGCGATGGCCCTTTAAATCGTTGCGCGTTTGACAATAAACGTTTATAAATTATGAACCGAAGGTTATGAAATAATTAAATAATCTGCACTGAGTTGCCAATAAATCAGAGATATTTCAGTTCAAAAAAAGATTCAGTAGAAATTTTTAGTGCCTACATGCAGGGAGATAATTTAAAAGATTTATAATTTTCAATTTATTTTACTTACGTTTCTGTTTCTGGGCCGATGTATGCACAGGAAATTTCAGTTTTAAGATTTGTGGAGTTGTGCCCTGGCGTGGTGGTGTCAGAAAAATCATCGTACTTCACACACACATTATACTTTCTCAACACTTTACTAACAACTTTTCTCTTCACACAACCCTCACACTCGACACCGTCATGAACCGAGAACGACCTACGTTTGTTGGGTTTTGTTCCAGTATACCAACATGTGTTATCGTTTCCAGTACGTTTTTCACAATGCAGAATCGAGAATTTCTACATTGTCTTTCCTTACTCCCTCAAGGAAAAAGAAAACAGGGATATTTCAGCGGTTGTCTAAAAATGCATGAAATGCTATTGCACAAATAAATTATGGTGTCGCTCCATGCCCCCGCTCCTTCACTCTCGCTCTCCCAAATCACTTCACATATCCGCAAAAGACAGGAACCCGGCTCTCTTACGCACAGACATCGCAGGCTGCTGACTCAGAAAGTCATATTCAGTCCTGGTTATTATTACAAAGACGGAACAAGTGGTAACGCATCGAATTGCCATATTATTTCAGCTGGTTTATAGCCTACTATTTACACATCAGTCTGTTTATTTCTGTGTATCAAACTGCCTTTGGAATTAGAAGCCCACAGTGGAGTTTGCGAACGAAAATTCTCACTATCAGTAACAAGTTATGGAAAAATCATGACCTCACATTGCAGCCAGTAATTACCTATATTTATTTGTGTGAGCAACTTTCTGCATCCTGTTTATCTTCTTTTTCAAACCATCCTGTAATGGACCAGAAACTGAACTGAAATGTAAAGACAGGCTTTAGAGAAACCTTTTACAACTGGCATTTTATAATATACGAACAGTTGGTGCTTAGTCCCTTTTAGCAGTAATGTATCTTGGCACCGATGTCAAAGCCTTTCTCTGTTTTGACCAAGAGAAAGAGTGTGTGTAATATAACTATCAACAAGTGACATAATTTTTGGCTGCGTGGGTTTTGGAGCGGGATTCACAGCAAGAATATTCCTATACGAAGCTCGCGTCACTAATATATTTACTGTAGCAGCAACCCAAGGACAGAGTAAAACAGGCTGCACAATGGTATGCGCTGTCATCGCAGCTCCTTTCTCGAGAAGTAAACAAGTGCCTAACTCGGCATAAAAACAAACTGACGAGGTTCCTAAGATTACAGGGTGCCTAGAAAATTGCTATACGTGAGATGCATATGAACATAATTTGGTAAAGTGGCCGGAGCGTGAATCTGACCACAAACCATTACATAATGTGGAGATAACGAGTGGGGCTATACTCCTAAGCCTATACATGAGTGTACTGAGCATTTAAATGGGCGATTTGGTGCACTCGTACCATGGGTAGTTTAAAGGGCCGCAACATAGAAGCAACGCCGTCGGATAAAGGTTAATACAACATACATAAAAAAAAATACACAAGCTAGCATAAAATAAGTCAGGTTTGTCAAACCTTGATCTCAGTATGCAGTTTCTCAAAACAAGACTCAACTGACATTTGTGTCAATATGTCCCGGTGTGCTTTCAACACACAATCTTGAAGTTAATATGTGGCTTTGACAATTACGTCACTGGGATCACCTGAACATCATTATGAAGCCTAGCAATAACAATGCCATTACCACACCTCTGCAAGCTGGACACACTGGAAGTACTGCATTTCCTCCTTCTTCTCTTATTCCCCTCATGACCACTTGCATTTTGCTCACAGCTGGAGCCAACAAAAGAGCTCAATTGGTTGACAATGAGGAACTCATAGAAGCTATCAGAATAATACAAGTAACCTTGTAATTCCATGCTCCCCCATTTTCTTAACGTTCTGAACAGATTGCCCTCAATTTCAGAAATGGTATTTCATATTGTCCCTTATTTTCACTCATATTTTGCCCCACTGAATGGATTATAAAATGAATCACATATGATAGGCACCTCAACATTTTAAACATATACATGATGCACTTTCTTGACCCAATTTCCACAGTGGTATTACAGCATACGCAAAGGTTACTCTTCCCATCAACTCCATTGAACTCTTCATGCAGTTTCAGGTACAAAAACACACCTTTCTGAATGATTCACATACATCAACAGTAGCTTGTCCTTCATACAATCAATGACAGGAAACAACAGACTTCACACTCCAGTGATTGCACACATAAATGAACTCCCGTTAGGTATACATTCAGTGCGCAAGCACTTAACAGCTTAATTATTATTGCCTCTGCAAAGGTCACACTGGAGGGTGCAGCCTCACGTTTACCATTATGGACAGTACCTGCCAGCAGCCAAATATCTGCTCCTACTCTACACAAACAGATGTTACATTCCTAGAGAGTTCCACTGGTGCCCAGTATTAAAAAAAGATAAATGTTTATGCCAATTGTCCAGATAATAATACTGCAAACTTCGATTTTTAATAATAAAAGGTCTGTAATATAAATAACAACTTAAATCATATTTTGTATTAACAGCATTGATAACATATATGCAATCCAATGTTTAAGGCCAGAGGATGAGACATGCTTTGAATTTCACAGTATTTTGAACTAAATGTTTTCAATTTTGCATTTTACTGTATTTAGCAGAAATGTGTAAAAAACAAACAGATATTTGGAAGTGTACAACAGGGACATAGCGAATTGGGAGAACCCCCCAGTAAGAAATATAATTTAGATGACATTACATTAATTCTAATTATTATTGCATAGCATTACATACAATGAGGGTTTTGAGAGAAAGTGTGTTTAAAAAATTAGTGTGGAACATAATAATAGCAATGCATAGACTTTTGTACCTTTACCAGTAATCTTACTTGAAAACTGTAAGATCTATTACTCAAAACATGAGTTCTAACTTTCCTTTTAATGCATCCAGCTGCAGAATTTGGATCTTACTAGCCTGTGCCTATCCAAAAGGAGAGAAGGAATCATCCTCTAAGGGAGAACCCATTATTTTCATTTACTCCCAATGAGAAGACAATGCACACAACAACCCAGTCTTCTTCATATCTGTGCACTAACATCACAATATCAAATAAACACCGACAAGTGCACTCATGTATTACTGAATCGCCACTTTATTAACACTATACATAATTCAATCCTTAATGGGTCATCTTCTGGGAGTATAACTGATACATTCTAGCAGCATATATCAACAAAATGAGTCAACAGTTGTAAAATTCAACTTAGTGTGCAGTATAACTGCTGCTGCATAAACACAGCACACAGTGCATAATAAGTTGTATTTTAAAACTGGTGACTCATTTTGTTGGCCCATGCTGCTAGAATCCATCAGTTATACTCCCTGAAGATGACACTCTAATGGTTGAAACATGTTGGAATTAACCCATTGGCGTACACAGCCGGCTGTGAGACAGTCTGAGCCATCAATGTCTTTCGCTTTTAATTCTAGCCTTCTGTCAGTAGATGGCATGACATGTCTTTTACCGTTTGAAAGCTGATAAAACGCTCTTTTAAAAATTAATTTTGCATGAATAAAACATAAATGTACAAGATTGCCATTTTCGCCTAAAAAATTAGTATTTGTAGGTGTGCCATGTGTTATAAAAAGTAGTATAACAAAGGGTTAATAAAATGGTGATTTAATAATACATGAGTGCACTTGTTGGTGTTTCTTGTATATTACAACAAAACAGTATATAAGACAGATTCCAAAACAAACAACTGCAGGCCCGTATCCTCCTACACATCCATGGTCATCACTCTGTCACCAATGGGAGCTGGAGACAGCACAACTCTCCATATCATCTTTGATTTAAGGCTATCTTACATTCCCAAACATTAGATGACTATTATTTACAACTATTTATGACTATTTATGAGAGAATTCCTAAATCATTTATAAGTTCTTCCCTCCAAATTCAGTCCGTCTCAATTACTAAGCTATTAGTCAAATTCCAATTAAGAATCTCTGTCCTTCTTGTGGGCAGACAAGCAGGCATACAACAGTCCTATTTCAGTCCTATTTTCAGTACAAAGAACTAAAATTATGACCAGCATATTATCAGTTTAAATGCAATTATCCTCACAAACACAAATTTGCCCATTAAACACACACCTTAGCATTCTTCCAGTTGGAAATGCATGGTGGAATCTTCCATTCCTTCTGCTCCTTAACAGTCACCTGTAGACAGATCATGGTGTGATGAGAACAAGCACAAACAGAAAAAATAACACTTCAAATTTGCACATCAAAAATTGGTTGTTAACCTTCCTTGTTGGAGAGTGCATTACTGGAGCAGGTGGTGAAGGAGGCCCACGAGGTATCTTCTTGTTGATCCTGTAAAACAAGCAAATCTTCTAAGCATACTTCAACCACAGATGCACTTCCATCATTCAGGATATTAGGGAGGACCTCTACTTCTATGCACTTCTGTACAGTGCTCAGAAAGTGACATACAATGCAGAGGTCATGTCAATCTGTCAGTCCATTATGCAAATCTCACTGAAAACTGGTATGGGGTATCAATATGGAAAGTCAGAAGACATCTCTCTCTCTCTCTCTCTCTTTTTTTTTGTGTTACTTTATGTGAATAAAACTTTATCAGTTCTAAAAATTTGTTCAATGCACAAAGATGAGTACAAAACAACCTACAGATGACTGCAGTATTTAAGAAGCAATGTATATCATTCATCCACCCATAAACAATTCTCAACAGCAGGCTTCAGAAATTTCTTGAAATAAAGGTTAATGAAAATCAAAACAAATGAACTCCTTCATACACAAATAAGACATACTTAAACTTTGGTGGTTCTATGGGATCCTTCTGGGCCTCTACCATTCGAATGACACGCTGTTTGGCGCCTGAGTTGAATGCAGCCCCTTGTTGTGATGGTGTGTAGCGGATGTACTGTGCAGGGCCCTAATACAAAAAGGGAGACAGAAATTTAGTCACCTACTCAATGGATAGTGAGGGCTCTTTCTCAGGAGATAAAGCTACCAGGGTGAGAGGTTGAACATGTCTAACTAGTGCCAAGATTAAGAATGAGTGGATTTACACCTCCACTCCCCCTTCATTACTTAATGGCATGTACAGGGAACACCTTACCTTCTATGGAGACTTCAAGCTTACAAATTTCAGGCAAAGTATGAAATTAAACCAGCCAAAGGTGCAACTTTTTAAAAGTAGAACTGATGTTCTTTTGTTCCTTTCACAGTATCTCAAACTGGCAGGATGAATGATGTATGATAAATTGGAAAGGATGTAGAAGGAGAAGGTCATGGCCTAATTAAGGACTACCCTGGCAGCAGCCTAAGGAATCAGGAAAACTGAAAAAACTTCAACCTAGAGTTGAACTTGGCACCTCTACAATACAAGCTTACAGTGCTATTCCTATACCAACCTGCCCTGTAAAATCTGATAACGATCCAAACTCCCTGAACCACATTCTTTTTCCTCATAAACAGTGTGGCAAATAATTACATACGTATGACCTACAGGTTAAAATATGCAGACCTATAATTCTGCCTGGTGTGAAACTTGATCTCACATTACAGGAAGACAATGGCTATGGGTTTTGAAGAATAGGATGCTGAAAAATATATTTGGGCCTAAGAAGGAGGAGGTAAGAAGAGACATGAGGAAATTGCTTGAGGAGGAACTTCATGATTTGTACTCTACACCAAATATTATTTGGGTAATCAAATAACAAAGAATGACATAGGCAGGGTATGTGGCGCATATGGGGGAAAGGAAAGCAGCATACAGGGATTTGATAGAGAGATAAGAAAGAAAACACTTGGAAGACCCAGGCATTAATGGGTGATAATATTAAAGAGTATTCCACAAAACAGGTTCCATAAAATGCGGGTAATTTCTTGACTAGCAGAAGAACTAAAAGCTTCTGAAAAACTCTGATCCATGGAGTACAAGCAGGGGGTCCGAAGATCCCCACGTTTCCACAGAATGTGAACACATGATACGTAGATAACTTCAATGTAACATTGCCCTTGAAATGAAAGCACAAAATTGAAAACTAAAAACCGTAAGTTTTAAAATCATGGTACTTGAGTTTCTAAGTCCTGCCACCAGTGCACATATAGGTATTTGGCTGCCTTGTTCCTCTGATCTTATACCACTCAGTTTCTTTGATATGTAAAGCACGGACATTGTCTACATTCCACCACTGCCCACCACTTTGCCAGAAGTTGCTGGAAGATACTGCTTGGCTACATTACACCTGCTATGCTTACAGACATGTGGACAGAACCTGAATACAGAGCTGTGACAGGCTACTCTGAGTCAACTGTTCAATGTAGACCACAAAAAGCTTCAGCATATGACTTACCAAATATATTTAGCTTTAATTCCTGTCCTGACATTAAATGTTATGCAATTCATACCGTGCATCAATATATCATCCAACACATGCACTCTGTGATATGTCATTTATGACATAAATTGACTTCTACATATTGCAGCATGGAGTTGCCATCCTCAGGGAGCCATTATAACAGAGGAATATAAGCCAAAATTTCAATCACGGTTCTGTTCTTTACACAAATGACTAACATCTTAAAATGCTAAAATACATAAAATTGATAACCATAAATATTACAATACATAACAAGCCACCACAGTTGCCAGTTCTTAGTTGTTTTTATACATGTGGAAAATGTACACAAACACTGGTCTCAATTCGATGTGATCTGAAAGGATCTCGACTTGTAAATATATTAGCGTTGTTGTAGGTAACCAAATATGTATATATCACATTTAATCAAATGCAAGATATGGTTTTTTTTTTTAATTTGGCACTCAAATAAGTCTACAGAAGTAATGAAATACATAGTGACCATTACTTATTATGTGCAAAAGTAAACTTTCCACCACAATGGTTAAACAAGAGCAACAAAAAGACCCCATTAAAGCAGGAAGAACTTTTTAAAGTAAGACTGCTAAATTATGAATGCATAAGATGGCTGCACACCCAAAGAGTAAAACTCCACTTAAACAATACAAAGGAAAATAAAATAGACATTAAGAAAGAATGGAGAAACTTACAAAACATATCAAAATCAGCAGCACATGAAAATCTTGAGCAATAAAGAGACAAAACAGGAAAAAGTATTTAAAAATATGGGATGACCAAATAAAACAATAGAAACAAAGAAAAAATCATAAAAAAATGGCTGAATTCAAAGAAACTAGAAGACACTGGAATACAAAAGCACTGGCCAAAAGAGAAGCAAGATGAAGACGACGACTTTCTTGGAACAAATTTGTTACAAATTTAGAACACGAAACATACAGGACTCAACCCAAAGTGTACAAAAGTTTAAAACGAATTAGTGACAATGTAAAGGAAACAGCACGTATTCAAGGAAACATAGACAAAAATGTATTCCCTCGATACTAAGAAAATTTATGGAACACAACAAACATAAATGAATTACAATTAGAATACAATTCAGCCGATTACTTACATGCTTTTATAACTTTAGATGAACCAGAAAAGGTGTTAAAACAAACAAAAAATGGTAAAACTCCAGGACAAGATAACATTAACTCAGAGCTATACAAGTATGTACCAGAAGAGTTGAAACTGAGGTTACTACAATTTTTAAACAATACATACAGAGAAAACCGCATTCCAAATGAATGGAGAAATGCTGTTATAACCCCAATATTTAAAAGATGTGACAGAAGGGAACCCAAAAACTACAGAGGAGTTAGTATTCTTAACACCTGCTATAAGATATACTCTAAAATTCTTAATATAAAACTGCAGAATTACTCAGAAGCATTTATGACAGAAACACAAAATGGATTCCGAAAGGGATGGTCATGCACGGATCCAACCTTTTGCCTTAAATTATTAATTGAAAAAAGAGGGGAATTTAACTTGGAAACACATTTGCTGTTTATAGATTATGAGAAAGCATTTGATAACATACAAAGACAGATTTTATTTAACATTTTGAAATTTAAGACATATTCCAGACACATTGTTAAGGGCAAAAGTGGATAGTTATACACAAAATAAAATACCAATAAAATTTAATAACAAACTATCAGAACCAGTGGAAATTTATAAAGGAGTATGCCAAGGTTGCCCTCTTTCACCTACATTGCTTAACATATATTTAGACAAAATAATAACTAAATGGCAAAAACAAGACATAACCAGAAATAAACTTTCAAAAAACCAGCAACTGTCATTGCTGCTATTTGCAGACAACCAAGTTATAATAGCAGAAAGAGAAGATAACTTACTGAAAGCTACACATACATTAAATCAATTAATAACAGAATATGGTTTAACTCTATCTGTAGAGAAAACAAAATCGATGACATTTAAAGGACGAGATGCAGTAAGAACAAAAATTGAAATAGATAACAAAATTATAGAACAAGTAAATTCTTTAACTATTTAAGAAATATGATATCTTATGAAAAAGAATTGGACATTGATAACAAATTACATAACTATTTGAAAATCACAGGTATTTAAAATAATGTTTAGACCACAAAAAACCCTTAAGAAAACAAGAATAAAATTATACAATACCCTAGCCCTCCAAGTATTGTTGTATGGCAGTGAAACTTGGACTATTAAAGCAAAGGATGCCAGAAGAATAACAGCAGCAGAGATGAAATACATGAGAACAGCAGCAGGATACACTTGGGCAGATTACAAAACAAATACACAAATTGCAAAGGAATTAAAAATAACACCAATTTTGGACAAATTACTGGAATACAAGAGAAACTGGATACAACATGTAAATAGAATGCCTCATTACCTAGGATAATAAAACACTATTCCCCAACTGGCAGAAGGAATCATGGCAGACCTTTCAAGAGACTTCTGGATACGAGACCAGAACGGGTCAACAAGTGGCCCAACTCCATGACAGATGATGATGATGATGATGATGATGATGGTGGTGGTGGTGGTGGTGGTGGTGATGATGATGATGATAAGTGAGGCTGTCTTAAATTCGTGTACACAGCACCAAAGCACACCAAACCAAACCAGATCAGTCTGAACCGGACCATGCAGAGCCAAACCACGGCCTGCATCACCAAATCATGTGAGATCTCCGCTCTTCTGAGATATTACATGGCGTTGTGTGGTAATTCTTTACCAATGTTTTGGGACAACTTATCAGTCCCATTATTAAGGGTCGAGAAATCAAAAAGAGAAAACAGAGCACAACTGAAGTTAACTGACACAATCTTCTTTTTTGAGACTTCATCCGTTGTCTAATTTTTTAACCCTTTCGTGACCAGCGGGACATATACGTCCCACTTACAAAGAGTCTTTTCAAGTCCGCTGGGATAAAAGTATCCCACTTTTTCTCCATGCTGCCATCTACCTTGAAGTATCTCTATTCCGTTGAACCAGTCAGAATGCATTTTCCCGCGAAACAGCCATGTACAAATGATACTGTGTGCAATGCTGCATAACAGCATTGCACACAGTATCATTCGTACACGGCTGTTTCGCGGGAAAATGCATTCTGACTGGTTCAACGGAATAGAGATACTTCAAGGTAGAGGGCAGCATGGAGAAAAAGTGGGATACTTTTATCCCAGCGGACTTGAAAAGACTCTTTGTAAGTGGGACGTATATGTCCCGCTGGTCACGAAAGGGTTAAAGAAGCACAACATTTAAGAAGCCAGCTCTGTTTCCATTTACAGGCAAAGAAGCACCTAACCTGGTGGACCCCTTAGAATGCGATATTCTCAGTCACCATGCACCACAGAAATAGTAACTTAAGATATGCACCTAAGAACAGATCTAGTCCAAGAGTAGTAACAGGAAAGTGGCCATTGAATAATAAAAATTATACTACAAGGCTCAAAAATAAAACCTGGATCAATCGATAAATTAAAAACCATAAAAAGAGCCATGAACTCAAACCAATTAGACCACAGACACAACAGAGAAATCCAGAACACATGTATTTAAATTCTTAACACCATCTGTGGAGAAAATTGTGATCTTCATGGATTCAAGCATCTTTATATACCAAGAAATATCAATGTACTATTTAGTCAATGTGGATCATAACAGCATGGCAGTGCACTCACCAGAAGTGACTGTGAACGGTTTTAAGAATTGCTGTATATCCAATGCAGTGAATGAGACTGATGATGATATGTTGTGGAATGGCAGTGAAGAGGATGGGAAAGTTAGGAGCGAGTGAGAGGAAGATGAAAGCACCGAATGCGAAGATGGAGGCAGTGACACTGATTGGTAAAGGCAGATAGAACTGTGTATGCTTTGTGTATTAAGTGTTTGATATTAATGGCAAAATATTCTTTCTTAGCATATTTTATTTTTGGGAGGGTCATCTTAGATTTGGATAAAAACATTTTCCCTTGGCAGACATGTCTTTCTGGGGGATAATCTTCGATTAGAGTCATCTTGCATTCACGTAAATACGGTATGTGAATATTATTTACTGACAACAAATTTATTTTATATGCTACGTTTATATCAAGGTAATTTCCAGATATGACATGCAAAGTGTATTCAGTTACTTCAAACAGCATTAACATATTTACATGTCGAGATCTTTTTAGGTGATATGGATCTGAAACTGATGTTTGTGTACATCCTCCACATACATAAAAATAACTAAGAAATGACAACATGGCAGCTTGTTACATATTTTAAAATCTAATATCATAATACTGTAATTTATGATTATCAACTGTATGTATTTTAGCATTTTAAGATTTTAATCATTCCTATAAGTAGGAGCAGAATCTAAATTGGCATGTTGGCTTATATACCTCTGTTACAATGACACCCTGAGGATGGCACCTCTGTGTCAAAATATGCAGGAGTTCATATATGTCATAAATGGTGTATCAAAGAGGGTGCAGATTTTGGATGATATATTGATG
>Ga0268261_10000518_pt1 | contig 24427 bp, 16 predicted proteins | sample TergutNc150P1_FD_190353 | JGI IMG/M metagenome (GOLD analysis project Ga0268261, IMG submission 190353) | Nasutitermes corniger P1 segment gut microbial community from laboratory colony in Florida, USA - Nc150 P1 (SPAdes) (version 2) | ecosystem: Host-associated > Arthropoda: Insects >...
AATGAATGAATATATATATATATATATATATATATATATATATATATATATATAATGAAATCCGTAAGAAGAAAACGCTGTAGTTTACGTAACACATATATAAGACACTGCTCTTCCACAACAGAAATGAAACTTACGCCACACAACTAGACGGATGTCCCACGATAAATCTCAAAAACACACCTTCTAGCACAAATCCACCTGCTACCAGCCCCTTGCAAGTTTAATGGGCGCGAAAGAAACATGCGTCAGCGACTACTCACAGTTGAGACCACCAAACTAATAGCACAATAAGCACTTCCTTAGTTCGACCAACAGGTGTCAGTATGTGCGGTAGTCACACGTACACAGCGTACACATTCCGTGGGCTGAGCGGCCATTTTTGTTGCTTGGCGTTGTTCGAAGGTAAGACTGAAGCACTGGTCGTGGCAATTTCATTTTTGGACCTTCTGGAATTCATTGCGAACGTTAAATTTTTTCCTGAAGTGTTGAGCGTGACCGAAATCGTGTAACGTATATAAATATATGTATATATACATGTGTGAACGTTGCGTTCTTTGCAGGTTGTACCTGGCTAGTCCACGTGCTACATTGTATGCTTTTCTGAGACGTTGAGATCCGTTGTATTGTGGAATTTGGGGTTGTATTGTGAACAATGATTTGCAAGTATAAGGAATTGGATACGTAAGTCGCAGGACCGAGAACACAGAGAGCAATTGTGGAAGAGGCTTACCATCCGCCAAGGACTGTAATGCCAGAAAAAGAAGGGAATTGTTTTGTAAACTTGTGTTATCCCACAAGTCTTGAGGTGGCAACTTTATGTAATTGCATTTTCCTATAAATTTGAAGTCTGTATACACCTGATGATGGTTTGAGTGATCCAAAACATGTGCCATTCTGATAAAATCTGTGTTGACTAATGTTTTGTTTTAGTCAAATTTCTTATGTTTATGGTGAAGTAACAAATAACGTTTTTGGTATTATAGAGTATGTGAGTGAATAAAATGAATTGTTATTGTTTAACAATGAGTCATAATATGTATATGTGCTTAAAAGTTCTTAATACAAATGCCTGTGATTGAAAGATGTTTCTCATTCATGATATTCCTAGATCACCTTTTCTTAATCATTACGAATATTAAATTGTCTGTACCGTAGTCTGGTAAATTTCAGTAAGGGGAGTATGGAATGTTTCTTCGCCTGTGCACATTTTTGTCCAACATGTGGAGAAGTCACTCTGCAATGTCAGAATTTCACATTTATGACTGGGTCTTCTGATGATGAATTTAGGGGGCAGAATTGTGAAATTTGATATGCATACCATTTACTTAGCATAATATTATATTCTATTTACTGACAACCCTTCAGTAATATGTCTTGTGTACTGACTGCATTTTGGTGCTGACTTGCATTATCTTTCTAGCTTACACATCTTGCCATTTGTAGGTGGTTGTATTCATTGCATATCCTGTGTTCATAGTGCGGACTGTTGCACTTACTTGGTTTTCCTTGTGGCACTCACAGGCTACTTGTTGACATGTCTTTCATTTCTTTCATTGTATCTTGCTCACTTGTTGGTTCTCCTGTTGTGGTTATGAGTACAGCAACCAATTAGTGAAAATGGCAGTTTTACAGGAGTGAGTTACAAAGAAGGAAATAAATGGAACAGAAGTGCATATCAAAAGTGCAACAGGAAAAAGACAGTGAATAATATGAAAACGTGTGCATATAATACAGGATACTGTGAATGGCTATGTGTTAGGATGACACTGAGGATAATGCAATAGTTAGCATCAAAACGTGTCAGTATGTGTAGGTGGTTTTCTAAGTACAAGAAAATACTAAAGGTTGGACAGTAGTCACTTTTATTACCGATTGATGCTTTGAGACACATTGTATTAGTACCAGCGATGTGAGTGGGGGGACGTAACTATCGTCCAAGACGTGTTAGTTAGGTGGTCTCAGCACACAGATGGCAGGGCAGTCACGTTGCTAATTTTTATCATTGACCAATCTATATACTAAATTATCTGTGCCTGCTACTCTCTACAAGCTCACAGTACAAGCGTGTTCGGTACAATTTGAAGTTGCCGTTCTGTGATTGGTTCCGGCCAGAAGCCAAGGCGATCATGTGACTTGCGACGTTCCTGACACCTGTTATCGCGGGCAGGAAATACATGCCTCTCCATCCAGTCTTTGGTACCGGTAACCACATTTAGATGTCACTTTTTTGCTTCCCACTCCGCCTATCCCAGTTTCTGGGGGCTGCTGCAGATACACCCGCATATCATTTGGGTTACACCAATCCATGGATCATAGTTAAGATAAGTACGTCAATGATAATCCGTGGCAACGCAACTAGTGCTGCCATCCATTAACTCGAGTAAGGTGGGACATTGGTAAACAACACCTCTACCGGTACTTCCGAGTACCATGCGTATTAAAGTCGATAACACAATCGATTAACACGCTTGCAATTAAAAAAATATTCTAGTCGTAAACACAACTTCAATTCCGTATATACTGCACACTTTAAAACACGTAGAGTTGTCAGAGAGGGCAGTATATACAGAACTGGAGTTGTGTTAAAGACTAAAACAAATCTTTATTTCTACAGAATGTGGTGTGGGATATCATAGTTCCAAAACTACTATTCCGTACCAAAAAGCACGCAAGCAGTACATTCTTCTCAAACACTGCTCCCCAGACTACATGTTATTTTAACCTAGACCATATTATGTTTCTACACCACTGTGGAAACTTGAAGTAAAGAACTTCGAAATATAAGTGACAGTAGTGTGGATGGTTCATGCTGGGAAAACTGAATGACAAGTATCACATTTTTTTAGCAACACATATATAATGCCGCAGTACTTTGCACCACTTCTGTGTTACAGTTTATTTTACTTCCCCAAATGAAACAGGAAAGGAGAGAGATAGAATAAAATTAAAACCTCTATGCATTTCTGAAATGTAAAGTATGTAGATGGATTTACAGTCAACGCAAGTGTCAAAGATGTATGAAACTCTCAACAAATGAATGAAACAAATACAACTATATTTACCATCAAACATAACAAATTCTGATAGCTACAGTTGTTACATCATACTTGATGCTCTTAAATTTATTTGTGAAAACAATATGTGTAGAATTTTAAGTTCTACTTAAATGATATTATGTTCAAATACCGCACACACACACACACACGCACTACAAATTTTACATTGTTACAAGATTTACAAATGTAATAACTATGAATGAACAGCCATAACTTAATTTCTAAGAGTTGTTGCAGATTTACATCCGAGCACTGCACCAATATTAATAACAATGCATGATCCACCCCCCCCCCCCCAAAATACAATACAAGCTACAGAATTAAAGAAATATACTTACAAAGAGAAGAATAAATAATAAGGTATTTGTTGTACAGGTCATACAAAAGTCATGAGCACATTACATGCAATTAAGTTTGATGGTGAGGTGTACAGTGATAGGTCTGTTTCAATAGGTAGTTTTTCACTATATGGACATGACAGTTCACACATCATGTCAGAAAAAGAAAGCTGTGCTCAAGGTTCCCAATTTAGGCCGCAAAACAACCAATATGCAATCCACAGACTTTCATAACTCTGCTGGCCAAAATACAACTCCAGTCTTCTTGTTTGGAGACTGCATGGCATGCCATTCCAAGCTGTCACTTGCCATTTCTTTGTTGAAGTTTTCAACATCATTAGCCAAGTTATAAGTCACTGTACTTGCCGCATGTATCATGTCTTGACATGTTCAGGTAAGTATGTCACGTTCATCTGTACTTCATATCACCCACCTTCTGATACCGGTGGCACCAATGCATAGACATAACCCTTACTGCACTTGAGCCATTTCTCCTTCACCAGGAATTCAATCACTGTACACTGGCAAACAAACGTCACTGACAGCCACACTTTTTACACCACACTGCAGAAATGCTAATTAAGAGGCACATGCACCAATGTGCACTAATGTGTGTAACTGAACTATGGTTGTGACTTTGTATGACCTGCAATACTACAGGTAATCTGGACAGGCAACAAGAGGTGATGAGGAACTCATGGGAGGGGTAGGGAAGGTAAGTTCTGTAGGTGTTGGTGTTGAATGTGAGCGTGAGGATGTTGCACTGACAGTAGAAACTACCATTCTGTTCAGGCGTATACATTCAGGAGATGTAAAATCAGCCTCTGAAAAATGCTGGCTGCATACAACCTCAGGTTTGTGCACTGTATGGCACACCCAGACTGTCTGCCCACAGCTGAGCCCTGCACATAAAAGAAAAAGCACAGAATATAATTACAGTGTCATTCATTGGCTAATGTCCCACATAACATTTACCATGCATGCTAGCTGATTTGTAACTCAAATTACATGTAGTGAGCCTTGCTGACTGCAGTGTATGTAGTCAATTACACACATTCTTTTGTCAATTCTACGAAAGCAAGTGCATAAAGTAACAGAGATTAATAAGGCATAAGATATGTGCACAGTTAAAATAACAATACCAAATAACAGTACACTACCACAGAATTCTGAATTAAAAATAAGTATTTTTAGTGCACAAGACCCATTATATGATACCGTTTGCCTATAAACAGACAGCTGCATTCTTCACATATTATTAACACAAATTATGACACTCACCGTACAGGATTGTTTGGAAATCTGAAGAATTTCAAATCTGGATTGCTGCTGCTTCCTCTGCATCCAGGCACGCAGCAGTATTGCTTTCGGTTCATTATGGACCTCCACAGATTCATTATTCATTAAACAATTTATTTCCAACTAATAGAACACAATCTTTATATACATGATATAACAATGACATTCTCTTACCTTGTCGACGTTAAACGCTGAATATACAACAAAACACGAATACCTTAAATCTTAAAGCGCAATAAACTGCTAAAAGCACAACTTCCTGCCTCAATATGTCGGCGATAAACACATTATGCGCCAAATTCATATCAGTTAATACAAGTCGGTCTGTGATTGGTTGACTGCTACTCTTACCCATGTTGACTGCACTCCTCCCATCTGTTGTGAAAAATGCGAAGTGACACCCAACTCGGGTCAAAAGATGTCGCTCAAGGCCGCCAAGTTTCTCCCCCGGCCGAGCCACTTGCCATGGCGTGCACCAATCCGATCTGTGCACCGATCATGTACAACCCTGACCATGGATCCCAGTAGACTCTGACCACGGGTTGTCAGCTTCACAGAATACTACAGTGCACATTGGCAACGCCATGGAAACGTAAAATTACAGCGCCCCGAGCGGCCACGACGTCCCTAGGTAGACGGAATGGCTCTGTGGCATGCTCCTGCTGGTAGTTTTTCGAACTATATAGCACTACATCGGTAAAGCAGCCTTCTGCCATACCATAACGAACTCCCCCCTCCCCCCAGTAGTTGTACTAAACAATATGTCTTCAAATTCATTACAAAACAACTACATACACTTTTTAGGCAATATACCGTACTATTTTTCACTATATTTCCTGTGACACATTTCTGCTCAGACCAAAGTATAATGTAAAACAGCAAGGCTATTTATTGCCTGACATGTACATAACTATTTGTAACAAAGTGACAGAATGCACAAAGAATGCTTAATATTAAGATTCGAAATTGTGGTCTTCTCAGTTATGGAACTGTGTAATCTAAAATGTCAGCACAGACAATTTGGCCTGGACCTGCTGCTTCCATAATCTGATGGTCCTTGTAGACAGACCCAAAATGCTCCAAAACATTCATAACCATGTAGGTACCAGACTATATGATGTCCTAACTCAACCCACATTATGAATCCTCACCACTGTGAGCACTTCAAATCCCGTACCAAAAATTGTTTAGAACTGAAACGTTTATAGAAATGTCATATTGGGAAAACTGAATTATAGAAGAGCAGTATATTTTTTACATAGTATTTAATATCACATACTTTTTCCACCACTGTGTACACTGTATATATTATGTCTAAAAAAACTGAGAAAACAAATCATTTTCAATATAAATACACATTTTATGATCAGGACCACATATGTTGAATTTCAAACTTCTGCTACAATTATACCACAAGGAAACAACTTCTGATCATAAAATAAAAAAGCATATATGACAATGAAAAATAAGGAAGACTGTTCAAGAAGTGAGGTTCCCTATGTCACACTCATAATCTGAATGAAACTCACAACACTATAAAATGAAGCACCATTATATCACTGAAGTGTCATCATTTTTTTACATAATCCCACAGCACCATGATGCTCTTGTCTCATCTTGGCAAGGTTTTTACAACTGTCACGGCAGAAATTCAGCTTTTGAATTCTTCTTGCTGTAGAACTGGTGACCTCAAAAGTGTTGTGTCACTGGCCCAAAAATTATAGTTCAATGGGCAAGGTCAGCACCATATGTTGCATTTTCCTTAAGTTTCCAGACTGCAAAAGATCTTTGTGTTTGTTGTAGACTGTATGGGGATTACTGTGCTCAAGGATCATACCTTATGACAGATGTTCATGTCTCTGCCTGCTAATAGCCTAATGCAGTCAGCACAGCATGTCACTGTATATGTTCGCATTTACTTTCGGATCTCAAAGTATGAATACAATTCTGAAGACTCCTGCAGCATACAATATAGATGCCACAGCCTTCCAGCATACTGGCACACTTTACATTTTGTGGCTCTCAATGAAGATGAATGTGTCCACTGCATTAAAGCTCATTTTGAGTAAAATGGTGAAACCATGTCTCACAACATCACCATGGATTCAGGAACCCGTTTGCTCCTCCTTTAAATGACTAAAGAAGTGAAAGAGCACCTGCAAACATAAATTATTGTGATCTTCCATCAGGTTTCTTGGTACCCACCATGCACACACACTGCTGTATCCCAGTTGTACATGGACAATGTTGGGTACAGATTTCACAAATCACTCCAGTCCCATGGATAAATAATTAATTGTGTCTTGATGGTTTTTCAAAACTAGTTCCACCACTTGCACTGTGTTCACATGTTCTTGATCTGCCAGTCTGAAAGGTGTATTCTTCACCCACTCTTCAATTCTCTGCACCCTCTCCCTAAATGATGTGGTCTCAGTACACCATCACCAAACACCAGCATTAACTAGCAGTGAATTTCAAGGGCAGAAATGTACTGCCAATATAAACTGTCACACCACAAAGTTTCCACTACCATTCCCACTGCTCAATAACTTATCCCCTAAATAGCATGATTAACTGATTTTTGCACCATCTGTTGCATGTTACCTCTATTGCAGTCAGTACCTCCCAACACAAAATAAAAGGGTTGTTACAAAATTATAGAAGTGGGAAACTTACGGCTTCGTACATAGATTATCGTTGAGTGACAATGTTGAGGAATATACTGACTCAATTTTCTGTTGGCCTGTGAAGATAATAACAATTGATGCAGAATGTTCCAGCCAAACAATAATGACCATAAACCAGACTTAGTGGTGTCACACGCTTAGCCAGTGCAGAGATCTCCTCGGCATATGGATTGCAATACAAATTACAAGTTAAAGAATTAGTAAAGTCAATAAATGATAATGGAGAACATTATGAATTGTCATGACTATAGGCATCTCAAATCTTAAGCCTAGCCAGAGAGTGAACATCTTCAGCACACAAATTGCAAACCAAATTAGAAGTTTAAGAATTATATGTACATGAAATCAGTAGTGTGAAAATCTCCAGCATACAAATTGCAGTACAAAACACACGTGTAAGAATTATATGCACATAAAATCAGTAAATAATGATGAAGAACATCCCCAGGAATATGGGCACATAGAATTTTAAGCCCAGGAAGAGAGTGGACATCAACAAAAAAACTGAAATTAAAGTTAATAGTTTAAAAACCATAGGTACATAAAATGGAACAACTGATTATTTATGAATTACATACATCATATTGAAAGTTACGATCACACTAATTGATGTTGGGCTAAAATGGAGTGTGAGGCCACTGTAGAAGAATTTGGAACTGCCAGCCTGTCCAGACTTGTTTCATCACCCAATGTGAAATCAGTCTTTGAGAAATGCAGGCTGCAGACGTACTGCCAAGGCAGTTTTCTGGCATGCTCTGCATTGCAGGGCATGCCAAGTCTCTCCGCCCATAGCAGAGCCCTGTGTAAAAATGGAACCAGAAAAATTACAAATAAAACTGTTATTCCTATGATTACTGTCTTATGCCACATTTTTAATTGCAGGTGAACACCATTTGTCACACAAACTATTCGTTGTGTGCTGTGTTGGTTACAACATATTGGTCAGATATTGATTTATTCTGAATCCAACATTACACATTTGATAAAACACTGGAGATTAACAAATTCGTCTTCCAGTTATGACAACCTAAAAAATACACTATGTGGAAATTACTGTATAATGTGTGCAAAATACACGGTTAATACAAGGTGCTACGCGATATATCTTCAGTCAAAAAATAATGATTTATGAACAATGAAATACAATTCTTTCCTGGCATTAACATTTGTAATTACTAAATTATACTTACCGTTGAGGATTCTTCGGAAACCTTAAGAATTTAAGGTCACAGTGTGTGTCGCTGTTGTAACAACCTCTGGCGTAGCAACCCTCTACATTCTATTGGCAATAGAATGAAGCAAAATAGTAATCATGCGCTTTGGTCGACGAAATAATCAATAATGGTTATAGTTATGACTGTACGTTACTTTCACACACATCTTACGCCATGCAAACTAATCATCATCACACTTATGAATCACCAAAGCATTATTATTCAACACAACTTTCACACATTTTCAATAACGATAACACCGTATTTCCTTGTCCTAGTATTACAACGGCCAATATTTTTTTTCCGCGTGCCTCGTGTGTGATTGGCCAAGCACACATAACATACCTTTCCTGCCATCTATTTCATACACAGCGCGCGCCAAACCGGCTACAAGTAACTCCGTTGTGGCCGCTTGTGGCTCCTCAGTGCTTGTTTCCACGTGTCCATTTAAGTTTCACCGGGATGGTCAGCTTCGCTGAACATGGTCCGGAGTTCTGCTTAGTGCCCAGGAAAGTTAATCCGTGATAATCACAGATGAAATTTCTAACATAGTTATCTCGCAATTTGGATCGTATTCAGCATGATATTCGGCGACAGAGTCGTTTCGAGACGTCGAAGACAGAATGCGAACGGTATCAAAAGAATTGTACTGGAACTAACTGTAGGACACTATTCAGTGCCTTCTGTCAGTAAACAATCGACTGATTTATCAGGTTAGGAACATCACCTATAACGCGTGAATCAGTTGCCAGCAGTGAAATGAAACAGTTTCGATCGAAAGATATCTTTGTAATATGCAAGAACGCCTTACAAGACAGATTTTGCCCCGTAATGAAAATAGGCGATTTTGCCTTGTCTTTGCACGACATTTAAAAATATGATATTAATTTTCACGATCACGTAACGCTCGCTTAGGAACTGAACAATCTTGATTGTAAAATTTTGCAATATAATAATTTATACGTATACGATCCTTTAAAGTTCGTGCACTTTGTAGCTTATCGTTAATTTACACCTTTTGACAGCACCTAACTCTCATCCAGATGGTTTCAGTTTCTTTATTAGTTCCATGAATCCATAATGGTCGGCAAAGCTTTTGGATGTAGAACGTGCCAAATATACATGTAATGGTCCTACATAAAACATAGAACTAGTCTTAATGTATACTGTAATGGTCAGTGGAGACTGGTCACTTAAATTTTATGGGGATGGGTCGGTAGGGTTTGCTGCCACCAGTCTTTTTATACCTAGCTGGTCACACGCTGAAGACTATACAAACAGTAGGAGAGAGGAGATAACGGTTGTGTGGAATGTGCCGCGTAAACACTGCGCCAATTCGCATTTATTACTCTCTTTCCTAACATGGGTGCGCTTTCTAACAACTTATGTTAACCACTCTAAAGGCACATGCAAAATACCCGCCTTTCTAACAATATTAGTTCACTAATACAAGCGTGGGAACACCCAACACAATCAGTTCTCCGTTTTTCCTCATAACAAAACTCAATCTCTTTCTCTAGTCTCTGATCCGCTCACCAAATCAGACCGCAACTATTTCTCCATTTTACAGCTCAGCAACGCTGTCCCTCCCTCTATATTTCTCTACCTCCAGTCACCGCTCCTTAACTTGCTCCGGAGTCAAAGTATGAGACCAGCACTAGCAACACAGCCTTTTCTAGACCACGCCCACAACTCTTCAGCCAACTAATGGCAGGGCAGGCAGACCAACAGAGCACGGTATAAAAGGACGCCTCTCAAACCAACAAATTATGGAACGGGGAGCAGGTATTGATTTTCGAGACAAGCATCTAGAAGCTACAACAGGCGGATAGCAGGTACGTTTCTTTCTTACATGTTCCCAATAGCTCTTTCACACTCTGAGAATGCCGAAGCCCTTGCTGACACTCCGGAGACTCAGTTTCAGCCGGCGGCCGATCCTTCGGTCCCGGCAGTTATTGAGATGGTGGACGTGGCGCTGATGTCTTACTTTCAGACGCCTGCCAGCGAACCCAAGTTAACCAACCCTGACGAGGTTCACGAAGCCATCAGGGGTCTCAAGGTCGGTAAGGCTCCTGGCCCAAACGCTTTACCAAACATAGCCTTGAAGCATCTTCCCCAGCTAGCGGTATCAATCCTGGTCCAGATCTTCAACGCAATTCTCCTCCTCCATCACTTCCCTTCCTTGTGGAAGCACGCTCGGGTGAACTCTATCCTTAAACCTGGGAAGGATCCGGCACCATCATCATCCTATCGACCCATTAGTCACTTGGACACGATTGATAAGCTATTTGAAAAGATCATACTAGTTGAGATCTTACATGTGGTAAACGATCGCAGACTGCTGCGAGACGAGCAGTTTGGGTTCAGACCCAGGCATTACACGTCCTTGCATTTGGCCCGTCTCGTTGAAAGAATGAACAGGAACTTCGGTGAAAAGAGGCTAACAGGCGCAGTTTTCCTCGACGTGGAGAAGGCACTCGATACCGTCTGGATCGATGGCCTCCTTTACAAGCTAACTCTCATCAACTTCCCGTCTTACATACTCCACACAGTCTTATCGTACCTCCGGGGTCGGACGTTCGAAGCGTCCTTCCAGACGGCCACGTCATCTCGTCGCGGCATGCGGGCTGGTGTAGCTCAGGGTGGATTGATTTCCCCTGTCCTCTTCAGTCAGGATGTCAACGACATGTCTTAACCCTCGCACTACGTTGAGTTAGCTCTCTACTCAGACGACACGGCCATCATAGCCACGTCCCGCAAGCCGACGCTGCTCGTCAGCTACCTGGAGTCATACCTCAACGACCTTCAACGATAATTGTGTGAATGAAGAAACGCCATTAATTTTTCCAAAAGCACCGCGATCATCTTTACGCGTGCCAGACGGCGCTTCATTCAACCCCAACCACTAACACTCTTCGGGGAACCAATCGAATGGGTGGACAGAACTCCTTATTTGGGGGTAACACAAGATACACGACTCACCTGGTCGCCTCACATCAATCAGGTGAGGAAGCGGATAGCTCAAAGAATGGGTATGCTGGGTCCCCTCCTCAATAGGAAGAGTGATCTCTCCGTCAGGAACGGAGTCCTGCTATATAAGCAACTCAACCTTCCCATAATGGATTATGCGTGCCCCGCTTGGAAGTCCTCTGCCCACTCCCTTGTCCGGAATCTACAGGTGTTGCAATCCAAGTGTCTCCGCCTTGCTACTGGTGCCCCTAGTACTTAAGTAATAGGCAGATACACGAGGACCTGGGTGTTCCGCTGTTTGTCGACCATATCAGAGCTCTAACTGCGAGCTTTGACTGAAAGTTAGCTGACGTGGAGAACGCTCATATACGTTAACTTGGCAGATACTTACGCTGACCGAGGGTTGACCCCGTCACCTGAGGCGTGAGCCAAGGGCGGCACTAGACAGCAGGCCAGTCGAGGCCATCGCCTGCAACGGCCAAGCCAACCAAACAAATCGCGTTCGGCGCTAATCAGTTGAGCGCTTTTCGGCTACCCTGACTGAGGTTTTCCGTGCTTTTCCTCAGTTGTAAGGCTAATGCCAGGGTATACGATGCAAAGTCGGGGCACGACCCGCACCCCAATTCCCCAGGAGCGGCGGCTTCACCTAAGTGCCTGACAAAAGTCGCTTTTGCGACTAAGCCAGTCTGGGCTCGGAACCCAGACAGCCAACCAACCAAAATTTGTCCTTTCAATAATTATTTTATCCCACCTAGCACTAGTCTTTGGCAAATCAGTCAAGGCCCTCAGCCTGACTTTAAAATCGTTAGCGTTAGCATATTCTATTGTTAGAATTAAGGCGTTTGTTATGGAGCCCAGAGATGCCCTCAAATGCAGGAATGGCTAAGAGACAGGGGGACGTCGACTTGCGCGTCGCACAAGTCTCCGCTTCCAGCTAACACTTTGGTTTAGCTTGGCAAAAAATTATGAACAGGGCCCTGAAGCATTTTGTCTAGCGAGCGGTAACACTCGTGTCCCAGATTTTCAAAGCGATTCGCTTCACCCATCACTTCCCTACAGTGTTGAAGAATACTCCAGTGATCTCCATTCTTAAGCCGGGCAGGTATCCGGCACTGCCATCATTCTCTCGACCCATTAGTTTCTTTAACATGGTTGGTAAACTATTTGAAAAGATTCTATTAGATAGGATCTTACATAAAGTAAGCAAGCGCGGACTAATGCGAGACGAGCAGTTTGGATTTAGACCCAGGCATACCACGTCCTTGCACTTGGTCCGTCTCGTTGAAAGAATAACCAGGAACCTCGGAGAAAAGAAACTAACAGTTGCAGTTTTCCTCTACGTGGCCAAAGCCTTTGTTACCGTCTGGATCCATGGCCTCCTCTACAAGCTAACGCTCCTAAAGTTTCCGTCTTACATATTCAATACCATCTCAGGATACCTTCGGGGTCGGACGCTCGAAGCATCCTTCCAGTCAGCCACGACAATTAGTCGTGGTATGCGGCCTGGGATGGCTCAGGGTGGATTGATCTCCCCTGTCCTCTTCAGTCTGTACGTCAACGATGTACCCTCACCCTCGCACCACGTTGATTTAGCTCTCTGCGCGGACGACACGGCCAGCGTAGCCACGTCCCGCAAGCCTACGCTGCTCGTCAGCTACCTGCAGTCATAACTCAACAAACTTGAACGGTAATTGACTGAATGGAAAATCACCATTAATGTCTCTAAGAGCACCACGATAATCTTCGCGCGTGTCGGACGGCGCTTCATCCAACCCCGACCAGTAACACACTTTGGGAACCAATCCAAGGGGTTGTCACAACTACGTATCTGGGGGTAACCTTAAATACACGACTCACCTGGTCGCCTCACATCGATCAGGTCAAGAAGAGGACTGCTCAGATGATGGGTATGTTGGGTTCCCTCCTGAATATGAACAGTGATCTCTCCGACAGAAACGGAGTCCTGCTATATAAGCAGCTCATCCGCCCCATGATAAATTGGACGTGCCCCGCGTGGAGGTCCGCGGCCCGCACCCATGTCCGAACGCAACAGGTGTTACAATCCAAGTGTGTTCGCATTGCTACTGGTTCCCCTGGCAAGTAAATAACAGAAAAATACATGAGAATCTGGGTATTTCGCTCTTTGCCAACCACATCAGAGCCCTGACTGCGAGCTTTGACTCAAAGTTACCTTATGTGGAAACCCACTATTGCGGTAAATAGGCAGACACTTAAGCTGAACGAGTGTTGACCCTTCGCCTGACGCGAAAGTCATGGGCGGCAGGGGCCAGCAGGCCAGTTGAGGCCATCGCCCTCGATTGCCAAGTAGACTAAACGAATCGCTTTCGGCTCTGATCAGACGAGCGCCTTTCGGTTACTGTGACTAGTTTTTCCGCAATTTTTCCTCACTTGCAAGGCAAATGCCAGGGTATACCATGCAAAGCTGGGACACGACCAGCACGTTTCTGCTGCAGGTGCGGCGGCTTCACCTATGCACCTGACAAAAGTCGCATACCTTCAGTTTGCGATTGAGCCAGTTTGTGGCACATCCCAACAGCCAACCAACAAATATTTATCTCCCATAATTAGTCCCGGGCCACCTAAACGATGGTCTTTGGCAAGATTAGTCAACCCCCTCACCCCGACTTTCAAATCGTTAGCGTAAGCATAATCCCCTGTTAGAGTTAAGGTGTCTGTTATAGAGCCCAGCGATGCAATCAAACGTAGGAATGGCTAACAGGCGGGGGGACGTCGTCTTGCGCTTCGCGCAAGTCTCCGCCCCAGTTAGCATTTTGGCTTGTCTGGGCTGGAACAAACCATTCATACCCTGACTGAGGGGTTTCCGTGAATTTTTCTCAGTTGTAAGGCAAATGCCAGGGTATACGATGCAAAGTCGGGTTACTGCTCGCAATCCCCTACCCCAGGCACGGCGGTTTGACCTAAGCGCCTGATAAAAATCGGATAACTCCAGTTTGCGACTGAACCAGTCTGTGCTCAGAATCCATACAGCCAACCAACTAAAGTTTACATCCCCATAAATAGTCTAGGCACTAAACTTTGGCATGATCAGTCAAGGTCTTCTGCTTGACTTCAAACTCGTTAGCGTAAGTGTACTCCCTTGTGGAAGTTAAGGTGTCTATTATAGAGCCCATCGATGCGGTCAAACGCTGGAATAGCTTAGAGGCGGGGGAAGTCGACTTGCGTTTCGCGCAAGTCTCCGCCCCAGTTGGCTTGGATTGGATTGGCAAGAAATCACTCATTCAAAACGAATAACTGTTCGGCGGCACACCAAGAAAAGGAGTAATAAGTCAACGAAACATCTGGCAGGAATAACATTGTTCTACTGCATATTATTATTATTATTATTATTATTATTATTATTATTATTATTATTATTTACTGCATTGAAGTTTTTACTGGGTGAAAGTAGTCCCTGCACTAGTAACAAATAAGAATAAATATACATAAATGAAACAGTACAAAAACGCAGTAAATAAAACTACACATTTTACCAAAACACCCACACTTACACACAAACTCACATATTAAAAACATTTAAAACAACCACAGTACAAGATACACGCCAAATCAGTCACAATACAACCAAGTACCCTTAGCATAAGGATACCCTAATATGCATGGTACTTTGTCCCCAAGAACCTCAACGTAACTCACTTCACTTAACTTGAAAAGAAAATCACTTCACATATGTCACGTCAGTTCACTCCACATCACTACACTTCACATCACTTCATTTATTTACACTCAACCCTCACTTAGATTCCCTTGCTTATTACTACATTCTTAACCCTCTTTCTACAAGTGTTTAGTTTTACAGCGGAAAGACCCTAGTAAGCCTAAAGGTAATTGGATCCAGCTTTTAATATTCATATTCACAAGGGAATATTTTCCAACACCTGTTCTTTGTTTTCTAGTCCTAATTTTTCTATTATGATCTCCCCTACTCAGGGAATATTGTTTTAGAAGTTGCTTTCCAAGCCAGTCCCACGGTGTATGCCTTGAAAAGAGTGCATATTCAGGCTATCAATCTACGCTGTGCCAAAGTTTCCCAACCCGACTCATTTATATCGTTTGCAAATTTAGCCGCTCTCTTATGCACCCGATTTAAAGCGCTTCCGTGACCTCTCTATGGATCCCAGCACACTGCTTCATTCTAAAGTACAGGTCTCACTAGTGCCGTATTAGCTAAAAGTTTCGTACTATTATACCCCTTTTTGAGTATTCGCATTATGAAATGAAGTATCTTCCATGTTTTCGTAGGGTGTAATTGACATGTTCTGTCCAGTTTAAATAGCTGCTTATAATTATTCCTAAATATTTAAAGCTACTTGCCTCCGGGATAGATTCCCAAAATAATTCCTTATTCGTTCATTTACCCTAGCTTTTGTAAACCTTACTGCCTTAATTTTTTCCCGGATTTATCTGCATTTAATTTTCTACCGCCCCTTCCCCTAATCTGTTTAGGTCCGTCTGTAAATTATCAATGTCACTTCTGTCTGTCTTTTCTGTCTTATATACCATCAACTGCGAACAGCCGTATGTTAGACTCAGTGTTTCTCCTAATATCATTAACATAAGTAAAAAACAGCAGAGGACTTAATATGCTCCCTTGCGGTTCTCCTGAGCTTTCTCTGACTTCCACAGATAGTTGCCCGTCTACTCTTACTCTCTGCGAACGTCCTACAAGAAATTCTTTTATTAATACAACTACCAAGAAATCCACTCCCATTGCCGCGATTTCCGTAAGCAGCCTATCATGCGGAACTAAATCAAAAGCTTTTGAAAAATCTGTTATTCTGTCCTGATTTACTCGTCCATTGAATCCGCGATATCCCCGAAACAGAAACTGATTGACTTTCGCATGAGTACCCTGGTCTTAAACCATGCTGACTCTCATATAAACACCCACTCATTTTTCATGCTTGTCTTAGGTACCCTGCTATAACGTGCTCCATTTGTTTGCAAATCACCGAGTTTAAGCTGACCGGTCTATAGTTTCCAATTACCGATCGAGCTCCCCTTTGTAAAAGGGAATCACTATAGCTTTTTTCCTGTTACCTGAGATAACATTATTACTCATCGCAATATCCAGCAATATCGCGAGGTATGGAATCTTGGTTTCCACAACTAACTTTAAAATTTCCCCAGGAATGCCATCTGCTCCGACGGATTTCGTTTTCCCTATTGCTGATAATCGCTTTCTTATAATGTTAAATCTTCACCTTGGAGTGACGAGTGCTGCTCGTCATAAGGATGACGTCACCTGTCGTGGAGTGACGAGCAGCACTCGTCATGTTACACGCTCTCACTCATTCGACAATATCTCGACAAAATGGGAGAAAATGTAATCGGACTGCTTCGCGCGTATTTGTGAAGGAACTGGCTCTCTTATGGTGTGGGAGACAGTTCCTAGAAATTATTTCTTCATTTTTTCTCTCCTCTCGAAGTCTGGGTTGTCGTGGAGTGACGAGCAGCACTCGTCATGTTACACGCTCTCACTCATTCGACAATATCTCGACAAAATGGGGAGAAAATGTAATCGGACTGCTTCTTCATTTTTTCTCTCCTCTCGAAATCTGGGTTTTCTTTTTGCAGTCACTAATTGCACAGACGGCTTAATGTGTCTCTCTAACAAGGAAATAAAACCTGAAACAAATGTTATTGCTATAATCACGTAGCTGAGGTCTGTAGCTTTGAAATGGTGTATGACATCACCTTCATATATCAACAGACTGTTTCGTCACGGCTGATATAGCGTTTGGTTTTCGCTTGGAACAGCAGTCTGCTGCAGTGATGGCGACCAGAAGGAAAAAGCTTGTTTGAGGATGAGATTGAACAAAGTTTACTAGACGAACTTACAGCTTCTGATCAAAGTAGTTGTAGTGACGATGATGACTCAAGTGGCACGCATGATTTGACTGTAGGCGAAGTAATTGATTCGGGATCTAGTGATAATGAAAGTGACGATGTGCAGTGTGCTACTTCATTTAGTGTGCCTAGTGCTTTGAGTGCTACATTTATGTGGAAAGACATGACAAATTATGTAGGGCAAAGGAAACAGTTTGTTGATAACTGTGGGCCTCAAAATGAAGCCCAAAATGAAACTCACTGTGCTAAAGTGTTCAAAATGTTTTTTGATGAAGAAGTGGTGGAACTAATAGTGCGTGAAACAAACACTTACGCAGCACAAAAAATACAAGCCAGAAGTTTCATTCCATTGCGTTTTAGAATGCGGGACTGGAAACCTGTCACTAATGCAGACGAAATGTATGTTGTGTTAGCACTTTTCATGCTGTTGGGAATAATACAGAAGCCCACACTACGATCTATTTTAAAAAAAAATGTATTTTGGCGATTCCAATCTTTGGTTCTATTATTTCTATGATCTGTTTGAATCAATCTGCAATTTTATGCATTTCAACAATAATGATAATATAGGAACATACAAGGGACCATCTAAACTTTTCAAAATCTATCCAGTCCTGTCCTATCTCAACACAAAGTTTCAGAGTTTGTACTTACCTGGGCAGAACATTGCAATACATGAGTCTCTAACGCTATGGAGAGGAAGACTTTCTTTCAGACAGTATATTCCCCTAAAGTTTTCCAAATTTGGAATAAGTCATATAAACTTTGTGAGTCTAGTTCGGGGTACTTGTGGTCCTTTATAATTTATACTGGCAAAGACACTGTGTTCCAGGCAGCATTCATTTCAGGTGACAAACAAAACGGCAACAATTGTGTTGTCACTTGTGGAGCCATTGCTCAAAAAGGGCCGCACGTTGTGGATGGACAATTTTTATAACTCGCCAGCCCTGGGTCAAAAACTAAAGTCCTTGAAAACTGTGTTGGAACCCTGCGTCTTAGTAGGAAAGACGTTCCACAAACAGTGAAAGATAAGAAGCTAAAGAAAGGAGAAATGGTAGTTCAACATTCAGGTCCGGTGTCCGTTCTGAAGTGGAAAGACAAAAAAGAAGTGACAATGATTTCGACTTACCATGGGGAGGAAACAAAAATGAAGCCAACGAAATATAGACAGGAAAAGCAAAAGCCTGTATCAGTTCTAAATTACAACGAAAATATGTGAGGAGTTGATCTAAAAGACCAAATCCTTCAACCCTATCTTTTGGAAAGAAAGAAAATGACTAAATGGTACATAAAACTGTTTAGGAGATTACTCAATATTGCAGTTCTAAATTGTACGGTAATATGCCGCGCAAATTCAGGGCAGACTAAAATAGACCATTTTAAATTCAGAGTAGAACTGGTATAGGCACTACTTATTGAACATGCGAGTGGAAGTGTCAGGAAATTTCAAGGCCATCATTCCACAGACAAAAATGTGCCGCGACTTGTTGAAAGACATTTTCCAGAAAGAATACCACCGACAGAAAAAGGCCAAGCCAACAAAGAGGTGTTTAGTGTGTTACAAAAACAATAGAAGGAAGGAGACAGTATTTTGGTGCCCCGAATGTGAAGCTGCGCAATGTGTTGAAGGATGTTTCAAGGTATTCCACACAAAATTAAATTTTTAAGGTAAGATTTTATTGCATATTCGAAAAGCTTAGACATTCCTAAATATTCTGTTTCACGTTTCATCGAAATCCAACCACTATTAATAAAACTACATTATTTTGAATAACCAACTGCACAATTTAGCTCAAAATTTAAATGCCCTGTAGAAAAAACTTCCCACATCACAGTATGAACTGGGAATTAAATGCCCCCACCGTGAAGGGTAAATACTAATGGTGAAGGATTTACCTGATTCTGTTGGTTGAATTTGCGGATTGTTACGTTCACAACTGAATAGAGACTCATAATAAGTGTTTAGGGAGTTGGTCTTTTCTATTGGATCTGTAAAGAGCTTGCCAATTTCGTCCTTTCTCTATATCCTTTACGTCGTTTAACATACTTATAGAGCTCTGTCCAGCATTTAACTTCGTTTTGTAAGACCGAACGAAAAAGTTTCTTGAGCCTTCTTCTTGGCTACCATTAATTCATAGGGTAAATGTTTCAATGCCCCTTGTTAACGATACCCAAATTTTCTCGTATTGTACATTTTCCTCGCCTTTATCTTTAGCCGCTTTAGTGTCTTATTATATTATTCAGAATCCGGATTTTTACTCAGAATTTATTTTAGGTACATAACGTTTGATGCCCTCGAAAATTATATCCCAATTTTTTTCATATCTCATGTACGCAACTGCCATTTCCAGCCCACGGGTTAAACTTATCCCAAACAAAGGCCTGCAAGCCTAAAGTATCTGTTTTGTGGTACAACGGGACAATTATTTCAACTCTTGACTCCCGAAAATTTTCATCACATTCCGCTTCCAATTAAACCCCATTTATGGTCGCTGATTCCGGGCAAAATATTACAAGAGTTAAGCGAAGTTTTAAGTCTGAGAAGATATATTTCCAAACAGCGCGTCTCCTCCCCTACCTTTTTCACCACAACCCTTCCAATTCGCCTGAGGTAAATTTAAATCATCGCCCATAATGCTTCGCTTCCTTAAGTTTCGCGTAGGTAAGGTATGGGCTGCTAATCTTTCAATCGCCAACATCTCCTTATTTTGAGCTCTGTAAATACCTTTAATATCCTACGTAGTTTGTGGATCCGTTCCTTTTACTTAGTTTCCATATTGTGGTCCTGTGTTTTTGGAGTTTAATGTCTTTTACACTTGTACATGCTTACCCCTAATGACAAGTTAAAATATGTCTATTCGAAAACTCCAAATTTAAGGGAACCTCAATATAATGTTGAAATCTTAGAAGCTATCTTTTGTGTTTGCTGATAATTTATTCTGTATTTCGCGAAACTTGATTGCGATCGGTCAATAAAGAAGGCCATCTTACTTGAAAAAGACAGTACTTCTTCAGGTGGCGCGAGTCATGTTTCGAGGCAATATCCAGCACAGATAGACTGTGGGTATAGTGCCAATAAAAGAATTTCTTTTTCGGTAAGAGTCACATTTCGAGCCCATGTTGAATATAGATAAGCTGTATGTCGAAGACAATACACAAATTTCTTCGCTTGGCGCGAGTCATGTTTCGAGCCAAACTTCATAACCGACAGAAAGTAGTTCAAGCGCAAATACACAAATGTCTTCGTTTAGCAGAAGTCATGTTTCAATACCATATTCACCACAGATAAGCTATAGTTAGAGCGCCAACACACGAATTTCTTCGGTTGCCGTGAGCCTTGTTTCGAGCCCATACTCAACACAGTCTGTATGTCTAACGCCAATACACGAACTTTTTCGGTTGGCGCGAGTCATGTTTCGAGCTCATATTCATCACAGATAGGCTATATTTCGAGAGCCAATACACGAATTCCTTCGGTTGGATCGAGTCGTTTTTCGAGGCCATATTCTGCATAAATAGGCTTAGGTGGAGCGCCAATACACGAATTTCTTCGGATGGCGCGAGTTATTTATAAAGCCCATATTCAACACAGGTAGGCTATACGTCTAACGTCAAACAATAATTTCTTCGGTTGGCGCGAGTCATGTATCGAGCCCAGTGGGATATGGGTTTCCGTCCAGCATGGTCGCCAGTGCAATTTTGAAGTTACAAAAAATTAAATTAAAATTGGGGTTTTCCCCATGGACCGGGTATGGACCCGGGCGAGGTTTTTACCAGGAAAAGGAATGGTGAAAGAGGAGGTTAGGTGGGCGTTCTGCCTCGGGTGAGGCTCCACCCCGTGGTCATAGTGTTGTTAGGAAAGGGAGGTGGTTTATGTGTGTGAGATGTTTGTTATTTGGACTAGTTGCGGATTGCGCTTTCAAATATATGTATAAGTGGGGGGAGAGGCGAGATACGCGCGAATCGAATAATCCATCTCTATTACGCCTGATCGGGAGTTACGTGAGGAAGACAGCGCTTCCGGTGGCAGACGCTATGTACTAACGAAATGGAGTATTGTTCTAAAAGTACATTATCGGTTATAATACGTGTGAGTAAGTCGTTCTAATCGTTTAAGTTGGTCCAACTGAAGATGTTCGTGTATTTCCGCTCGAAATACAGCCTATTTGTGCAGAATATGAGTTCGACACATAACACGCGCTAAGTAATAAAATACGTGTATACGGGACCGACATTTAGGTTCATTCATTAGTATATTGCTCTAAGGCCAATAAAGCATGAACAATAGCCCAAATAGAAGACCGTTACGGATCTGGAACTCTGCATCTTTGGCAAGTTTTTAGTGGTTCCCACTTTCGTTGCCATTGCCTCCACGTCTGCAAAGACGTCAGGGTTCCTAGCGGCGAAAGGTGGAACAATTTGTCGAAAAGTCTGTCCTGTTAATTTGCAGACATGACCATTTCCTCGCCATTTAGTTATGTTTCTTGCCATAAATCCACGAAAAAGGATCGATGGCTACATTTACGTTATCTGTTAGAAATATGTGTTCAAAAGCATCAGTTGCGACAACCCATGTTCGACCTACAGATTATCGGTGCTACATTTGATTTTATAATACGAATTGCTCCAACTGTTGAAATTCGTGTATTGGCGCTCGAGCTACAGTCTCTCTTTGCAGAAAATGATCGCGCATTATGAATTGATCCAAAATAATTAGATCCTTTCTGACGCTCGACATGGAGCTTTATTGGGTTGGTAAGTAACTATAAACATACGTACCCTCCATATACTGAATAAGTGACTAAAATATGACATGCACCAACTGAAGCAATTCGTGTACATTGTCTGTGCTGAAAATGGTCTCGAAACGTTTCGCGCTACAAGTGATGAGTTTTGTTTAATGGCAATTTATCTACAACAAAAATGTAAAAAATTTGTCAGGGAACAAGACCTTTGACAAGTGATGAAATTCGAATAATTACGAATCACTTGGACCTGAACTATGGTGAATATGGGCTACAAACATGACTTACTCCACCTCAAGGAAGTCGTGTTTTGGTGCTTGATACATCAGCCCATCTGCAACGAATAAATTCTGAAACATTTGTCTCTAGGACGTAAATACTAAATAATTTCGGATGTTTGAAAGTTAGTATTTGTGTTGCGATCTTAAATATATACAAATCCCGCATTTCTCCAGCTCGGTTAATGCAAACATCCATATTGGAATCAACGGACTTGATGTTTAAATGTACGATTCAGAATGAATTCTGATTCTCAGTTTACATATTAAAGTCATTGGTATTTGCTGTTTAAGATTTGTTTTTTATTTATATATGCTTACCCCTACTGACAAATATAAATATTTCTATTTCGAATCTGCAACTTTATAGAAACGTCAGTTCTGTACTGTTTTCTTAATTGTTTGCAGACGTTCATTTTCTGAATTTTGTCGTGCTGAAAATGCGATTACTGCATATCGCTCCATTTGTCTATAGAAAATATATACTAAAAAATTTCGACTGTCTGTAGATTAATATACGTGTTGCGATTTTAAATATAAAGATCGTATCTCTCCGGATGATTAGTGCAAACATGCTAATTGGAGACATCGGGCTTTATATTTTACTGTACGGTTCAGACGGAATTTTGAATCACAGTTTCCATATTCTGGTCCTGTGTTTTTGCAGTTTAACATCTTTTTCACTTATACTTGCTTAACCTTAATGACAAGTATAAACATGCCTATTCGAAAACTCAAAGTTTAAGGAGACGACACTACTGTACTTGTTTCTTATGTGCTTGCAGATTTTCATTTTCTGCATTTTGGCGAAATGATAATGCGATTTGTGCACATAGCTCGATTTGCCTCTAGGAAGTACACATGAATTAATTTCTTATGTTTGGAAGTTAGTATCGGTGTTGCAATCTGAAATATATAAGAAGACTGCATTTCCAAGGTTGGTTAAAGCAATCATGCTTATTGGAAACATGGGCTTTTATATTTAAATGTGCGTTTACTAGTGAATACTGATTCTCAGTTTCCTTATTCCGGTTGCGTGCTTTTGCAATTTGTTTTTCTTTTCACTTATAAGTGCTTACCTAATGAAAATTATAAACCTGCCTATTTGAAAAACTTAAACTTCATGGAAATGTCAGTTCTATACTTATTTCTCAAGTGTCTCCTTACGTTCATTTTCTGAATTTTGGCGACCTGAAAATATGACCTATAGAACGTATATACTAAACAATTTCGGATGTTTGGAAAATAGTATTCGTTTTGTGAACAGAAAGATATAAAAATTCCATATTTTGACAGAGTGAGTAGCGCATAAATGTTTATTTGAAACATCCGCCTTTATATTTAAATGTAGGTACGGTTCAGAGTGAATTCTGGTTCTCAGTTTCAATATTCCATTCCTGTGTTTTTGCAGTGTAACATTTCTTTTTCACTTATACATACGTATAACCTAATAACACTTTTAAACATGACTACTTGAAAATATGACTCGCTCCATGTGCATTGGCACCCTAGCTGTGAAGAAATTGTCTCGAAATGACGTGTTACAAGTGATGTTCGTATGTATGTTTTCGACATTTAACATAACTGTGCGGAAAATGGGCTCCTAATATGACTTGCACACGAAACCTCTTATTCAGAATGTGGTAAACAAAAAAAAAGTATTACCGAAATCTAAAAGAAATATCTGCGTTTTTAAACACATGGTTCCGTGCATCATGATTCAATATTAATAAGGTCCAACACGATGCGACAGTATGTAGACATTTATTCTCTGTCACGTTACTCTACATGTTTCGGGTGTCATGCACCCATCATCAGGAGTACTAAAAACTGTATCTGCTACCTCTGGTGTACGTCATGGTAATGGTACCGTTACTTCCTTCCTCCTTGGCCTGATACGGACTGGTGTGAGCTCACACCAGTCCATATCAGGCCAAGGAGGAAGGAA
>Ga0268261_10000519_pt1 | contig 24424 bp, 18 predicted proteins | sample TergutNc150P1_FD_190353 | JGI IMG/M metagenome (GOLD analysis project Ga0268261, IMG submission 190353) | Nasutitermes corniger P1 segment gut microbial community from laboratory colony in Florida, USA - Nc150 P1 (SPAdes) (version 2) | ecosystem: Host-associated > Arthropoda: Insects >...
TATATATATGACATTAGTAGCCTAAGGGTTAATGATTTAACCCTTATCCTGCTCACGTGGAGAAAATGGTGAGCTAATAATGCCAGCAAATAGCAGATGGGATTTAATTTGGGGTTTAAAGGGTTAAAGCAGCAGGATGAAGAGATGTGGACTGGGTTGAACTGGCTGAAGTAAAGAATTCAGTAGTGGTCTTGTGAACATAATGAAACTTCTGGTTTGATACATGGTAGGGAACTTTTCGAATAGCTGAGCAAGAGTCATCCTCTCATTGAGGCCTGAGTTATATAGAGTTGATATTTTTATCGTTCGATTTTGTTCGATGTGGTATAGAATTTTCAACTTGATGCATTCAGATAGTTACCAGACTGACGATGCAAGACACTCCTCAGACTGACCATGTAAGATACTCCTACTGGTATCACAAATGTCCACCACAAGGTGTAGAGTTGAGTTCAGTCTGTTGACTCATTTCCTGCATGGAATAAGACTGTAGCTTGTGTGTTTGCTGAGCATTGTCTTGTTAAGTACAAGTGCATGTCTACATGTGATTTTTGCATTCCCAGAAAATGATAGACATGAAAGAACAGTATGCCTCCTTCAAATTTTGTGTTAAACTGAGGAAGAAAGGTACAGAAATTTTCAGCATGTTTAAAGCAGCCTTTGGAGAGCAGACAGTGGGAAGAAGTTTTTTAGGGTTTTCGAAGTTCAAAAGCTGTGTGACATCTGTTGAAAAGTGATGCACATGCTCGTTACTTTGGCATACATGGAGTTGTGTATAATGAATGTGTTACACAAGGACAAACTGTAAACCACCATTGCAGCATTGACACTTTAACTGTGTCTGCGTGAAAATACGTTGTGTCAGTTATCTGAAAAATGGAAACCAGGGGGTTGGTTTAAGTACCATAATGATGCACCTGCTACATCTGCATTGTCTGTGTGTTAATTTCTGTGTAATAACAAAATGGCTGTCATTCCACAGGCTCGATTTATTAGCTTTAGTGCTGCCTTTCTTCCTTCTTTTCCCAAAATTCAAGAGGGCATTAAAGGGAGTGATATTTCCCAGAGAGATTACTTTGAAGGGGACAGCATTGATCAGAAAGCATTCTCATTGTGGAGAAATAAATTCAGTTTATAAATCTGATCACACTATGTATTCATGTTGTTGCCTATGTTTCTTTGTAGTATAATCTGTCAAATTTGTGGTAGACAAATTAGCATTGAGACTGGGTTTACTTCAGTCATTTCACTTATCTCCAGCCATTTATCATAACACAAGTGTTCCCACTCTTGTATATATCATAAGTGTTGGTACAGTAGGCTGCTTGACTCGACTACTCGGTGTTGCCTTATTTAGAACAAACCGAGTAATAGAATTGTCTAGCCTGCCACCCAGGTGTATTTTGTTCAGTTTTAGACACTGCTTACAGTCTCCTTTACTCTATATCTCTTTCTCACTTCATCTTGCCCACAAATAATATGTGTATTAGAAATGTGAGACTTCAAATACTGACATAAAGTAGTTGCAGGGTGGAGGCACATCTGTGGGGTCCGGAACTGTTTCTGCTGGTGGTGAGGAAGAGAACACTCCACCACGCTCATCTCGAGATCGAGCTCGTCGGGACCTGACCAAGCAGTTGAACATGGACACAAGCTCAAATAGTTCACGAGACAGTGATGACAGCACCTCTGTGGCCACTGCGTCCTCACGCTCTCGAGTGGTGACAGGGCCCACCACTCGCCGTGCTTGGAGTGACTGGTGTTCAAACTCAAACAAGGGCAAGAGCAGCCAGAGTGAGGAGGAGAACAACAACAACAACAACAATAACAACAGTAACAACAACAATGGTGAGTTAAAATGAAAATAGTGTGTGTGTGTGTGCAAAATTTTCATTGTGTTTGACATGCCAGTCAGGTAAAGTGGTGCGTATTGGACGGCTTGTTTATCATCACTGTAATTACTTATTTATTGTGCTGCATTCAGCCTTCCACGTCTTAAGGTATAGTTATGCCACACACGGGGGCTGTATTGTGGGTGGAATAGGCTGAGATGCTTACACTGGCCACTTTTCCAGAATATACGGTTCTTACACTAGTCAAATTAAAGAAGTATTTTGCAGGTAAATTGTGCAGTTAATTTAACATTCTACAAAAAAACTACCATTAACAAATACTTTTTTTGAGGGTATCTTCTCGTACATGAAATTCAAGACAGTAAATTGAGACACTGTGGGGTTGCTGCCATGTCACAAGTGCACACATTTGCCATGTTGTTATTAAGTATGATGCAAGGATGGAATAAAAATATCATGCCATGATCTACATCTTCACCTGATTTGTTCTGTACATACTTCTTCTGTATAAAATGTTTATTATGTAATGCAAACTTTACACATCTACAACACTTACTGCTGTTTATGTGAAGCTCACTGCTCCCAGTAACAGCTGTTGCAGGGACACTTGTGATGTCATGCTGTGGCCAAAGTAGTGGACCCAAGGAAATTGAATGCTGCTGTTGTAGTGATTATATCTGACACTACATTCACTGCATGCAGCAAGTGCATGGTTTTACTGCAGTAGTGGGACTGTACCTTCATGTGGTAGACACTTGGTGTAGACATGTTGCCACTTTAATGTTTGAAGTTCTCACTGTCAGGTGGCAGTGTTTACATTATTTTCTCTTATGTCTTGTGTAAGTATGCTTTCAGAGGTCTTATTGGTAAAAACATTTTTTAATTTGAAACCATATTTCAGGCATATATTGAAATGTTATGCGTGAAGCATGATCATTGAATCTGTGTTTATCCTGTTTACATGTTTGTAACTATTTGGTGCAGGAAAGAGCAAGGCACGTCAGCCCAAAAAGCTTCGTCGCAAGTTGCCACGTGCAGGCAGCAAGTCTTCACCTATTATGCAACAAACACGGGCCATGGCACAGACTAAGAGAGGAGCTCGTGGACGGGTCAAGAAGGGTAAACCAAAGAAGACAATTAAGATAAATGGGCTGGATCTTCTGCACAGCCAGACACTCCTCAGCACATCTCCACAAGGTGAGTTTTAGTGATTATATGATGAAATGTGGTTTCTGTACTTAAACATTATTGTACAAGCTGTGTGAAATCGCAAAGTATATATCAATTTGCTACGTGTGTTTCAGTGTGATTGTATGTGGTAGTATGTTGCAGGCAGGTGTAATGCACACTCACAACTGAACTTTAAAAAAATGTGTTGGTTGGCTTCACTGAATCTGTGTGTATGTAGCTTCTTGAGAAATACTGAAGAGATTTTCATAAAATATAATGTTGGAGTTTACTAAAATTATCATCACCTTCCAGTTTTGGTTAAAATGGGTTAACAGTAACACTTTCTGTGATGACCTGCAGGCATTTCTCCATGCGTCTCAAGTGTTACTCACTAAATAGTCATGTGTTGTCATGAAAGCAGTTTTGTAGGAAGGAACCTGTATTAGTGCAAGGGTACACAAATTCTAGTTGCCTGGATGACTAAATTCTTTATGGTACCGCCTAACTTTTTGAGCATAATTAATGCATAATTAATTCATTTATAGAAAATGCGTCAGTCCACTTAACACTCAGCAGAAAGCACCGGCCAACATTGAGGGTCACAGGTCACTGTAGACTTGCGGATCCACAGTATGGAATTTTCTTCCTGTCACCCTTCTGGCACTAAATATTTGTAGGTGGCTCCTAGTTTTTCAGAAAACTTGTGGACCCATGATTAATTGCCCACTACAGTTTTTCTGGAAGTATTAGTTTTCAAGATAATTAAACAAAGGGGTGCAAGGAGGATACAGTGAAACCCACTTAAGATGTACCTGCTGAAGAATTTTTTCCTTCTAACATGCCAGAACAATTTAGCATGAAATTTTTCCCATATGTTTAACATATGCATTGCCCTTGTGACACATTTTCTGCATCAAGGGATTTCATACTTAAGAAAAAAAAATTCATGATCCAACAGATCATTCATACATTCTTTATGAAGTTTTCCATCATGCAGCTTGTTCACAACATATAATGATGAAATAATGCTTTCAATCTGTATGATTAATCTTGCTAGGTCATTTCTACCATGTATCAGAGGTACAGATAAGGAGTTCATTGTTAATTTGTGGAAATGTGGTGTTCTGAATATACTGCCATCATTTCCACACTTACATTTCCACAGCATGACACTTCATGAGCCACATGCAATTTGCAAGGTTTTTGTGGAGCAAATTGTGACTATAACTTTTCTGCATGAATTTCATAAATTCACAGCCTTCAGTATCTGAAGTTCTTGTTGTTCATGTTGTCTATGCGTGTACAGTTTTTGTCCTGTAGAACTATCAAGTATTGAACATGTGATCAGCATTACTACTACGTCAAAACTGCCATAGAACACTAGTTGCTGTCAGTTCAGACAAAACTGTGTATTGTGAACACAACACAAAAATTGGGCTCACAAAAAAAAAAGTCACTTAAGTGCTGTGCATTTCTGAATCTGGAAATGTGATACACAGTACCGAGTCTTGTAAGTGAACAGCTGAGCTGGGAAAAGGTGAAAATAGCAAAGTGTAAGGTAGAATCAGTATTTTTGGAACCAAGCAAGAGTAGGCACAAGGTCTAACAGTTGTGCTAGTTAAAAAATGCCTTGGCTTGGTCATGGATGCGTCAGAGTTGCTAAAGAAGGTAAGACTTAAGATGTGGTTTGATCATGAAAGTGACTAATTTAATGCAGAATTCATGTGGAATAATATTCAAGTAAAGGGAACTTCAGTTTAAACACAGAATTTCAAAACAATGTTGTTTTCAGACTTACTCCTTTACGATGTGTTGCATTTTCCAGAAAACATCTTAACACCTTGCCGACCAGATGGTCTTTTAATTAAGTACCCCCAGTTTCTGAATGTTTTAAATGCTTTGAATGTTCAACCCCATAACATATTCTCACTTACAGTTTAACACTGTAGATTACGCTCCTGAGCCCCAGACTGCAGACACTGCATGTAGATAGTCTAGTGTCTCGTCACTGAATGGTATTTCTCAAAACAAGACCCTTTGTGAAGCAGAACAACGCAGAATTTACAAATGTATCTAGTTTCACTTCGCTTCTTATGTACAGCACACACTTTACATGGTCTTGCAGGATGCTTCCTTTTTCCCTGCCCACCACCAAAAATTTTTTCATGTTTGTGTATTCTGAAATGACCGGAGAGGCTGCTTGGTGGGTCCTGTTTAGGCCCCCTTGGTGTTGTTTGCTTCTCTGGCAATTGAAGGTCATCAGAATTGGGCTCGCTTTGATTCTGGACTTCTGATATCCAGGACCTTCCTATCTCGTGCAGGAAGTTCTTGTACTTTACTTTTTTGTGTGTATTTATTGTCCTGCACACAAAAAATGCATTCAAGAGAGCACAGTTTAGCAGATACAGTACCACTTTTTTTGACGATTTTACAGTTTTCCTCAGAGCTGAGTAAAAACTGAGGTACTGGTCTACCCTGTCTAAGCCCTTCATGAATTTGTTGTACTGGACAACAGCATAAGGCTTCTTTACTTCCATGCTTGTTTTCCTGTCTTTCCTCCCTTTGTTTACAGTTGTTGCATCATGGATCGTACTTATCATTCGCACAAGTCTTGTCCTTCCACCCTTGCACCATTACGTCACCATTCCTCCGGAACGCTGCCTTCCTCTTCTAGGTCACGTGGAATGCACCTGTTAGCCCCGATAGTGCCGCAGACTCTCACGTTTCTGTCTAGCAATGTCTTAGCTAATCTCACACAGTTATGAACATTGTCTTGATAGATGTTAGGTAAAATGGGTGTGGAAATTGTGGGGTCAGTGGACCAGTAGAAGATCGCAATTGTTTATGTGTAATAGTTGTGGGGATGTCGCTATCACTGTCCAGACTTTCTTTGTCACTATAATCATAGACATCAGAACGTGTATCCGCATATAACTCACACAAAATATTGTCCTCTTGCAGAACATTCCTACGCAAAGCCATGATTACAACAACTGAAGGAAAACAGAGAGAGTATCTGAATGAGTGTTCCCTTTGTTGCAGTCTAATGTTTCTAAGAATAGGGGGTCATGACTAGTCTGTTTATTTGTAACTTGAGACCCAAGCATCCTGCATCAAGCTGTCAATAACCTTGAAGCAAAAAGTGAGGCAGACCAGCTGACAAATGCACGTGCAGGACGTCCTGTAAGATAATATAGAAATGCATGACCCGTCAACAATGGATGGGATAGCAATCACGCATTTCTGCGTGGCTCGACGGCAAGGTGTTAAAAGAGGGTTTTACTGAGTGTGTACATTACCTAATCTGTTTATTTTCCAATAACACTTGTGTTGCTGTTTATGCAGCCATAGGGAAGAAGCCCCCTCCTGCTCCTGGCTGTGTTGATCAGCAGCTGACGAGCCTGACTCTAAACAGCAACTCAGTGCACACAGAACTGGACATCCCACCAGCTCCTGCTGACACGCCATATGCTCTGCAGATCTTACTGGACATGTATCGTGCACAGTTCTTACAGATGGTGGAAATCATGAAGAGTCCTCGTTATCGAGATGATGTAAACCTGCAGATTGAACGTGACAAGGTGAGGTGCAAAGGAATATGAGATGGGTGGGGCATGTAGTATGCAGGAAATGTGCACAGAATTGTGGTCAGAGAGCCTGAAGGGAAGAGACCTGTTGCAAGGCCTGTGTGTTGTTGGTAGGAAAATATTGAAATGGGTCTTAAAGAAATGTGGCATAGAGCATGTATGGATTCATCTAGCTTGGGATAGAGTGTAGTGGCAGGCTGTTGTAAACATGGTAAGGAAGCTTAGGTTCCATAAAAGGCAGAGTTAGTTTGGTAGGTGAATGACTGTCGGCTTCTCATGCAGGACTGTGTTTCATGGACATAGTTTAAGTAAACCAAACAATCAGTGTTTAATTTAAGAAAACATCCTCCTGAATCCGGACTGGTAAAGAAGAAAGGTTAGTGATTGCAGTATACTTTTATTCAGCAAGGTGTATAAACTGCATTTGTAGAACAGTTTACTTCTGTAAGCACAAGTACTTGCTTGTCAGTTGATTAAGTGACTGGCTTCAAGCATATGTATATGTCTAATGTAGGCCTATATACTTGTGCATAAGAAAAGTAATTATTCTGTATTCTCCTGCAGACTTAGCATTGAACACCCAAATGTGTAATAAAATTTAGTCTGTATTCTTGCAATATTTAAAATGCCTGTGTTGGTTAAAGTGGCGTGTAGTATTTCAGTACATCTTGGTTGCAATTCAAATTTGCTTTCTCAGACTTTCTTTAATTACAGTTTTGAAACTATTTCTTGATATTAAAGGGGAGTGCACAATTTAGTAAACTTTCTGAGAATACAATTCCTGAAGTGAACCATTGTGACCAAATTTTTTACTCTATATTCATAAGTGACTACTATTGTGTTCCCAAATTAAATTGGGGTGCTGTACAAGCATCCAATACTGGAAGCTGTGTGCTTGATAGCCTCAGGGACAGATATCAAACTGAAAATATGGTTCAGTCATGATTTATGTGTGAGTTGCGTGCCTGGAGCATGCGCATAAATAAAGATTTATTCAAATTAAGACTAGTTATCTCAGAAACTTGTAATCGGTTTGTTCCCCTTTGTGAACATTTAACAGGTTACTTCAGCTTTACATATATAATATGATTTATTTTTTATTATTATTACTCACAAGGGTGCATTATTTTAAAATTGCACAAAACAAGAGTGCATAAATCATTCTTGCACTCTGTGTGTTCTGAAAGCAGTACATTTTACTGTAGCAGCTTTTCAACAAGTTATGCAGCTGACAATTGTGATTTATTTTTGTCTCTGTGGGTGTGGGCTTGAACATAACAGCAAAACTGACTAGCATTGTATTATCGACGACAGTGATGATGATGGTCATGCCTTCCATGAGGACTGGTTTCAGTTAGTGCCTGAGGATGTCATCTTCAGTTCTTATGTATGTGTGGAAATTACCTTCCAACATGTGCCTGTTCCAGCATTGACAAGTTGTTGCGGTGGGGAAGTTGAAGGGGGAGATGAATGTTACCTTGAAGGAGTGCCCAAGTATTACTAAAGTGCATGCTGCTCACAGTACTGTGAAATCATTCTTTTACTTGCACAGTATTAGTGAGCATGACAAACAGAACATTTTGAATTTCGAATTGGTACTTTTCCGTCTGATATGTAGGCTTCAAGTAAATAATTGTCAGTTACAGATTTCTTAAGAAAAAAGTGATTTGCACACAGGTATTAGTGTAGATATTTAATTGTTTATTTGTTTCGTAAGCTTAATTGAAAAAATTATAATTTTCCTTGTATTGTTATTTTTTTAGTGTTTCTGACCATGATTTTCGCACGTGTCTTACAATTTTTGCAGTCCGTCAAGAAACAGTGCTTAGAGGTTTTGCTCTGTTGTTATTTTCTTTATATTATTTCACTGGTAACTTGCTATATAGCATTACAAGTTTTACAAAAACTCTTGAGGTGTGTGGTCTGTATCATTCACTTATAATTGACTGTAAGGTATGTATTCATTGACAGAAATGCAACACCAGTGTTTGATGGCATGGCTTCCTTTCAAGCTGCATGTGTTATGGCCTAAATCATATTTAAAGATTCAGTTCCTCCCTCACAGCAAATGCAGACTATCTTCATTACAAAGATCGGTCAGTTCATGATACTGAGGCAATTATTCACTGGTTTAATAAGAATGCTGAAAAACAAAAACTTACTGTGTGGGTTGAATGTAGAATGCAGTTTTTTAAGTGTTAAATGCCTTTGAACATACACTTAGTGGTGGTCTTTAAACAGCTAATCACGACTTTTTCCAGTATCTTGATTTGTTCTCGCAATGGCCTGTCACTCTCCGCAATTGTTGATGTTCCTGGTGGGGGGGTATACTTCGTTGACTGGTGTGGTACAAAATTTTACTGTTCACTTAATGGTTTTTGTGGCATGAATCCAACAAACTTATAGAGCAACTGCTGCATCATAATTCCTGGGCAAGTTGATAAGACCATGCAACAAACAAATCTGTACTTCTGTCAGTGGCTACACAGAAAAATAGTCCACACTGATCTCACAATATGGCTGTATTAAAAGCTATGCAGTTGTCATTGACATAATATGAAGGAAAAATAAGTATTATAGCAAGATGTAAAATAAAAAATATAGACATAAAAAGAACAACAGGCGAAGTAAAAGAAAATTATTTAGGTTAATGCTCACTTGCAGCCCTTGGATTACTAGTCTTTTGGCATAACCCTTACACCACAGGGGCATACAACAGTAGATGGACTGCTGGTGGCAATTAGCAGCACTTAAAAAATTCTTTTGCAGTATTTTCAGTGATATCTGAAATTGGGATAAAAAGAAATTGTTAATTGTTCTTCATTTTGGGAATTTGTATCCCCACAAAGTTTGAAACAAATCAGTGATGAGTTCATCATGCACTCACCTCGTGAGTCTTTTAAAATATTTGCTACTGTATGTTGTGATACTGGAATACACCTGTATCTCAGGCAGAGTATGGATACTTCTGGTGTTGTATACTTGTTTTTATTTGTTTATTCTAACTGGCAGCAATGTACTGATGTTTTTGTGTGATATAAGAGTATTGTTGCTGTTCATTTTTATGACATATTGTGACTCAGAGTAGTTGGTTCAGTTGTGACATTGTCACACATACAACAAGTCTGGTTGGTGTGTCCTGTATGAGGTCAGTACATTACTGGCACTAATAATATCATACAAGTGTGATATGGCATGTAAACAACTTTTAACCACTGTCTGTTCATGTTATGACCACCAGGTATTAGTGAAAAAGTTATGGCTCAATCGGTTCACTTTTAGCAGCCCAACATATAAGTTGTAATTATCTTTGTTTTTATGGAGCAGGAAGCATACGTCAGGTTTTGTTTCAAAGTCAGGGATAAAGGCAACTATGTATGGAAATGAAGCTGTCTCTTGCATTTGTGCCTTTGAATGGTTTGAACATTCAGAGAGGGATATAAGAAATTTGGAAATTAATTATGGAGTGGGCAGTGGTCAGATGCTCAAAATCTGTAAAAGCTGCAAAAGTTTTGCTGCGAAAGTTAAAATGATATTGATAACCTCTCTGTCTCTCTCTTTGTGACAAAGAGAGTGTGATCCACAAAGAATTTTTGCCTGAAGGACAACCAGTTAACAGTGACTTAACATAGGGTGCTGGAAAGGTTACTGGTTTGGATAGCGAGCATGAGGCCACAATTTCAAGAGGGCAGCTGGATTGCTTTTGCATGACAATGCTACTACTCATTCTGCCATGGTAATGATGTGTTTCATGGCAAATTGCAGTGTGTTCCAGATTAACTGTTTGCTTATTTACCTGGCTTTGCAACAGTCAACTTTTCTGTTCCCTGAAGTGAAAACCACCTTCACAGAGGAAGATTTCAAATGTTGAGGCTATAAAATGAATGTAATCACCAAATTAAATGCAGTTCCTTTTTACACCTTTCATGACTGTTTTATGCAAGTTTTAGAAAGGTATAAAAAGTGTGTTGCAGTCAAGGGAAATTACTTTGGCAGTAAATAAAATAATTTTCTTCTTATGTTGAGTATATTTGTTCTTCCAGATTGAGCTTTGGAACTTTGTTGTTTCACATCATACAGTTTGTGACAGGCATAGATTTAGTTGCAACATTTTAATAACTGTGATTAGCATATTTTTAGATACATAGTTTTAGTAACAACTGGTGACTTGTTGCAGGAGCGCAACCAGAAACTGAAGAGTCGTGCAGCTCAGCTGGAGAAACAGATAAAAGTGCTTATTGATGATAGTGTGGCCCTTCTGAAGGCACGCATGTCTGAACTTGGTATCAATGCTAGTTCCCCTGGTGACTTATTGGCTAAGGCAAAAGAAATTGTTTTGCGTCACAAGGAACTTCAGGCAAAGGCATCCAAGCTTCAGGCACAGGTACATCTGAGTTCCTTTTTTCTGATGGTTCATTGAATTTATATCAGATGATGTGATAAAATGTTCAACCCTTTAACGCCGGAATTAAATCCCTCCGCGCAGCGCAACCCGCCGAGATTTTTTACTGGAGATTTTAAATTTGAATGCTTACTCTTGGAACAAAAAAAAACATATCTCATAGACTTTTTATTCAAATTTAATGGTAAAATTTTGTGCTCTGCTTATGAATTGGTTAATCTGGGAAAAAATGTTAACCTATTTTTGAAATAAATTTAGGCCTGTGAATCGCGTACATTATATAAAATGTGTAAATAATTCATTACTCACGTAATTCTGGTTGCTGCAGAAGGTCTTCGACACCTTGGATCACTGTTTTATCATGACACGCAGTATTCACAAAGAAGGTGCTGTACAAATTTACTTTGGTGTGATATTCTGCAAAACAAGGCACTACGCACGGGTCCACATCACATCTGGTGCACTTATACACTATACCCTTTCTTTGGCCGTGAGAAGAACACAGACGGCAGCACAGTTGGGTTGATGATTTCGCTGGCCAGTGTTTGTTATGGCAACCCTCGAGTTGCAAAACATATTTGTGCCCGCACTTGGTCTTCCAACCAATCTGAGGATGGGGCGATCTTGGCTCTTTCCAGCTTCCTCATTCAAATTCCTCACCAAAAGGAGCCCGAAATCTTGGTGGGTATATTTAGCCCCACATGAAGATGACGGTATCGAACCGTTGAGTATTGCTAACAACTGCAACAGTCTGCCTTATTTATTTTCCTTTGTATGACTGGCACATTTTCAGAAACCTGATGCCACGTCTACAGTGACAGCAAAACAGATCTAAAGCTACGATGTGACTACTGTATAACATTATAGATTGACGGCTGTGTATTGCATGTTACTACCCCACAACCCCTACAGATTACTCCAGCACTACAAGAGGCATGTCTGTGGGCCTTCCTGTAGCTGTAAACATTGAATTTTGTGGATATCTCCAATTTTTGAACATTAGTTTTGTCTGAATTATATTAGTACAGTACGCCACTGATAACTTTTCTGGTCAACAAAGAGTGTTCGCTTCATAGGCCAGTGTTGATATTTCAACCCACAGTGAACTCCAGTGCACGCTATAAACAAAGCTAGCAGTGTCGGAACCTTATTAGTCAGCTGGGACACAATGCGCAGTTGCTGTGTCACCTTATAAATCGGGGTTTGTGGTGGGTTTAGGAGATGGAGGGGGTGCATACTGGCTCCACAAAGAAAGCCTGACCTTCAAATGTCCTACAGCATAGCAAGCCATTAAAGGGCTCACCGCACGATGTCTTTAGAAGTCGTTCGGCTTCAAAGGGTTAATCCATTTGATCCAAAGTTTTTGTGCTAACAGAATGCAGTTAAGTATCTTGGGCAGTGGCTGCATCAGTGCAGATTAAAAATTTTATGTCCTCATCTCCATCTTCAGGAACCAACATGCTGATTTATATAGATTAGTGAGTGTGCCACGTTGTAGTTCTCATTGGTCTAAAATTAAATGAACTAAATGACCATTGTCAAGGCTTATCCCTTGTTTCCTACTTTGTTTTCTTCTCGAGCACTTAGCAGTAGTACTGGTTTTGAGGTAGTTATAAACTACCAGCACTCATGTGAACAGAATTTCTAGATGGCCAGAAAGGAACACAGAGAAGTAAACAAGAGCTATATGGGTGGTGTAGTTCCATGGTACTTCCTTCTTTGCTTTCAGTGTAGCAGTGTGTTGCTTAATCTTATATCTCTAAAGACCTAAAAGCTGCAGCATGTTGTCACATTTGAGGAATATGGAACACCTAGTTAATCTTGTAGCTTACTGGTCACAGTTCAGATGTGGCATTGGTAAGATAGGGACTGCATGATGCCAGTCATTGTAATGGTTCTGGTATCTGCATCTGCTGGATTGCACAGAGGATTATCAAATTATTGTATGGATCGGAAACAAGTAACAGATATTACTGTGATGGTGTCATGTTCCAGGTGACATCGATAGAGCATGAACAAGCCAAATATGTGAGCCTGCGTCAACAGGAGATCTTGGACAAGTACCGAAAGTCAGGGTTGATAAATGGGACATCAAATAACCAGCATTTGGATGTGTCAGGCCTGACCCAGGAATACATCCTCAAGGAAATATCTGCCACACTGTCCCACAGGAAGAAACTGCACTCAAAGGTGTCTCGTCTTGAAACAGAACTTACTGCCCTGGAAAAAGTGAATGAAGAACGCAAATCACAGCCTCTTAACAGCTCAAACCTTAAGATGAATAGTGCCTATACCAATGGCAACATCGTAGCACCAGTTGTATCTACTGAAAAAGTCCCTCATGCCCACCCGCCTCTTCAACCTCCCCTAGCCACCAATCACCATCATGCTGCTAATGTGAAACCTCAACGCAAGTCACGAGAAGCCCGCACCCGGTCTCAGGACTGGCCTGATGTTCCTGACATCGGTAAGATTGAAGAAAACAACCCAGAGATCCTGGCACAGAAGATCCTAGAGACGGGACGTCAGATAGAAGCAGGAAAGATCAGGGAGACTACCAAGTTTAATGGAAGTCACACAAGTGTTGGTGATCTTGGCAATGCTGGACATGACATTGCACATGTTAACAATGGCCGATACGGCAGGCATGGGTCAGGTAGTCACCCTTACCAGTCACAAACTGGTTCTGCTGGAAAGCCAACAGACACACTTCCTGTACCTCGTGTGACCCCTCGGACTGGTTCCACCGTGGGATCAGACTCGAAGGCTAAGCATGGGCGGTCCAGTAGTGGGAGCAAGCAGTTAGTGAGCTTTACCAATAATCGTGCACAGGAACCGCCACGAGTCGCAAACTTTGAAGACCGTTTGAAAAGTATTATCACTAGTGTGCTGAATGAGGATCAGCAGAATCGTCAGCAACAACAAGCACTAATAAGCACAAATGGTTACTCAAATGCTTCTGTAGTGAACACATCGACAGGTAGCTATGGCAGTAACTACTATGGAGGCACAGGCCCCAGCAACTACAGTACAGCCTCTGGGATTGAGGTTGGAAAGGCAAGCCGTGAGTGTAAGAAAGAGGACAGGTTTAGAGGAAGAGACTTATCCATTCAGGGCAGCAGGAACTTGTCTTCTCAACCAGACTACACACAGGTATCCCCAGCCAAGCTTGCATTGCGGAGGCATCTGTCACAGGAGAAGCTGGCAGCTGCATCTGCCCAGCAGTTGCAGGCTCTTGGAAACAGTGAGAAAGGTTTTGTTGCCACCCGAACGATTGGAGATCTTGTGAGTGGGGAGATTGAGCGCACACTGGAAATCTCAAACCAGAGCATTATCAATGCTGCAGTGGACATGAGTACAATGATGTCAACTACAACACCTGCCAGTGTAGTGAATCACAATATCCCACCTCGCCCAGAGAGGGTTAATGTACGTATCTCTCGCATTGTAGAGGACTCACTGGTGCGCAAAGAAACCGAGGATCACTTGGGTGACAACAGCCCTTCCCCCTTGCATCACACTCCAGTTTACTCCCCCATATCCAGGCCTAGCAGTACAGAGGGGGGAATGGGCACCACTGGAAACCCTCCCACACCCACAGGAGTCCTGCATCCACCCACTCACATGCTTGAAGGCCTAGCATACCCTCAGCACCGGCCAAAATCTCCACCTCCATCACACCATGGCCTTGCTACCTTGGCCCATGTGGCATACACCCACCACAGTGCTTCCAACTTTTCCAGCCCTGTGGCCCCTCCTGCTTACTCACCCCGTACCACAGTGGTCTACCCCCCATCCTCTGCTGGTTACATCCCAAAGACAACAGCTTCACAGCATGTGACATCAACAACCCTATCAGCGTCATGTCAGTATGCAAGTTCATGTAGTGAGGCAGGCTATACCCCAGTGCAGCTCCCACGAGCAGACATTAAACCTTATCATGAGTCATACTTCTCAGATACAAAGCCTCTTATCATTGTGAACCCAACATCTGATCACAAACCCCCTGCTACTGGGAGTACAGCAGAAGTGTGTGCCAACAAACCCCATTACACTGGAAGTGGTTCAGATTCTTTTGGCCCAGTGGAGGGTCTTGCTGCAACACTGCATGCCAGGATAGTTGGGGGGCAGGAAAGCAGCTCAAAGCCTGGACATGATACATTGGTTGTGAAGGAGGAGGCTGATGAGCAGATAGACCGACGTTCAGACTGCATGATGTATGATGACAGGCATCGTCACCAGAGAACGGAGTTAACAAATTTAGATGAGAGTGAGGTAAAAAGTAGGGATCATGGCATGGTATTGGACCGTGGGGAGATCAGTCATATTGCTGCAGCTACATCAGCACCCCAGACTTCATTGCCTACCATGGATGTTGTCAAGACGGAAACAAATGAAGTGATGAAGGCTGCAGACAGTGTTGAAGATGTGTTTGGGAGAACAGGTCACCACTACCACAGTGGCAGTTTGAAGCGTGCATCACCTGTCATCCAGGGCCCCACTCGCCTACACAAGAAGCAGCTGTTGGAGAATGGCATGGCACTCAGCGAGACGGATGGAGGGGTGTCGTCTGTGTCAGCAGTGGTGACAAATGCAAGCCAGCCACTGGCCATCAGTGCCATCTCGTCTCCAGAGTTGAACTCTGGAAAGTCAACGCCTGTGCCTCCCACAGAAGATCTGCCTGAACAGAGGCATCTGGATGACAGAGAGGAAGGTATGAGTTGTAGTCTGTTAGTCATATGGGTTGGTTTCTGGCTGATGGTTTGCATGTGTGGAGGCAAGTGTGGAAAGGGTTAACACTGCTTCGACTTGCGGTGTGATCTGTCCTATTGCTGGGGCTATACAGTGGGAATGTCTTTTGTGTATAGTAACTCTGGCATAACAAAATAGCTAGTTTCTGAACGGGAATGTAACTGGGTACCCCTTCAGGTGAGATTTAAGCTGTATTGATGATTCAGGTTGTGTTGTTCTGTGTTGTGATGCCATGTAGTCTGGTGACTTGTTATTAGTCTTTTGAAGGAATATACTGTCGTCATCTTTGGGGATGACTTCCACTATTGTCCCTTAAGGTTCGTACATGGCATAACATCCCAGAATACTTGCATTTTTAGCAACACCCCTGAAAAACATAGAACCCCATACACTTCGTTTTGGGAAGATATCTGCCATTGTGTCTGTAAAATTTGTAGATTATGGCAGAGGCATTCTAGCTGTGTACTTCTAAGGGGAAGGACATGAGAGTGTCAGTGTGATGGGACACTGGGGATCATGATGACACGCATGCAAGTCGAAACAGTCTGCCATGCAGCAAGCACTTCATATTAATACAACCACTGAGCATTGTAGCATATTTAGAATTGTGCATGAATAACATGGTTCTTCCCACCCTCAGTTAATGTAGTTTAATATGTGTTAGTCCTCAGTCACAGTGTCATCTGTCTTGTTTTACCTGTTACATTGCTAAGAGCCAAAGTTGTTTACTTTAAGTCTGTGGTCTTCTGAGTATGTGACATGATACACCCTGTTAGATGGTTACCAGTGTTTCAGAGGAACATGGTGAATCTTGATTAGAGAGATGATATGGTCCTTTTGAAACACTGTTACTAACCACATCACATGCCAAAAGACTACAGGCCTAAAGGGCTGGTGTTATTTGTTTTTGATGGTTCTGCTATGGTTGTCCTTGTAGCGTAAGACTGTGAAATGGAGTGGTAGTGGTTACTTCTCGTATGTTAAGAGGTCAGACACTGGAACATCTGCACAATACATTGGATCAAAGGAAGATTGTTTTATTCAGGATAATTTGATAATCTGCTAATGAAAGTATCTGCAGATTCAAATGTTACAGTATATGACACTATTTTGATTGGAAAACATTTACCAACATCTTGAATTGGACTGCTTTGAAGATGGAGGAAGCAGTTTGACCAAAACACCACCAACTATTTATCAGTCAGTATGGCATCATATGCCACAAGTTCTGAGTCTTCATTACCACCACACTGAGAACCTGAAATCTAATGAACATCCTGTCCGTGTACGGAACCCTATGGCTACACGTACAAATATACCGTATATTCTCGAATCTAATCCGCACTTTTTTTACAGTTTTAGAGGGCTAAAAAATCAGATGCAGATTATAATCACGTGCGGATTAGATTCGCTGTCGAGAGCTGGATTTTGGAAAAATGATAGAGCCGCTGTACATGCCGTAAGAGCAATACAAGACAGTAACTTATTATTTTATTTATTACTTATTATTATAATTTATTATTCATCAGATTCGCCGTCATCACTCATAACTGAATCGTTATCCCCATTCGGCGCATGAACCTTATGGCCCATCCTTTACTGGCTTTAAAATGACCTCGAGGAATGTTCAAAGATGTGGCCTTCTTTATCACCTCCTCGCAAAGTAAATCATAACTCACAAACAGTCCAGTCTTGCATCTCTCTTGAAAAAATGTGAAGACTGCATCATCGATTTCAGGAAATCATCTTTTCTCGGGTACACTGAATTTCCTTTGTCACGCCTCACACCTGCTAATCACTGTCTTTTGTTTCCATCACAGTTGAACATTGCTTTCATCAACTCCAAAAATTGCAGCGGCTTTGCGGTTTCCCTTCTCCTCTGCGCTCTGAATAACTTCACGTTTGAACTTTGCTGTATATGATAGTCTTTTAGATTTCTGGCGTCCCTCTTCCATAAGTGTGGTACACGACAAATTAGAATAAGCACCTTCCACGTTTCAACAACTAAGGCGCAAGTTGGCTTCAGACGAGATTGCGCGTGCTTGCTGAGAAAGGCCCACTTTACGGTATCGGTGTGACTCATCGGCCCCATGCGTAGCGTCGGATTTTAACTCATTGGTAACATCCGATATTATTCAATCAGTTGCCCTGTGGGCAAGGGGCAGTTGAAGGAAAGGTGCAGATTAGAACCGCGAACTAACTTTCGTCTGTTTAAGAAATCACCAAAAACTGAGTGCGGATTAGATTCGGGTGCGGATTAGATTCGAGAATATATGGTATTTATCATATGAGATTTCAGGTTTTCATGGCAGTGAACAGGTGCCATGACACTTTGTACTGTGGTGGACAATTATCAGCATTTTAGAGGAAAATACTGCAACCTTGGGTTTAAGATGCAGGCAATAGGCGGCGTAATGTGAAACTAGACAGTGGCACATTGAGGAAAACTGCAGTGTAGTTTTCATATTGTTCTTATAAAACCAGATTGAGATTCAGGTTTCCTGGGCAGATGTTTGGCAATACTGTAACTCTTTAGTGCCAACCATTACTGATTGATAATGTGCAGTATGATGCTTTCGGTGCCAACCATTACTGATTGATAATATGCAGTGTGATGCTCAAAGTGCCAGAGGTGACCTTTCATACTGGCCAATTATGGGCGTTCTTGTCCAACCTTGTTGTGTATGTACCTCCCCACAAGTTACCTGAACAACAGTGGTTCTGCCCAGCAGAGTGGGAAGGGAAGTTCTTTATATAGTATTTTCCCTCCTGACCCTTCAAACCCCTCTTGGTCCCTGAATAAGGTTTTGTAACATTACTGCGGTGCAGGTTGTCAACTGGGATGCCTAGTTACTTGTGACACATGCCTGTTGTGACGTTCAGTGCCATCCAGTATTGGTATAATATGAACACATGCATATAGAATTTTTGATCCTGGGGTCAGCTCAGCCTCTTAACAGAAACGAGTACCATGGTTATCTTCTGCATGATAAAGATGGTTAGTATGAATGGCTGACAGTCTTGACACCTTCATATGCCAATTGTCTAAAAATTCTGGGGGCTTCAACTTCCTGGAGCCCTATGGGCCTCTCTAGATCTCCTGGAGGGTAGAGGTGGCCAGTGTGTGTATCGGGTGACCGTTTGTAGACAAGTGGGGCTGCACAAGAATGTGCCAGTTGTCTAGAAATTCTGGGAGCCACAACCTCCTGGATCCCTAAGGGCCTATCGAGGCCTGTAATGGGGTAGACTATGGAATTCTTCACTCCCCTCACCCAGTCACGAATGTCAGTGGTTTACCAAAAAAAAAAAAGTTAGGGAAGCAAAAATTGAGATTTATAACTATAGGAGATTTTCTGTGATTACTTTGGAGGGGTAGTTATGGGATGCTGTGGAAAGAATCCTTGGAGAATGAAGTACAAGACAATCATCATTCCCACACAATCTTCCTGGATTCCACACCAAATTGCTGGAAACAACATTTGCAATGTACTTTGTATATTTGTTTTGTTTTTGCTAGACTCATAGATGAGATCTTCACATGAAAGTGAGGTAGAAATACACATTTCCAACCATGACATATGTATCAGGGCCCATGCATAAGCAAACATCACACAAGAGGCTGTTGTACAGCATTGTGGTGAATAGACACACACGGCCAGCTGAAGATGTCAGCCAAGCAAACACGTGCCTGAGGTGGAATTTCAGCTCTCAGAGTTCTTTGCAAAGTCATTGCTACAAATTTTTCGCATTTCGTATTTCTGAATTTTGTACACAAAGAACTGATGCATAGTGCAGGCAAGTGTAATAAAAGCCATGATGGGGGGAGCAGAAAACTTAGTCCTGGTGCTGTTCTCTCCACACATGTTGCAACAGGGTTGTGCAAACATCTGTTGTAGTAAGCTTGTCTCATGGAAGTATGTCTGAAGCAGCATGTTTGCCAGTTGTCATTTCTTGTATTTGGAGAACAATGCAACTAGATAATCGGAAACAGAACCAGATAGTATGGTTTGAAGGAGTGGTTGAAGGAAAGGTTGGATTTCAGATTTGACAACCTCCTAAGAGAAGTGGAAATGTCTGTGCTGCTAGATGTTCCCTTCCACTTTTGGTGAATTATTGGAAATAATTATGCCTTTTTTCAAAGAGAATGCTTGATCATGCCACACTGTTGCATAGCATCTCAGACCAGACTGTACTCTTTGTACAACAACCTCTTTGACACAGATTGTTTTATCATGTGTGGGCCACATCATGGAAACCAACTGTAATATGATCTGTGAAAGAAGTTTATGAAGTTACTAGGATGATGTCATCACTGTTTGATTGCCATTATGGTTGTAGTTGTTTCTTTTAGTTTTTATTTGACTGATAGCAAAGCATGCTGCAGTGCCATATGTAGAAACTTCAACTAAATCCACATTTTGAGGTGAGAGAAAAAAAATAAAAATTTATTTGTTCCAAACTATGTTGTGCTCCACGTGAAAGTCAGCACCTTTAGTGACAAGAGTAATGCAGCTGAATTACATTTGATTCACATTTGAGAGAGATTAGCATGAGATTCAGTGTGCAGAATGTAATAGGAGGTTGGCACTCCAAGGGCACGTGACAGTTACGTAATGAAGTCTAACGCTCAGAACTCCAGTTTCATGAAATGTGTTTTGTAAGTGCATGCATGACAAGAAAGTAATCCTGCAGTTTGAATTCTGGTCTTCTGCATATCACACCAGGCATTTAATTCTAGCACCAAAGGGTTAAGCAGGTCACAGACACTTTCTTCTGCAACATTATAATCATTCTGTCGTTTCGAGTTTCTGAGCTAATAGTGGGTTTTAGTGTACCCTCCTGTTCTGGGTGCTGACAGGCCTATTTTAACTTGGGGTAAAGGTGTTTGTATTGAAAAAATGTGACACTATGCCTGTTGGACTGCACACATGAAGGATCTCAGTAGTGTGGTAAAGGTTAAGAGAGTATTTGGTAAACCGTTCATTTGCATGTAACGCTTTTTAGCCTCATATGTTGCAGACAATTGTGACATTTTCATACATCACAAATTTGAGGGTTCTTCAGATTTGGAACGTCCCTTCTTGGAGAAGTGCGCTGGACAGGTGGGGATGGGAGAGAACCGTGTTGTTGTTGTTGCTGTTGTTGTTGTTGTTGTTGTTGTTGTTGTTGTTGTGATGAGTAATTCTGCTTTGCATCTCTAGGCAGCACAATGTTGTGGAGGGGCAGGTGCACTCGTAGGCACTGTAGTCAGTAGGCTCGATCAGTTAGGCACATCAGCTCATCTGGTAAGTATCTGTTGGCCTGCACCTCGGATCACTATGCACCTCACTTAAATGGACAACTTTATGCTCTGGCTACTTTACCCAAAATAGTACAGTCAACACTATATACTGAGCAGGAAGCTTGATGCTTCTCTCATTCCATATGCACACAGAAACAGATGCCCACTGTCGATTCCTTATGCTACATGAGCTATCCCATCTTACCCTATGAAATAATCTGCTTTGAAGGGTGAACCAGAATAAATAGCGGTCCGTACTTTAGACTTATGTGTTCATTCCCCCTTTCCACAGCAGTCATATATGGTATTTCATAGTAATGACTGACTGATAAGATTTTTTGAGACTGCTTTGTGTGTGGGGTTATGCCATTGTTTAGTCACCATGTCAGTGATGCTGATGATTCATATAAGGGTTGTTCCTTCTCTTCCTTTCATGGCCCTGATAGGGGCTCTTGTTACTCTTCCTGCCTCCTGTCTTGGCAGAGTTGCTGTTCATGGCTGATGGCTCCTATCTGTCATGGCCCATGCTTCCCCCCATTGGCACCCTGTTTTGAAAGTTGACTCACTTTTACCTTGAAAATGGAAGCAATATGTTCCTCCAAAATAATGGTAAAAAATGGTACCTACTTATCACACTCTACAGTGTCGTGAGGCAGAAGACCACATCATGAAGCTGAATAGACGTCGATGTCAAGTAAACCTCAAATCATAAATGTTCTGAGAAAACTGTTTGTGAATGCTGCAGGTTCAGACAGAATTTGCTGGTGGATTTTACAAATACATTGTAGCTTTCTCACTTACATGCTACATGCATGTTGTTTTAAAATAACATTTCATAGTTTTATTGAAGCACCATTGCTCTATTCTGGTTTATGTGTTGTTGGAGCGAGGTGGACAGGCCCGAGAGACGCGATCACATGGCTGCTTTTTTTGACTGGTTCCCATGCACCAGTATAAAACTGTATATGAGTTGGTGCCATTTCAATTACTGCATAATTTTGGTCACATTTTATGGTAATGGTCTTGGGCTACATCACACCTGCGTCACCCAGTCATTGCGACGTATTTGACTTGTACCATTTTTCTCAAGTTACTTTCCTTATGAAAGTATATGATACTGTTCTGAGGCCACAGCAAGAAATCTCATGGACAATGGAGATAACAGCACTTAGGCTTTTTCCCTTTCTGTCAAATGTTGTAGGCCCCTTTATTTCCCTATGACTTGTGTCAATCAGACCAGAATGCTTGTCGCTAATGGAGGTTTCTCACTACCAGCATCTGTGTGAATGGAGTGGCTAGGTCACTGAACAAGAATATAGGGAAGTATGTTGGAGTGGAAGTGTAACAGTAGGTTGAGATGTGGAGGGAGTCAGTCATTTTTTTGCTAGTCTCAGTTTAGTGGCACCAACCACATCAGTGGTTGCTGTAACTTCCCCTGCCCCCAAACCATCTGAAGTCTTGTGCTGTGTAGGGGCCATGGAAGAAATCGCACAGATTAAACCCCTGAAGCCCTTAAGCTTCCACCCCATGTCTAGTGTAGTTCATCATCTTTCCATCCAGGTGTCTAGTCACTCTGTTTACACAAAGGTTGGTTAGTGATAACCTTTGCTAAGAACAAGTGCTTCGTTTTATTTGACACCGTCCAGAGGGGGCTGGTGGGGAATACAACCGTAGGCAGAAAGTGAAAGCCTTAAACTCGGTTATCCACACCATGGTCTCAGGATATCCAAATTAACTCAGTGGAATGGTCTTTCTAGATCATCAATTTGTTCATGCAGTCAAATTTTCTTCCATCTAAGCAACATGAAGCTTATTACAGCATGCATAGAAGCCTGCCATCAATCCCAGCACTGAGACAAATGAAGCCAGTTAATGCTACCCCACCCTCTTTCTTGAAGGCCCATTTTAATATTATCCTTTTATTACCATTTCATTTCCATATATACTGTGGCGGGAGAGCCATTGTTCTACACAAGTTTAAAATTAGTGATAATTATTTTAGCTCAGTGTGATATGTTCACACCTGTGCAACAGGTCTGTATTATTTTGGAAACTGTATGGCTTTAGAAAGTTTGAAATTGTGTCCATTTTTGCTGGATTCTAATTGTCATATGCTGCTTTTTATTTGTGCATGGAAACTACAGATGCATATACAGTTATATGGTGCAGTACTCTGATATGTGATAGTAGGGTTCAGGATACTGATTTATATATTTCCAGTTCTTAGATGGGTGTCATTCGTTGCACTGTAGTGTATTGGAGTGCCATAGCTTAGGTGTTCGGACGCTGGCTTGTCACAGCATAGCGGCAGGTTTTTCTTCAAGTGAGATTTGTGGTGGACAAAGTGGTACTTATTTTGGGGGGAGGTGTTGCTTTTGCATTGCTAATCACCATTCCACCATTGTTCCACACCAGTGACTGCCCTAACCATGCAGCACATTGTCACAGAGTAAGGAAGTTGGGTATTTAATTTATTTATTTCAAAGTCATACAATATAGGAGGTCTTGTGACTTCAGTTTTACTGTATGTTCCAGCACATATGAAATATGTTCATATTATATAACATGAATTCAATCTGCATTGATTTATTGGTTGTTGATGTCACATTATGCTTTGCAGCAATAAAGAATGTGGTGTGTGTTGATATACAGAAGTAAGGCAGGACATTATCTGATCAGCAGTGCAAGGTTAACCCTCTAAACAACTGTGGTTAATATATGCAGGCAGTCCTCATTATGTGAGAGTTTTGAAATTTCAGTTTAATTATTTGTGATCAACTGATCAAGATTGAGAGAGGCAGGGAAGATGGGAGTAGAGGTTTGCCATAAGTTGAATCATTTTTTCATGTACGCATAGTGTTAAAAGTAGTATCCACATTTCATTTAGTGGGCATTTAAGAAGACAGTGACTTCATGGATTTTTGTGTATTTTTACATTAAATTGTATTGTAACATGTATTCTTTTTCTAATGTGTTTTTAACCTGCAGTGCACGTTTCAGTCTGAATCAACCTTAAGGCATCTCAGATTTCAGCTGGCCATAAATATTGTGTGATTGGCACAGGAGGAAAGTGAGGTGGGAGGGAAGGATGGAGGAAAATTAAGCCCAGTTGCACATCTTTCTCCATGCAGCTACTGTTGGTACACTTAGTTTGAGGGTTTAAGGGAAACCCTAAATATTTCATTGTTAACACCATGTTGTTTTGACATGCTAATATTCTTGTGAATTATTGTGTTTTGGTTCATGAAAATAATTTTGTAATGATGAGTGGTGAGGATAAAAAGGATCTGGCTAGTGCTAAGGCACACTGAAGAGCAAAGAGATCAAGAACCTTATTAAATCTCATACAGAAGTTAAATATGATGCAGTACTGTGGGGT
>Ga0268261_10000520_pt1 | contig 24412 bp, 13 predicted proteins | sample TergutNc150P1_FD_190353 | JGI IMG/M metagenome (GOLD analysis project Ga0268261, IMG submission 190353) | Nasutitermes corniger P1 segment gut microbial community from laboratory colony in Florida, USA - Nc150 P1 (SPAdes) (version 2) | ecosystem: Host-associated > Arthropoda: Insects >...
GGGGGGGGGGGGGGGGAATCGATTCCGAATTATTTGTATGTCAGAACTTGAATTTAGCATTTTGGTAACATATTGCACTGTATTTTGTGGGGGACAATAATGTAGCCTACAGAACGACATAACAGGCCGCTGACACGTAGGCAAGCCTAGGCCTACTTATGCTTACGTGATACAAATTAAACTTCGTTAAGTTGTGGCTACTTACAACACATATGTAGGCCTTAAAATGTGTTTTAGGTTTTTTTTCCTTATTCTTTATCAAGTATACTGTTTTTTTGCACATACATTGCCTATTTCAGTTATTTAGGTTTCTAAGTGTGCATCTGTAGGCCAGGAAGCGGATCCCGAACAACCGACTTAACGGCTTCTCTGACCCGATCTTCCCGCCAGTTAGATCGGATAATAGAGGATTTACTCTAGATGGTTCTGGCGTACATGGATACTGGCCACAATAAACTGAAGATATCACGGAACGCCTCAGTCAGGATATTCGAACCTGATGTCTTCCGCACATAAACGTTGCAGCCGCTCGCTTGCTGGGATGGCGGGTACGAATCCCGCTGGGGGCATGGATGTCTATCTCGTGTGAGCGTTGTTTGTTGTCAAGTAGAGGTCTCTGCGACGGGCCTATCACTCGCCCAGAGGAGTCCTACCGAGTGTGACGTGTCTGAATGTGAGAGTGAAACCTGGATAACGAGGAGGCCCTGGCCCACTAGAGGCTGTTGCGCCATAAAAAAATTAGAAACAAAAACTTGTTTGCCCGTTCATGCCGTGGTATTGAGGCCTGCGTTTATACAAAACTACAGTATGTCGGTACTTACAGAAACCGTACTTCCTCAACTTCGATCATTGCGACAGCAGAATTTGCAGTATCTGATACCAGGGCTACGCAACCTTAAGAATGAGTGACATCCACTGCTGTACGTACTTCTGTTCATCCACATTTAGTGAGGGGAGAGGACACAAAGTTTAATACACGTAGGAACTTCCCTGGTCGATTCTTGGTGTATTAAAATCTGTTTGGCTGACTTTTTAGCATGGTTTGTTCAAAATTAAAACTGGTTCTTTCCTGTATCAATTGACACAGTAACGGATGCGCCCTTGGCGGAGCGTCCCAGACCCTATACGTTGTTGTGTAATGAGCAGTGTCCAAAAGGGTGATGCAAAGTGTCAGCGGTGCTGGGACGATCCATGTCAGGTGTACATCTGCAGAAGAAAATATAGTCTAAAACGTGAAGTGCCCCTACCTACTCTATTAAGGCATACAGGGGAAGCAGGTGTATAGGTCCACTCGTTCTTAACCTGGGTACTATATGGTGTGAGCTAGATGCCCCTGCCATTTTGCCTCCAGGAAGGAACCACGGTGGTCATTGAATAGTGGGGTGTGTGGGTACAGGAACCTGTCTGGGCGTTGTGGAGAAGAGAAAAATATTAGCCACTGCCGCGATTCTAACCCCGGCTCTTATGTCCCCTATCGACTAATCCCGGGTCTTGAAAATACAACCTGAGAAAGAAGTACCTCGTAATTAAATGGATATCTTTATCTTATTCCTATCCATGCACTAATATCACTATACTCGTAATAAATAAATACCGACAAATGCACTCATATAAAGGGTATACACAAAAGAATGGTGCGGTTTCAAAAGTTAACAAGAAATTTATTTCTCACCTTACACGGGCACAACGTACACCGTCAGCAGCGGCAACTGTCCAAGTTTATCATGCGCTACCAGCAGTTCACTTCTCATGCTTACTGCGGGGCCGCGGGGCCAATTTCCAAGATTGGGTTGCAGCAGGAAAAGGCTTTCTGTGTGCTCCTTTTTGAGGTGTCCAGATCTGTGATTACAGTGCAGCGTGAGTTTCGTGCACGGTTTAGAAAAGACGCACCATGCCCGTGTAAGGTGAAAAATAAATTTCTTGTTAACGTTTGAAACCGCGCCATTCTTTTGTGTATACCCTGTATTATTAAAACGCCACTTTATTAACACTATACTTCACTCCAACATGTTTCAACCCTCAAAGGGCCATCCTCAGGGAGTACAACTGATACATTCTAGCAGCAAGGTCAACAACATGGGTCACCAGATGTAAAATTCAACATAGTGTGCAGCGAATCATATTTCTGCTGCTTAACACACTACACTCCGCAAACGGTTGAATTTTACAGCTGGTGGCTCATTTGTTGACCTTATTCTGTGAGGGCTGAAACATGTTGGAGTGACATATAGTGTTAATACAGTGGTGTTTAATAATGTATGAGTGCATTGTCGGTATGTATTTAATATAGATGGATAGCGTTTCCACATATTTTATGGTTCCACAAGAGACTGACTTTATCGTATTCAGTGTGTGTTGTGTCACCAAACCATCAGGCAATTATGTCACCATATGACCCCTATGTCACATATCACGTGCTGATTGCCACCTGTTGATAGCTGCGAGTTAACAAACAGATGGCGGTCATACGGAAGAAGATTATTGCAAGTAATGCAGTGTTATGTGTGCATGACTCTATGTAACTGTGAGAGTTAGCAACTGAAAATACTGTAATGAGACCATACGAGTTTTCAGAAAATTGTAAAAGCCCTACGGGCATATAGAAACCGGAATAGCTCAGTCAATACAATGGCTAGGCTCCGGGCTGGGCGGTCGAGGAAAACGGGTTCGTTTTCCGGCAGAGGCAAGATATTTTTCTATTTTCCGAAGCCTCTAGACCAGCTCTGGAGCCCATCCAGCCTCATTTTCAGTGGATACGGGGCATAAAGCGGCCGATTTATTAAGGTGACCACTCACCTCCATCTAACGTCGAAATTAAGAGTGTGGAGCTATACCTCCATTTATGCATATGCCTTCATGGCGTGCACAGGGACAACTGTACCCTAGCCGCCTTCCTTTCTTCATTTCACCAGGGTTTCTAATAACAGTAGCTGAAATAGCAGCGGCAATAAATTAGGACGGAAAGGTCGTTCCGGGCAGTTTCTGTTTGTTTAACGACACTGACGTAGATCCACATGTTAGGATGATCAGTGACTATGATGTGGAAAGAAGAGTCCGTGTTCTATTTGAGGTCTGCTCTTCCGGAATTTACCAGGAGGGACTGAGATAAACAACGGGACCCTCAGGTGTGTTGTCCAGTCTCCTGGTCGAGATCTGAAAGTGAGACCTCCCAAATGCGGTGACATTCGGTGTGCTGGATGTAGTAACAATAGAATAGAGAAAGTTACATAACGAAGAGCTTCTTATCTATTGATCTGTTGTCCACATAATTTTGTTAGCATGGTTGGAGTTTATGCATTGGAATCTGGATTAAATATCCAATGGAAACTCACCGCGCGGGATGCGTAGGTTAATATCAAGCTGGATCTCAGAGAAATGGCTTGTAAATTGAAGTGATCAGAATACGGAGCTGTACCACTACATTCCTTCTGTGCCCGACTGGCATGGACACATCTTTGTCCTTTACTTTTAATTCTGAGGTTTCATTTTTTTGAGTCTGCCTTTTCAGTCAGTGTTTGTGTCACACTGTTTTGAACCAGTTGTTCAAAACTGGTAATATGTTTTGGGCTTTTTACGACGGTTGTTTATCAGATGATAGTCTTTTCTTGGATTTATGAACGGTTTAGTGGTTAAATGTTCCGACGTTTTGTAGAAGTGTACCTAGGTAGTGCCTCAATCATTTTCTTGTATAACGGACGATAATTGCTCCGTATCACTTCAGCACCCACCCAAAACAATTGACACTCGAGCTGGATGCAGTACTTTCCTCCGAAACGTCGAATCATTTAACAAATGAACAGTGCCGAAATCCAAAACTAGACCTTTATTTCTTCATATTTTAATTGATAAAGGAAGCTTAGTACAGAATACAATGTATGAAAAATGTTACAAAGGTACGTGCGGACTTACATATACCAAACATTATGTTTTGACACGTAGAAATGAAGACATCCAAAGTGGGTCAGTCTTTCGGTAACATATAGAGTTTTAAAGCTGTATGCACAGCTTTTAACGTTAGAAAGACCATTTATTTTTACCTCACAGTTTATTTATGTGTTTCGTGTGACTCTCACAGTAAATAGCATTTGTTTCCATAAACACCATTAAGTGATTTTTAAATTCGTATGGTAACAGTGTGTTGTCTGTCAACTATTTTTTTTTAATTCTCGACCCGAGGAGGCCATAGAATTTCGACACGGAAATAAGGTCAGATCAGATGACAGTTCAGCCTCACTGTAATGGCGGCTGTCTTACTGCATGTAATGTCCGCTGATGTCCTGAATGTTTAACTATTAAACGTTCGTTATCTTGTTCTGTTACTCTTGTGGTGCCACCACTGATGTCATTTGTTTTCTTCTCAGCTTTCCAATTGAAGTTCCCCTCGCCCCCCTTTCCATTTGCTTACCCAATACGCCACTGTAAGTTAAATGAAACTCTTATTTCAGTTCAAATAAAATTTTAATTCGTATTGAAATATCAGGTTTTAATTACTGACGCTGTGTAAATTCTGTATACATTTTCTTATGGGAGTATTATATTCAGTTTGCATATTTTTACGTATCCCTCCCCCCAGCCAATGCTCGTCTTTCAGTTCGCCCCTCCATCCCCCTGCGGCTGCAGGTAGTGACTTGGTTACCCGATTCAGTTGCCTTCTCGAAGCTGCGTGGATCAGTGTCTTGTCTGCAATTCGTACCGTGAGTGGTTCTTGTCTGTCGTAAATTGTGACATCGTGTGGCAACGTTATTATAATTCAGGTGTTTGTGATTAGCTGTTTTCGGTAGGAAATTGTATGACGCTGCATTGTGATTATTGAACTTCTGTAATATTATAACCGAAATTTGTGTGATTTGTGGTTGCTGTCAGAAACGATATGGAAGAGAATCGAAAGGAGCAAAGTGTTTCTTCGCCAGAACTTGAAGAAATCAAGAACCCTTCCCAGTCAACGTCAACAGCATCGCCTTTGTCACAAAACAGTGGCACTATATCGAAGGTTGTTACGAAAAGCAAACCTGGCGGCGTCAAATTGGGTTCTTTTAGAATAGGCGGAAGAAAAAAGATTACCGAGAGGGATTCGTATATCGGAGCGATGGACGAAAAAGGCAAGGCAAAAAAATATAAGAAAGAAAAGAGCAGTGGTAGTAATAAGTCAGAGTCGGAGGATAGTGCGGCATCAACACCATCACCCGGTACCAAGCATTCAATACCAAGCAAGGCTTCTTCTTTTGTGAGGAGGTTGAGTATTGTGAAATATAAAGCTGCTGGGCCAGGAAAGACAGTGAAGTCGTCAGATACACCCTCGTCTCAAGAATACCATTCTGCATCAACCGAAGAAGACAGTTTTTCAACTGCCTCTTCACCATCGGCTACAGAAATATGTCCGAACCCGGAAGCAGTTGTCAGGTCTATGCCCACTGAGGATGCGGCAAGTTCAACCAACCAATGGGCGGCTGATGTTAAAGCAAGCAAGTCCAATTCAAGCATCAGTGACAGTGCTCGTAACAATGGTGAGTCACTTTCATTGACCGTGTCTGGGACTAAGGATGCTTCTCCTATTGTGACACCTCAAGACCAAATTCCGGTGGTAGTCGAAGAGCACAGTACGATCGAGAAAGAAATGTCTGCCCCAGTCCCTGCAGATCATTGTGACGTCAACAACATGGCCGAAAATCGACAATTTGCTCCTGAGGGCGAACCATCTGACGACGTTTTATCTGCAGTTGCGAACGGTGATGTCATACCTCCTACTCATTTCTGCGAACCACTGGTTTACCCACCTCATTGCACGTTGCCACCCGCCGAAGAAGAAAAAGTTTCAAAGCATGAACTGTGGTTTAGAGGGGATTACAATGAAGAGACTGAATTGCCGACAGAAGGTGTAGACGAAAAGAGGCAAAGAGCCAAGAACAAAATTCTGTTAGCTACAACGCCTATGGTAGAGAAATACAGCCCCTTTGTGGAGGAGTATGTGAACAAGCTCGGTTCTAAGAATCTGTATTTTGAACAAACCACTATGGAAATGCCAGACTTGTTGGAACACAATGATGAACCCAAGGAAGAGCCTGAGCCGATGTTAAAAAGGCGCAAACGGACGCCGGACTTGCCTCCGGAAAATGATGGCAGCCTGTACCAGAAATGGCGTGTGTCGGTAAGCGTGTAACTTGCATTTTGTTCCTATATTAGAATGTTTGGTTGTTGTGTTTTCTTTGCAGACATGTATAAAATTGTCGCGTCTGGTAGACATTTAAGTATCCTGGGATATTATGACACAGCGAAACATCTTGGGTGACTTGAATGTTCAACATCGTCGTATGAATTTCAAATCTCGCAATGACTTGTCTGTTCTTCTGGCAAAATGTTTAGTCTTGGAAGATGCTGAACAGTTTTAATTAATTTGATATTTGGGGAGAGATGTCGACACTGAGCATTGCCTAATGCAATGCGTATGAAAAGTCTTGTTTTTTTATGTGACGTGATGTAACTTTCTAGATAAGTACGAACTTTTCGGCGATATTGCTGCCTCTGTCTTCAGGTCAGTTCTATAAAGATGGGGGCATTTCTTTCCGCCGAAAGGTTGTGACCATTCTACCAAACCACAGGACACCACAAACGTAAAATTTCACGAATTGTATTTTGATTCTTTACGTTTAAATTTAAAATTAACACAACACACAAGTTGAAAGTATTTTTCTTAGAAATTACGCGTTGTGTCAGAGGCACTGGCGGCGAGGTGTAAGGTGGTGCATTCGAGATTTTGACATGATTGCCTTTTTTTTTAATTTAAAACCTATTATATCCAACAATAAAAATCTACGAAAACATATTAATTAAACAACTATGTTACTGCCTTGTCGAAAACTGATCATTAATGAAATCTGGTCAGTATACACGTAGGTAATGTGTGCCACCTTGAAAACATCGTGCAGGCGCTGATGCATCGTATGTAAGATTTGTTCATGCATACACAGTCTTATCAGCATTCGGCATATTTTATTGATATAATTAATATTTAATGAGGTATAAGTAATATTAATGTGACTGCAAGTTGTGTCGTTGGTGCGGTGTCATGAAATAACCTCAGGCCTTTTACTTTGTTACGGACAGTACATAGGTAACGAATTGTGCTGAGTGAACATCTTTGTAATCCAGTAAATACGCACTAACATAGGACAGGGGATGCACTTATTTCATGTGTGAGCAGGATTTAAATTTTTCTTGTAGTAAAAGTAAAGTCTACTTTACCCTTATTTTGAAGTATTCCATACCGTGCGTTCTCATATTGTCTAACATCACTACAAGTACATCAACGTAATACACAATATTTATTTATTACATACATTTTACTGTGTTTTTCCTACATGTTTGGCTGTTATATTCACCATTATCATGGAGAACTTAATGTGCCTTTTAAGTAAAACCACATGCTGTTATGCAGCTATTGTCAGTGGTTACTGCCACGACACAGGAAACTCTACCAAAACGGGACGCGGGGTCTTCCATTGGACCAAATTATGGTTTGAAGAATGATGAACGTATATTGTCACGACTCTGCATAACCCACGAAAACAACAGCCGATCATAGCCAACTGTATACATACGTGTAATATATAGAATATTTGTACCATATATTTTTAAGGTGTTATGCACAGTACTGCAACATTTATGATTTTAACCATTGTATAAATATTGTAACTTCGGTAGATACAAAGCTGTTTTCTTCTTCTTTCTTCTTCTTCTTCTTCTGCCTTACAACTCTGGTAGAGTCTTGGCTTTCTGAACAATAACTTTACAGAGCTGTACCTTTTATAATTTGCGACGCACCTGTTGCAGAAACCATAGACAGTAGCTGCGTAAGAGTGTGTGGTTTTAAGTAAAGGGCCGGTAACTTCTTTCTGATGATGGTGAATGTAACACCGAAACATGTAGGAGAAACACAGTAAAATGTATGTAATGCATAAATATTGTGCATCTGTTTGGTGAAATTAAAGCGATGTTATCACTGTTCACGTCACGAAGGTACATGGAAGTCTGGAAGTATCGCTTTACTAATTATTAACCTTAGCTGTAGTTGGAGGTGAGGGATTAGCTTCAAGCCCCCTGTCGCTTTTCTCCCGGGGAAAAAATCCCCAATTATCTATTGAATAGGACGCTGGATGGATTTTTCATTCAGTTACATTTCCAACGATTACTCTGTATTTCTCCGAACGCGCTTATATTGTAATATATGTAGCCATTTGTGTTTCTTACTCCCAGCGCCTTACAGTTTTTATGCCATGTTGCATCCGGCTTGACAGAGTAGTTACAGAAACAAAAACTTGAGAACATAGATAAGGGGTCAAGTCTGCCTGGATGTTACGCTGTGTCATTTCGTGACCCCCCCCCCTTTTTTTTGAACCGCTCGACACTGACAATAAAGACATTGCGATCCTTAAAAACGGCGTTTACTAATTACCCAACGACACCTCATAACATCCCAGAATATTTTAATCCTCAGTCCCATCGCTGTGAGTATAGAGGCACCCAGAATTTTTGTCGAGGAGGGGAGCTGACACACTATATAGAATTTATGTTCTAGTTTAAAAACTATGTTACGAAAATCATGCCCATCTTCGAGCCGACATACAGGGAAAATTAAAACTAACGAAAAAAGAAAAACATCTACATATTCGGAAGTTGTTATTGTATTTTTTCAAGTCATCAGCCAATTTCAGTGGCTGATTTAGGTTGAAGCGTAAATCACCCAAGACCCTTGACAAAATCGTGTCTAAAAAATAAAAAAAATTTTAATTTCGCTTTGTAATGGATCTGCAGTCCTTAAGCGCACCAATGGCAGTAAGAAACTCAAAATTTCGCAGCGTAGATAAAAAAAAGCGCTCAAAATGTAATCCACCAAGCTTAGCCTAATTTTTTATATTGGTGGCAACCAACATAGAAAAGTACACACGAAATGGATACTTTTTTTGTTTTCGAGTTTTCGCATTATTGACAGAACCCTGTCACGGTTGCCAACAGAAACTGGAAAAGGAATTTGAGAGCGTTTGACCCTCTGAGGTGGCTCGGTAACATGCTGATTTTGAAAGAACCTGACACAATTATCACTTCCTGTGATTTTCGACTTCTTTTATCTTTATATTTTAAACCCTCGTATTTCCTAATTTCATTCCGAAGTTAAACCAAATGTACGCCTACACCAGTTCTGTCTTCCTCCTCCTCTGTTTTGATTATAACAAATATGTTAATATTATTTTCTGAAATCGTAAACAAGTTTCAAACTGTCAAGAGGGCTTTTTATGTTACTCATACCGTGCACATTATTATAATTAATGAATAAAAACACAAACGTACATGTACGTAATAAAATAAAATTTATGACAAATATTAATCTCCTATATGTTTCGGCAGCAGGGTGCCATACTCAGGGAGTTTTTCAGATTAAAAGAAGACGATCTTAGCAGGCTAATCTAGAGAAATGTGCACTAATTATAATGTCGAAAGGGTTGTTTTTCCCATTTTACACTATGTGGGTGCTGTAATCATTGCTGTATGACATAGTAGCTTATAGTTGCGCCTCTTTACTTTCCAAAACGTGGTCAAAGAACTGCTACCTTGTAGGGCATGACGCCATGTAGTTTGGTAGGGCATCAAGACCCACGCGACCTCAAATGTCACGTCGTGTATTTGACTTTTGTAGAACGGATAAATTTCAATTAATTTATGTTTTATGCAACTTTCTTATTCTGGTTGTATTCTGAGGCTAACTTACTTACTTACTTACTCCATGGAGCAGAGTCCTTCTTGAGAAGCTAACCAGTAAGCTTTGCAGCTAGTCAAGAAATTCCCCGCATTTATGGAACCCGAAAGTCCCGCACCGTACCCACAAGTGCCCGTCACCTGTTCCTATCCTGAGCCAACTCCATCCAGTCCCCACGACCCCCTCCAACTTCCTGAAGATCCATCTTAATATTATCCTCCCATCTACGTCTTGGTCTCCCCAATGGCCTCCTTCCCTCAGGCTTCCCCACCAACACCCTGTGCGTATTCTGAGGCTTAGTTTCCTTATATGCACAGCCTGCGTCTTTTGTTCTGAATATTTTCTTTAATCATTTGTTGTTTTTATGACTATCTAATATAACTGTTAGTTACACATCTCTGTTTGAAATAGACCCTCTGCTGCCCCTGAAGGTGGAAGCAGTTTGAAGTCCACGATTCAGTTTACACTTGTTTAGGCTTAGCGGCATTGTAATCAGTACAATTCATACTGGCTACATGAAGTGCGATTTGTTGCTTGTCAGCCGTGGGTCCATAACTTCCTACCGGGAATATTATGCCGTTGCTGTATAGGCAGTGTATAATTTTCCGATTGGCTGAGACTGGAGTGCACTTGACGCAGCTAATCTCATGTTCGTGGCATGAAGATCTTGCATGCGATTCTTACAGCAGTGAAGCTGCAAACTTTATTGTGAAAATACCTCCTTGTGAGGCTGACAATCGCTCGGCCAATCAAAAAACTGGTCTCGTTTATAGACCCCGAAGTTTCAGCCAAAGTACACAACATCCCGCTGCGGGTCCCATCCTGAGCCAGAGGAATCCAATTTACCTCTTATACCATTTCTCTAAGGCAGTACTTTTCAACTGACGTTACGCCTACCACTGGTGGTACGCGGAGAGTCGTCAGATGGACGCGAAATTGTTTGGATTGTTTGAATTTGAAAGACAATAATTGCGTGATTAAAATTGGATGAGTGTATTTAAACGAACAGAAAAACTTGTTTCTTGATGTAGTGTAAGATCACGCTGTCCTTTATCGTTTAATCGCGACTGACAACGGAATGTTGTAACGTTTAAATACGCCAAAGAGCTTCCCAGACCTGAGGAACTGAGGGTCCTACTCATACAGACTGAGGAGTTTGCGGTTGACCTTGGCAGGTTTGTGTGCTGGGCAGAGAAGACCCTTCCCGCTATATGACCAGTTACTGATGTGTTCCATTGACCAAGTGCACTCTTTTTTTCTACGCGCGACAAAATACGGTTGCTTTCCATAGTGTTCTTTGTGGTTAGAGCTATACATGTATTTGAATTTAGCCTTGTTATAAACTGTACACCTAACCAATGGCGACCAGTGGCAAGGTCATGCAGTGAGACAGACTTATGTTTTTGACAGGATCTATACGTTATCCCTCGACCGTCGTCGAGGGATAACGTATAGATTCTGCATTCTGTGGTGTAAGAGACAGTAGAATATCCTGGTTATTCTTCGTGACTGCTCAGTTACATCATTAACGGTGTCTGATATGTATATTTCAGTTTTGACAGAAGAGCACACGAATGAGGTTTGAAGATTTGTATTTGATTTCCTGTGTTATTAAAACTCCAGTGTTGCACAATTGTTATCCGCAAAAGAAGTTAAACTATAAGAACAGACACTGCGTGCCACACACTGCTAATATTTGCGGTACCTAATGATACACTTCCGTTTTTCTTTTTCATATTAGTGGGATGCGAAAACAAATTATTGACAAACACTGCTCTAAGATCTAGGTGAGAGCAAAGTAGTCTCTGCCCACATCATGAAGGCATATAGAGGGAAGAAAAGTATAGCCTTGTTGCTAGGTGGAAGTGAATGGTCAGCTGGACACCCCGGCCTCTTTACTCCTGGCGGAAGAAACCCAGTACCAATTAAATATGACCTCAAAGCCGGTCTTCCGTAGTGGTTAAGGCACTGCGCTACTAGTCGGAGGGTCCCGGGATCGATCCCCGGTCACTGGGGATTTTTTCCGGGGCATCAGACAGTTCCATGTGCCCTGGGGTCGACTCGGCCTCTAAAAATGAGTACCAGGATATTCCTGGGGGTAAAGACGGCCGGTGCGTAAGGGTGACGACCTTACCACCTTCATATGCCGAGTGTCTAGAAATTTTGGAGCCTTAACCTACCAGAACCCCAAAAGCCACTAGGCCTGTAGTGGGATTACTGTACCTTTACCTTTCAAAGCCGGTCTTGACGTTTTGAATAGGTAAATATGCTTTGCCATGCCGGGAATCGAACCCAAGATCATCATCTAGCCCTTAGCTTTGTCACGTATTTTAATTTATTTTATCTACGCCTAGGTCGTTACTTGCCTTTAGGTTTTTAGTTAAAATTTTATATTCATTCTTATGTCCCGTGCGTGCCACGTACATTTTGCGCTCGTCTAATCCATCTCGATTAATCGTCCCAGTCATATTTACGCTTGTGCAGAGTACAAATAATGAAGCTCCTATAAGCATAATGTTAATATGTTGGAGAAACGGGGTGTGAAAAATGTGTACTGGATTTGTCGGGCTAAGGGTAGTGTCCAGTGGGACTTTTATGGTGATTGTGATAGTGGCACTACGAGTAAGTAACAAGTTTCGATTAACATAACTGCTTACAGCTCTTTTACTATAAAACACAACTGTATTACATGTACTTTTATCGGATTATTTATTGCAAGCCGTCTTTAGACCTTACACAAACATCATATGCAGGGAATTTATTTCATTTGGAAGGACTGAGATCTCAGTACTTCTAAACAACTTGTTATTTATGAATCTATATTATACAAATTGTTGTATGGTTTATGTAATTTTTATTACAATTGGCAAATAATGGCGGTTCATATGAAGTATCGTGTGTGTGTGTGTGTGTGTCTTATCATTTAACTACAAATTAACATTTGAAACAGCATGTTTGTTGTGTCGTTTGCTTTTTCTTTTATAAACTGCTAGTCTGGTGTGAGATAAAGTTCCGTGTAGAACCGTTAATGAAAAACATAAAATATTCTCAGATAAACAGTTTAACAGACTAAGACCATAACGACGGAAGACGTTTTGTTCCGTGATATTTTCCACATCAGTGGCTTGATGGATCGTTCTATGTGCCTAGCATGAATGAAGTGCATACGTCCAGTTTGAGTTTTATGACATCTGAAATATTTGTCCCAGAGTTGATCAGTTTTTTTTGTGTATGATATATTCAAGATGAAATTTTGACAAAGACAATTTTTAAATATAGTTGGTATCTTTAAATTAGGTACGTAGGTGTTGAATGTTGGACGCGACGGAATTTGATGTTACTCTGGCTGGTTTCGAGTTTGAAACAAGACTGGCAATATACGTAAAAATGTAACATTGGGGCGCGTTCTTGCAACCATTGTTGCAGTGGAAAAGCAATAAGTATTACATATTGTGAGTGTATGTGTGGCCTTAGTTAACCGGCATGCAATGCGCATGCGACATATGTCATCTCTGGCGTGCCCCGCTTTACAATATTTTCCCACAATATCTTATAAACGGCACGATTCTCGAAAAAAAAGTTACTGATCATAAAATGTGTATTTTGATTTCCTCTACAACTGTTTTCTGAAACACTTGTCATTCTAAGAAGAACTGAGCGAGATAGGATCAAAAATGTTTATTGATCTGCGTGTAAAATACCCGTTATTCTTGTCCGATTTTAATGAAACTTCCACGACAGTTTTTCGCGAAGTATTCAATTATCAAATTTCATGACAATCCGTCCAATGAGAGCCGAGTTGTTCCTTGCGGACGAACGGACTCACAGACTTGACGAAGCTCATAGTCGCTTTTCGAAATTTTTGGAAGGCTCCTAAAAAGTACTGTTGTTAGGTGCAAAATATACTAAAGATTACATCTCTATTTTACCATCGTTTTGTTATTTTTCTTTTAACTGAAATACCTCGTTAAGATTTGAATCTTCCAAAGCAATAACCACCCGTGTTTTGGTTTGTTTGTTAACTTCTGACATACCAAAATTAAAACATTATGCGAAAACACGCACTTCATTAAAAACTTAGTCATTTTCAAACAAATGAAAAGTTTTGGGGTGTGTAGTTTTCGTATGTACCGCTTTGTTTTTACTGGTTATGTAACGGTCGAGTTGCATCCGCTTCCTGATTCTGCCTCACTTTGTTTCTTATCTTGTGTTGTGTCTAAATGTATTATTACGTAACATTAATATGTATCTTGCTGTGGGAAGTTCAGTTTGCGTGGACAGTGGATATCTATTTCACAGTATGCAAACTATAGCATTACCACCGCGATGCAGTGCGACCAGCGCCCCGTCACTTGCGCACCTTCTCCCGAATAATAATTATTTCGCCACCGCCAATACAAAAAGTATAGAAATGACTTAGTGAACTGTACAAAGAGTGACAGCTTGTGGTATTCTCACATTTATAATTTTAATATAATAATCCAAGGTTCCACAAATGTTGGAACGTCCTCCAAATTATAAGCGCCAGAAGGGTAACATGAAATGAGTTACATAAATGAGGGCCCACAATTATTAGGCGCCCCCGTACAAAATTGCCTCGCAGGATGTGTGCACACATGTTATAATCAAAATTGGCCCTGGCTCTCAAAAATGGCGGCAGTTAATCGATTTAAACATTTACTGTCGGGTTCTCGGAACTCTCACGGCGTATCTGTGGATACTATAATCTACCTTGCACTTTTTTGGGTGGAGGGGGGGGGAGGAGGGGGGCGAGAATGAAACTGCGGACAGAACGGTACAACAACGCACTGTTTCACTTCTTTACGCGGAATAGCCCTAATAGTGGACCTATAGCCAGACCAGAACCGCCCAAACTTTCATGTGGTGCAGGCAACGTCGACAGTATTTGGTCTGCATACGGACAACAAGAAATTCAAGGCACAGAATGAAGAATGAACTAAGTGTGTAATTTTGTCTCTGCATTTTTGTATAGATCATGTGCAATAAAAATATTAGGATAATAGTAAAAGTTTATTAAAAATGCCGTTCACAACCTGAATTTGGTTGTTGCTATTTTCAGCACATTTTCACAAAATACGAAAATTAGTAATGTCGTGTTTGACTCCGTAAACAAACAGCTCATAAGTTTGAAAAATGTCCTTTGCGTTCTATTTCAGCTTTGCTAGGGAAGAGTTAAGGACGCTTGTTCATTTCAAAATTCTCCGTTGGCGGGCCTTGGCTAGACACTGTGTCATTGTGTGTTCTGAAAATCACTGAATCACCATTAGCTCAAAAAGGGTTGGTTGGGTCCGTTGCTTTATAGTCTGACCCGAAGACTGTCGATACTATCATTTTTTCGTGTTTTTACTCAGTTTCACTTGAGTGTAGGGATAATACTACGGGTTAGGCCGCAACTTTGTCTCTGTTACTGATTTTTTAACCAATTCTACTGACAGACGCTGTGTATTTTGAGTTACTGACAGCGTCGTTAAACAGCAATATATCAGAAAGTCAACAGTAACACAGTTCGCAGTTAGACACTACATACATTTTCTTACGGAGATATAGGCTACATGTTTCGGATTAATTAACTAATTTATCATCAAGCCTTGGTACGAGATAAACAGCAAGAATTTATTGACATGTCGGTTTGAGTACATCTGTTGTGTTTTTTCTTGTGGCATCCCACATTACAACTCATGGTTTAAAACATCGATAACCCCAAATGTGTATTTTTACTGTTACAATATGTGTTGTAATGCTAGCTGTAACGTGGAATCCCACGGGGAAAAAACAGATGTACTGAAATTGACTTGTCATTACTGTGTTCTTGCGGTTTGTCTTGTACAAAGGCGTGATGATGGATGAGGTAATTAATCCGAAACATGTAGCCTATACCTCCGTAAGAAAATAGTGTTATGTCTAACTGAACACTTAGCACTTTTTCCTCGATTTTGCTATACACAACGGGATGTAGTCTGTTAAAATAGTAACAGTTTTTTTTTATATAAGCGACACATGGTTGCTTTACCAGACTTTGGACGACTTGAATGGAACAAACACTCTAGCAAGCGGAAAAGCTTTATCGTTTGGGGTTGTTTTATAGAAGAGTTCTGCATTCTAAGATAAGGAAAGAAAATTTGATCTCTATATAAGGAAAGATGGGGAGGAAGGGAGGTAGTGCTACCTACTCGCGATGTATCAAGCCATACAATACCTTCTGCAAATCCTCGTAAAACCAGACCGATTCTACTTGTTGCGGAAGAAGTTGTTTGGGGAAACTTACGGTTTAAGGGACTGGGTGAGGGTAAATGTAAGATATCAGGATGGGGTGTGTACATAATGCGGACTGGAAAACCAAGAGAGACGTACAGATTTTGTAGCAAGCTGTTTAAATAGAGCGAGATGAAGATGAAATCAATAAAAACTCAGGGTTACCATCAAACACAACTCTTATTTTATTTCAAATTTTTAGCTACATGTTTCGATCCTATACACTGATCACCATCAAGTTTTGTGTAAAAAATCGTGTAAAAGGTAAAAATTGCCTATTATGTCGTACTGTAGATATATGAGAGATAATTTACAAGTTTCTGGATTCTGAAGTTCCTTCAGAAATGTTATCACAGTAGCTATTAAGACATGTTTATTTTTATTTTCTGTTAGAACTGCTTTAATTCAGGTGTAGTATTTTACAGCCCCGGTCGCATGTTGTTCATCTGTTAATTAACTTTTACGGGGTCTATTGAATCTTGAAGTAGTTCGTTGTTATATCTGATTTTCTAAATCTGAATGAACCTTCGGATTCCATAAAATGCAGGGAGTTTCTTGACTAGTTGTAAAACTGGTTAGCTTCTCAAGAAGGGCCCTGCTGCATGGAGTAAGTTAAGAATCCACTTTTATATTTTATAAAATCTTTGAAGTGTCTCATTCAGTGTGTTCTTCTTTTGAACTAGTCTCCCTTGCTGAATGGCTGTACTTTAATTAAAATGAAAATATAAAATAAATATATACAACAGACAATTTTGAAGAATAGTAAATAAAATATTTATTACTCTTAAATTCTGTACTAAATTGTTCCTCATAATTTAATGGGTGCTTTTACATGTACTTTGCGTTTCACACACATCGTGTTTTCTTAACGCGCGTTGACCGAGGACTGTCGTGTCAACATGTCTGGTGTAGTAAGAGACATGGGACCTGATGGCGTTATCTGTGCATTTTGTTTTGTGATATCATATAGAATATTGAGTTATTAGAATGAACCGTAGGGATGGTATAATGTAATTGTTATGATGAAAAAAGTTTTGTTTTTATCGGGTAGTTTGCTGCGGAGTTATTTATCAAACAGAGGTCGTATAATCGGAACTGTAGGGAACAAACGGTTAACTTTGGTTTGGAAGATATCTGTCTGTGTGTGTGTGTGTGTGTGTGTATGTGTCCCCCGCATTCTCCCGGTATTCACTGACTGCTGTCTGAAATCAGTCACGTGAAAGTAACCTGGAGTGAAGGGTCACTTAAAAGACATAGGCCTACTTGCTAATATAATATTAAAGCTGATCTAAACTAAACAAGTCACATGGGTGTGTAACTTGCATTCCAAAATGCGGGCGCATAACCAAAAATAGTTTAACAGAAAACAAGACAAAAACAAGAGGCAAGCAAACGAACGAAATATTGAAGACAAAATGACACGCAAACCACAAATTACATTGTTTATGATTTTCATTGAACAGTAACTAAGCCAGCTGACATCAGTAACATTTTAATCGTTTGCGCATTTTTAGACAGTTTCGGTGTTTTTTCTTCTTTACTGAAATAAATTGTTGTCAGTAATATGAAGTGGCGTTAACACACAATTCGCACAAACTCTGCTCACTGTACTTAAGTATGCAGTCCCGTGTCAAAGTGATGTTATCCACATATCATTCTAATGTGAGATGTGCTGACCTGAATACCAGGTGAAATGCAGTGATTTAGAGTCATGAGTATGGCATTATGTGATTAAATACTGCGTCGAGATAACACCAATGTTTACTGGGTTCAATGCCATGTTGATTTGGTTTTTTTACATGAAAAGTGTATGTGTGAAGATGATCTCTTTGTGTAGCTGAGCAATGCAGAGCACGACAGAGCACTTGGTAAGAACAAGTGCCAGACTCGCGTGGTGGGAGTCAACAGACTGCAGATGTCTTTGGTGTTCACCTATGGTTCCGTAAATGCCTCATGTGTCCCTGCTGTTTTGTTGGGATCCCAGCTGTTTAGTTGGGATGTGGACTGAGATAACCGCACCATTATCGAATTGTTTTATGGTTTGGAAAATCGGTTCCCTGACGACAAGGACAGACATAGTCCTCGAAACCTTGGCTTACTAGCCATTAACCATCTGATGCGGCTGGTAGCCCGAGAATATTTTACTGAAAATATTTAACGTCCCAGCACCTAATTAACTTCAGTCCTTATAATATGCTAGTTTATATAGCAGATTATCATACGTACTCTTGCTGTATGTTCCGTGCATTTTTTAGAATTTTATAATATTTGTCCAACTAATTCACAATATATATTGACAATATTTGTTTCTTAAAGCACTCCTACATTTTTCGATGTTTATACGTCATCCTTGGAGAGTATCTTATTAAATTCTGTAATAATCGCCTGTATAAAGTTTACCATTTAATTAATTTTGTAATTTAACGTACATAATAAGAGACTCCCTGAAGATGATGTATAAACATTGAAACATGTAGGAGTGCTTTAAGAAACATTTTGTTAATATATATTGTGCATTTGTTGGAAAAATATAAAAAAATACCATACATACATTCATATTGCACTAACTCAGATACGTTATTTTACATCGAGGTAAAATGAGGCAGTGTTTATTTCGCTGAAGGTACAATTAACCTGAAATATATTTAAATATTCAGTTCGTACCGCGCGGTAAACACTCTGCATAATGGTTACAAAAAAAATCAGTTAATAAACTTGCTCTGAGTCATCTCGTTGTGTTTTATATTCATGCAAAATAAAAAATAAAACACATAATTTCAAAAAGAATGTCACTTTATACACCTACGTACACGTATTTCGATTCATACTGAATCATCGTCAGGCATTCGTACAAATCCCTTCCTATTAGTATTCAGTTACCTGCTTTGCATATAACATCGTGCAAGGTAAACAAGGAACAAAAATGAAACGTACTGCAAAACACACAACCGTATAAGAACAAATAATATCTACGCATGATACTGCGCCAAGGTGGTTTTTCATAACGTTTTCATCAATAGGACAAAACTGGCTATCAAGAATTAATACTTGGTCAACGTTTCGGTTTACACATTCACGTGCAGTTAAGGACCATAGTTTTAACAATAATGAATTTTCATCCAGGCACAACAACTGGAAGATAATAACAAAAAATTCACATATGCTACAGAACATCAAAGTTTTAATATTTAAAAAAAATAATTAGTGAGATCTCACTGAAATATTGGGCAAAGACCTTGAAGAATTGCTGTGTTTTAAGCGTTTTGTATGAATGATGATTCAGTACGAATCAAAACATGTAGTTACATAAAATGATATCCTGTTTGAAATAGAGTTGTGTTTTGTTTTTATTTTGCACAGTCAGTTGGTAGTGTTTATGAAAATAATAGCCGTTTTTTTTCTGGGATCCATGCAAAACACACAAATGTATTGTGTAGGTAGAACGTAGGATTTGTTTAGCATAAAACGTGGTGGTGCATAAAATAGCCATTGTTCTTCAAAATCTAACGTTCGGTTGCATAATTCTCCGTCCTTATCGCCTAAACAAAAAAAATACTTTTATTATTGTTATAGTTTTTGTTGTAATCGTAGATGTAAAAGAGATTCTTTCCTTATCAGATACTAAATGCAGTCTCATTAACGCCCTACTTTATTCCGTACATTGACAAATTTAGCCCCACATGGACATAATAAAATACGAGTACATGTCTTGCGGAACACGCAGAACTATGCCGTGAAGGTTACGGACAGTGTCACATGAATGGCTTCCACGCTTATTGAGGGGTAAATGGCTGAACTATTTTCAATTTCATTTGAAAAAAACTGTTCAGAAATAACTGACGCATTTTCCTGTCAGACGCGAAACATTTTTGGTCACATATGCTATGTGGCACTCGATAACAGGCATCGCAAACGACACCGAACGGAACGGAGCGGAAGCGAAACGAATCGCATCGAATCTTCGGTTTATGGCATCTTCTGGAACAAGCAGTTTCAAAGAAAACGAACAGAACAGTTCTCGGTACAGTTTTGCGACTTAATAAACGATACAGAGATTTCCAAGAATGCGAGACAATGTCTAACGAACAGTTCGTTCAGTTGCTGACAGAATTAAAACAATTGGTTTCGTGCTACGGCCCTTTACTTGTCTGTCACATACAGCCGTTGCAAAAATTATCTGTCTTTTGTTTTGAGAGAGAGTTTATAGTTGGCGTTAAAAATAAAAATTTGGCAGTTTTACACGTAATAACATGGCGGTATCACCACCCCACCCCCCTCACAATCAGATGGTTCTTTTACCTTTAATTTCAGGTATGTCTTCCTCTTTTTCCAAAATGTCTTTTAAGTATTTGAATGAATAACAAAATTAATTTGGCGTAATGAATAGGCTACAGGCTGGAGACCTGTGATTCGAATCCTGGCAGGGGCAACAGTTTTTTTTTATTACTTCAGATCGGCTCTGGTGACCACCCAGTCTCCTATGTAATTGGTACCAGAGCTCTTTTCCCAGTGGTAAAGTGACCGGGACATGAAGCTGACCACTTGGTCATCTAGTGCCGAAGATCGGAGAGAGAGAGAGAGAGAGAGAGAGAGAGAGAGAGAGAGAGAGAGAGAGAGAGGAGCTATAACTGTGCCCTCCCCAACCCCCCATATGCCTTCATGGCGTTCACAGGAACAGCGTTACCTTATCTTCTGGGTCCGAATAATCTTGCCCCTCTATATGTCCCTCTATATGAACTACTCAGACCCTGAAGGACTCCTCCGAAGCTGGGGTAACGGTTTACTAACCGACACGGCATCGTATACAAGGGAACTTGAATTTTCGTGAAAAATGCTGTGAGAGCCTCCTGAGCCAGATGAAACCAATCCAGGCATCCCATCTAATTTCTTTGAGGTCCATTTTCATATTACCGTCCAATGTACCCCTAAAGCTTTCCGTCAGGCTTATGCACCAAAATGCAGTATACATCTTTCATTTGCCCCATGTGCGAAAAATGCTTCCCCCCCCCCCACCCACCCACCATCATCTCGTACTACTTAATTTTATTACCTGAAAGTACGAGATACTAGGTGCCAGAAAATATTTGACAAAATTAACATTACAGAAACCTCCCGCACCGCCTGTTTCGAGGACAACACAGTGTCGATACAGGAAATCGATTATCGATATTTTCGTACCATTGCACGCTAGCGTGTCAGAATATTGTGCGCTAAGTAATCTGTAAATCCCATCACAAGAACAAAGAACGAAGCCTTAAAGTCGCAAGATCGATGACACAGGCCCGAGTTTGTTTGTTACTTCTCACGTGTTGTGTCGATCTGAAGACTGCCGCAGTGAGGGACTGAACATGTCGGGGCTTCGTTTTGTCAGAATTTTTTTATTAAGTTTACGACAAACACAATACATGACCTACACATCCTGGTTGTCATTAACGCCGGGGATGCAAGTAGCATGTGTCTCTGAAACTCTGGTACCTGTTTACCAAATTTATCTGCGTCACATTTACGAAAATCACTTTTTGTTGCTAAATACTACGTGTTGAGAGGGGGCCAAAGTTCTCCTTAATTGTTTCAACCAGTGTCCATGTTTCTTGCATTCAATAGCTAGCAAGGAGCTCTGAGCATAATCCACGAAGCGTACATTCCCCTTGATTTACAGACTTGTTAACGTTTTTCCTCGATAATTACTTGGCGAGATTTGAGGTTATCACAGCTGTGCAGATGAGTCTTTTGAGATGTTAAGCTGTATAGGCTGGTAAATAGTTATCGACGTTTCGGAGGAGTGTAGTGTAGCAGTCCAAAACGAGTCCTCCGAAACGCCTGCAACACTTTGACAGTCTTCACGGCATAACACCTCAGAAGACTTGAATCGTATATTTCTTATGCAGAGATTCTGTATACATTACATTCGTCAAATAAAACCAGGGGTTTGCATTGTTGCCATATCTTTAGTTGTCGGCTTATAGGGCATTACGCGTAGTGTATGGTTGCTTTCCAGTCACTAAACTGCAAGCTTAGGAAAAAATTTACTGTCAATATGTAATTATACGTTGTTTCAAAGTAATACATTAAAATCTGCAACTGTTTAGAGATACAAATGTAAGTGGCGCTAGTGTTGGTCACGTCACAAGTTCTCGCCTCCGCCATTTCGTTTTTACTGATTGCAAGAAATTAGAATATATGGCGTTTGTGTGTAACTTAGTGGCATACTGTTCGCACCAAGTCTGGTGAAAATCATGCCTCATTCTGGAAATATCTGCTCGTAATTGAATGTAATCATCCTCCTCTCTCTGTTACATTTTGTTTGTGAACTTACGAATTTACTCATCATTAAATTTTGGTTGTTATATATTGCAGCAGAACACTGGGAAACGTGAGCATCTCTACAAGATTTTGGTGATTGGTGAACTTGGTACGGGAAAAACGTCGATAATCAAGCGTTACGTCCACCAATTTTTTTCTCAGCATTACCGTGCCACTATTGGTGTGGACTTCGCTCTTAAAGTCCTCAACTGGGATCAGGACACGGTCATAAGACTGCAGCTATGGGATATTGCAGGTACAGTAGAGTTTTGTTTGTAAAATAATGCTGTATAAGTGGAAAACCCCTTACTGATCACATGTTACATTCCTGAAAAACATCACGATTGGCCAAACCAAGGCCTTATGGGAAACTAGGAGTCAGGGAAATTGTGACAGTAGTTTCAAACACTAAATCTTCGTTTTGAAAATAATACATCTGTAGCATTTTGTGGCCGGGAAAATGCGCGGCTGTGTTCAGAAAAATTTCAGGTTCTCACACGCATGTCACTTTACTTTCAAGTGCGATTAACAAATATGTCAGACAGAAACATGACTTTTACCTACGTATGTGGATTTATTCAATCAACGCTACCACATACCTAATTTTTTTATTATATTGTATTCTTTCATTTGGGTGATTCTCCGGCGTCTGAATTTTATGTGCCGACGTTTCGGAACACTATTCCATTTTCATAGGTTGTGAAGAAGATGGAACAGTGTTCCGAAATATCGGCACTTAAAAAATTCAGACTCGGGGAATCACTCAAAAGAAAGAATACAACATTGACAACGCGCGGTGAAATCGAGAATTCTTGATCATGGTTTGCTTTATCTTGAACTTGGATGAACTCATTGATCGCTTTCCCTGAAGACGTAGGTTCGGTCCATTAAAATAGTTTCATGCCAGTTTAGTTTAAGCGTGAAATGTACACAAGAGAATGTTAAATGTTTGTGGAATATCCCAGTTGTTTTTCTGAGTACTTACGCCAAAATACTCGTATATCGTAGAAAATGACGGGGAACCTCATCCTGGGTAACTAAAGCGCCTGAAAGTCATTTACAATAAGAAGTTGAGTTTTCGAGAGCGAATAATGGGTCCAAATGACAAAAATTTACAAGTTACTTTTCACACTATTTAAAGTATAGTATACTCTTACCTCTGAATATGAATATATTAAAAATTGAAGAATGTGAAACAGAATATCGTCATTGAAAACCACAGCAATGCTGTCACTGAGAAGGCAAATTTGAGACCTTATGAAACGTGAGAGTAAACATCTCAGACAATCCACTCCGGGCAGGAGGGGATGTTGACAAAACGACAGGTTGCATTTCGTCCGGTAAGGTTAGAAAAAATGAAGAAGTTATAATATAAATCCATCTAAACAAAACCCATTATCCAAGCTGCACATTTTATTGTAGCTAAATAACGACCAAAAGAAAAATGTTTGGTGTGCATATTGATTCACAGACCCATTTAGAAAATCTTGCAGCCTCACAGGTGTCCACAGCCCACAAGGTGGGCACAAACTGTTTAGTTATTCACATCTGATGCTGTGTGCTTGCCTGCTTGAAGCAGTGCTGAAGCACAGAAGGTTTAGATTATGTAAGTAATACCGCAGGTGGATGAGTGGGTGTTTTAAAAGGATTTGGAAATAACTGGATTATCATTCAGCCAGCATAGTGACTTGGCTGCTGGAATGTGGGGTTCAATTCCCTGCAGTGGCAGAGATTCTTGTCTTATTCACAGCATCCAGATTATCTCAGTGATGTATCCATTCTGTCCTTTGGGTACATGGGTAGAGCAGTTTGAGCTCATGTGCCATGAAGGCTTCACATGCTGTTAGGCACAGAGATGGATATGCACTACCCCTGTTTCCAGTTGGAATGTCAGTGTCACGTCAGTTGCATTAACAAAATAATACATGCAGCATTTAAAAAGTCTTGGGGAAGAATGGCCACTTGTATGTCACATTCCTATCTTTAGTGACAACAAAATAATGTTGAATTTTAAAGAGTTATGTTACAAAAATCATGTAACATAACGATATTTGAAACTGCATATCTGTTGTGTATATACGAGGGGGG